>Ga0315312_1000352_pt1 | contig 61304 bp, 61 predicted proteins | sample TDP7_MG_FD_203629 | JGI IMG/M metagenome (GOLD analysis project Ga0315312, IMG submission 203629) | Freshwater sediment microbial communities from Lake Towuti, South Sulawesi, Indonesia - TDP7 | ecosystem: Environmental > Aquatic > Freshwater > Lake > Sediment | place: Indonesia: South Sulawesi... | reverse complement strand
GAAATATGCCGAAAAGCATAAAGAGCATTGTCGATAAAGGGGTACCAAAGGATGGAAGGAAAGGAATCAGTCCCGATCATAGTTGCGCTCCTCATCGGCGCTGGGCTTGTAGGGTACCACATTGGCACAACATCGCAGGCCTCTCAGGTATCCCAACTGCAATCTCAGGTCTCGACTCTGACGAGCCAGAAGAATGACCTGGAGGCCCGGTTGGCTTCGGCACAGGCGCAGATCACAAATCTCACGGCCAGGATTGCTGCAATGTTGTCGGAGAAGGTCACGATGCAGGCGCAGATCGATGGGCTAGCTACTGAGAAACAGAGTCTGCAGTCAAAGGTGATTCAACTAAATGCCACGATCCAACAGCTCAACGGCCGGATCACATACCTCAATCTCCTCCTCGCGACGGCGAACGCAACGATCGCAGCACTTTCAACTGGTGAGCCTTCGATCTTGGCCGTGCGGTTCTCTCCAAGGGGAGGCTGCGCAGATCAAGTCATCTATTGGCTTGGCAGGGCCAATCACTCCGTTCATGTTCTGATCTACAGTTTCACCCACGACCAGATAGGTGATGCTGTCCTCGCTACCTATCAGAGGGGGATCGAGGTCAAAATCGTGTTCGAGAAGCAGCAAGTCACCCAATACAGCGAGTTCTTCCGCCTGGCAGCTGCGGGTGTCTCAGTGAGGAATGACACGAATCCCAACCTCATGCACGAGAAAGTCGCCATAGTAGACGGCTACATAGTCCTGGTGGGGAGTTTCAACTGGAGCGCTGCCGGAGAGAACGACAACAACGAGGTCCTTCTGGTGATCAGGAGCGCCGATCTAGCAGCTACGCTCGAGAGAGAGTTCCAAAGGATCTGGATCACCGGTCGGTGAAGGTAGGACTTAGGCTGCCTTTGGTGAGGCTTTCAATCTCAACCTTTTAAGAAGAACCGAGTTCCAGAATTGGAGTGTTGATACAGAGAACTGAGGATCCGGAATCCCTACTGATAAGGTGCGTCGTTGGCCTTCTAACTATCTTAGTTCCCTTATTGGTTGGAGCATACGCAAATAGAGATTTTTTTGCCACCCTTGCTTCACTCGTGGATCCAATATTCTCATGGTCAGCTCTGTATTGGATCATTTGGTTCATCATCTGGGATGCGCTTTTTCTGATAACCAAGATCCCTGTCTTTGCTTTCGGTTGGCGAGGGCTTGATGCTATTGCGTATATCTTCCTGTTTATATGCTACTTCCCACCACTAATTCTGGTCCTATATGTAGGAACCGCCTTGGTCGCACCAATGATAAGAATCGCAACTGCTGACTTGTTCTCCGCCATTCTTTTCAGTTTAGTTATCGTGAGCTTATGTGCTTGGTACTATTCCGAGAAACATCCCAAGAAATGGAAGCGATTCCTACAGGACGTAAAGAAACGAGTCCAAGCAATTCGCAAGAGAATCTCTGAGAAAGCAACAGGCCAGTAGACCTGCGACGATATTCGTGAGGTCGCCAGTTTAGGCAACAGTTTCTATGGGGTGTCTCCGTCATATACTTACGACCACAAGGGGCAATAAAGACATCAGAGTCCTCCCCTTTGTTTGTCCTTCAAGGAGTCCAAGGCCTACGACAAGGACGCCTTTCTCTACGACGCCGAGAAGATCTATCTCAAGACGAATAAGCTTATGACACAGTTGAGCTCAGAACTGAGACTAGGGTAAACCCTAGGACTGTCTCGACGGAGACTGGAGGTGGGCCAGAATGCGGAGAGACGAGTGTGAGAAAGTTAAGACCGTGCAGAATCACCAACCAGAGTACAATGGCGCGTCCGCTTCACACATGCTGCTGCGTCCTTTCCCTGAGCCTTCGTGTTGCCTGTTCGTCTCCCTTGCTTACTACTTCAATCAAGTCGAACAGGATCTCTTTCGAAGCGGAGTCAAGCTCGCTTTCTCGAATGAAATTCCGGATCTTGTTGTAGACCCAGGGATTGTGTTCGTGGAAGTCGTCGGGAAGCACATTAAGCACAGACGTGAGCAGTCCGAATCCCTCTTTCTTTTTTCCCATGAGATAGAACGAGATAACTATGATCAAGCGAGCATTAATCAGATGTCTGACAGTCTCGGTTCTTGAATAGACCGCTGATGCGAGTTCCATAGCGCGTTTGAATTCTCTAGCAGTCACAAGAGCTTCAGCATAGTTTAGAACATGCACATCGTCCGCAGATTCTTGGTAGGCTTTTTCCAGCGCCTGCAGGCTTCCCACGTAGTCGTTGAGGTATTCGCCTTTCACGTGCCCTATGTGGGTAAGAATGTAAGGGCTGTCCGGATTCGACTTGAGACCGAATTCCAGCACTTCCAAGGTGGACTTGTAGTCTTCTTTCTCTTCGAAGGCCCTACTTATGGATTCAATCATGCCTAGGTTTGCCCGACCTCCAAGGATGCTGAGCTTCTTGATATTATCGAAAGCAAGAGAAGGATCTCTTTCTAGGATACCCAATGTTTCTCTGCGTATCTTCGCCCGAAGATCGCGACCGATGTCGTCAGGTATTTCTATTGCATTCAGCGCCGTGGGCGGTCTGGCGTATTTCCCTCGCACAAAGAAGTAGTAGATGCCATTGCGAGCCAAAATGTCATTCACAGACATCAACTCTGACTGCAATCTACTTACCACATATTCTGAGAGGAGGAGTTCTTCAGTGTCGTTCTGACTGATCATCGAGATCTCGATGGCTGCTTGGTCGGGCAAGAACGATATCCCCGAAACTCGCTCATGAAGAGCGTGATAGAACCTAGCCTCATCAGCTAGGGACCCAGTATCGAGGAGTGAACTCGTTCTCGTTGAGCATATGTCGCAACTATCCGCGAGTCTTATGAGTGCTGATAGAAATCTCACTCTGACCTTCTGATCCCCTAGGTCCTTGTGGTGAATGGTCCTCGTTTCGTCCAAAGTCGCGAGGTCGATTCTTCTATGGCCTCTACACACATCTGCTACTATCACCCCCTCATGTCCGGTGAGGATACCGCTGAATTCTGACAGGATCACTTCGGCACATCTCTCGTGATGTTTTTCTCTGACAGACTCGTCGGATTCCCCTTCTTCTTTTTTCATCATGCCTAGGTCATGCAACCATACACTACCCAGTAGGATGAAGACTTCGTATTCGTTGAGGTTTCTCCTGGCTGATTCAGGAATTAGTTCGTCAAGAAGAGTCTCTACGGTCTTACAGTGGTCAATTCCATGATCCGTGTAGTGTGGGGCATGTATCTGCCAAAAGCGCAAACAATCCCTAGCTTTGTCCTCAGCCACGCTGAGCCTGTTTCTCAGGTCCCGGTTTTCTACGACTGCTCTCAGTAGCATCTTTGTATCTCTCCTTACTGCTGTTTGGTTGCTTCCAACCAGGTAACTGGCTCACTTTGCGTCAACTATGATGGGGAGCCTGGGTATTTAACGATTAGTCGAGCTGGCCCCAGGCTAACCCTTCTTCTGCATTTACACACGCTGGTGAAGGAGAAAAGCTAATTCCTGCTGTCCGTCGTCGCACTAACCCCGTCAAACTACTCCGGGGTGGCGCATACCTCAGTAGGATCTCTTGGCATGTGACCTCACCTCTCGGCTGTCCTACAGCGCCAGCGACTCAATAGAAGCTTCCTTGATGTGACGGTGCCCTGTCCCTGGACTTGGGGCGGGGAGGATAGAGGCGCGACTCGTCTCGATCTACCCCCTTGGGCGTTTTCCGGAGTGAAGCAAGCTTTCTCTGTGAATCATTTCACCCTTTCAACGAGCGCGCGCATAGCCTCCCAGTCGACATCGCTCAGATCTCTGAACTTGTCGAGCTCCTTCCGGACGATTTCGATCTGTCCGGGCGTGAAGAGTGGGTTGAGCCTCAGGGTTGCCACGAGTTGTTCCTTCCACGCGTCCTTGACCGCAACAAGTGCCTCACTTTCGGCCAAAGCAAGCCTTGAGTAGGCGCGCGCGTATTCGGCCGCCTGCTCTTGGACAGTCGGGACAAGGTAGGCGCTCCTCGGGCCGATGAGCGTGTGGCCCATCCAGTACTCGATTATGTCGTCGCTGACGTGCGCGAGCCTGAGCTGAGTGTTGAAGAACTTCCGGAGATCATAGAGGCGTGCCTGGACTCCAGCACGCGCGCGCGTTTTCTCGAACTCGACAACTATCTGCCCCGGGGTTGCCGGCCTGACATCCCTGGTCTGCGCGCGGAAAAGGGGCGACTTGGGCGTGATCTTCTCCGACGGAATTCGCCTGGTGCCCTTCTCGCGCATAGCGAGGTATCTCTTCAGGTAGTTCACGGCATCGGGGCCGACGAAAGTCGTGAACTCAATGCGCGTCTTTCGGCGCATGAGCTGCAGGGGTATTGGGGGCGCCTTGGTCAGATCGACGTCTCCGCATCTCAGAGCGGCCACGTCCACGGGCGCGAGGCCGCTGTCCTTCATCACTGCCATGAACGCCTTGAGCCTCGGAGGCGCGAACTCCATCAGCGCTCGCAGGTCCTCCTTTGGAAGCGGGCGCGACCTCTTCGCCACCCAGGTCTGCGGCGTCTTCTTTACGAATATAATGCCGTTATGCCGGAAGAATGATCTGAGCCACGAGTAGTAGGTTACGCACGTGTTCCGTGAGAGGCCCTTCTCCTGTTCGAGCTTTACGAAATACTTGGCAACCAACTGCTCGACGGCTTGAACATCGCGCTTGCCCATCTTGACGAGTTCGTCAGGATCCTTCCCAACATCATCACAGAAGCGCCCGAGGACAAACAAGCAGGAGTGGCGCGTGCTCGGGCTCCCCGTCTTCTCGTGCGCCAGTTCGGTCAGCCAGAGATCGACGGACTTGTAGCTCTCGAGGTCGGTCATGCGCTATTCCCTCCGTTCTTGGGCCTGTTGCGCGCGTGGTTGCGAGTCAACCTGCCGCAGTATGGGCATTTCGCAAAGAGAGCATCCCGCACGGCCTCTGGAAACAGATCCTTCAGGATGTAGGCGCCGCAGTGATCGCAGCGGCGATACTTCGAATAGGGGCTTTGCCCCCCGCGCACGTAGATCCCGGGCGGTATCCCGGTCTCGACGATCGCAAAGTCCGGCAGGGGTGGGCGCACGCGATCTGGTCTGAAGGTCATAGTTCCGCCCTCGCCTCTGTAGTGGCCGCTTTCTCTTCTCTTGCCGCTGCCTCGGAAGCCAACACCTCTCTGATGTTGAACAGGGCTTCCCACGCCCTCTTCGGTGTGATCTCCGAAGCCAGCCGGAGGTGTCCGTTTAGATCATACCTGAAGACTCTGATCGAGTATTTGTTAACAAGGGGGGTATCGGGGATCAGTTCATACTTGGTTGCAGAGATCGCGTTGATCCGATCTAGCTCGTCGCGTGCGCGATCTAGCCACCTTTTCTTGCCTTGTGATCTTGCGCCTTGGACTTCGGGCGCGTTATTTCTGGCGTCTCCGCCTCCCGCCATTTGGACATAGTGGGCTATGTCTCATATTTAACGTTTAGATGTGCCCCGACAACCTTTCAGTAAAGTAGTTTTAGCTCGCTCAATCTCTTGTGGAGGTTGTCAACGGCTTCATGAACCTGTTCCTCCTTTCGAGCGCCCGTGCACACGAACTTGCCGCTCGCAAACAGAAGCAACACAACCTTGGGAGATCCCATCCTGTATATGAGCCCGGGGAACTGCTCCGGCTCATACATCGTCCTTTCGAGGACATAGGCGCACTTCTCAAGATCGATCTTTCCAGGCAACGAACCCGAAGACACTATGTTCTGTATGGTTATCTCGGGTTTGGTGACTATGTTGATTCCCTTCGCCTTGAGTTCCTCCACGACCCTATGGACCGCCTTGATGGCTTGCTTCTCGGACTTGGCGCCAGTGCAAACCATCTTGCCGGAGCTGAATATGAGAGTGGCGGTCTTCGGCTTCTTGAGCCTGAAGACTAGTCCCGGGAACTGCTCGGGGTTGTATTCAACGGTATTCTCGTCAAAGGAGTTGACGATGTCAAAGAGTTGGATCCTCTGGTTAAGAACAGCCGAAGCAACGACGTTTTCTATGTTTACAACGGGTTTTTTCGAATCCTTTATAAACATAGAGAACAACTTGAACCAAGGGGGTTTATATTCTCCCCTTATAAGTGTTCCATCAGCTGACACGCGCGCTTTCTGCAGAACCGAGTGGCTCGCTCGTCTCGACATCAGAGGTCAGAATGGAGTGGACCGATAAGGCGACTATCAGCGCAATGACCACCGCTCTGCCCGCAGGATCCATCGCGAATATTATCGGGAAGCCCAACAGCTGCACCTTCAACCCTGTCCACCTACCGAGCAGGTCTTCACCACTTACGGGAGTACTGTCGGGTATGGCGTTGTAGTCCCCCTTCGTCCTGAAGAGCCTGTTGCCGCTCGCCAAGTGAATGATCTCTATCACCCTGTGTATGATGGGAGTGGTGGAATAAGATCTAGGGAACACGATGACGTCTCCCACTTTCACCTCCTCAGGCCTCACCCCTTCTACGAGTATGATGTCACCAGCCATGAGCGTTGGGTACATGCTTGTCACCCAAGGTGGGCTCATGTCGATCTGGACGACCCTGATCGGGGTGTCGGTGCGCATGGCTAGGCCAGTCACCAAGTAAGTGACCGTTGCTAACACGAGAAGGCCGACCGTGGGAAGGACAACCTCGTAGAGGAATAGCAGAATTCGCCTACCTATTGCGCTCTTTGGGTTCATGTCACGCTTCGCGACTGCCTAGGGCCCGACCTCCCGGCTTCGCCCGGGACGTACATGTACAGCTCCCTTCTCTCCGCTTCCTCCCTGGCCTGCCTTGCCAGGCGCCTGAGATTGACGAAAGAGAATATCAACACAACTAGCCCAATTAGAGATGCAGCCGGGAGTATGATCGTCTTCGTGACGCTCATAGTGGACGTGGTCTCGATCGTCTCCTGATAGTACTCAAAATAGATGACCAAGCTTATCACCGCGGTGGACTGGCCCGCCGGCTTTACTATCACCAGATGCAGAGTCCTGGATTGGTCCAAGTGCAACCGGAAAGTTCTGTTCTCCCCCGAGGCTGATATCACAGACAACACCGGGGTGTAGGGCACTCCTCCCACGAAGTTGGTGTAGCCAGCGGAATCCAGTATCAGTATGGTGAACGAGGAGTTGCCGGACGCGGATCCCCTTATTGTGTAGTTCGTCCTCGGCAGTGAGGCGAAGTCGCTAAGGGCCCAGTAGCGGATGGCGGGGTACAGATATTGAGTCTGAAACGGTATCAGGATGTCTACCCTTGGCTTGTACACCACCCGAACCGATGTGTCATACGCGACACCTGCCGAAAGCACTCCGAAAAGCGAGGGAGAACAGAATATGAACGTGAGAGCCCCAAGCGCCGCCATTGCCAAGAAGGCAGTTCCCCTGTCCAAAGCTCTCACCTCATTCCCAAAGGGATGATGCCATCCCCCGTGCTCATCACAAAGTACACCTTGCCGACCAGGTCAGAGTAAAGCGCCCTGACCCTCGCCGCCATCTCTTCGATGGTCTTGTCGTCGGCCTCCTTGTCCAAGAAGACCTTGACCGAGAAGGTTTGTCCGGGCTTGACCCTCTTCTTCATCTTGCTTCCTATCAGCTTGGCCTCCTCCCCAGTGGCCCTATACGCCTTGACAACCCCGACCCGGGCCCCGTCAAGCATAAGATGACGTGTTTCGACATCGCTCTCTGAATTGACTGGCTCGGAGAGCTCCAAGCCCGACATGCGACGTCTCCGGGCTTCACTCCTCTTAAAAACCTATTCTGCTACGCGAGAATAACATCATGTCGAAAATATTCCCAGCTGGATGGGGTATTTCCCGCAGGCACGGCTATCCATCGGTCTTGGTTTCCTCCTGGCTCTCTTCCTCAACTCGAGGTCTACCGACATCACGATGTCTCGATCGCCTTCTCTCCTCAAGGAGGTTGACCGCTAATGCGTGGGAGCAGAAGCCTCTTGTCAAGAAACCTTGGCATCCGCAGTGAAACAAGCCGTCTACCCCTCTAATCACAATGTATATCCCATGGTCGCCAACGACTTGGAACGTGCTGTGATCGATCCTAGTAATCCTAGAGGACTTGGATATCATCTTTGCCTTCTCGACCATTTTCTCTAGTCCAGAAGGTTGCTTTGGCTGTTCCTGCGATTCCTCACCCATTGTCCAAAGTTTTTAATCGAGAGTTATTAATCCTTGTTGAACCATGAAGCCCGACCTGCTGTCTTCAGCCCTAGTCACAGCTCTCGTGGTCGAGTCTATCGCATTGGTCGTTCTGATCGACAATCAGGCGAAGCTCGATTCAATAGTTCTCTCAGCCTCCGAATACGGGGCGAGGCTGACATCCTTGCACAGCTTGGACACCGTATACTTCAGGTTGCTCTTTGCGAGGGTGGGAGGTCGGCTTGCCTATCTGCCAGTATCGGTTGATGGGATGGAGTACATGGGTCTGAGGGATAGGGTGAAACAGAACCTGACCGCTAGATATGACCTATTGGACTACAGGCAGTTCGTGACAAAGGGCGACCGTGTCATAGTCCAGATCAGCAGTGCTCTCCGCCGCTCATTCCCTGATGACCTCAGCTACGCGGAGGCCGTCATGGACATCGTACATCAGATGTTCTACTATTCGCCTAGCCAAGGCAACTGGTACATGAAGTATCCAGTCGAAACCCTAGTCGAAGGTAGCGGTTTGTGCGCTCACCTCTCAGCGCTCGCTGCATCCTTGATGGAAGCGGGCGGGATCGATGCCGTTCTGATCATATACTACAATCCCGAGCCAGGGCAAGCTGGACACATGAACATAGGAGTTCTTCTCGACTCGGAGCCGTTTCAGGGGGCGTCGTTCACCGAGCGCGATGGGGTCCGCTACTACGTGGCAGAAACCACGAACTACATGTTCACCGAAGAAGGTGGGTTCGCTTGGGATGCATCATGGAGGGTTGGCCAACTGCCAGCTTTCCTGACCGGATGGCAGACGATGACGATCGATATCTAGTCTCTGTTGCCCTCAAGAACTTTATTAGCGGGCATCGAGTAAGGGCAAGAAGATGACGACAGCGAGGAACTGGAAGGAGGTGGCCAGCAGGATAGATTCCGCGCTCTTGAAGGTTACATCCTCCAAGTCAGACTTAATCGTGTTGTGCAAGGAGGCTGCAGTTCTCAGCCTCAGATCTGTATGTGTACCGCCTTACTTGGTCCAACTTGCAGCTCAGCTCCTGGAGAACACGCAGGTCAGGGTGGGCACCGTGGTCGGCTTTCCATTTGGCTTCAACACCCTCTCTTCAAAGATACATGAGATTAGGACCGCGAGGCAAATGGGCGCAGAGGAGATCGACTACGTCGTTGGCCTTGGAGGCTATCTGTCCGCTGGCCTTGAGTCAGTAGAGATCGAGGCATCCACCTTGGTCACTGAGGCCAAGGACGTTGGCATAGATGTGGTAAAGGCGATAGTCGAGGTGGGGCACCTCACTAGAGAGCAGGTGAGGGAGATATGCGTCGCATGTTCCTCGTCGGGGGTGAACTACCTGAAGACATCGACTGGGTATGGCCCAAGGCCCACCTCTCCTGAAGATGTCAGGCTTATGGTGGAAGCCACGTCGGGCAGAACTCCTGTGAAGGCGGCTGGAGGAATACGAAGTCTAGAGGAGGCGACATCGATGTTCGAGGCTGGCGCCCATCTCATAGGAACCAGCAACGCGAGAACCATAGTCGAAGAGGCGAGGGCTCTTGAGAGCTAGAGACGACAGGTGGCGGGTGTGACGGCGTGAAGAGCGTGTTCTCCCAAGATGGGGTCTACAAGCTGAGTCTATCCTACGTTCCGCCTAGCTTGCCGCACCGCGAGGAGCACGTGCAAGAGATCGTCCAACTGTTCAGGCCCCTCATAGCGCGGGAGGATCAGGTTCCTTGGGCTGTGATGGTGCTCGGCCCGAGTGGCACAGGAAAGACAGCGGCAGTTCGTAGCGCCTTGGAAAGAACCAAGCAAGAGGTCGCTCAAAGGCGATCGGGAGTCCTAGTCGAATATCTGAACTGCAGGTTCGCCACATCAGACTATTCTTTGGCTCAGATGATCTCCATGAAGATAATTCCGGGGATGTCGACCCGGGGATATGGATCGGGGGAACTAGTGACAGCAATACAGGAGTACTTGGAACACAGGGATCAGACCACCCTGATCGCATTGGATGATTTCGACGCCTTCATCAGAATGTCAAAGGGTAAGACGCGCATCGTGTACGACATATTGAAATATCATGAGCAGGGGAAGGGAAGGACCTTCTTCGTCATGGTGGGAACAGAGGACTTCTCCTCGAGCTTCCTCGAGGCGTGGATAAGGAACTACGTATGGAGGACGAGGCTGTCTTACCTGCCGTACGGGCATGGGGAGATGAAGCAAGTTCTTTCCAGCAGGACTGAGGAGGCCTTCAGGCCCGGAACCATAGACCAAGAGGAGATAACTCTCGCAAGTAGGATGGCCGTGAAGTTTGGATACGGGTCCGCCAGGTACGGGCTTGAACTCTTGCTAGCCTCGGGCCGGGAGGCGGACTGGAGCGGATCCGGACGCGTGGCTCCCGAGAACGTAAGAGTTGCACAGACGAGAATAGAGCCCCTTTTGAGACCGGACACGATGGCGAGCTGGCCCAAAGAGGTGAGAGAGTTGGTTGCCAAGGTCGCCGCCCTCTCGTCGGATGAGGAGAGGGCCTATTTCTCTGCCTCTGAGGTCGGTGTGAAGGACGAGCCAGAGCTTTCACTCGTGAGAAGGCTTGACTTCGAGGGGATTTTGGACCTGATGATGGAGGGCGACGACATGAAGATAGCGCTCGTTTCCCCTCCATTGAGCGTGCTTATAGATCACCTAGGGATCCGAAGTTGAAGGCACCTTGGCTTGAGATAATAGGCGACCAGCATAACCTCAGGATACTGGTAGCTTTGAGGGGCGGATCTCCCAGGACGCTTTACTCCATATCTAAGGAGACGGGAATATACCCAAGAACGCTGCGCGCCCGATTGAGAGTGCTGATGGGTAGGGGAATCGTCGTGGAGGAACGACTGGGAGAGATCCGGATCCACAGGCTCGACCAGGGAGCGCTCCCGGTAGAGGTCAAGACGCTGCTGGGTTGGCTGGGCGCACAGATCGAAGGGGAAGACGCTACTTCGACATGATTATGGCGCTTTCCCTGGCCCAACCTATCTTGATTACCCTGTCCCTCGTCGCGACTCTCTTGTTAAGAGCGATTATCCTATCGACTTGGAATCCGGATTCGATTGCAAGATTGCTCAAGTAGATGTCGGAGTCCACCACTCCTGTGGGGAAGACCCCTCCCGCGACCAACACGGTTGCTTTGGATCCATCCCTCAACACCCTGTGCATCTCGGAAAGTGAACGTCTGAGATCTGAGAAGTACGCGTTGGCCACGGTCGGAAGCTGAGGGAATAGGGTTTCCTCGACCTCGGAATCAACTCCTAGGTAGGACCTTATGGAAGCCGGGCGGACATGGGGTAGGAACAGCTCGTACTCGATGGAATACATCCTTGTGTACTCTATTTTGTTCAGGTACGGAGGAGAAGTGACTACGCAGTCAACCGAGGAATCTTCCAGGAAGTCCATCCTCCTAGCGTCTCCGACCTGCAGGGTCGGCTCCGGGCCGACCCGGCTCGAGCGTCTCAAGTCCTTGATCGCCTTCCTCACCCTAGACTTGAAGAACTTCCGGAAGGGGGGAGTCGGCCTTCTCAACACTTTCAGCACCGCACCGTCCTTGTAAGCATAGGACGCTTTCATGGCGGAGGACATAAGAAGCACGAGCAGGAAGTCTTTGGCTGACCTCACATCGACTTCGTCTATCAAGTGCTTGAAGAAGGTGATGTCCTCAAGGAGGTACTTGTTGAAGTACCTTCTGATCCAGTTAGGGACCGACGAGAGGCTCGGCCTGACGAACTTCGCGGACAAGATCTCGGAGCTTATGCTTTCGAGCAGCCCAATGTCATGGTCCTCACACTTCGCCCTGCTCACGAGAACCATCAGCGGTGAAACGTCCACTCCGATGGAACTCATACCGATCTCTCTCGCGGTCAGGGGCGTGGTCCCGACGCCCATGAATGGATCAAGCACTACGCCACTCTCAATGCCCATCCAACTCAAGCTTGTCGTCACGAAGTCACGAGCAAACCCCTCCTTGAAGTAGAACCAATTGTGCACCGGGAGCTTTTTGTTGGGGATGAAAGTGGTCAAGTGCCGTAGGTCATATCTTTCCTCGATGGGCGGGATTCCCGGGGCTTCAGTCCGCGTACCTGTCATATTTCCTAAGGACCTCGGGCAAGGCGCTGACTAGGTCCGAGGCAACGTAGTGGAACCCCTTGGAGGCGAAGAGGAGATCTGCAGTCTCTGCGCAGATGTATGCTGCTGCACAGGAAGCCTCAAACGCATCTGAGCCCTGAGCCATGATGCCCGACAATACACCCGTCAGGACATCGCCCATACCCCCCTTCGACATCCCGGGATTTCCGCCCTCATGGGCCTTGACCCTTGATCCATCGGAGACGACAGTATGATATCCCTTCAGTAGGACAGTGCAGCTGCGTGATCCAGCGAATTCCCTCGCTGCAACGATCCTCTCTGTCCAATGGTCGCCTACGTTCTGTCCAGTCAGCCTTCTGAATTCCCCGGCGTGCGGAGTGAGCGCTGTGTGTGTGGGCGACGAGCTCGACGCAATTCTTCCAGCTATATCGAGCGCGTCCGCGTCAATCACCAGCTTCTTCCCGTTGGAAAGGGCCCGTTTGGCGATCTCTAGCGCGACACCAACTGATCCCTTGGACCTCCCCAAGCCAGGCCCGACGGAGATCACGTTGGCTCTCTCGAACTCCAAGCGGATCGACTTCCAGTGGCTCGGCCTGAGGCGGTCACCTGGCAGACTCCTGACGATCAAGTCCGGGGACATTGACCTTATTGACGCGGCAACCGCTTCGGGAGCCTCAATGAGGACCAAGCCCGCACCGGCTCTGAGCGCAGCCATGCCAGCTAGTGCTGGCGCGCCAGAGTAGAGCTCGCTTCCCCCTACGACCATCACAGTTCCATAGTCGCCCTTGTGGGTGAATCTATGCCTAGGCAGGAGCGCTGAGAGAACGTCATCAGCCTCAATGAAAGCTGACGCGGACCTTGGTATACCGATGTCGGCCACCACCACTTCGCCTGTCAAATCCGACCTTGAGATCAATCCCTGCTTTGGCGCATGAAATGAAACCGTGACGCTTGCCCTCACGGTCTTGCCGGCGACGCGACCAGTGAATGGATCGAGGCCTGAGGGAGTGTCCACTGCGAACACGAGCTTTCCGGACGAGTTCATCGTATCGATGACCATGGCCGGGGTGCCTGAGATCTCGCCCTCTATTCCAGTGCCGAATATCGCATCGACGATCAGGTCGCACGCTCGAATCTCGGTCTCCAACCTTCTTTCCCAATCGTCGCGATCGGCCACGAAGTAGGTACCACCTAGGCTCTCGTATTCTTTCCACTTCGACTTGGTCTCTTCGGGCTTGAGCGACTCAGGCGGCACAAGCAGCAATGTCGTGACCTTGTACCCGTGGTGCAGGAGCTTCCTCGCGACGACAAGCCCGTCGCCCCCGTTCTTCCCCGGGCCGCAGGTGACCAAGACTCTCCCGGTCTTGCCTTTCAATCGTATGATCGTGTCTGCGACAGCTGATCCAGCATTCTCCATCAATGAACTGCTCGTCATACCCGTGCTGATCGCATTGGACTCGGTCAACCTCATCTCTTCGACGCGGGTCATCGTTTTGGTCGCTCTAGGTGGGAAGGGTTGCTCTGACATATCCGAAATGGATTCCGAAAGGGGAGATAAGTCTTGGAACTCGACCTCAGCTCTGGGCTGAGTCCTCGCGATTGAAACGTGTCCCTCTGGCCGGGGAGCCATCAACCGTGCTGGCCCGAGCTCCGCCAGCTCCTGAATGTGGAAGACCATCGTGGGCTCGAATCCCACCTTGCTTCGAGGCAAGATCAACGCAGGATGCGAGATCATTCATCTGTATTCTATCGCTCCAGAGTGGCTATCCGACATTGCCTCTCGACGGCGGCCATAAGGCCCCACTGGTCCACAACACATCCGCGCGCCGGTTAGGATCAGAGGCGAGTTCTAGGCCGGGTCGGCTTTCTGCGCGCGACGGCGGCCCCTCAGGGAACTCAACCGTCTGCACCGCGGAGATCCATGGTTCTAGTACGATGTCAAGAGGCTCTGATGCGGCACAGAGCTTCATGCAGCCGACCGCGACAACTGGACGGGTAAGGCCGAGGAGTCGCTCCCAAAGGAAGATATACTTCCTGCCACTGACTCTTGGCGGATGGCCCGGAAATAGCCCGGTCGAGGCTTCAGCCGCCGAGTCTAGCGGTCAAAGGTAATCGGCCAAGGATTACGGGCTCTGGATCTCCCTCAAAGGGGAAAAGAAACCCGTCGACGAGAGTTCGAATCTCTCCCGGGCTATCCGCCAACTCCTGTCTGGATGCCATGGCTCGTGATGCTCTGCCGAAAGCCACCAGCCTCGGAACATCCACGAGACGGACCCCAGCACTATGAGCAGTACGCACCATGCGGGATGGACAGTCCTGAAACCGCCAAAGATTTATAAGAGAAAAGAAGGGGAAGGCTTAAATAAGGGTCGCCGACCCATTGATATCGGGAATTATTAAGATATCCCAGGTGATCTGAGATGGAAAGCAAATGGGAGCATGCGCTTCAAAGGAACGCATGCCCGAATTGTGGTTCGGGTGAGCTGATCACAGACGACAGAAGCGGCGAGGTCTACTGCAGCAAGTGCGGCTTCGTCCTGTCAAAGGTCTACGATATGGGTCAGGAGTGGAGGGAGTTCGGTGACGAAGAGAGCGAGCAGAGGGATAGAGCCGGTAGCCCCTTGACGCCGCTCATTCATGACATGGGCTTCACCACAGCGCTCGAGTTTGGCACGAAGAGCGCCTCCGGCAGGGGCATGACAAGCGAGGAACTTAGCAGAGCTCAGAGGATGAGAGTCTGGCAAGAAAGGGGCCGGGCCATGACCGCCAATGAACGTAACTTGATGGCAGCCATGAGGCACATCAGCCATCTCGCGGACCAGCTCAATCTGGGAAAGCCGATAGTGACAAGAGCGGCAAGCATATACAGGGAGGCGCTTGAGATGGGCCTGGTCAAGGGAAGGCCCATTAGCTCCATGGCAGCGGCCGTGGTCTACGCTGCGTGCAGAAGCAGCGAGGTCCCGAGGACGCTAAAGGAAGTGGCGACCAAGGCCGGACTGAAGAAGAAGGAAGTGGCCAGATCCTACAGAAACATACTGAGGGCGATGGTGAATGAAAAGATGCCGATAAGCGACCCCACGCTCTACATATCAAAGGTCGCCTCCAAGCTCAAGCTCAGCCCCGAGGTCGAGCGCGAGACCGAGAGAATACTCGATGAGGCCAAGAGGCAGAAGACGACCTCCGGCAAGGACCCAATGGGACTCGTCGCTGCGTCCATGTATATGGCGACCTTGAACTTGGGGATCACGTCCGTAACCCAGAAGCAGATAGCGGAAGCAGCCAACGTGACCGAAGTCACGGTCAGGAACAGGTTCAAGGGGCTAAAGGATCTAGCGGAGAAGTCATAGACGAACAGTCGCAAGGTACTCGCCACCGGAAATCGTCAGCCGAGCCCGATTACTCTTATCTATTGAACAGAGTGCACCCCTGAGGTAGACGTGAACAGGGGAATGTCATTCTTGTTAGTGATACTGGACGGGCTGGGCGATCACTCGTTTCAGAAGTTGAAGGGCAGGACTCCCTTGGAGGCAGCCAAGCAGAAAAACATCTTGAAGCTGAAGGGGAAAGGATCCCAAGGCCTGATGGATCCGATCTCTCCTGGCGTTCCGCCCAGCAGCGATACTTCGCACCTGTCCATTCTGGGCTATGATCTGAGGACGGAGTACTTCGGCAGAGGACCGATAGAGGCGCTGGGGGAAGGGTTGGAACTCGATGAGGGCGAGATAGCGTTCAGAGCCAACATGGCTACGGTGGAGCTGGTCGGGAACCGAGCCGTAGTGACGGACAGAAGGGCAGGGAGGATATCCTCCTCCGAAACCAGTGAACTCGCGAACCTACTCAACAGTGAGATACCCGAGATAGATGGCAGTGCGTTCAAGCTTGTCCCCATTACTGAGCACAGGCTGGTGCTGATCGTGTCTGGCGAGGAGCTGTCTCATCAGATAACCGATAACGACCCGCACGCGGAGGGCAAGCCTCTGTTGAGGTGCCAGCCCTTGGAAGAGGCCACTGACATCCGTGGTGCGACTCGGCTGGCCGGACTCGTGAACGAATATGAACTGAGGGCGATCAGTGTTCTCACCAAAGCAGGCATCAACCAAAGGAGAAGGGGCTCATCACTTCCTGAGGCCAATGCGATTCTGGTCAGAGGAGCTGGCTCAGCGAAGAGGTTGACGAAGTTCGAGGACAAACATGGTGTGAAGGCATGCGCGATCGCAGGCGGCGCTCTGTACAAGGGAGTGGCCAGGGCGGTCGGGATGGATCTGGTGGATGTGCCCGGCGCCAACGGCATGCCCGACACAAACTTGAAGGGAAAAATCGAGGCGTCCCTCAAAGCGCTCAAGTCCTATGAATTTGTGTTCTTGCACGTCAAGGCTACGGACTACTTTTCGCACAGGCGAGACCCAAACGGAAAGGCGAATTTCATCTCCTTGTTCGACTCACACCTGTCGCTTCTTCCTAAGGACTTGCTGAGTGCGACGACCGTCATGATGACCGGGGATCACTCTACCCCCTGCGACAGGGGTATGCACACCGGAGAGCCTGTCCCCGTCCTTCTCAGCGGACCGAGCATAAGGACAGACAACACGAGAAGGTTCTCTGAGAGGGAGGCTGCAGTCGGCTCTTTGGGCAGGATAGAGGGTTCGTCTGTCATGCAGATAGCGCTGGACTCGATGGAGAGAACAGTCGAGCTGGGCACGAGGCCATCCCCAAGACTTCTCGCCTACCTGCCCGAGGACCTGACTCCGCTAGACACGTCGAAGCTCAGATGAAGCGACCCAGAGATGACCTGGCACCGTCAAGCAGAAGCTCGCCGTATACCCCGTCGTAGCCAGGCCTGATGGTGAGCGTTCCTTCCCTCATCCTCCTTATTGCCCTTGCAGCCTCGCTTCCAGCAACGGCCTCAACATCTGAGAGGGGCGCTTCGAAGAGAACCGAATACTCATTGCCGAATCTGTCGGTCAGAGCCTTGAACAGGCTCCATACCTTCCCTGAGTTTGGCTGGGAACCTATGGATTGCGCCAGTATCTCCGAAAGAGGAATTGCCCTGAGGAACTCCGCGGCGCCATCAGGCTTGAAGCCTCTCGGCCTATCTGCCTTTCTTAGCACTTCCAAGTCCACCCCCGGGGTCAGCCTCTTCCGGCATTTCGGGCATATTCCTCCGAGTCGCTCGAAGTCCTGGGGAGAGACGCTCACGTTGCAGTTCCTGTGCCCAGGCCAGTGATACTTGCCGTACTCTGGATACGTCTCTACCGTCAAGAGCAGCTGAGACGGACCTTCGCGCCTCAAAGCCTTGAGAACAGAGTCATATTCAAGGGAGGCAAGGTCGAAGAGGTTTGCTTCCCTCCCCAGTCGCCAAGGGTACGGGGAATGGGAATCCGAGTTGGACACGAGAAGGTACTTGTCCAAGGATGACAGCGTCCAGTTCATCTCAGGATCAGATGACAGACCGGTCTCCAAGACGTGGACCTCACCGGCCGTTCGGCCGAAGGCGTCCTCCACGGAGTCATGGCCGTGAACTCCAAACAAGCTATAGTGAGGGGTCCATATGTGTGCTGGAAAGATCTCTATTCGGTCATCTATTCTCTTGGCCTCAGACATGAGGGCCTCGGAACTGAGCGACAATATCGGGCGGCCGTCTGACTTCAGGTCACCGAACTCGGACATCTCCTCCGCGGTTGAATCCACATCCTCCAAGGAAGGATAGAGCACCACGTGGTGCAGCCTTCTGATGCGATCCTTGTCCCTATAGATCGTGCTCACCTCTCCGGACAGCACGAACAGCGGCCCCTCGGGGCGGTTTGAGAGAACGAACAGCCCCCCGACATCCACGAGCTTCTGTCGCAACTCAGCCCTCCATCTGGGGTGAAGAGCATCCCCGGTCGCCACGATGCCGAGGCCCTTGCTCTTGGAGTAGTAGGCAACGTTCTCAAGATCCATGCTCATGCTGGTGGCTGCACTGTACTTTGAGTGAAGATGCAGATCAGCGTAGATCTTGACCAATGGGAGCCGAAAATCTCACTGGAGATAAAACGGTTTCTGACCGCGGCTGAAAGAACGATTAGAAAAAGGGCGCCCCGCGATCTGGGTTCAGGTTCCCGGGTTGTCCCGACCTCGATCGCTCGGTTTCAGATCACACCGAGGAGCGGTGCCCGAGCACTCTTGAGAACGGCTCCCTCCGAGCGTCCACCTCCCCAACGGTTCCTGCGCCCAGTCCCGTGAGGCCTAGGTGTTCTCAGGTAGACATTCTCATTCATGCAGACCTGACGCCCGGACGGTTCATTTTCCTCCGTGCGAAAGGCCTGTGCCCGACTTACCCTCGCGGGACGGGGAGACCTTGGGTTCTGAATCAGTAATTAAGCTTGCAGGAAACGGAACTAGCTCTATAACGACACTTGAGTTAAGGCAGACATCCTAAGGAGATGTCACGAGGTGCCGGGCGCCATATCCCGGTCTCAGGTCTCCTTTCGCTTCCTCGCTATCCTTGCGTAGAACAGGATCAGCAGGCCGATCAAAAAGGGCGGGAGCCCATAGAGCCCCAAGCCCTCCTCGGTCGCGAAGCCCAGTCTGACTAGGACTGGCTGGAGCAATGCGCCGAACGCGGTCAGGCCTGCTCCCGTGAGTTCCAAGAGCCTCAGCCCGAAGCCCACCCCCCCTTCGGTAGGCACTGTCTTGATCCAGCCGATCGCGAACACCACTGCAAGCGCTGCTATCGTCAGGAGGGTAGACAACTCCAACCTTAAGAGAAATAGGAACTCAACCGCCGCAACCGCGCTAGCCAGAAGAAGTCCCCCGGCCCCCCTGCTCAGGAACCTCTGGTACGACTCGTCTGATGTGAAGGGAAAACAAGGGAGAACAACTGCGATCAGCAATGACACTTGGGATCCGTACGTCAGAAGTGGGTTCCCGAAGAACCCATCTGCTCCCAAGACGATCAGCCCGCCCACTAGGGCGATCAGGAATAGGTAAAGGAAAGCGTTCCCGATCAGGTCCAGGCCGGAAGGGCTATCCTTCTGGGCGGTCATGACAGCCCCCCCGGCCCTCGTCTGTTTTAACCTTTTCAGGGTCCATATTGGCGCAGTTTCCGTTCTGCTCAGCGGATCAAGATCGCATGATTATGCAGAGGATTGGGCAGATGGCGGTGGGGCAGACATGTTGCCTGAGAACGGGCTCCCGCGCACGGGCAGCTAGGATCCGCTACTTCTGATGTACCTGATTATTCTGTCTAGATTCTCTTTCTTCACTTCCCCTGCTGTTCTTATGAGTCCTATTCTGCCAGGGATTTTGAAGTATTTGATCTTCTCTCTGATATTGGCGGGAATTCCTTCGTAGGATTTCCGGCTGTATTCCACATCTTCGGGGGCAATGCCAACGGCTATGACCACCACATTCTTATCCTTGATGACCTCCCATTTGCTCTTGAGGAAATTAACCAAGGGCATATGGTTCGCATATGTCCCAGAAGCAACGATCACTGAGTCATATTCCTTCAACTCTTCGTCTCTCACTTCTCCGAATTCCTTGAGGTCGTACTTCAATTCATCTCTAAGCCACTCGGCGTAGGTACGAGTTGTCCCTAGGAAAGACTTGTACAGGATAATCGTCTTCATGTTCCTGCGGAATGACTGCTATCTATTATGGCTTTTTGCCACCGTTTTTGCTGCGACTACAAGAAACGCGTTGTGACTTCTTGCGAACTGCATGGGTCTGACGGCTCCCCTCTTGACCCTTATTCCTTGAGTCATGATGTCCAAGGTCTCCATCACCACGAACCCGGAGTTCTCGAAGCTGTCGACCACCTTCTCAAGCTGATTGTAGGTCGGCACGACGGCCACTACCCTCGCGGAGGGCTTCAGAGCATCATAGTAGGACTGGACAGCTTCCCAAGGTGAGGGAAGGTCCATGACTGCGGCGTCGAAAACCTCTTTCTCTTCTATGCCCGCGCTCACATCGGCCAGCCTCAGCTCGACCACATCGCCGAGCCCGAGCCATCTTAGATTCTCGGCGCATATGTCCAAGGACTCTCGTTTGATGTCCAATGAGAGGACGCGTCCACCGGGCCTGACGAAGTTTGCCATGAGTGCCGCCGAAGCGCCGCTTCCCGTTCCGGCGTCGAGTACCTTCAGGCCCGGCTCTAGACCCAACGAGAGCACGATGTAGCCCAACTCCTTCGGGTAGAGGATCTGCGTCCTTCTGGACATGACCCGAAGCAGATCGGAAAGGACTGGCTTCAGCAGTGCAATTTTCCTGCCAACGTTAGTGGCGGCGATATCTCCGAAACTGAGGCCCTCATCCAGTCTGACGTAACCGTGGTGGGTGTGGATGGAGTCCTTTCCTGCCCTCTGAATCGAGGACTTGCCTCCTTCGAACATCACCCTCACGTACTGGCCAGGGGTTATCCTCTCGCTCATTCTATGAGCTGACGCGAGGCGTGAGTAAATGAGTCTTCCTCCTGAGTCACCCGAGTTCTATGATCGTCACAGCACGACGCGCGGGAAAGGCGACGTTGAAGACCTTGGTATTCCCCATCTCGGCTGAGAGGACCGTAGCATTGTGCCCGTGTCCATGAATCACAATGTCGGGCGAGGTCTCCTCAATGACCTTCTCCATTCTTTCGTCCGTGAGGAAGGGCCGTATGCGGCCATCCTCTCCCTCTATCGTGGCTCGGACCGGAGCATAGTGACACAGCAATATCACCAAGTCGTCGTCCTTCCTGCGAGTCAGCATCTCTCGAACCCTTGGGACTCTCTTGGCGTACGTCTCCTCTATATCTGGGACATGAGCCTTCTGCCAGCTGGTCGGCTGAGCCAGTGTGCCTCGGGTTCCCACTATTCTGACCTTCCTTCCTCCCAAGCCCAAGTTGACCTCGGAATCGTCCAGCCAGGTGACATCGCGGTACCTCTCCTTGAGAGCGTCCTTTACCCCATCGTGCTCCTCGTTTCCAAAGATCGAGATCAGCTTTCCAGAGAACAGTTTGCGAACCGCGCGAAGGACTGGATCGAACTGGGAGACCCTAGAGTGCAGGATCATGTCGCCTGCCATAAGGAAGCAATCCGAGTCCCTGACCCTGAGCCCGAGCTTCGACAGGAACTCCTTCAGGTAGAGGGGGGAGTGAACGTCGGACACCGAGGCGACTATGGCCATTATGGTGAGACGGTTTGGACTCGGGTTAAATCCTATTCCTCCGGAGTCAACTGGCTGGAGATTATCGTGAAGGGCTCGCGTCGCTCGGCACTTGGCCGGTTGCGCGCGGGCCAGCAGAGCGAGGAACCATCGCGCCGGCCAGCGCTCCTAGCTCCAGTGAGGCCAGGGGGGCCACTGATCCAGCCAGCGATTCCAAACCGATCGAAACCCCGCAGAAAAGGACGTATGCGAGGGCCGCGAACGATATCGCGGAGATCGTCGCCGCCTTCCTATCCCCCATACCATATGTGCAGACAATTGACGATATGAAGTGCGATGATGCCAACAGCAACACGAAAGCCCAATTTGAAGTCAGCGGATGCGGTATTCCTAAGGTCAGGGAGAGCAGCGCGGAAGCTAGGTCAGCGAAGTAGAATGCGGGCAGGAGCACTAAGGCCCTGCTAAGGTCGAACCTCATCTGAGACGTGAGGATTTGGTGCCCCTCATAAGCCTTTGATGGAAACGATCTCGCTCCTCTTGTTCGGCAATCTCTCACGAACGGCCTCGATCATCTCGCCCACAAGGCGCCTCGAGTATTTGGTGGAAATCGCCTTTGAGATCCTTTTCGAGATGACGGAGTTGTCGTGCCTGCCAGGTGCCAAGACTATACCAAGACCTCCCGCTATGGCGCTGGGATGCCCAGCGTACACGTTGATGCCCAGCTCTGATACGCTGACGCCTATTCCCAGGGAGAGCTTAGCGCCTCTGATGAAGTTCTTGCTTCCTGACACGAAGAAGGAGCCCTTTCTGAGATACGTGCCTGACGGGGGGGACTTGCTTAGCTGAGACCCCCTTACCCAGTAGACATCCAATGATGAGAAGCCCATCTCCCAAGCCTTCGAGGTGTAGCATGCAGTCAGGTCTGCGGCCTCTCGGATCTCCTTCTCGGTCATCTCCCCCGGTGGCCATGCTATTGCAAAGGGAGAACCGCTGAAGTCTGAGTGGAAGACTTGCGCTTTCTCGTCCGCGTGTCTTGTGACCAAGATCTCGTTGGTTGTTGCGTCCCTTCCTAAGAGAAGCTTCCTAGAGCTCGACAGCATCGCCCATTTGAACTTCTCGTACCACAGCCTCCGCCTGACCCTTTTCAGCTCGATCACGTCGGTTTTCGTCTCAGGCTTTGCCTTCTCCGACTCAGCGCTCAGCCTCTCTGCCCTCGCCCTCAGTGCCTTGGATCTCTCGAACATCACGGAGGCATTCGCGGCGACGGACCTAGAGAGATCCAATTGAAGTTCGTGTCCGTTCACCGCGAGCCGGGCCGTTCCCTCCTCGTAGTCGACGCCCTTAAGATCGACTCCCTCTTCGACCCGGCCCCTCCTCCCCTCCTTGACCAGCGACAAGATGCGTTCGAACCTTGCGAGATCGGCCATGACCAAGTTTGCGTCCCCCCTGAGCTTCACAGACTGTAAAAGAAGTCTCTCCGCTGCTCTTTTCTTGGAGGCCGACTTTCTGTCGGGCGCTGGCGCGGTAGCCAGCGTGAGCTTCCCACCGCCGGAGTAGTACCAGTCCATTGCCTCTGATATGGTTTCGAATTGGTTCCAAGTTGGAGCAGGAGGATGGGGAAGTGGGACCAACGAGTACTCCTCAGGCCCTGAATCGCCCGAGTACACCACCGGACGCGGGACAAGGGAGCCTATGGTTTTTCTGACCTCCTCCAAGATTCTACTCGCACCTTCGCGCGACAACGACCCAGGAACATCGGTAGCATCCAAGCCTGCAGCGTGCCAGACCACCTCAGATAGGTTGCCAAGCCCAAGGTCCGCTTCCAATGCTGACCTGAGCTCCCTTCCTCCTTCTAGTATCCTAAGCAGCTCATCTTCACTGATGTGCATCGGCGAGGGAAAGAATCTAGGGGGAAGCTGATACTTCTCGCCCAAGACTATCGACCTATCTCTCATGACTTTCCTCTCAGTTGTGTAAGTCACTATCTCGTCCTCGTTCAATATCGCAAGCACTCCTCCGGGTAAAGTCTCCAACATGATGCGCTGGGCTTCTCCTTCCCTCGAGCTGAGGTCGATCGATATGACGCGGTCGAAGCGCTCTTGATTGACCTTCACAACCCTTGAGCCTCTGACGGCCTTTTTGGCTGCCTTAATCTGAGGAGAAGGCACCCTCGGAAAGGGATACAGGAAGTCCGTAAGACACGCTCGGAGGCCTCTCTCGTAGATCAGCCTGCGGGTACCGTCGGCGGTATTCACCTTTAAAAGCGTGAATCTTGGCTCGGCGTTGCAGTAGATGTTAGAGACTCGGCCCCCGCTCAGGAATCGGTCTAGTTCGGACGCGAGAAACATGACCTCGATCCTAGACGGGGGCCTTCTGTTCATAGCGAGGTGGTGACTCAAAGATGGGGGAGTCCGAGGAAAAAAAGCTTGAGACGTTGGTGTACTGGGGCAGGTGTGTGATGGGGGCTGTGGTCGGCGCAATCCTTGCGGCCTTCTGGAGGGCGAATCTGGGCGGGCTGCTGACCGCCGCCTCGGTCGCGATAATCGCGTACGTGGCATTGTCCTACCTTCTGAGATTCATGCTTGGCGAGCACAGGGTGGAGTTGCTGGGCGGAGGATCCAAGCTGAACATGATCGGGGTTGGGATATTCTTCCTTTCGGCGCTATTCTTCTGGGCGTTCCTGTACAGCTTTTTCTTCTACGTCAGCTGAAGGCCTGTTCAGGAATCCCTGCAGGTATGAGGTCCAACACTTGAAGTATCCGAGGTCCCACTCTGTGCAGAGGTGTGATGCCTCGGTCTCCTTCAATCTTGCGATTTCATTCCTCAAGAACTTCCTATCCTTCTTGAGACGAAGGACAAAGCTTCTGTGGTCTCCTGACTTCAGTGAGTTCAGGATCCCTCGCAGAGCGTCCTTGTAGCCGTTCGTGAACTCGTCGTCCGAGATCGGCACCTGATCAAGCCTGGCCTCCGCCCCCTTGATTTCACCGTCTAGGATAAGGCGCAATATTTCTTCAAGCGCGGTCACCTGTTGGGTGGCTGGCTGGGTGGCGCGAGTTTTGCCCATGATGAGCGACTCGTCCGCCGAGAAACGCGGCCTATTTAAGCAGTTCTGATTCTCTATCGCGCGATTATTCCCTCAGAGATTTTCAGGCGCCTGGAAGGGTGCCCTGTCGCCTAGAGAACCTCAGCCCAAACGTTATTACGACAAGCGTCCGGCTGTATCAGGGCCCAGGTATGGGAAGATTTGTGGACAAGGTCAGATCGCTATCGAGTCGAAAGGAATCCAAGCTAGTGCTTGCCTTGGATGTGAGCAAGGGGAACGGAATCAGGACTCTCAAGGAGGCCGCACAGACGCTGGGGGAGTTCCTAGTCGGGATAAAATTGGGCATCCCATTTGTATTGAGCACACCCTTGGATCTGCTGAAGCCGGTGATGAGTGATCATGAGGAAGACTTTGCCTTCATCGTTGATGCGAAGCTGGCGGACGTCTCTCATGTGAACGCCATGATATCGGACATGCTTTTTAGAGCTGGCTTCGACGCCATCATCTCACACGGGTTCATCGGATATGAGGGTGGCCTTGACGGAGCTGTGGAAGTCGCGAGAAGGCTAGACGGAGGCATCCTAGTTCTGGTTAGCATGTCTCACAAGGCATCAGAGAGAATGATTGACAGGTTCCTGCCTGAAATAGTTCGGGAGGCACTACTGGCGGAGCCAGACGGGCTAGTCGCGCCGGCGACCAGACCTGATGTGATAAGAAAGGTGAGGGCAATGGTCCCCGAAGGGATGTTGATTCTATCCCCTGGCGTGGGAGCTCAGGGTGCACCGGTCGGTTCTGCCCTACGGGCTGGCGCGGACCTCGAGATCGTTGGCAGGGGGATATACGCTAGCCGCGACCCCTTCGCCGCTGCGCGCGCAGCAGTCGAGGAACAAAAGAAGGCGATGAGGGCATGAAGTGGGAACTCCTCAAGGGGATTTGGGAGGCCGGCATGATTAGGCTCGGAGATTTCACGCTCAGCTCTGGAAAGAAGAGTCCGTACTACATTGACCTCCGGGCTCTCCCTTCGCACGTTCGACTCTTCGCGATGGCAGTCGAGGAGATCGAGCTCATGGTTCGAGAGAACGAAACCGAACGGATAGGCGTCTCATCGGTCGAACTCTCCGGCATTCCGCTTGGCTCGACCTTGGCATTCAAGATGGGAAAACCCTTCGTCTACGTTAGGAAGGAGGTGAAGACACATGGCACACGAGGCCTGGTTGAAGGTGACACCAGCGGGGCGGACCATTTCGTTGTAGTGGACGATGTACTCACAACTGGCGGAAGCATCTTGCACGTAGCGACAGCGCTCAGAGAGGAAGGAGTGGAGGTCAGATCGGCATACGTGCTAATGGATAGGCTCCAGGGTGGAGCGGACCTGCTTGGGCGAAGCGGGATAGCGGTGAGAACAACCTCGGATGTCCGGGCAGCCATGGACGAGCTGAAGAACAGAGGTCTAATGCCAGCCGAACAGCATGCGATAGTTATCGACTACCTGCGCTCTGAGAGCGCAAGCGTTTAATTCACTGGACTCGGTACTGGGGAGGATGTCGGGGGAGAAGGACATCATAGATATCACGGATCTGACCAGAAGCGAGCTAGAGTCCCTCTTCAAGAGCGCAAGCGAAATAGAAAGCGGCGAGGTTGATCTCTCACGCGCCCTAGACGGTAGGATAATGGCGCTGGCGTTCTTTGAGCCTAGCACAAGGACGAGGCTCAGCTTTGAGTCAGCGATGTACAGGATGGGCGGAAGGGCGATATCCTTTCTGGAACAGGCGATGACGTCCGCTGCCAAGGGAGAGAACTTCGCTGACACGGTAAGGATGTTGGACTACTACTCAGATGTGGTCGTGATCAGACATACCTTCGAAGGGGCCTCAAAGTTCGCATCCGACGTATGTTCCAGCCCGGTGATCAACGCAGGTGAGGGCGTGACGTATCACCCCACGCAGACGATGATCGACCTCTACGAGGTGTGGAAGACTTTCGGCTCGGTCGACGGGCTGAGGTACGCGCTCGTTGGTGACATCAGACATGCCAGGGTGACCGCCTCCTTACTCAGGGGGCTGGCGATGTTTCGCCCAGCGTTCGTTTATCTAGTTTCACCAGATCAGTTGAGGGCCAGGGAGGAAACTAAGCGATCGTTGGTCGCGGCCAAGATACCCTTCGAGGAGCTGGGCTCGCTCGACAAGGTCTTGGAAGGAGTGGATGTCCTCTATCTAACCAGGATTCAGAGGGAACGCTTCGCAGATATAGTCGAGTACGAGCGAGTAAAGGGGTCGTACTCGTTCGGCGAGGAGGCGGTGAAAAAGATGAAGAGGGGAAGCATCGTCCTTCACGCGTTGCCTAGGGTCGACGAGCTGGCTCCGACGGTGGACAGGTATCCGCAGGCCAGATACTTCGAGCAGGCCAGAAGGGGGGTGTTCGTTAGGATGGCTCTCTTGAACACGGTTTTAGGGTGATGGGCTTTGCCGGAGGAACTGAGGGTATCGAAGATAAGGAACGGAACAGTGATTGACCACATCCCAGCAGGCATGGCACTTCAAGTGCTGAGGATCCTTGGCATTAAAGGAACCGAGGGACACACGGTTGCTGTGTTGATGAGCGTTCCGAGCCATAAGCTCGGAAAGAAGGACCTTGTGAAGATAGAGGACAGGGCGGTTGAACCGGACGAGGCCCAGTTGATATCCTTGGTAGCTCCCAACGCTACGCTCAACATAATCTCTGAGTATGAGGTAAGGGAGAAGCACACACCCAAATTGCCGGACATAGTCGAAGGGCTCGTCAAGTGTCCCAATGCTAGGTGCGTCTCAAATAAGAGAGACGAACCCATAGTGGCTAAGCTAAGAGTTGAATCGAGGGAGCCTGTCGTGCTAAGCTGCACCTACTGCGGAGCGACTCTGCCCTCTTATGACGTATCAGCACACCTGGTCGAGGGGTAGATGGGTAAGTACTACGCTAGAGCGAGGCTCGTCGGTAGCGAGCCGATGGCAACGGACGTGAGGGTGATGGATTACGAACTTGACGAGCCCTTCACGTGTAGGCCGGGACAGTATATCATGTTGTGGCTGCCCGGGAGCGGGGAAATCCCTCTAAGCCCATCCGTTTGTGACGGAAGGCGGGCGCAGTTCGTGATCGAGGCCGTGGGACCGACGAGTTCAGCCATACTGTCACAAGAGTTAGGGGAGGAGTGCTTCCTCAGGGGGCCTTTCGGTAGGTCGTTCTCGCTCGACAGGGTCGGCCCTTTCTTGCTCGCAGGAGGCGGAACGGGAGCCGCCCCGCTCCTGATGGCAGCACGTGAGCTCGCGGAAACAAACAAGACCGGGCATGCGTTGATCGGCGCAAGAAGCGCTGACAGGCTGTGCTACGTGCGGGAATTCACCGAGCTCGCAACCATTGCGACTTTCGCGACGGAGGACGGGTCCTTGGGGGTTCGGGGGAGGGTGTCGGACTACGTCGAAAGCATGATCAAGGACGACCATACAAGCGTCGTGCTCACGGCTGGTCCTGAGCTGATGATGAAGGAAGTTGTTGCCATATCGGAGCGCTTGGGCGCGTACTCGGAAGCGTCGCTTGTTAGGATCATAAAGTGTGCCGACGGAGCGTGTGGCGCCTGCGTCTTGGACCCGGGCGGCCAGCTGGTCTGCAAAGATGGTCCCGTCATCGCCGGCGCCGATCTCTTGAACAGCGACTTCGGATCCAAGATGAGGGACAGTTCCGGAAGAAGGGTCGAAGTTCGTTGAGTAAGCCCGACCTCGCAGTATCGGGCAGGCTGTTCGTAGGAGGGGAGTTCCGTCCGAACTCGGCCATAGTCGCAGGAGAGAAGATCGTGGACATCCTGCCAACAAGTGAGGTTCCATCCAGCGTGGATCAGGTGGACTTCGGAGATCTTTGGGTTCTGCCGGGACTGATAGATGTCCACGTTCACCTGAGAGACTTCAAGGAGGTGCATAAGGAGGACTTCGAGAGTGGAACCAAGGCTGCCGTAGCGGGGGGGTTCTCAACGGTGCTCGCCATGCCCAACACAAATCCTAGGTTGGACTCCGCACACATACTGTCCGAAGCAGTGCGCTCCACTATTGGTCGCATATATTGCGACGTTGGATTCCACTGCGCATTGCCGATCAGCGAGGACGATGCCCTGAGGATGATGCGAGACGGCGCGTTCTCCGTCAAGCTCTATCCCGAGAACCTGTCGGAAATTCGCGAGGGCGAGACCAGCTGCGATGCTAGGCTCCTTAAGCGACTCGGACCCACTCTGTACGTGCACGCTGAAGACGAGGACTGCATAAGAGAGGGCAGGGCGTCGGTCGGCGCGAGTCCTATCGGGGCCTCGGTCCATGGCCGAGTTAGGCCGCCAAGGTGTGAGGCCGTGGCAATCAAGAAGACCCTAAGCGAACTTGAGGGGTGCGACATTCATTTTGCGCACCTCACGACTCGTGAAGGGGTCGACCTCCTCGGGCCAAGGCTCGAATCGAAGAAGACGAGCGCAGAAGCGACTGCGCACCACCTTGTTCTGTCGGATGCGGGTGTCAGTTCAAGTGGGGGCCTAGCCAAAGTGAACCCGCCACTGAGGAGCGCCGGTGATGTGGAAGCCATCAGGAAGGCTGTCAACCGCGGGCTGATCTCAGTGATAGTCAGCGACCACGCTCCACATGCGCTCGCAGAGAAGCGCGAGAGGGACTATGATCGGATACCGCCAGGCGGTCCGGGCCTTGAGACGGCCCTGTCAGCGATGCTGAAGCTGGCGCACGACGGACAGCTTGAACTCGTCGAGGCCTTGATGTGCATGACAGAGAACCCCGCCCGCAGGTTCGGGCTTAACGATGTTGGCAGGATAGGTGGGGGATTCTTGGCCGACTTCACCGTGGTTGATCCCAAGCAGAGCTACATCGTAGACCCAGAAAGATTCTTCAGTAAGGCGAAATACTCCCTTTTTGAAGGGAAAGAACTCTTGGGCAGAGTTAGGATGACCATGGTCAGGGGCAGGATAGCGTATGAGGACGGCTATGTGGCAAGAACCCCAAACGGGAGGGCGTTGAGAAGATGTCGGACCTGAGGGTCGAACTCGCTGGTCTAAGGCTTGTGAATCCGCTGATGAACGCATCCGGAGTGCTGGGAAACACCGCCTCGCTACTGAGAAGGGTAGCTAACTCTGGTGCTGGGGCGGTTGTGTCAAAGTCAGCAACCCTTGAGCCGAGGGCCGGACACGATAACCCGACCTACGTGAAGTTGAATTGCGGCGTGATCAACTCCATGGGGCTTCCTAACCCGGGTTACGAGGCCATGGCGGATGAACTGAGGACATTGAGCGACTTGCAGGTTCCAGTCATAGCGAGCATGGCCCCATCCACCGAGAGGGAAGCCAAGATGATGTCTGAGAAGTTGGGAGAGGTGGCTGACGCGATCGAGGTCAACCTATCGTGTCCACACGTAAAGAACTTAGGGCACGATGTCAGCTCCGATCCAGACCTAGTTAAGAGGATCGTGCGAGTGGTGAAGAAGGGCTGCGGGAAGCCAGCATTTGTCAAGCTCCCGCCGGTCAGGGCTGATTGCCTGTCGTTCGTGAAGGAGCTTGTTCATGCAGACGGATTCGTCGTCTCCAACACGATCCGAGCGATGGCCATAGATGTCTCGGCCAAGAGGCCTGTACTCTCAAACAAGTTTGGCGGAATGTCCGGTCCTCCTCTTCACCCGGTGGTCGTGGGACTCGTGTACGAGCTATATGAGAAGACGGGCAAACCTCTGATCGGTGCGGGTGGGGTCGCGGATTGGGAGGGAGCTGTTGAACTCATGTTGGCTGGCGCTACAGCTGTACAGATCGGAACAGCCCTGTCTGAAGACTTAGGCGTGATCGGCAGAATTGCGGCGGGGATGAACGTCTACCTGGACTCGCTAGGACTCTCCGCAAAGGAACTGGTCGGACTGGCGCACAGCGGCTAGCGGTTTTCCTCCTTCCCCGATAGCCACCAGTTCAGCACATCCTTCCTTCTCTTTCTCCTCTTTTCGTCTTCATCTGTGAGCGACGAGTAGAGGCGCTCCTTTGCTTCGATGAGTTGACTCTGCGTGTACGTTCTGCCACAGTCCGTGCAGATGTAGACCTTCACGGCAGGATCGTAGGTAAGCTGCCCACCGCACTCGGGACAAAACTTACCTGACGACAACCTCAGTGGTTGATCTGGGCAGTGCGGTTATAATAACCTTATGTCTAGGCTTGAGGGGCAGGGCCCCTCAGAACTCACCATCACAAACTTTGAGATAGCATCATGGTGGGGCCGTCGGGATTTGAACCCGAGAGCTCCAGCGCCCCAGGCTGGTGTCCTTGACCAAGTTGTCCGATGTGATCTCTAGACGACGACCCCTAACGAAGTCGAGCATCGAGTCGTTTTAATCCTTTGTACGAACAGGGGCGGGATTTGAGCGCGCGATGGTCAAGTGGATTCGTCGCACTATGGCGATCACGTCGACAGAAGCACTCGTCATTGACTCACACTACATTTCTGTAGTCCGAGGGCTCAGCGAGCTGGTCCGGTATTTCGGTAATCTGGGCAAGATATCCGAGATTCTGTCCCATCCGACCAAGCATGCCTCAATCGCTCAGCGTGGTTCCTCGTCGGTCAAGGCACGTACTTCCAGCGCGGTTCCAAACGCGCCGAGGAGGAAACCGTTAAGAACGAAAGGACTGGGGGAGTCGTCGCCTGATCGCATGAGCGAAAGGAAGGTGGTTAAGCGCGATGGCAGGGTTGTGAGTTTTGATCCGTCGAGGATTGAGCGCGCAACCAAGAGGGCTATGCTCGAGGAAAGGCAGTATGATGAGAGGAAGCTGAAGTCAGTCCTTGATGGCGTGCTCAGAGTAATTGATGGGCTATACTCCTCCGGTAGGACTCCCTCGGTGGAGGAAATACAGGACATTGTCGAGATGGAGCTCGTCAAGCAGGACTTGTTCGCAGTGGCCAAGTCCTACATAATCTACAGAAAGGAGAGGGAGAGGATAAGGGAGGAGAAGAAGGCGATACTGAAGAAGGAGACACTTGATGAGGTTGACAAAAACTTCAGCGTGAACGCCCTGAGGCTCCTAGGAGCGAGGTACCTCCTGAAGGACAGCGAGGGGAACCTCGCCGAAGGGCCGAAGGAGATGTTCAAGAGGGTTGCGGCGCTCGTGGTTATTCCGGACGTGCTATATGACGAGAGGGTGTTCTGCAAGGACGGCGGCCAGAAGATTCGAGAGCCTGAATCGTGGAACGCCTCAGAATGGGGAGGGAAGGTTGGCCTGAAGGGATCTAACGGTGCTTACGAGTTCACTTGGAACAAGTATCACCTAGAACGCGTGAAGGCGCTCTACGATGAGCTGAACGAGCAGGGCAAGATGAGGAAGAGTTGGGCTGAGTTTTGGGACGGGGTGCTTAGGGGTGAATATGATGTGCACATCCGCGAGTTCCACGAATACTACGACATCATGGTCGCCAAGCGGTTCCTCCCCAATTCGCCCACCATTTTCAACGCAGGCACCCTGCTTGGCCAGCTGTCTGCGTGTTTCGTGTTGTCAATCGACGACGACATAGAGTCGATAATGACAGCGGCCGCGGACTCAGCTGTGATCTTCAAGACGGGGGGAGGAATCGGCGTGAACTACTCCAGCCTGAGGCCCGCAGGCGACCTCGTGTTTACCACTTCCGGCGTGGCGAGTGGTCCGGTATCCTTCATGAGGATAATCGACACCGTCACTGATGTCGTGAGACAGGGCGGGCGCAGGAGAGGCGCTAACATGGGGATCCTTGACATAGACCATCCAGACATAGAGAAGTTCATCACGTGCAAGAACGAGCAGGGGAAGTTCGAGAACTTCAACATCTCGGTCATGGTGAAGGATAACTTCTGGGAACACCTGGAGACGAATGAGCCATATCCTCTCGTGAACCCAAGGAACGGAAAGGTCATGGAGAGAGTGGACCCCACGCGACTGTTCGAGACAATAGCGAAGCAAGCCTGGAAGAACGGTGACCCCGGGGTGGTGTTCTCCGATAACATCAACAAGAGGAACGCGATGAAGACAGTTCTTGGGCCCATAACATCGACCAATCCCTGCGTGAGCGGCGACACAAGAGTGTCGACGGAAAGAGGGATGGTCAGGATATCCGATCTTTTTGCAGGTCAGGCGCAGACGAAAGTTGTTACGGACATGAGGGTCACGAGAACTCCGATGGTGATCTATCCATACGGCCTTGATCACAAGTCCAAGGCTTACCCAGCTCCCGGAACGAGCCTGGAAGATACTGATTGCGTGGTGATGACGGGAAGAAAACCGGTGCACGAGATTCAAACTCGTCACGGGTACAGCGTAAGGGCAACGGCCGATCATAAGTTCTATACGCAGGATGGCTGGAAACCGGTCTCCGACATAAGGCGGGGCGATATGCTTCACCTCCAATCTGGGCCAGGAGGCTTTGGTGACTTTGGCACGTTGGACGTTGGAAGGGTGATTGGTTGGACCACCGGAGACGGTGATCTCAGCGGCCGAAGGGCTTACCTGAGGTTCTACGGAGGGGACAAGGAAGTGGCTCCTATCATAGCCCAAGGAGTGGCTGCCCTCACTGGAAAGCCCCCAAAGATGTGCCGAAATGCAAAACAGGACTGCAAGTACATCATATCCAGGGTTCTGTACAGGGAGCTCAAAGCTTGCTTCCCAAGAGGAAACAGACTGCGGGTTCCTGAGATTGTCTTCATGGGTTCTCGCGACTTGCAGAAGGGGTTCTTGCAGGGATTATTCACGGCGGACTCGTCCGTGAATATGACGAGGAACGGCAGCTGCTCTATTCGTTTGGTGAGCGCTTCAAGATCCCTGCTGCGTCAAGTTCAATTGCTCCTTCTGAACTTCGGTATCGTTTCGAGAATTTACTTCAACAGACGCGGCAGGCAGGTGCGTCTGTTGCCAGACGGCAGAGGCGGTCACAAGAAGTACACCTGTAAGGCGTATCATGAGCTTTCAATTGATGGCCAGAGCAGGGACATCTTTGCACGGGAGGTCGGCTTCCTATCGAGTCGAAAGCAAGCTAAGCTCAAGCGTTGGATCGCGAACAAGAAGAGGAGGTCCAATAGGGAGAGGTATGTCTCAAATGTGAAGAGAGTTCGGTTTGCCGGGTACGAGTGGGTCTATGATCTGAGGGAACCAACGACCCACAGTTTCATCGCCAATGGCTTGGTGGTCCACAACTGTGGTGAGGAGCCCCTGTACCCGTACGAGTCCTGCAACCTCGGTTCGCTGAACATGTATTCTTTCGTGGATGAAGATGAGGACGGAAGGAGGAGCTTCAACTGGGATTCATTCAGGACTAGCATAAGGATTGCACTTAGGTTCCTTGATAACGTGATAGATGTCAACAAGTTCCCGTTCCCAGCCATAGAGCGGGGGACGAAGCGCACCCGCAAGGTGGGACTGGGCGTGATGGGTCTAGCTGACGCGCTCTTCGCTCTTGACACTCCCTACAATAGCGAGGAGGGCTTCAGCTTCATGGAGCAGACGGCCGAGTTTCTGTCGTACTGGGCAATGTGGGAGTCAACTGAGATATCTAAGAGGAGAGGAGCGTTTCCCCTTTATTCCAGCTCTGCGTATCGTGATTGCGAGCTTCCCGTAGAAGGCTACTATCACAGGGAGGAGTGGAAAGCTGACTGGGAGGCACTGGTTAAGAAGCTCGAAGAGGACGGGGTGAGAAATGCAGAATGCTCGACTATAGCTCCGACTGGCTCGATATCCATGCTTGCGGACACGTCATCGGGGATCGAGCCAGCGTACGCTTTGGCCTTTGAGAAGCGCGTCACTGTGGGCACCTTCTACTACGTCGACGAGGAGTTTGAGAAAAGACTGAAGAGAAATCAGATCTACTCCGAGAAGCTGTTGAAGGATGTCAGTGACAATGGCGGATCCCTTCAGGGGTTGGACGGAGTGCCGGGTGAGTTCAGCTCAACATTCCAGACTGCGCTTGATATCCCGTGGTGGGATCACGTCAGGGCTCAAGCGGCCTTCGCTAAGTGGATCGCGGCTGCCGTCAGCAAGACCATAAACATGCCCTCCTGGGTGGGCGTGTCGGACGTTCTCAAGGCGTATCTGTTCGCTCACAGACTCGGCATCAAGGGTGTGACCGTTTACCGTGACGGATCTAGGGCCGGGCAGGTTCTCGTCGCGCCCTCCTCGAAGAGGGGAGGATATGTTGCCACGGTGAAGAACACAACCCTAGAACAGATGAAGAAGTGCGGGATCGAACTTAGGAGCCCTACGACGACGGAGGGCATAAGCCCGGCATCAGGCGACAGCGCGGGTGGGCAGTCTTCGGTCGGCGCCACTTCGGCCGGGTCTCTCGTCGAGGTCAACGGCGAGAAATGTCCATCGTGTGGGGGCAACAGAATCTCCATGGAGGGGGGGTGCGGGATCTGCATGGATTGCGGTTGGAGTTACTGTCCCGTAGCGTGATAGGCCTTGGGAAAGGTCTTCCTTTACACCGGTTCCGGCGCAGGCAAGACGACCAATGCAGTCGGGCTAGCGATGAGGGTGGTGGGACATGGCAAGAAGGCCGTGGTCGTATTCTTCATGAAGGGATGGAACCAAATCGGCGAGTACATGATAGCGGACAAGCTCTCGCCACTCTATGAACCACATCTCTTCGGATCTCAAGACTGGGTAGACCTTAAGCATCCCAGTGAGGAGGACAAGAGGAGGGCCAGGGAGGGATTGTCCTTCGCTAGAGCGAAGATGAGCGAGCGGCCTCACCTCTTGGTGCTGGACGAGGTCAACTTGGCAGTCGCAACTGGTCTCTTGGACGCGGACGAGGTCATTTCCGTGCTGGACGAAGCTCCTGATACGACTGACATCGTCCTCACGGGGCGATACGCGCCTCCGGAGCTGATCAACAGAGCGGACTTCGTGAACCTGGTATCAGAAGTCAAGGCCCCGAAGGAGATGTATAGCAGGGAAGGGATAACCTACTAACCTCGTCATGATTGAAGGGCACTCACGTTATGACGTTATCGAGCCCGGCCTCCTTAGTCATTTGAAGCGATCTTATCATCTCCGACCTAGTTAGCCTTCGACTCAGCTCAGGTCGTTCGAAGGCCTTGTATTCGGGCCTGTACTGCCACATCAGATTGACCCTAGTGGATCTGCTCAAGTTCTTCGATATCCACTCGACGGTCGGTCTGAGGCAGCAATCCAAGTGATCTGGAAGAACAAGTATCCTCACTATCAGCTCGCCACATTCCTTCGCCTTGAGGTGATTTCTGGTTACCACGCTCATGTATCGGTCCACCCCGGATATCTCCTTGGCGCAGCGGTCGTTGCCGTACTTGAAATCCAGAAGGTAGACGTCGGCCACCCCGGCCAAGAGCTCTGCCTGTTCCTCGGAGTAGTATGCGTTTGAGTTCCAAACGACCGGGATGCTCTCTTCCAACAAGAGGAACACCCTAAGCCAAGACCAAAGGTACTGGTCCGGGTTTCCGCCCACGCAGTTCAGGTTCCTGGAGCCTGCCCTCCTCGCTTCGTCGACCCGGTCCGCCACTGCCTTGGGCAGCATGACATCGCCCTCCTCAAGCCACCGGGAGATTGTATAGTTCTGGCAGTGCAAGCACCTGAAGGAGCAACCCATCGTGAACACGGTGAAGCTCGGTACCAGCTCTGGCTCCTCTCCGTAGTGATTGAACATTGAGGAAACAACTAATTCCCTCCCAGCGCCGCACGTTCCCTTGTCCCCCGCCTTCCTGTTGACTCCGCACCTTCTCTCGCACAGCACACATCTCTCCATCAGCCTATCAGCTATCGAGGCCTTCAGGTCGATGAGGTTGGGTCGAGCCCCTGTTCCTAGGTCGCGCATCCCTTTCGTGACCTTTTCCTGCCTCTCGAACTCCGTCATGCCTTTTCTGTGTGCGGACCAAAGCTCGTCGATCGGCCGGTCAGGATCGAGGTCAACGCCTACGGTTCTTGAGATCATGAACTTTGCCGGAAGCTCACCCTCCACCGCCCTGAAGTACCTCCCCAAGGCGGATCTGGCCTTCTCGTCATACATCACCGCGTGAGCGTCGGGACGGGCCAGCCTCCACAAGGCGAATTGGTCATGAGGTCCGGCGTGATTAACCTTTGCTCAAAGGACCGGACGGTCTCCTTTAAATCCCCCTCACACTATCTGATTCGAAGTTGATTGAGGCAGCCCTTTACGATCGCCTGAACGGAGACGTTCAATGTCAGGTGTGCTTCAGAAGGTGTCGGATAAGGGCAGGCGCGCTCGGCGTTTGCATGGTGAGGAAGAACATAGAGGGTAAGCTGTACAGCCTGAACTACGGCAAGCTAATAGCTGAGAACTTAGATCCCATAGAGAAGAAGCCGCTGTTCCACTTCCATCCTGGGTCGACCGCGTACTCCGTAGCGACCGTGGGATGTAACTACAGATGTGCATTCTGCTGCAATTTTGACATATCGCAGAGGGAGGAGATCTCCGGTAGGGACAGAACTCCTGAACAGGTCGTTGACGATGCGCTCAAGCTAGGAGCCAGATCGATAAGCTACACGTACACGGAGCCCACGATCAACATCGAGTTCGCGCGAGATACGAGCAAGCTGGCGCACCAGAAGGGCATCAGGAATACCTTCGTGACGAACGGGTCAATGACCATGGAGGCCTTGGACTTGATGTCCCCCTACTTGGATGCTGCGACGGTTGACTTCAAGGGCCATGGGAACAAAGATCTCTACCTGAAGAAGATGGGAGTTCCGAGCACGGACCACGTGTTTGAGGCTCTGGCGGGGATGAAGAAGAAGGGCGTCCACATAGAGATCACGGACTTGATCATTCCGAGGTATGGGGAGTCGGTGGCGGATCTGGGGAAGCTCGTCCAATGGATACGTGACGAGCTCGGCCCGCTTGTGCCGTTTCATGTCCTTAGATTCTTCCCTTCTCACCGCATGAACGATGTGCCGCCCACCGAACTCAAGCTGATCGAGAGCGCGATAGACATCGCCAAGCGCGGTGGCCTCAGATACGTCTACGCCGGAAACGTCCCCGGTCACAGGACCGAGAGCACCTTCTGTCACGGCTGTGGAGAGCTGCTCATCTCTAGGCATGGGTTCTTCGTCGACTCGGTCAACCTAGCCAGTGATAACAAGTGCCCCAACTGCGGAACGAGCATACCGATCGTCGGCGCCTCTGTCAGATCACCCGTTTCCATGATGTACTGACAGGGGCGGCAATAGGGTTAATATGATGAGCTTGATCGCGAGGGGCAGATGGTCACAAAGCTTGCGATAGGTCCAGCTTCGGGCCGGCTAGGTGGCGCACTCGCGCGAAGGCTTGGGCTTGAAGAGGTCCAAGTCCAACACAGGGAATTTCCGGACGGGGAGACCTACGTCAAGCTTGAGGGGGCGGGGCCTGGCGATACCTTGATCTTAGTTCAATCCCTGTCTCCCCCTCAGGCGAGCAATCTAGTGATCCTGATACAGATGGCCTCAGCTGCTTCCGGGTTGGGGGTCAGGCGAACATTGGCAGTCGTGCCTTACCTGGCCTATTCAAGGCAAGATAAGAGGTTCTTGCCAGGCGAGGCTCTTTCCTCGGAGGCGGTTGCTAAGACGCTAGAGGCGTCAGGGCTTGAAGGAGTATACGTGGTCGAGCCTCACAGCGCGGAGTCCACATCGTTCTTCAAAATCCCACTCGTGTCCATCTCTCCATTCGCTGACGTCATCGAGTTCGCCAAGAAAAGGGATGACTACGTCGTTGTGGCTCCGGACGAAAAAAGGAAGCCCGATGCCGAGCGGTTGGCGTCCTCGCTGTCCACGGACTTCGGCTGGATAGTGAAGAAGAGGGATAGGATCACAGGGCAGATACAGTCCAAGATCGGGATGGTTCCCAGGTCAAAGAAGGCGGCCTTGATTTTCGACGATATCATAAGCTCAGGAGGAACCATCGCTGAGGCATCAAGGCTGCTTAGGGAGAGAGGATTCGATAGGATAGAGGCGGGTTGCGTGCACGGCCTGTTCGCGTCAAGAGCTGAGGAGAGAATGAGAAGTTGCGGGGTGACCTCCATCTTCTCATCGGATACGATAGAGGGAGAGCACACCAAGTATTCCGTAGCCGATTCGATAGCGAAGTCAATCGAGAAAGACGTTCCATGATCAATCCACTTTTCGTGGCCTACGCGAGAGGCTACGGAAGACTGCCCATCAGTGAGATCATGGGAGCCATGGAGGCCGAGGCCGCCCCGATCTTCCTCGAGGGGGAGACCCAAGGTCTCGTCAGGTTCAGGTCAGATGAAGCTTCAGCGGCCCGCGCAGTCTCTAGGTCATCGCTGTCCCACTTCATTTGCAGAGAGCTTCACTTCTCAAGGGGAGATCCATCGGACCTGGCGAACGAAATCGCGAGGGGAATCACTCTGCCAAGGCTCAAATCGTTTCGACTCAGGGTGAAGCGGGTCGACCCCTCCGTTGCGGCTCAGACCGTGGCCTGTCTCGAAAGGGAGATCGGTGCGGCCCTTGCAAAGGCCATACGCGCAAGGGTCGACTTGACCCAACCTGAAGGGACTTTTCACATGATACTGTCTTCTGACCAATATGTGCTTGGTCTACGGATCGGTACGTCCGCCCGCAAGCTGCTGTCCATTCGCCGGAATGAGTTCAAGCCTTTCTCTCACCATTCGACGCTGCAACCGGAGTTCTGTAGGGTCTTGGTGAACTTGGCTAGGGTCAGGAGCGGCCACTTGGTGTTGGACCCGTTTTGTGGTGCGGGAGGCATCCTGATGGAGGCGACCTCACTGGGAGCCATAGCCCTCGGCCTCGATTTCAAGCGCGCGATGGTCCTCGGGGCGAGGTCTAACATGATCCAGTTCGGTTTCCATGCTTTCCATTTGGCAGTTGGGGATGCAAGGATGCCTCCTCTCACCAGGGCAAATGCGCTCGCAACCGATCCCCCCTATGGCAGGCTCTCACCGCAGGTGAGGGGCCGGTCCGTCAGTGAGACATATCAAGACTTGGTGGACCTGTCTGACCGCCTCTTGTCACCTGGAGAATATGTGTCGTTAGTCTGTCCTCTTGGGGAAGAGGTAAGCCGGTCCATGCGCGAGGCTGGCCTCATTATGATTTCTAGGGACGATGTGAAGGTTCACGACCAGCTCACTAGGACATTCATGGCTGTGAGGAAGTGATCGGGATGAGAGGAAGACTGGTCTTCTTGGGAACTTCAGCGGGCGTGCCAACAACCGACAGGAGTTTAGCATCGATCGCTTTGATCTGGAAGGGAGAAGTCATTCTGTTTGACGCAGGCGAGGGAACTCAACACAGAATGGTCAGGGCTAGCATCAGTCCCCTGAAGGTGAGCAAGGTTCTGATCACGCACCTGCATGGAGACCACGTTCTGGGCCTGCCCGGCCTTATGATGACAATGGCCTTGATGGGAAGGGAGTCGCCGTTGTCAATCTACGGGCCCAAGGGAATCGACGAGTTTCTCGGTTGCCTGATGCCGGCAATATACGAGGACCCTGCAGGCTTCCTAGTGAAGTCCCATGAGATGGAACGGTCCGGGCTTGTTCTTGAGGAACGAGAGTACAGGATAATGGCTTCGCCTTCCCGTCACACGATCGAATCTTGGGCCTTCAAGTTCGAGGAGAAGGAGAGGCCCGGCAAGTTCGACGAGAAGTCGGCCAAGAAGCTCAAGATCCCCCCGGGACCCCTAAGGACCGCACTCACAAGGGGGACTGCGATCACGATCGGAGGAAGGGTGATAAGGCCAGAGGAGGTCGTCGGCCCGCCGCGACCCGGATTCAAGATGGTATACACTGGCGACACTGCCTTCTCCGAAGAACTCGCCGAGTTCTCGAAAGGAGCAGACGTTCTCATACATGAGGCCACGTTCGATTCGTCCAAGTTAGAGTCCGCAGAGAAAGTGATGCACTCTGTTGCAGCTGACGCGGCCAGAGTTGCTGCAATGGCTCAAGTGAAACAGCTGATACTGACGCATGTGAGCGCAAGGTACCAAGACTCAAGGTTCCTTCTTGAGGAGGCAAAGAGAACGTTCAGGAACGTCAAGGTGGCGCGTGATCTGATGGAACATGTCATAGACTGAGGCCTAACTCTTGAGTCAATGCCCTTACTTTCCTCCTCAGTGAGGATAAGTCACCGTCGTTCACAATCCGAACTCCCCTCTTGGAGAGGAGTCTTTCAAGCCCCACTGTTAGTTCAGTTTCGTCCCTCGTCTTTAGTTCGTCCACCCCCTTGGGGTCGTCCGGCCGGCCCCTTATTGAAAGCCTTTGGAATCTCTTCTCAAGCCCGGCTTCGACCAGGACCAAGATAACCTCCTTGGCGTAGTTCCGGAATGCGTCCAGCTCCTCCTCTGACCTCAGCCCGTCTATGACAACAGCGGTCGCGTCTATGTTCCGCAGCTTCCTCAGGACGAGTTGAGCGACTACTGCTTCGCCACGCTCCCTGCGAAGGCTGACCATGAATTCGCGCATTGAGCTGATGTTGTTTGGCCTGCCCAAGCGCCTCGCTTCTTCCCTCATTGCATCCCCCATGGAAACGACGGGTGTTCCCATCTCTCCAAAGGCCTTGGCGACCGTGGTCTTGCCGGCTCCAGGTAGACCTGCGATCAGAACCAAGCGCATGTCCCTTCTAGCATCTCGTCCAGAAGTACTCGGCAAGGGCAGGGCGGCCTCGGACTGCATCGGTTCGAAATAAGCTTGTTGGGAGAGCGGGACCCATGAAATGATTTAAGGAGGCGAGGCGAACAGAACCTAGGACTTCCCTTGAGAGCGTTCATTTCGTTGGATGTGACGGACGAGGCGGTGAAGCGTAAGATCAAGGAGATCCAAGATATGTTGATGAGTTCAGGCGCTGATCTCAAGCCGGTTGGGACCGAGATACTTCACTTCACGTTGACCTTTCTTGGGGACATCACGGAGACTCAGAGGAGTTTCCTGTGTCGTAGGTTGTCTTCAACGAGGTTGCCCCCTTTGACCATTCACCTCAAGGAAGTCGGCGCGTTCCCAGGTCCTAGGAAGCCGAGGGTGATATGGGTGGGAGTCACAAGGGGAGCCGAGGACTTAGAGAGGTATGCCAGTACGGCGGTTAAGATGGCAGTCGAATCGGGGGTCGCGGTGGACGAGAGGGAAGTGTTCAGGCCCCACCTGACGATATGTCGAGCTCGGTCCCTTTTTGGAAAGGAGAATCTCACCACGAAACTTGAATCGCTCCCGAAGATCGACATCGGAGAGACGCAGACCAGCCCAGTCAGGCTCAAGAGAAGCACGTTGACCCCAAGGGGACCGCTGTACGAGACCCTCTGCGAATCGGCATCCTAAGCTGGTGGTCCCCAAATGGCTGATCACGAAGCGGTCCTGAAGAGCGTCTTGTTGAGGATCAAACCAAGCGCGAGTCAACAACGGGAAGTCATAGCGACTGTCAACCGAGAGATGCAGGCTATGAGCAAGGCTTTCGGGAAGATAGATCGTGATCTGGAGGTTCGACTGGAGGGATCCTTGGCCAAGGACACCTGGATCGTGTCAGATGTGGACGCTGATGTGTTCGTACTTTTCCCTCAGAGGTATGGCAAGCAGAGCATGGGCAACATCGTGATAACGGAGGTGCGGAAGCACTACGGACCGGAAAGGGTTACGCTCCGATACGCAGAGCATCCGTACGCTACTGTCAGGTTGGATGGCATCAACATAGATGTCGTACCCTGCTTCAAGTCGATCCCTCCCCACTGGCTCTCAGCGACGGATAGAACCATCTACCATACCAAGTTCGTCAACGAGAACCTTGACGACTCAGCAAAGGATCAGGCTAGGATCCTCAAGTCGTTTCTCAAGGGGATAGGTGCATACGGGGCGGAGATAAGCGTGGAAGGGTTCAGTGGCTTCTTGAGCGAGCTGCTGACTCTCTGGTCCAAGGGTTTCATTAACCTGCTCAGGAGCATCTCGGAGGTCAAGCTTCCTCTCGTGGTGGACGTTAAAGGACTCACGTCCAGGCTGGACCCGGTCGAAGTCGCCAACGCGTTCAAGTCCCAGTTTGTGGTGATTGATCCCATAGACAAGGAGCGGAATGTCGCTTCGTCCGTGTCCATCGACAACTTGGCCGATTTCGTGTGGGCATCTAGAGCCTTCTTGGGGAGGCCATCGGAATCATTCTTCTACCCATGGAGCGAAGGTGAAGGGCCGGAGGCCAAGGAGCCCGAGGCGCTGTTGGGGGCGGGCTCTAGGGTGATCTGCGTCGGTGTGAAGCCATGGGACGCGCCTCCCGATGTCGTATGGGGGCAGCTCCACCGGGTCAGGCGGAAGATTCGCACGGAGATATCGAGGGGGGGATTCAAGGTGATCAGGTCAGGTGACTGGACTGACGAATCAAGGGAAGCCTTGATCTTCTTCATGCTTGAGGATGATGTCCTTCCGACCTCGCTTCTCCGCGAGGGGCCGAGCGCCTTCGACTACGCCAGCTCAGAAGCGTTTCTGGCGAAACATCGATCCAGCGCCGAAGTTCTCTCGGGTCCGTTCATTGACGGAGGGAGATGGACGGTCGTGCTCAGGCGAAACATCACAAGGGCGGACGACCTCTTGCGGGTCTTTCTGACCTCAGAGAAATTCAGCGCTGGCCTGTCGCCGGACGTGATTGGGAGCTTCAGTCAAGCTAAGGTGATGACCACGGAACAGCTGTCGCAAGATGCGTTATCGCAGGAAGGGAGGAAGAAGGTCCTGGACTTCATCGCGGGCAGGGAGCCCTGGATCTAAGCAAGGCGCTCTGTGGGTTGGGATCAGCGAAGGGGCTCTTGACCAAGTGTGTCAAGGAACCTGCGCGCGACTTCTCTCATCTCGATCACGTTGAACATCGCGTACACGGGTCCGGCTACAGAGCTCTTCGAGGTCAACCTGGCCAAGTCATGTAGATCGTCACCCGTGTACTCGTACTTGTAATTGTACCTCCGCCCCTTGCCGTGAAGCCTGAAGTATGATATCGGCAGATCGGACATGGGCTTATCCCAGAACGGGTCAACGACATGCACTAGATTGAGTCTTGAAAAGAGCCTACTCAGTCTGGGTGGATCCCTCAGCCAGTCCCCCCTCGGTTCCCAACCGATCGTCAGCCCGCCCCTGTTGATTGAGGTGAAGAAGCTGTCAAGATTGGCTTCATGCTGAGCGCTCATCTTGAAACTTGGGGGAGACTGCATTACGATAAATGAGACCCCCAGTTCCCTAGCGAACCGTCTAGTGGCCTCCCACGCTCCGAAGACCTCCTCGGTCGGCTTGAAATCCCCGTACCTGTCGAGACTAGGGCCGGGCGGAAGCCTCGCCCTTTTCCATGTCGGACTAGATCGGCAGTGCGTTATCCCTTGCCAAGCCTTCATCGTGAAGGTGAATCCCTCGGGAGCCAGTCTCTTCCACTTGGACGCGGTTTGGACCTTGGGCAGAGAGTAGAAGGTCTGTTGTATCTCGACGGCACAGAAGCTATGGAAGTACGAATGCATCGACCCTGAGAATCCGCAAGTCCCAACGTAAGTGGGGTGCGCCGTGACCATGGGGGGATATCACCAAGGATCGCATTCTATGCGCGCCGGAGGGAGCCTCTTGTGGGCCGTTGAGAGCATCCTGTTCTCCAACTTCTTGAGCGTGGACAACGAGACGCCGGTCGCAGCACTTGCCTCCTCCGCGCTCTTTCCTTGGTCGAGGTGAAGGTGGATGAATTCGTCGATAACTTCATAGCCGACCCCAAGCTCTCGCTCGGCAAGATGGTACGCCCATAGCCTCGGAGAGGAGGGTTTTTCACATATTGACTTAGGTAAGCCCAGATGCCTCGCCATATGCCTGACCTGCGTCTTAAGTAGACATCCTAGGGGCAGTACGTCTACTCCGCCGTCCCCGTACTTCGTGAAGTATCCGATCGCGATCTCCGACCTGTCCCCCGTTCCCACAACTAAGGCCCCTTTCCTGTAGGCCAGCGCATGAAGCACGATCATGCGGGCCCTGGCAATGGTGTTCGCCATCTCCATCCTTTTCATTTCGCCAAGCGAAGAGCGGATCGATCTGAGAATGCGACCCATCCTGATCAGGACGACGTTCCTCGGCGGGACTTTCAAGACGGAGAGCAGGTTGCGAGCATCTTTCAAGTCTGTTCTGGGCGTGTCCCGGCTCGGGAGCATGACTGCGAACGTGTTGTTGGGCGAGAGCGCCTTGACGGTCAAAGACAGGGTCACGGACGAGTCCAGGCCGCCGCTGAGGCCAACTACCGCCTTGTGAAACCCGGCGGATCGGAAGTAGCTCTTAATGCCCTCGACTATCTGTCTTTCAACTCTATCTGGATCCCGAACTTCGATCATCTGAGAGCCTTCAAGTTCCCTGACTGCTGGATGACTTAAAGATAGGTGGCGACTGGCCGCCAGCCTGCCGACCTGAACCAAAGCTATGGACAGCGATATCGGAGTGCTTTGTACCCAGAGGGACGTAGTGCTTGAGGAGGCGTTTACATGCAGGTTGAAGGGAGCTGCCTAGGTCGCGTCACACGCGCCTGACATGCAGGGGGCCGGTTATGCCCTCCGCCAAGCCCGTGGACGCCTCGGAGGAGAACCCTGGGATCGCTCCTGAGCTTTCCTCTCTTCGAGGGAGTGCTTCCGCTTGGATGGGGGCGGCCTGGGGCTCCATGCGGCTAGGTTCGAAATCTACATCTAGGAAACTCAGTTCTCGCTCAAGGTCCTCCATCTCCTTGGTGGACCTGTCTATGGCTGACTTTATCTCGCTCAGCGCTAGTCTGTACACGTTTTCGTCGATCTCGCCTGACATGGCTTGCACTTCCACCGTAGCCCTTACCTTCTCAAATGCCATGAGCCTTCGGGCAACTTCGTCTCTCCTTAGATTGGCGATAACCCTCATCTTTGCCTTTTCCTCATTCAAGGAGGCCAGCTCCTTCTCGAACTCGTTCTTGAGCTCAAAGTAAACTCTCTGGTGCATCTTGGTGTTCTTGCTTAGTTCCTCCAGGGCCTGAATCCTTCTGAAGTTGACCTCCATTTCTTTCCGGAGGGATCTTGCCGAGAAGATGAGCTTGTCCTTCACGACCACATTCGAGGAGCTTATCTCCAGATCTGTTCTATCGTACTCCTCGATTGACCCGTCCGTCTTGGAGATTATGACCTTCCTCACCTCACCAGTTCCATCGTGAGAGCAGCAGATCACCTTTCCAAGTTCCCTGCCGAAGTAATCTCTGGTTTGCAGTCCTATCAACCTGCCTAGGGCATCATACTCACTCAATCTCTTGATACACCAGTTTTGTGCAGCCCAAATTCGGGCAACCCGGTTAAAAGAGGAACCCTAAAACGAGCTGTATTGAACACTCTAGGTCCTCAGACTCCGGCTAGACCTACTCGAATAGCTTCTGCTGTTCCACGCCGCCGGGACTCAAATCCTTCTTCTTGATCATGCCGCCAGTCTGCTTCTTGATGGATAGGGCGATCTTTGGCCCGATCCCGGGGACCTTAGAAAGTCGCTCCACGGACGCCCTAGCTACGTCAGATCTGCTCTTCACCCCAGCCTTGAACAGGCTCCTCGCCCTGACCCTGCCGATACCCGGCAGGGACACCAGATCAAGCAGCTCCGACTTGACGCCTTGCTTACTCCTCCTAGTCATCCTAGTCAAAGGTGCGGAAAAGCCCCTACGTCCGGCGAAGATGGCCAGCTCGGACGCTGCGTAGAGCAACCAAGTCGCCTTCTCAACTATGGCATGCAGATCTCCTGGCTCAACTCCCAGTTTGTCGTGTATCGCGTCGAACGGGCTCTCCTCAACCCACATCTTCAACGCCATCACGGTCTTGGCCTGGTCAAACGCAGATGACTCCGAGTCCGACGGGAAGAGCTCGTGGGAATGAGCCTCCAAGAAATCCCCCACAGTGACGTAGTCCCTCTGGGACGAGACCAAGATCGGGTTCATGTCTTGAGTGCCGACCACGAGATGCAACAGAGTGATATCTGTGGGTTCACCGGAGAGCTTGGAGATCCTCTCAATGATCGTCGCAGCGGTCTCGGGAAGCACGTAGAGCTCTGAGATTCTTCTTCCGAGTCGCGTCGCCCTCACCCCGTTCGTTGCGGGCTCCAGGGCCCCGATGTCGGTCAGGTACCTGATCGATTGCCTCACCCTCCAGTCGACGTACTTGGTTCCCCTCTGTCTGGACAGGAGGGTCGTCGAGAACAGGTCGTGCACCTGTTCCAAGCTGGTTGCGATGCCGGAAGTCACGGAGGATAGGACCGCTGAGGAGAAGAAGTCACTTTGCCCGAGCATTGACCTGATGGGCTCAGCGGAGGACCTGATGTAGTTCTCCTGCAGGTAATCCGCGTCACCCTCGCTCCCGGTCCTTATGAGAGCCACGCCGAAATCGTCGAATTGTGGGCGTCCAGCTCTGCCGGCCATCTGCTTGTACTCCATAACGGAGATCTCCCGCGGGCCGAAGCCAGCACTATACCTGTGAACAGAGGTCACGCATACGTACCTCGCAGGGAGATTGACCCCGGCTGCCAAGGTCGGGGTGGCGGTGAGGGCGACTATGAACCCTCTCCTAAAGCCGTCCTCGACCAGCCTTCTTTGTGAGGATGGAAGGCCAGCATGATGAAACGCGACTCCACGCCGAACCAGCGAGGACAGCTGAGTTCCCAGCGCGCTGTTGTCCTCAACGCGGACGATCGAATCAGCTATCTTCTCAAGCTCCTTGACCTGTGGGGGATGTCTGGACAACGAGGCAACCGGAGCGACCTTCGTAGCCAATGAGACGGCTTGTCTTCTCGTTGGGGTGAAGAAGAGGATCTGACCACCCTGGGACGTTGCGTGATCCGTCAGGTCCATTAGTTCGTCTCCGAACCTGCTCTCCACGCGCTCTTCTTGACCGGCAAGAACCATACGGCCGTTGAAGTAGACCCCCTCGTGGAGGGGAACGGGCCGCCAATCGCTCTTGACCAGTTTGCACCCCACCCAAGATGCTATCTCTTCGTCGTTCGACACAGTTGCACTCAGTGCGATCTTCTGAGCGCCGGGGAGGAGCTTGCCCGTTGAGGCCACTAGCATCTCCACCACTGGACCCCTGTCGGACGAATAGAGCAGGTGTATCTCGTCGAAGACTACAGTTGAGACGTCCCTCAGCCAACTCGGCTTGTGACGGATTATCGAATCAGTCTTCTCGAAGGTGCAAATGATCACGTCGTTGTACTTGAGGCTCTCAGCTGTGGAGTCGTAGTCCCCGGTGCTTATCCCGACTCTGCACCTTTTCCCGTTGGGCCTGATCACCTTTGAGGCGAACTTGAACTCCAAGTATTTCTCGTAGGCCAGTGCCCTAAGGGGCACCATGTAGAGGACCTTGCCCAGGCGCTTCTCCATCTCCTGAAGCATAACGACCAAGGGCACGAGCGTCTTGCCTGACGCCGTAGGCGCTGACAGAAGCACGTTGGCCCCTTCGAGCGCCCCTGCCTCTACGGCGAGCTCTTGAATGGGGTAGAGCGAGTCCAGATCGAAGGCTTGCGTCAGGAGCGTCCTTGAGGACTCACTGAGAGGAAGGTCTTGGACCCTCACCGCGACTTTGTCACCGGGTCTTCCTCAGCGAAACGTCATCCGGGGTGTAGAAGTACCCGTTTCTCAGTAGATCGTTTATCATGCGTCTTGCGTCCGACTTGTCTATCCCCTTCTCCTCCGCCCTCCTCATGACCTCCTCTATGTTCGCGGAACCGAACTCCTTCTCCAGATCCTCAGTGATCTTGATTATGACGTTCATTTTCTCCCAAGATGACCTCGGCCGTCCGGTCATCAGGATGTCTATGTCCGTCTTTCCGGTCTCAACGTCAAGGCCTGCTTGAGATAGAGAGGACCTGAACAAAGCGATCACGACTTCCACGTCCTCCTTGGTCACGATGTCCCTCAGCATGAGCTTCGCCCTCGACTCGCCGAGTCGTATCAGTGATTCCAGCTGTCTCGGGGTGATCTGGACTGCCGATTCCGCGCCGGCCTTCCTGAGTTCCAAGAAGAACTTGGCTATCGCCTGAGAGGCCTCGTCTGAGAGCCTTGGAGTTAGGATCTTAGAGTAGGCGATGTACCTTCTCAGATAGCTCGTGTCGTAGGTCGCCTCAGCATACCTCTCCATCTTGCGGTGCTGTGCCAGTATGTGCTCGGTAAGCATGGTATCCCTCGTCTCATCCGGCACATCGCGCAGAACGAAGTAGAGGTCAAACCTGGAGAGGACCACTGGAGACAGGTTAACGTTCTCGGCAAAGTTCCTGTTCAGGTCGTACCTCCCGAACTGAGGGTTCGCTGCAGCGAGTATGGAAGTCCTGGCGTTAAGAGTCGCCACTATGCCCCCCTTAGCTATCGAACATGTTTGCTGTTCCATGGCCTCATGTATGGCTATCCTGTCCTCCTCTCTCATCTTCTCAAACTCGTCTATTGCTGCCAAGCCCTTGTCCGCGAGAACTAGGGCACCGGCCTCAAGTGCAAATGCGCCGGTTTCATCCCTGATTGCGGCAGCGGTCAAACCTGCCGCCGTTGCGCCCCTTCCAGAGGTGTACAGCCCTCGTGGAGCGATCTTCTGAACGTACTTCAAGAGTTGGGACTTGGCCGTGTTATGACCTATGACCCCGTTCACTATCAGAGAGTTCGTCTTTGGCACCTCCAAGTCATAGACCACCTCAGGTGCCTTCCTCTCTATCGTGACTACCTTGTCCATGAGCGGTCTCTTGGGCACTCTCTTGCTGTTCGCATAGCCTCGGAGAAGCCCATCGAGCAGTCCATTTTTCCTTCTTGATACAAAGCCAATCCGACGAGCAAAGAACTTCAGGCTTCTCTCATCTCTGACCCTCAATACGAAGACCTCCTCATCCCTCGACTTAGCGTAGATGTGACTCTCAACCCCAAAACGCAACAGAAGTAATTGTACGTCCCTCAGGAGTCCAGTGCTCTTGGAAGACAGAGCAACATAGCGATCACGAGTCTCAGCTTGGGCTCTTACGTTCCCGTCACCTTCGAACAACCACCTGAGATAGGCAGCCACGACCGTATTGGAAGACATGAAGATGCTACTGGGTACTCTCTTCTCTCTCACAACTGGACCAAGCCAGGCAACGATATGTGGGTTGGTGACCTTCAGTCTGATGAGATCAAGAGTACGGCCATTCTTCCCCTTTCTCTTCAACACGGATGTGCCTGCCCTATAGCCAAACAGGCTCTCAATCGTCTTCCCTGTGGATACAGCAAGTTGCCGTTCATGCTGATTCACAGCTAGAGCGATGCTATATGGACCATCAACATACCCTTCTGCGGTAAGTATGCCCATAAGGGTAGCCAGCCTCTTATCCACAACTTCGGGAACGGAGACAACGTTGTTGCGTGAGCAATCCTGTGAGACTAGTTTCCAGCCGGTCCGGACGTACTTGGCAATACCAGAACTGACCCTTCTCCGAATTCGGATGCGTGTCCCGACCTTCAGGTGATCGGCGCGCCTCCAGCCCTTGCTGGTGAAGAAGGGGTTGTTGGGGGTGGCCTTGATCCTCCGTCCACTGGCAAGGGTGATCTCGACGACTGGCTGATTCTCATAGACATGGAACGCTGTAGCCTCCTCCTCTGTCCTGTTCTTCACCTTGAGTGAGACTGGGTATACGCCCGGGCCTCTTATCCCCAGCATTTCAGCAAGCTCCTTGAATGTGGGCATTGAACCATCTCCCAGCACTAGTCTCGTGTCGCCCGAATAGCATCCAGGATCGCCAACTAGTAGAACATTGACATCACCCCTGACCCTGACGCCGTCCTTGAATACCTTCGGATTCCCCCCGGAAAGTTGGAGGAGCACTGCCTCCTTGACGTGTTCTAGTCCGTGAATTGACGGAGCTACGGAAGATATCAGCTTCTTGAAATGCCAAGGCTGAGATGCGTCCGCCTTGAAGTTCCTTATCGATTCGTCGTCCAGCTCAGCCTCAAGCTGCTCCTCGGTCTCGACAGCGATGTGGTTGGTGTCCAAGGACAACTCGAATACCTTGGACCTCAACCTGCCGAATCCGTAAGCCCTCTGCCTGACATTGACCAGGCCTGTAACAAGAACCCTGTCGCCTGGCCTTGCCGCGTTCACCAAGTCATCGGTCAATCCCAGGTCTAGGGTCTGAGGCATCTGTCCTGCTGGCAGATCCTCAGGCCTCTCCTGTAGGGATATGGACTGAAAGTCCTCGAAGGTAGATAGGGACGGGTCAAGCTCGAACGCGCCTGGACCTGATCTGTTGCAGACGGGACAGGTCTTGGGAGCCGTGAAGAGTGGCCCCACCTGATCAGCTGGGGTGATCGTTTGACAACTGGTGCATCTGAACGCTCCTGTTTTCAACTGAGTCATCACTTCAGACTGTCTAACGATGACCCCCCCGATCGACACCATCTTTCCTATGAAGGAGGAGTTCAGGTCTCTGATCGTGACCTTCCTTGGGAAGCTGGCTACTCTGACGTTCAGCCTCTGGACCTTCTTGGCATAGTCGGTGTCGATTTCCGTCAAGAGCAGGAGGCCCGATTCTGCAGAAGCTCTGATTGCCCCCCGCGGATCGTCCTCAAGCGCGCTTGCCAATTCCGCGTCGTACTGCAACACATCATTGAAGTCTACTGCAATGGAGCGACCCCCCCTGATGGGGAGCGATCTCAGGTCGTCCAAGTACTTGAACTGCCCCTGTTCGTCCCTGAAGCCTCGCACGAAGGCTGTGAACGCTTCCTGAATGTGCGCCTTATCTACCTCCAATCCGGAGCACCTCCTTCCGCCAGGACGATATCGTCAGTCTCAGGAGCTCCAAGAGGTATGATTCTTCGGGAGTCAGGTTCCTCAACACCTCTTGTGGCAGGGAGGGCACGATCGCGTAGGTCATTATCTTCTTCAGCCTAGCATCCAGAAGCTCTATTGCGGATGCCTCCAACAACCGTCTTTCTTTCTCGTGAACAGTATTGGACGAGATGAGCATTCTGAGTTGGCTGTAGAAGAGATCGGGGACTTCCGATATTCGGCTCGGCTTGTGTCTTTCGTCCCAAGTCACCATGGCGAGGGTCTTTCTATCCAAGACCTTGTCCGAGGGGTCAGCCATGACCTCCTCAAAAAGCTGTTCTGCGACATAGAGAGGAGCCTCGGCTTCCACTGAATCATCGAGCTTCATTTCCACTCCAACTATCGGAGAGTATCTGAAATCCTCCCTCGGAACTATCCTGACTTGCTGCAACTGCTGATCAACCTCCAAGCGCTTGAGTCCCCTCTCAACAACTTGCTCTATGAGCGTAGCCTCTGCCTTGAGCATTCCTCGGTTAGGAAGGTGGAACGCGATTTAACCTTATACCTGCAGAACTCTCCAATCTAATGACTAGTCTGATGTCTGCCCTAGACAGTTGAGAACGGTTCGCGGTATCTCACCGTCGAGACCTCGATTCACTTACGGTCCGGTGTCCCAGATGAGGGCTGACACAAGGTGCAAGTACGTCGCGAACACGAGCTGCGGCCCTGAGTCCGCAACGGTTAAAACCGCAATGGAAGTCACATGCCAGTTCAGTTGACTTCAGTGACTCTCCGCGACCTCGTGTGGACTGAGAAGTACAGGCCAAGAAGCATCGACGAGATCCTGAACAGGGAAGAGGTAGTTTCTAGGTTGAAGACTTTCGTTTCCAGTAGAAATATGCCTCACCTACTCTTCGTGGGCCCTCCGGGTACATCCAAGACGACCGCCGCGCTCGCGCTGGTCAATGATCTCTATGGCGGAAATCCAGCTGGGAATTACATAGAATTGAACGCGTCGGATGAGCGCGGGATCGACGTTGTGAGAAACCGGGTCAAGGAATTCGCGAAGTCGATGCCGATGGCCGAGGTGCCCTTCAAAGTGATCATACTGGATGAGAGCGACTCCACAACGAATGATGCCCAACAAGCCCTGAGAAGGACCATGGAGAGATACTCCGAGACGACCAGGTTCATTCTCATCGCCAATGAGTTGTACAAGATCATTGAACCCATCCAGTCGAGGTGCTCCGTTTTCCGATTCGGCCCACTGGAGGACGAGATCATCGTTCTCAGGTTGAAACAGATAGCTGAGAAGGAGGGCGTCCGCTGCGACGAGGAAGCGTTGAGGATGATAGTCGACAGATCAGCCGGGGACATGAGAATGGCAATCAACTTGGCACAGGGGATCGCGGCCTCGCACAAGCGCATCGATGTGAAGACGACCAAGGATTTCCTGGGGCTGTATGGGGTGGACAAGGTGGACGAGTTGATCGACCTCGGGTTGTCCGGAGATTTCGCAAAGGCCCTAGACACGCTAGGCAAGATCCTGTACGAGTCGGGCGTTCAGCCAAAGGACATAGTGAGGAAACTCCACAGGAGAATATCGAACATGGACGTGTCTCCCGAGGCCAAGATATCCTTGCTCTCCCTCTTGGCGGAGATCGAATACAGATTGATGGTTGGCGCAGATCCCGAGATTCAGCTGACTCTAATGCTGGCGAGGCTTCCACGCGCGAAGGTTTCCTCTAGAGAATGAGCTGGTCGAGTAGGTTCAAGCCGGATGATTGGTCGCAGATAGTTGGAAACGACGAAACTCGGCAGAGGTTTCTACGCTGGCTCAGCGGATGGAAGCCCAAGCAGAAGAAGAGGGCCGCACTTCTGTTCGGCCCGCCCGGAACGGGCAAAACGATCATAGTTGAGCTGGCGGCTAAGAAGCTGGGATACAACCTCATTGAACTCAGCGCAAGCGACGAGAGGACTAGGGATGTATTTGCCGAAAAGATCTACCCAGCCTCGCGTTCGATGTCGCTCTACAACCAGAGGAATGTGATTTTGCTGGACGAGATCGATGGGCTTCATCTGAGGCAGGACATCGGTAGCACGAGCGCGATTCTGAAGCTGATGGAGGAAACATCCGCTCCGATCGTGATGACGGCAAATGACCCTTGGAAGCCATCACTGCGAGAGATACGGCTCAGGAGTGAAACATTTGAGCTCAAGAGGCTGAGAAAGGAGTCAGTAGCGAAGATGTTGAGGGAGTTCGTCCGGTCGCAGGGCATCCTTGCTGAAGATGGGGCGATCGAGAGGATCGCCGAAATGTGTCACGGGGACATGAGGAGCGCCATCGCGGACCTTGAGGCGCTCGCGTCCGAGGGATCCGTCCTGAGGGAGCAGACCGTGTCGCAGGTCTTGCAGAACAGGACCAAGGAGGAGAGCATCTTTGAAGCCATAAGGGGTGCGATGTATTCTCGGAGCGTCTGGGAGGCCCGAAATCATCTTGACAGCACGGGCTTGAGGGTTGACGAGCTGATTGACTGGATCTTCGGGAACATCAGTAACATCGCGAGCGACCCGACGTCGAGGGAGATACTCGCAGGAGCTACCGCTGACTCTGACTTCCTCTCCGCGCTCATGAGAACCAAGAGGAGTTGGATGTTCATTCCGTACGTGTACGACATACTCTCGACCGGGTTGATGGCATGTGGCTCAAGAGCGAGGACTTGGGTGAAGCTGAACATGCCCAGTAGGATCTCTCAGAGATGGGCCCGCTTGGCAAGGACCAGGCAGAGAGACGCAGAGGCGATGGAGGTGGGGAGCCAGCTTCACGAGAGAAGGTCGGTCGTCAAGTCACAGACCATTGAGTTGCTTGAACGCATCACCGGAGGCGGCTCGGTTCGAAGCAAACTCAGAGCGAGGCCCAAGAAGCGGAGAAGGGCTGGCTCAGCCCGATCAAAAGTCAGAGGCCGCTAACCTCCTGAACAACGAGACCCTTTCATCCTCATAGTTCACCTTGAACACCCTTGTCCTGCCGACCTTCTTCTCACGGACCACGCCCTTCGATGTAAGACGTGACAATATCTTGGAGGCAGCTGGATGGTTCAGGTTGGATTCCCTGCATATTGAAGATATCGTGACGAAACCATCGGACTGGCTCAAGACCCGAAGGACCCTGAGGGTGGGCGAGGATAGAAGTGACTCGCGATCATGACGGCGTTGATGGGTCACCACATTACCTCCCTTCTCAGCATTCGGCCGAGGGCGGACGCTGGCGCCATCAGGGAAACCACCGAGGTTCTGCCTCTCCTTCCGAAGCTCTTGATGGATTTCTTTATGAAGCCTAGGGTCTCCAAGCTCTCGAGGGTCTCCCATAGACGCGTGTGCGCGACCGGTTCCTTCTTGACCTCCTCGCAATATCTCCTGTAGCTGGACTCCAAGTCCCCCATGGTCACGAAGGGCGCGTCCTTCCCTTGGAGGCAGTTGACTATCGACATCAGGACATCCCTTTGGAGGTCGCTTAAGAGCGACATATCAGTTGGGGACGGGAAGTTCGGGAGGATGGAAAGACCTCTCCTTACGTGTTCCGGGACAACCCTGCTGGACCCTGCCACCTCGGCCATTCGACAAGCTCGTGCTAGAACCTCTATCGCATATCTAGCATCACCAGTCGTACACGCAGCTTCCGCTATCATTGAAAGCATCTCGTCGTCATACGAGTCGGGGCTGAGCGCGCGGCAGGCCCTAGCAGCTAATATGTCTCTCAGCTCACGCGTGGTGTACGGAGGTAGCCTGACGGTCGGGAGAATAGTCACATCCAGTGAGGGGTCAACCGCTACGGACCTCATGGTCAGCACGAGCCCAAGCTTTGACGCAGCGGCCTCGAATCCTTCATGAGATCTGAGTAGGGATGAGATCAAATACGACTTCCCCTTGACTAGCAGGGAGTCCGCGTCGTCCAAGACAACGAGCGCGGGATCCCTCAAGCTCGATAACGACTCTATGAATGAGATCAAAACCTCCTCTTTTGAAACCCCTCGTATGAACCCGCTCGCCAGCCGGGATTGTATCAACATTCTCATCGCCACATTGTACTCCGATCCCTCGACCCTGCAGTTGACAACGAAGCCGGTGGCACCCGGCCTGGCTGACAGGTACCTCTCAACAAGGCGCCTTGATATCGTGGTCTTTCCGCTGCCTCTCGGGCCAACTATCAGGGCCCTAGCAGCTGTGGGGGGCTCCCTCAAGATGGGTGAGACGTAGCTATCCAACTCCGTGAGCTGGGACTCTCGATGGACGATCTGATCTGGGAGGAACGCTGGGTCGAAGTGCCTCCCGTCGACCACGATCTGGTGGGGCATCTCGCGCTGTCCTTCTGGTCAACTTCTTTCGCGTAGTATATATCTCATCGAAGAGACTATGTCCTCCCGCACTGACTTCATCGAAATTGGAAATCCAGCGGGCAGCACCGACACCCCAGCGAAATTCCCGACGATCTCCACATGGATGACGAAATCGGGGTCTTTGAGATCAACGCCCAACCCCGTTCTGTCCTTCACGTATGCTCCGACGACGCGCTCCACGTGGGTTTCGCTCAGCTCAGAGCCCCTGGCCTTGCACCGTACCATGAAGGGGCCTCCGCCCTTCCCTCTCATCGCAGCCAGTGCTGCGTTCGTGATCGAGTCGACGTTCGGCTCACACTCCGTCTCTATGGGAATCACCCTGGAGATGTGTTTCGGCAATGAGGACAAGATCAGGCTGTGCGCCTTGAGAGCGTCCAGTCTGGTCCTGACGAGCAGCACGCCTCTGTACGGTGTGACGTTTGCGTCCAACATCATGTCTTTGGGTAATAGGGCGTCCATCACCTCGATCTGACCGGCCCTGCCAGTGCCTGACTCAGAGGTTACGACGAGCACGCCCATTACCGATAATGGATCGGGTTCGACCAAGATATTAAGATATACGCCAGAGGTAGGATAAGCGTTAAGTAGTCTGGAAACAGACGCTTCCACGAAATGAGTCGCGCGCGCCGGCCACTCCAAGAGGTCGTGATCATAGGTCACGGGACACCTCCAGGGATCAGCCCGACCACGGGCGAGTCTGTCTACGACAAATACCGCCGCTGCAAATCCTGCGGCGCCTACATCCTGAAAGCGCTCTTTCCTGAGCGCCAACGTGACGCGCCTTTTGCGCCCTGCGTATTCTGTGGAAAGCTGACTCGAAACCACGCGCGCAACAAGCCCAAGAACGGAGGGAAGGCTCCATGACACTCATCGACGACTGGCTCGATCAGGTCGCCGCGCGCGGAACCGGAAGCGAAAGCACGCGCAAGAACTACATCGTCTCGTTTAACCACTTCCTCAAGGCAACGAAGACGACGCCCGAGGAATTCCTCGCGCTCGCGAAGAAGGACGTCAGCAAGGCTGAGTCGCTGCTTGCTCATTTCTTCGTCGGCCTCGTGGAGGGGAGATATGGCCGCAAATACGCGCGCTCTTCCGCCGTATCGCATTACGCTGCGGTTCAGAGCTTCCTGCGCGCACACGGCGTCATCCTGACGAAGAAGGTGCCGCGATCTTGGGTTGAGAAGGAGCGCCCGCCCATGACGAAGGAAATCATCAAGCGCGCGATCGAATATGCCGATCCCTGCATGAAGGCCGTGATCGCAGTCATGAAGGACAGCGGGCTCGCGCCCGTGGATGTCTCGGGCCTGAAATATGGCCACGTTAAGGATGATCTTGAGGCCGGGAAGATTCCCGTCAAAATGAGGATCCTTCGCGAGAAGACGAAGATATCGTTCACCTCGTTCATCGGTTCGGACGCGATAGACTACCTGAAGATTTACCTTGGACTACGGCGCGCGGGGACGGAGAAGATCCCGCCCGAAACGGTCACGCCCGAATCGCCGCTGTTCAGGGCCAACGCGTCCGAAGTGAAGCCGCTATCGCTCGTTTCTTTCAAGAAGAGGATACTGAGGATAAGGAAGCAGGCCGGGTTAGGCGACTTTGAGGCTTACGACATCCGTCGGTTCTTCAGGTCGGCACTGACGGGCGCGAACGTGAACGACACCTTCATCGAGTTCCTGATGGGGCACAAGCTCCCGCAGGAGAGGCGATCCTACGTCCTCAGCCACCTGCCCGAATACGAGGCTCTCTATGTGAACTCGTATCATGCGATCTCCCTCAAGGAAAGGACGTCAGCGAAGGAGCTACAAAAGCAACAACTCCTCAACACCGCGCGCTTCCTCGGTATACCGCCCGAGAAGATCGAGCAACTCCGGCAGATCCTTGAGACGCACGACCTGAGCGAGTTCACGGAAGAGGATTGGGCCGCAGTCAGGGGGTTGCTCGCACCAACCACTGCCCGGAACGGTTCCAACGGCTCGTATGAGTCCAAATACGTCACCGAGGAAGAGCTCTTGGGCTACCTCGATGAGGGATGGGAAGTCGTCACGCAAGTGAACGGGAGGATCGCCGTGAGGCGGCCTACGCTCCTGAACGGGGTGAGGTGAGATGACTCAATCACGGATGTTCCCCGTCATCACGAAGACATGGAACCCGGTTTTCGGCTGTAACCACAATTGCATCTATTGTTGGGCCAGGCGCTTCGCCAAGCGCATGAAATGCGAGAAATGCAGGGAATTCAAGCCCCATCTTCATGAGGAGAGATTGAGTCAGAAGTTCAGCCCGACCGATTTCGTCTTCGTCTCGGACATGGGCGATCTGTTCGGGTCTTGGGTTCCGGATGAGTGGATCCAGTCGGTCAAGGAAGCCATCAAGAAGCAGCCGATCACCGCGCGTTTTCTGTTTCTGACGAAGAACCCGCGCCGCTATCTGGATCCAATACCAGGGGGATGGCTTTCGGAGCAGGTGATCTATGGCGCGACGATAGAGTCCAACCGCGACTGGCACGTGAGCAAGGCCCCCAGTCCGTTCGAGAGAATCAAGGCAATGCGGGGGCTGTACGAAAGGCTCTCGTTCCTGTCTTACCATCAGATCATGCTATCGATCGAGCCAATCATGGACTTTGATGAGGAGATCTTCCCCTCCCACATCCGGAAAATCAGGCCGGATTTCATCTATGTCGGGTACGACAACTACGGTTGCGGGCTGCCAGAGCCCACCTTGGAAAAGACACAGCGATTGATCTCTGAACTCAGAACCTTCACGACGGTGGAGTGCAAGACGATGAGAGAACGCCATGCGATCGCTTCTGGTTCCTTATCGTCGTTCATGAAGGTGAAGTGACATGCGCAGGCAACTGAAGTTCATGTCGGATAGCGCCCGCAAGATCCTTGAGGGCCTGAAGACCGAGACTCGCCGGCGCCTCACCCCGCGAAACCTCCATTTCAAGGCCGGGGATACGTTCGTCGTCAACGGCCACGTCTACCGAGTCGTGAGCACGCGGATACAGCGCCTTGGCGAGATGAGCAACGAGGAGATCGCGCGCGAGGGGTATAACAACAGAGAGCAGTTCGCCGATGATTGGCGCAAGCTCCATCCCCGGAAGGGCTACGATCCCCGGCAGGAGGTCCTCGTTCTCAGGTTCGAACCTGCGGGAGTCCAGAACAGAGTGAGCAGGCATTGAGGACGGGAATCCTACGCAAGCGAGTCGAGAAGTATTTTCGCGTCTTTGGCAAGCCTGACGGCATAGAGATGAGCGACCTGCTTAGCGACCTGGATCCGACACTGACGCTCACCGAACTTGAGGACGAGTTAAAGGAGAGGGGGATTGACCTCAGCAGGCTTGAGAAGCGAATGCCCGAGGAGTTCGGGATAGCCCCTGCCTTCATGAACAGATATGGCTTCATCTACGTGCGAAAGGGCTTCAGGCAGAGGCTGCCCTTCCGCGCGCGCCAAAGGCTGACGATGGAAGTGCTCGATGACGGCATAGTGATCTGTCGCGTTAAGTAGCAGGCTTCCAGCGCGGATTAACCCAATAGAAGTAGAGGGTGTTCATCGGGATCGACTTCATCATGGGATCAACCAACTCCCCCCTCTCTATCTTGTGAAGCAGGCTTTCCGCCATCTTGGGATAGGAACTCATGTAGGCCTGCGCGTTCCTGCGGAGGAGGCGGACGAGCTCCCTTCTCGTCTTCGGAGATATCCGCGTCAAGAAGCGCGCGCACGCCCTGGACGACCTAATCAGCCTCAAGTCAAAGCCGTGGTCCTCCAGGAAGGTCATGACGTCAGTGATCTCCTTTGAGTGCCTCTTGCCCTCCGTCCTCGTCATGCCGGCCTTCTCGAAGAACGGATTGTAGCGGGCCATGACCGCATAGGTCTCAACGATCCGGTAGGGCAACGACTCCATCGTCTCCCTGACCAGCCGATATCCGAGGCCAATGCTCCGGTACTTCGGATGGAGGATCACGCGCGCGATCCTGACGATCTCCGCGTTCACCCTCTTGGCCCTCTCCTTGCCCATGACTCTGTACTCGGGGAAGGCGCGATTTCTCGGGGCCGAGTTCAGGCTCGCGTAGGTGTAGACCATCACGCCGACAGCCTCCCCCCTGTGCTCGGCCTTGAAGATGTGCCGGACTGCAGCAGGCTTGCCAGCCAGGTAGTGGAACTGCGCGAGCCTCTTGTAGTCACCGAGGGTGCCAGGTAGGATCCGAATGTCTTTCGTGATAGAGCACTCGCGTGGCTTCACATCTGTGTTGTATGTAACTTCAGCATCCGTCCCTATCCCCTTTACCAGGAGGACGTTCGGGTTGCAGTCCTCGATCAGGTCCCTATGGGTTGTTGCGACTATGACCGTCTTGCCCTCCCGGCGCGCGAGCTTCTGAACGCAGAAGGCTATCACCTTTGCCGTGTCCCTATCGAGCGTGGCACAGAACTCGTCCATGATCCAGTCATCCGCGCCAGTCGCGAGTAGCTTTGCGAGGCGGTAGCGATACTTCTGGCCATCGCTCAGCTCCTTGTATCTCCGGAGCACGAGGAAAGCCTCATTCAACCCAGCCATGCTGAAGAACTTCATGGCCTCGCTCACGTCAGCTCCGATACTCTCGATCAGGATCTCGTCGGGATCGGGTTCCACTTCCTCTATCCTCTTGACCGTCTTGGACTTTCGCAGCTCCCCCTCCATGATCCTGAGCAGGACACTCTTGCCCCCACCTGAATCGCCAGTGACATAGATCAGGTCGCCGTCGTTCCAAGATATCGCGAAGTTGTCGTAGATCCTGAACACCTTCTCCTCATCGACGCCAAGACCGAAAGCCTCGGCGATCGCAACCGTCCTTGGGCTGATCTTTGTCTTGGTCCTGAATTCGACTTCAGCCAAGAGTTTGTGCGTCTTGCGGTAGATCTTCTCAGCGTCGTAGAGAAAGGCGTCCTTGTCGTAGGCCTTGGACTCCTTGAAGGACAAGCACCAATGTGAAACTGGAGCCCAATATGCCGTTTGTCGTCATTGGTGACTGGGAGAGAGGGGAGGCAGAAACTAAAAACCCCACTTTCACTGACCGGTGGTCCGGGCCGCTGGCACATATGACACTTTGGTCAGAGTCATATCTGGCTTTTCGGTCACGAGTTCAACCAGAGCCGCCCTGAGTGCGGAATCTATTTGCTTCAGTTCCTTCTTGGCGATTTCTGCCATCTTAGCTGGCTCTTCCTTCTTCTGCTCAAGATTGGACGATACTCTGCCCAATACCTCCCCCAAAATAGAGCTGCCGTCAAGCTTTCGCAGATAGTACCAGTCACCCCTTTCGGCAACGAGATATGTATCGATTCGTTTGTATCCCGTATTCCAGGCAATCATGCAGATTATGCTTAGACTCGCCAAGCCCTTTGAGTCCAACAAATCTACAGGTAGGGCTATCGCAAGGTCCTTGTACTTGCCAGTCAGCAAGTAATCGCAATACTGATTCATGGCCTTACCGAAGTCGGCCTCACTTCCCTTGACCTCTATTGCCTTGCCTCCCTCTAAGAAGTCAGGCCCGGCTCCACTGATAGGAACGGCCTTGATCTTGTTTCTCTCGAAGTATTCTGCCATGATTAACTTCATGGTCTCCTCTTTGACCATATTGAGCACAACTCAAGTGGAGAGACGTAAGTTAAGCTTTTCAGATGATGGTTCCGAGTCACTCTACCCCTCCGAAACTCGGTTTT
>Ga0315312_1000351_pt1 | contig 61412 bp, 64 predicted proteins | sample TDP7_MG_FD_203629 | JGI IMG/M metagenome (GOLD analysis project Ga0315312, IMG submission 203629) | Freshwater sediment microbial communities from Lake Towuti, South Sulawesi, Indonesia - TDP7 | ecosystem: Environmental > Aquatic > Freshwater > Lake > Sediment | place: Indonesia: South Sulawesi... | reverse complement strand
GCCGTGCCCGACTAAAGACCATCCCGGTACGCCCATCCTTCATACCCAGCAGTTCACCCGAGGCAAGGGGCGATTTATCCCCATAAGTTACAAGCCGCCGATGGAGCTTCCCGATAAGGAGTATCCTCTAATCCTGACTACGGGACGCAGTCTTTATCAATTTCACACCGGGACCATGACCAGGAAGGTAGCGGGGCTGAATATACTGCGGGGGGAGGGGATGGTGGAGATAAACCCCCAAGATGCCTCAAGACTGAAGATAAAGGATGGCGATATGGTGAAGGTCAGCTCTAGGCGGGGGGAGTTAATAGCCAGAGCCAGGGTGACTGAGACGTCACCGGTAGGGGTGGTATTTATGACCTTTCACTTCGCCGAGAGCCCGGCTAATCTATTGACCAATCCGGTGATTGACCCTGTAGCCAAGATACCGGAGTATAAGGTCTGTGCGGTTAGGGTGGAGGGGGTTTGACATGTATAAGATATTGTTAAGACAAGACCTGGTGCCCAATATCCATCTTTTCAAGGTTGAGGCACCGGCGGTAGCCGAGAAGGCTCAGCCGGGGCAGTTTGTCGTTATCAGGATTGATGAAAGGGGCGAGCGTATTCCGCTAACTATTGCCGACTGGGATGAGAAAGAAGGCAGTGTTAGCATCGTGTTTATGGAGGTAGGGACAACAACTCGCCGGCTAACCTTGTTAAAGGCTGGCGACTATATTGCCAACCTTGTTGGGCCATTAGGTTTACCATCGCATACCGAGAAGTTTGGCACCGTCGTCTGCGCCGGTGGCTGTTACGGGATAGCCAGCATTATGCCCATTGCCCGGGCGATGAGACAAGCCGGCAATAAGGTCATCTCGGTTATTGAAGCCAGAAGCAAATACCTGCTCTTCTGGGAGGATGAACTGCGCCGGGTTAGCGACCAATTAATAGTCACCACCGGCGATGGCTCGTATGGTGCCAAGGGGTGGGTTACTGAGCAATTGAAGGAGATAATTGACGCCGGTGACAAGGTTGACCTTGTGGTTGCTGTTGGTTGCACCTATATGATGAAGCTCTGCGCCGAGATGACAAGACCGCTTGGCATTAAGACCATTGTTCACCTCAATCCAATAATGGTGGATGGCACTGGGATGTGTGGGTGCTGTCGGGTAGAGGTTGGCGGTAAGACTAAGTTTGCCTGTGTTGATGGACCTGAGTTTGATGGGCATCAGGTGGATTGGGAATTGCTTTTAGCTCGTCAAACTGCCTATCTAGATGACGAGATACGCTCACTTTCGGAATGGGAGTGTCAGGTTGGCATTGAGGGATAATATATGGCGAAGCTAAATCTTAATCGGGTGGAAATGCCGAGGCAGGACCCTAAGTTACGGGGCAGGAATTTCAACGAGGTCGCCTTAGGCTATAGTCTAGACCAAGCTAAGGAAGAGGCGAGCCGCTGTATTCAGTGTCCCAAGCGTAATTGTGTTGACGGCTGTCCGGTAAATGTTGACATCCCTGATTTTATCAAGGCTCTCCGCGACGGCGATATGCCCGAGGCAGTAAGGATACTCAAGAGCACGAATGCCTTACCCGGCATCTGCGGGCGGGTTTGCCCCCAGGAGACCCAGTGCGAGTCTACCTGCTCGCTGGCGAAGAAGGGGGCACCGATTGCCATCGGTCGTCTGGAGCGGTTTGTTGCCGACTGGGAGCGGGCAAATATGCCGAAAGCAAGCTCGCCATCGCCCAAACCAGCGCCCAGTGGTAAAAAGGTAGCGGTGGTCGGCTCAGGACCGGCGGGGCTGACGGCAGCAGCTGATTTGGCTAAGCTGGGGCACGGCGTTACCATCTTTGAGGCACTGCATGTCGCCGGTGGGGTGCTAATGTATGGTATCCCCGAGTTTAGATTGCCTAAAGTTATTGTCCAGGCTGAGGTTGATTATGTCGCTTCCCTGGGGGTAAAGATTGAGCTGGACTCGGTGGTGGGTAAGCTCGTTACTATAGACGAGCTCTTGAGTAATGGCTATCATGCCGTTTTCCTCGGCACCGGGGCGGGACTGCCCATGTTTATGAACATCCCCGGCGAGAACCTCAATGGCATATATTCGGCAAATGAATTTTTGACCCGGGTCAATCTGATGAAGGCGTATAGATTCCCCGAGTATGACACGCCGGTAAAAATAGGCAAGAGGGTAGCAGTAATTGGTGGCGGCAATGTGGCGATGGACTCAGCCCGATGCGCCCTCAGGCTTGGTGCCAAGATAGTCTATATTGTCTATCGGCGTTCTGAGGCGGAGATGCCAGCCCGCCGGGAGGAAGCGGAGAATGCCCAGGAAGAAGGCATCCAGTTTAAGCTATTGACCAACCCTAAGCAATTTCTGGGCAATGAGCAGAACTGGGTAGTGGGCATGGAATGCTATGAGATGGAGCTGGGTGAGCCAGACGAGAGTGGCAGGCCTCGGCCGGTGGTTAAGCCGGGGAGCGAGTTTGTCATTGATGTTGACGAGGTGGTAGTGGCTCTAGGCACCACCCCCAACCCCCTGATTGCCTCCACCACGCCGGGTCTGGAGACAACCAAGCGGGGGACGGTTGTGGCTGATGAGGCTACCGGTAAGACTAAAAAGGACAAGGTCTGGGCTGGAGGCGACATAGTTACCGGTGCAGCTACCGTGATTTCCGCTATGGGCGCGGGCAAAGCCGCCGCCGCCGATATTGATAAGTTTTTGAGGGGGTGAGGTTACAACAAAGTCTAACCCTGCTCTTTTTTTACTCTTCCGCGGAGTCTGATTTCTCTTCTAGCCTGTGCCTCTTTATTGCGGCGTTTCTCTTCCTCTGTCTCCAGGATAAGAGGCGGCACCTCCGCTGGTCTTCCCTTATCGTCCAGGGCAACATAGGTCAGAAATGCCGAAGCCGTGTGTCTACTCTCGCCGGTTAGTGGATTCTCCGCCTCGACTCGGGCACCGACTTCCATTGAAGTCCTGCCGACCAGGTTCATGCTGGCTTTGATAGTCAGAACGTCACCAACATAGACGGGGTTAAGGAAGTCAATGCGGTCAACGGAAGCCGTCACCGCGTTCATTCGGGAGTGACGCTTTGCCACTATGCCACCGGCCTCATCAACAAGCCTCATTATTATGCCACCGTGTACGTTTCCCGCTGGATTTGCGTCCTGCGGTGACATTGGCTGTACCATAATAACGCTGCTTTCACTAACGCGCTTCCCCTGCATTCTCCCTCCTTTCCTATTCGCCCTCCACTAAATCAGAAATCGGGGTTTTTATTTTAGCTATTCTACCACATCTACAGGCTATTCCTGTATAGTATTTTCCAAGGGGTGTCTAAGAGGGGCTAAAGCCCCTTATTGACAGCCAGCACCAAGAAGCATAAAATTCTCCAAATATGGAAAAAAGTTGGCGACCCAAACCTGGGGATAAGATTTTTCGGGTAGTACGCCCAGTCAGGCTGCACCGTACCCTTGGCATACCTGGACTGTTTAGCACCGCCTACGGCGACGTTGGCTCATCTATCTACTATGCCCTGGGTGTAGTTGCCATGTCGGCTCTGGGACTAACGCCGCCGGTTCTTATGTTCTCCGCTCTCCTCTTTCTGTGCACCGGGCTGACCTATGCCGAGGGAGCAACCGCCCTGCCAGAAGCGGGTGGCACCGGTGCTTTCGCCCGCCGCGCTTTCAATGACCTAATAAGCTTCATCACTAGCTGGGGGCTAATGTTAGACTACCTGGTTACCATTGCCATCTCTGCCTTCTCGGTAGCTAACTATCTTGGTCACTTCTTTCCCGTCTGCGGCACCTGGCCAACAAATAGCTTTGTTGGCATCGGGATTGTCGCCTTTCTCGTCGGTGTTAATACTCTGGGCATTCGGCTATCATCGCGGCTGAATATAGCCCTGGTGATTCTCGATATCCTCACTCAGCTGACCGTCGCTGTCTTTGGCGTACTGCTGATTATTAATATTCCCACCCTCATTCATAATGTCCACTGGGGCACCGCCCCAACCACCAATCAGCTTCTCTTCGGGATATCAATCTCAATGGTCGCTTACACCGGAATAGAAACCGTAGCCAACCTCGGTAGTGAATCACGCAACCCCGGTAAACAAATACCGCGAACTGTGCTGCTCGTTTTCGCTACCGTAATCGTTTTGTACAGCCTCCTCTCGATGACAGCGCTGAGTGCTTATCCGGTTCATCAGTTTGATAACCACTGGGTTACTGAACTTACCGAGAGATTTTTGCAAGACCCGATTATGGGTATCGCCTACGCCATGCCGGCAGCAGTCAAGGAAATACTCAGCTTCTGGGTAGCTATGCTGGCAGTAACAATTTTGACCATAGCCACCAATGCCGGCATTATTGGCTCATCACGCCTGGCCTTCTTTATGGGCAAGAGGCAGCAACTTCCTGCCGGTATAAGCTCGGTCCAGCCCCGGTTCCGCGTGCCCGGCCGGGCAATTATCATCTTCGCCGGCCTTGCCTGTCTGATGATAATGCTTGGTCAGGTTACCATCCTTGCCGACCTTTATGCCTTCGGCGCAATGCTAGCCTACACTATGGCCCACGTCTCTATTATTGCCTTGAGAGTAAAGGAGCCCAACATGAAACGTCCCTTCAAGATACCCCTTAATATCCGAATCCGGCGAAAGGATATACCAATAACGGCGGTCATCGGGGGGTTAGCTACAGCCATAACCTGGCTTATTGTGGTCTATACCCATAGCTATGGTCGTATCGTTGGCTTTGCCTGGATAATCGTCGGTCTGCTGCTTTATATCCTATTCCGTCGTATAACCCACCGACCAATCATCGCCAGAACCCCAGAAATTCGGCCCAAACTTGAGCGCCTTCTCCTCAAGCACTAGCCAAAAAGCCTGGGAGAAGGATATTGTAGATTTCAGCACAGAAGATTATAATACCAATCGCCCACGGTAAACAGGAATAAAGGGCAATGAAGTTCAACAGGATTCTGGTGCCGATAACCGGCACCCAAGTTGACGATGAAACAATGAGTCTAGCCTGCCGACTGGGCAAGAAGGATAAGGCTAAGATATGGGTGGTTTACGTTATTACCATAAAACGTTCCCTACCACTAGAGGCAGAAATTGAGTCCGAAACTAGAAAGGCTGAAGACATATTAGACCACGCCGAGAGCATAGCTGCAGAAGAGGACTATGAGGCGGAGACTGACGTTCTTCAAGCCCGTGAGGCAGGCCCAGCTATTGTTGATGAGGCTGTGGAACGAGGGGTTGACCTAATCCTGATGGGTGTTCCCTACAAGCGGCGCTTCGGGCAATTTAGCTTAGGCACAGTTGTGCCTTATGTGCTAACCAACGCCCCCTGTCGTGTTATACTATATCATGAACGGGCTACATAGGTAGGGTTTGCTAACGGGCTACATAGGTAGGGTTTGCTTATGAAGGTAGTAATTATGGGCTGCAGCAGGGTGGGGGCTAGGCTGGCTGGACTTCTAGATATTGAGGGGCATAGCGTTACCATCCTGGACATTGACGCCTATAGCTTCCGCCGGCTACCCCCTGACTTTGCCGGCACAGCCCTAGTGGGTGATGGCATTGATGAGGAATCGCTTAAAAAGGCAGGCATAGAGCAAGCCGACGCCTTTGTGGCTTTAACCCAAGGAGATAATCGCAATATCATGGCAGCCCAAATTGCCAAGCATATCTTCAATGTGCCCAAGGTAGTCTGCCGCATCTATGACCCCCTGCGCCGGGAGCTATTCAACTCTCTGGGAATAGACGCCCTCAGCCCAACCACAACCTTTGCCCAAATGCTGAAGGATAAAATAGAGGGGTAAATTAAAACATGTATATCATTATTATTGGCGGCGGCAAGGTGGGCTTTTATCTGGCCAAAGCTCTGCTCAATGAAGGACACGAGATTTTAGTTGTGGAAAAGGATGCGGGTAGAACTGAGTTCATCTGTAATGAACTCGGCAGTGTTTGCATCCGAGGCGATGGCTGTGAGGTGTCTGTCTTAACTGAAGTGGGCACGGGGCGAGCTAATATGTTCATTGCTGTAACCGGCGATGATGAAGATAACCTGGTTGCCTGCCAGGTAGCCAAGCACAAATTCAATGTGCCCCAGACTATAGCCCGAATCAGCAATCCAAAGAATGAAACTATCTTTAAGAAGCTCGGCATCGATGTTACTATAAGTAGCACCAACATTATTCTTGAATATATAGAGCAAGAGGTACCAACACATCCCCTGACCCACCTACTGGCTATCAGGGATAGGGGGCTGGAGATTGTAGAAGTAAAGGTCCCACCCAACTCACCAACTATAGGCAAAATGATAAAGGAGCTCTCGCTACCACCGGGAAGCATCCTATCATTAATTATTCGCCGACAAGAAAAGCCACAGGTGCCTACCGCCGAGACTATCCTTCAGGCTGGAGACCAGATAATAGCGGTTACTTCCCCCGAGGCAGAAGAGGCGCTAAGGACTGTGCTAAGAGGTCTTTGACCACCCAATCAGCATTTGACGAAAACACTCTTTTATTATACTATGAGTACCAAATGTTAAATCTTCGCTAATAAATCCCGACTAGAAAGGAAGATAGACCATGGTCAAAGAGACAACGAGCGATACAACCATGGAGAGCATAGCTCAAGGTAGAACCGTAGGTGCATTTAGGTGTTTGAACTGCTTTGAGAGAGTTAGCCCGCCACTGGGGGCAAAGACATATAAGTGCCCCCACTGTAACTTTGAGTGGCGGGTATTCTGGATATCACCCGATGTCCCCAGGATAAGAGGACCAGTGTGGGAGGTAAACCGGAGGCTAGCTGAGGAAAAGACTAGAAAGCAGAGAAAGGGGAAGGGGTAAATTTGGCACTAAATAGAAAGATAGCCTATATCAATCTAACTACCGGCGAGATTGAGGCCAAGCCCATCCCCATCAACATCAGGAAGAAATTCCTTGGTGGTCGGGGGCTTGATATGTATCTTATGTACAATCATATCAAGCCCGGCACTGACCCCCTCGGGCCGGATAATGTTGCCTTTATCAGCGCCGGTATTCTGGTAGGTACCCTGGCTTCGGCCACAGCGCGAACCCATGTTTGTAGCAAGTCACCACTCACCAACTTTTTAGGCAGCACCAATATGGGTGGCTTCTTTTCTCCCGAGCTGAGATGGGCTGGCTTTGACCACCTGGTAATAAAGGGCAAGGCGGAGAAACCAGTCTATCTCTGGATCCACAATGGCGAGATTGAGATAAGAGATGCCAAAAACGTCTGGGGTAAGACCGTCCCCGAAGCGCAACAAGCAATTCGGGATGAGCTAGGTGATAGAGACATAAAAATACTGACCATCGGCCCTGCTGGCGAAAGGTTAGTAAGATTTGCCAACGTCATGACCGGACCCAAAAATGCCGGGGGCAGAACAGGAATGGGTGCCGTCCTTGGCTCCAAGAACCTCAAGGCAGTCGCCGCCAAGGGCACCATGGACATTAACATAGCCCACCCTGCTGAAGCCCTGGAGTATAACAAGAGGATAATCACGCAGGTCACCTCAGCCAAGGTATCCCAGACCCAGGGAACGCTAGGCACACCCTTCATCTTTGGCGCCACCAATACCCAGGGGCTAGTCAGGTGCCGAAATTTCCAACTTAACCAGCTTGAACATTCTGACAACGTTGAGGCGGAGGCAATCCACGAATACACCATCGGTATGGCTGGCTGCTTTGGCTGCGAAGTGCATTGCCGAGAGAAGTATGTTATACCCGAAGGTCCGTATAAAGGGGTTTACGACGAAGGACCGGAGTATACCACGCAGTGCGCTTACTCGGCTGAGGTAGATTGCCGAAACACACTTACCATCCTGATAGGTCAGCACCTGGCAAATATATATGGTATGGATTGCCTAGAAACTGGTAGCATGATTGCCTGGGCAATGGAACTCTACGAAAATGGCATACTCACCAATAAAGACACTGATGGCATAGACCTAAGGTTTGGCAACGATGAAGCAGTCCTTGAGATGTCACACCGTATCGCCAGAAGGGAAGGGCTGGGTGACATCCTGGCTGAAGGTCCGCTGCGAGCCGCCGAAAAGATAGGCAAAGGCTCAGCTAAGTACCTAATCCAGGTCAAGGGGATGAGCAACCTTAACTCTGATGAACGAGCTACTCCGGCTCTTGCCTTGAATATAGCTACTGCTTCCAGAGGTTCTGACCACCTCAGAAGCCGTCCGGCTATTGACCTTTATCATCTGCCCGAGCCGGTGCTGAGAAAGATATATAGCCAGCCCGTTCCCTACGATGGTCCGTTAACCTCAGACTACCGCGACTATGAAGGGAAACCGTGGCAGGTCTTCTGGCATGAGAATACATATATGGCAGTGGACTCCCTCGGCATCTGCAAGTATCACACTACCTTCCTTGGAGCAACCCTGCCTAACTATGAAGAATGGTCAAGACTCATATACTACAACACCGGCCTGGAAATGTCGCCACTTGATATCTGGACGGTAGCCGAGCGGGCAAACAACATGGAGCGGCTATTCAACATCAGAGAAGGGCTAACCAGAAAGCATGACTGGCTGGCTGACCGCTACTATGATGAGCCGACTAAACTCGGCATCCCCGGTGTCCGGGGCAGAACCATAGATAGAGAGAAATTTAAGAAGATGATAGATGAATACTACCAGCACCACGGGTGGGATGAGAATGGGGTGCCAACTCCAGAGACGTTAAAGAGGCTCGGCATTGATAAGGAGCCATCTCACCTGCTCTAGAAAGGATTAGATTCATGGCTAAAGTGTTGATGATAGATTACGAGAAATGTACCGGCTGCCGATTGTGCGAGCTTGTCTGTTCGGTTAAGCACGAAGGGGTAAGTAACCCTGCCCGAAGCCGAATAAAGATAGTCAAATGGGAATGGGAAGGGCGATATGTGCCAATGAGCTGCCAGCAATGTGAGTCAGCCCCATGCCTGGCGGTATGCCCGGTAAAGGCTATCACCAGAAATGGGGGGGTGGGGAGGGTGGAGGTGGATTACGACACGTGCATTGGCTGCCGGATGTGTGTTGCTATCTGCCCCTTCGGAGCTATGGGATTTGATACCCTGGCCAAAAAGGTAATCAAGTGCGATTTCTGTGACGGTGACCCTCAATGTGCCAGATTCTGTGAAACCAAGGCGGTGCAATACATCGATGCCGCTCAGGTCAGCGGGGTAAAGCAAGTAACTGCCGCCGAGAAATTCACCAGTATACTGCAAAAGGTTGCCGCAGCTATAGCCAGCGTCTAAGTCTAAACGGCACAAGAGAAAGCTGGAGTTATTGGGGTGTCTTATACAAGATGCCCCAATAAATTAATATGGGGTCAAGACATGAATCAAGACCTGCCTATCTGGATAATGGAGCCGGAGCTAACCCAGAAACGGGATTTGTCCGCCAGGAAATTACTTGAGGGTGGACAAAAAAAGGCTCTTATCCCCCAGACACCAAGTATTGACGACCTTAAGCAGCAGCTAAGAGAAATCCGAGAATATACTCGCCAGAATATAGACTCGCTGGCGAGGGAGCTTCAAACCAACCTCACTCAGCACTACCCCCAAGTTAAGCTAAAGCTGGCGGCGGATAATATTGAAGCCGTAAGATACATCACCCAAATCTCAGACGGAATTAAGCTCATATCCACCAATAACTCAAGTGTAGTTAACCAGGAGTTAAAACCGGGGCTGCTGGCTAACGGCTTCAGGGTTATCAACTCCTACCTTGACGAGTTTGAGGTCAGGAAAAAGGAAATCCTTGACTACTGGGACCTTCCCGGTTTAAGGGATAAAAACCTCTGGGGAAGTTTTGATGTCTCCATAAAAATGGCTGGTCTAGCCAATACCGAAAGCAAGAAATACCTGGCTCTGCTGGGAGTGAACGCCATCGCTGCCGAGGATGGCACCGTATTCTTCTTACAACATTTCTCCAACATCTATAACGACCTGAAGCAGGCTAGTAAAGTTATCCTTGTCGTCGGTCTGGATAAGCTCGTTAAAAGCAGGCAGGACGCCACCTTCCAGACCAAAGGCATGGGCATGTTCGGTATGGAGTGTGTGCTACTGGGCATCGGACCAAAACCAACCAAGACACCGTCTATAGCCAAGCTATCACCACCCCCCACCAATAAGGAGCGGGAGCTATACCTCGTTCTCCTGGACAATGGCAGGACTGACCTTGCCAAGAGCAATTTCAGTGATTTGTTTCTATGCATCGGCTGCCGGGTATGCAATCAACGCTGCCCCATTCGCCATTCTTTTGATGCTGACCATATCTGGACACCAAAAAATTACCTGAGCCAGTTCCTATATGGAATAAGCCGCTCTATTGACACCTGCCTCCACTGTGAAGCCTGTCGGCTTGAGTGCCCCCTTGATATTGACCTCCCCCTTCTGATGTGGCAGGCAAAGATAGACCATGCCCAAAAGCACGGACGGTCACTCCAGCATAAGCTCCTGGGGATGCCCGAGATGCTGGCCAAGCTAGGCACTGCCTTTGCCTTTCTCACCAACGGGATGATGAGGACTAAGCTAGTGAGAATACCCATGGAATTTGTAACCGGGATTGATAGAAGAACTAAGCTGCCCCGATTTCACTCCCAGACATTTAGAAAGTGGTTCAAGAAGAATGGCTGAAGATTTAGCCAGCAATAAGAAGGTAGTCTACTATACCGGCTGCTTTGCCAATTACTACTATCCCGAGGTCGGGGAAGCTCTGGTAAGGGTGCTAGGAAAGAACAGGATTAAGGTAATCGTGCCTGAGCAGGTATGCTGCGGCTTACCGATGATGGCTAAGGGGAATACCAGAGGGGCATATAAGAATATGGAGCTTAATACCAGGGTTCTTAGCCAGGCAGTTTCAGACGGCTTCGTCCTCATCACTACCTGCTCCAGCTGTAGCCTATTTCTGAAGCGAGATTACCCCCTGTGGATGGCAGGTAGCGAATTAGCCAAGCAAGTATCGCAGAACACATACCATTTCAGCGAATACCTGCTAATATTACATGATAGAGGTTGGCTAAACACCGACTTTCGCCCCCTGCCCCAGACCGTTTTCTATCACACCCCCTGTCACCTGACCGCCCAAGAAATAGACAGCCCAACGGTTAAACTGCTCAAGCTTATCCCGGGGATAACCATAAAGCATGTCAGTAAAGAGTGCTGCGGCATGGGAGGTGCCTATGGCTACGAGAAGGCTAACTACGAGCTATCAAAGGAGATAGCCGATAAACTTTACCGTGAAATAAAGGAAAACCCCACCCACCGGATAGTAACTGACTGTGGCGGCTGTAAGCTACAAATAGAGGCTGGCACCGACCGTAAGGTAGACCACCCGATAATATTAGTTAGAGAGGCCTACGGTTTATAACAAGCTATGCTGGCTCACCTACGACGGCGCGCGCCAATGCGTGCTGCACGATAGGGATAAAGGGCTAATAAAGCCACAGCGAAGACAGCGTCTACGATAATCCCCGTCCCCACCTGCTCGAAGGTAACGAAACCCCGCAGGAGTGAGTACACCTCGATGATTACAGCAAGAATAGCCCCCGCTATAGCAAACTGCACCCAGAGAATGTTCCGTAGCGGGTCCTGTGCCGCGATTATGATAAAGGCTGAACCCACAATATAGCAGATGCCAAGCATCGCCAAGAAGTATAGCACGTATGCAGGCCCGGGCGCGTAACCAGACATAGCACCTAATTGCTCAGGAGCAAAGATGTACGCCAGACCAAGTAAAATCCCTAACGCCGCCCAAACAATCATCACTACCTTTAAAGCCTTTATCATGGCTCACCTCCAGTAACCAGTAATAAGAGTGGCGCTATTATACTACAGTCCTCAATCGCTGTCTATCCCTTGTCTTCTAGGGAGATTGGGGACATCAGTCCCTCCCCCTGTTGCCGGGTGTTCTTCTTCCCACCCTGACCCACCCTACAGAGGTCAGACCTCTCTTAATTCCTTTTTACGGGGGAGGGGTAAGAAAGTTTTAGAAGCGCAGCCTAATGGGCGGGAGGGTGGGAAAAAGATGCACAGGGGGAGAGGGGTAAGGCGGGGAGAAAATAAAGGAGGGGGCGAAGCCTCTTTGGGGCGGGTGGGTGGGAAGCAAGACACAGGTCAAAAATGGGGGGTTGGGTAGCAAACATATTCATTGCCTACTCTTATTCTGCTATACTTGGTAGAGCTAATAGCACGGAGGCTTTTTATGACCAAGAATAGATACTGGGCGCTGATTATTTTTCTGCTGATAGCCGTTATTGTTACTAGCGGCATAGTAGCCTGGCAAAGGTATAGCCCACCCCACCCCATAGAGATTTCCCTATCCCCAAGCCCCCAGTTCCAGGGTGAGATTTACATCGGTGGTGCCGTGAATAACGCCGGACTTTATCCGCTGAAATCCGGCGATAGCATCGAAGCCCTGATTCAAGCTGTCGGTGGCACCACCAGTAATGCTGACCTTACTCGACTCAAGCTCTATATCCCTATTGTCGGGGAGAAAGAAGAGCCACAAAAAATCGATATTAACCGGGCTGAAGCCTGGCTGCTAGAGGCTCTGCCCGGCATTGGCGAAACCCTGGCCCAACGCATCATAGACTACCGCCAGAAAAATGGGGCATTCCACAGTATCACTGAGCTAACCAAGGTTGAAGGGATAGGACCTTCAACCTACGAGCGGATTAAAACGTTTATCACCGTAGCCGAATAATTTTCAGGGGAGGCTCGTGGCGCTAATCTATATAAGTTGTGCCTGGGTGGCTGGTATTTACCTGGGGTCAAAATTTGACCTCCCTTTAGCCCTCATCTTCATTGGGCTAGCCCCCCTCCCATTACTCTTTCTCTTTTCTCAACATCACAAGGCAATAATCCTGACCGCAGTCTGCCTTATCGCCCTCCTTGGCGGCGCTCTATGCTTTCAGACAAGCCTGCCCCCTCAAGATGAAAGCTACCTCCGCTTCTACAACAACCAGGAGGTTGAAATCAAAGGCGTTATTAATGCCGACCCGGAGATTAGAGATAGGGCGACTCACCTCCGCCTATCAGCTTCGGGAATAAAACAGGATGAAGGCTGGCAGAGGATATCAGGAAATGCCCTACTCTTTGTCCCCCGATACCCTACCTATGAGTATGGCGATGTGCTTCAGGTAAAGGGCAAACTAGAGACACCACCTCAGCTTGATGAGTTTGATTATAAAGGCTATCTAGCCCACCAGGGAGTCTATTCCACCATGCTTTATCCCAAGATAGAAGTTTTAGAAACAGGCAAAGGTTTTAAGCCGCTGGCATGGGTCTACAGGCTAAGAAATAGCCTATCTAACACCCTGGCTCAGGTTATGCCTGAGCCGCAGGCATCGCTAGCCCAGGGCATTGTCTTGGGCATCAGATATAACATTCCCGCAGAGATTAAAGACAATTTTGTTCAGACGGGCACGGCTCACATACTAGCCATATCGGGTGTCAACCTCAGTATCGTGGCTGGTATGTTGCTTAGCATTGGTATATGGCTCTTTGGCAAAAGACGCCATATCTACATCTGGCTGGCGCTGGGCATAATCTGGCTCTACGCCTTAATTACCGGCATGCAACCTCCGGTAGTCCGGGGAGCAATTATGGCTAGCCTTTTCCTTGCCGCCGAGCTTGTGGGCAGGCAGCGCACTGCTATCACCCCCCTTACCTTCGCCGCCGCCATAATGGTAGGGATTAGCCCCCAACTCCTGTGGAATGCTTCCTTTCAGCTCAGCTTCCTGTCTATGGCTGGTTTAATCTTCCTTGCCCCTCCCTTCCAGACCCTAGGGAGAAAAGCAGTTAACAAAACTATCGGCGAAGAGGGGATAGGCGTATCTTTAGCCAATATTATTACCGACAGCTTCAGTGTAACCCTAGCCGCCACCATAGCTGTCTGGCCAGTCATTGCCCACTACTTTGGCATCGTTTCATTGGCTAGTCCCCCTGCTACATTCCTCGCCCTGCCGGCACTGCCCGGTATTATTACCACTGGGGCTCTGACTGGACTCATCGGGCTTTTTGCCCTGCCTGTTGCCCAGGCTATAGGCTGGCTTGCCTGGCTGTTCATTTCATATATGCTTTGGGTGGTAGATGGTTTTGCCTCCCTTCCCTTGTCATCCATCAAGGTTGGCTCATTTAGCACCACCATGATAGTGGTTTACTATTCAGCTCTTGCCACAGCTATCTGGCTCGGCAGCAACAAGGTGCAGATGTCTAAGGCTAAAACCTGGCTAAAGTCAGCGGTGATTAAATTCTTAAGCCCTGCTTCCCGACTGCCCAAAAGATATATTATTCCGCCTCTACTAGTGATGGCAGTTCTGGCATCGGTTACCGCTGCCTCTATGCCCGATGACAAGCTCCATATAAGCTGCCTTGACGTCGGCGAGGGTGACGCCATTCTGATTCAAAAAGGGAGTCAGCAGGTTGTGGTTGATGGTGGGCCCCGCTCCCAAGCCATAACGCTGGGACTGGGCGAAAAGATGCCCTTCTGGGATAGAACCATAGAACTAATGATATTAACCCACCCCCACTCCGACCATATTGCCGGACTGGTAGAGGTTCTACAGCGATATAAGGTGGAACAGGCGCTCTATCCCAATTTAGATTACAAGTCGCCCTTATATGAAGAATGGCTAAGGTTACTAGATGAGGAAAATAGCCAATGCACCATAGCTCAAGCCGGACAGCAGATTGATTTAGGCGATGGGGTAATAATAAAAGTACTCAACCCCCAAAGTCCCCTGACTGACACCGAGCCAGATTTAAATAATAACAGCGTGGTATTGCACATAACGATGGGCAGGGTGAGCTTTTTGCTGGCGGCTGATATAAAGAATGAGGTAGAATCTAAGCTCGTTGAGGAGCGAGCTGAGCTCACCAGCACCGTCTTGAAGGTTGCCCATCACGGCTCAAAAACCTCTACGACACTCCAATTTCTGGCAGTGGTTGACCCAGAAGCAGCGGTCATCTCAGTAGGGGAGGATAACCCCTACGGCTACCCGCACGATGAGGTTTTAGAGAGGCTTAAAGAGAAGCTAGGCTCAGAAAACATATTCCGTACCGATAAGCAGGGAACGATAGAATTCACCACTGATGGGGGGAGGCTGTGGGTGGGGATAAAAAGCAAGCACTACTAACCTTTTCATTACCTTAGCGTTATAGTATAGTGGAGATAATAAGGAGGTCTATTTTATGAAAAGGCTGATAATCGGACTTGTTTTAGTCACGCTCTTGCTGGTGCCGGTCTCCTGCGCCAAAAAATCAGAGGTGGCACCAATGCCAGCGCCAGCGCTTAAAGAAGGCGGGACATATCAAACTGAAGCTCCGCCAACCGAAGACCGGATGATAGTCCGCAACGGGAATATATATCTAGTGGTAAAGGATGTAATCCAAGCCCGTGATGATATCACCAAGCTTGCGGCTAGGTTTGATGGCTATGTGGTATCCTCCCAGATTTCAGGGGAGGAAGAGGAGATGAGAGGGTGGATTTCTATCCGGGTGCCGGATAAGAAGTTTGACCAGGCACTAACTGAACTTAGAAACCTGGCAGTAAGGGTAAAATCAGAGAGCACCTCAAGCCAGGATGTTACCCAGGAGTATACCGACCTCAAGTCAAGGCTCAAGAACGCCGAGGCAACAGAGAGGCAATACCTCGCCCTGCTAGAAAAAGCTAAGGATGTGGAGGACATCCTCAAAATCTATGAAAGCCTGTCCCGGGTGCGCCAGGAGATAGAGCAAATCAAGGGCAGGATGCAATATCTGGAGCGAACCGCATCAATGAGCCTGATTTCGGTGCAACTGGAGCCTCAGGCTACAGCTAAACCACTGGTTCGTGCCGGCTGGAGCGCACTGGAAACATTAAAATCAGCGGTCAGGGGGATTATTATCTTCGGGCAATGGCTTGTCATTCTGGTTATCTGGCTGATAATCTTCATCCCCGTCTGGGGAACCATACTCGGCATTGTCTACTGGCGCCGAAAGAGAAAAGCCTAGCTACTAATACTCCTCACCACCGCCACGGCCACTAGGCTTAGCAGCGATACCAGCTAAAAATAAAAGGGCTGATAGCCCGAACCAAAACATCCACTGTGGAAAAGGCGTTGTGTCTAGCGCTGGAAGCGCAGGGAGTACCCCAATCAAATTGGCAACACCTATTCCCAGGCAAAACCAAGCCAAAAGACTAAACAACACCGCTAAGACTCCCATTAATAAAAACCTCCTTTACATAGTCATTGCATTTTATTTTAGCCCACGGTTACTATATAATAAAGCCTAAATTGCTTAAGTCAATATAGCAAAAGGAATAATAACATGAGGCTGATAAAAAATCTATACTTCTATCCAGAAAAGGGAATGATGGACTGCAATACCTATGTGATTAAGGATGAGACCAGCGTCATCATAGACCCTGGTCTTACCCAATTCCTGCCTTCACTATTCCAGGATTTGCACAAAGACGGCATCGACCCTAAAGAGATAGATATTATCGCTAATACCCACCTCCACGGTGACCACTGCTGGTCAAATGAAGCCTTCAAGAAAGTCTCAGGGGCTAAAATACTTATCCATCCATCGCAAAAGGATTTCTGGGACGAAGCCGTTGTCCAGGCATCAAGGTTCTTCGGTGTTCCTATCCCGGAGTTCACCCAAGATGAATTATTTGACAATGACAAGCTGAATACGGGAGAAATGCAGTTTGAGCTTATCCCCTCCCCAGGACACTCCCCTGAGAGCATCTGTTTTTATTGCCAAAAGGAGAAGATTTTGATTTGCGGAGACGTCATCTTCAACCAGAATACGGGGCGGGTTGACCTACCCGGCGGCAGTGCCGACGAGCTTAAGCAGTCTATAGAGAGATTGTCACAGCTAGAAATAGAATACTTGCTTCCCGGACATATGGACATCGTAGTCGGCAGAGAAAAGGTAAAGCGCAACTTTGAGTTCATCAAGCAATATGTGTTCGGCTACCTGTAAAGGGGAAAACAAATGACACTTGACTCCGTTGAACTCGGACCAATCAGACCACCAAGCGAGGCTTATTCCCTGCTCATCAGGGTAACCAGGAACTGCCCCTGGAACCGATGTAAGTTCTGCCATATCTACAAAGGGCGGAAATTTGAATTAAGGCCAGTAGAGGAGATAAAGCAGGATATACTAGCCGTTAAGGCAATACAGGACAGGCTAAAGGAGATCTCGTGGAAGTCAGGCTATGGGGACAGGGTGAAGGAGGTAGCTGCCACCATACTCAACAATCCCCCAAATGAAGCCTTCTTTAATGTTGCCCTCTGGCTTTACCACGGCGGTGACAGCGCCTTCCTCCAGGATGCCAATAGCCTGATTATGAGGACTGAAGAACTGGCTGAGGTAATAAGGTTCCTAAAGCAAACCCTGCCCAGCATCACCCGGGTGACCAGCTATGGCCGCTCAAAGACAGCCGCCAAAAAGAGGCTGGAAGAGCTAATCCAGCTTCGTGAGGCTGGGCTTTCCCGGCTTCATATCGGGCTGGAATCAGGCTATGACCCGTTGCTTAAATATATGGACAAGGGGGTTACCGCCGCCGAGCATATTAAAGGCGGGAAAAATATAGTGGAATCGGGCATCTCCCTCTCAGAATATGTTGTCCTCGGCTTGGGCGGGAAAGGGATGTGGCGGGAACATGCCACCGAAACGGCAAAGGTATTAAACCAGATAAATCCAGACTTTATCCGGGTCAGAACCTTGACCATCAAGGCGGGCATGCCGCTATATGACGAGGTTAAGAACGGCAACTTTAGCCGGCAAACAGACGAGGAGATTATAGAAGAGGAGAGACTATTTATTGAAAACCTTGACTGCCGGTCAAACTTTGTCAGCGACCATATTACCAATTTGCTCCAGGAGATTGAGGGGAAACTGCCCGAGGATAAGGAGAGGATGCTGGATACAATCGCTAGATTCCAGTCCCTATCGCCAGAAGAGAAACAAAACTTCGTGCTTGGACGAAGGTTAGGCATATACGAGCGGCTGGATGAGCTAGATAATTCGCGCAAGCACAACCTTGTAGAACATGCCATGCAAAAACTTAGCAAAAATGGCAATCCAGTAGACGATGAGACAATATACTCCCTGATGGAGAGGTTCATATGAGCCTTGAGGAAGAGGCTGGTGCCCTGCTTCGCCAGAAAGGGTTAACCCTCGGCGTTGTTGAGTCAGCCAGCGGCGGCTTAATTTCCCACTTAATAACTAATACCCCCGGCAGCTCAGACTACTATAAAGGCTCAGTTACCGCCTATAGTAACGAGGTCAAGATTAAGATAGTGGGGGTGAGAGAGGCTACTATTAACCGATATGGGGCAGTGAGCGCCGAGGTGGCTGAAGAAATGGCGCAGAGCGGGAGAAAGCTCCTTGCTGTAGATATATGTCTATCTGATACCGGCATTGCCGGACCCAGTGGGGCGACCCCGGGGAAACCGGTGGGGCTATTCTTTATCGGGCTAGCCCACAAAGGCGGAACTTCCAGCCGAAGGCATAATTTTAAGGGCAACCGTGAGCAGAACAAGCACTCCGCCGCCGAGGCGGCTTTAGGCTGGCTAAGAGGGTATCTTTTGAGCTTAAAATAGCGCTATTTATAAACCCCATCCCCTTTATCCCCTGCCTCCGCCAAAGCGGCTCCGCGCAGGCAGGCCTTCCCCTTGCTAAGGGGAAGGGGAATTTTATTTTAAGAGGGGCTACCGCCCCTCTTTTTATTTCTTCCCCCTTTGGAAAAGGGGGATAAAGGGGGATTTTGAAATCCCTCTCAATCTCCCTTTACTAAAGGGAGAGGGGGTCAGGGGGTGAGGTCACCATATTAGATTCGGGTTCCCGGGAAAATTAAGGGGTAACGACTTATCAAGTATTCTACTGTGATTTGTTATCCTAAGGCAAGAAACAAAACTTCAAATTGTGCCATTTTGCTAATAGTTACTGTGTCACAGTGTCCATGGCCTGTTGTCTTTATAAAGCTCGGTATCTCTGAATCTGGCCCGAACAGAAGTCCAGTTATCACCAAGCGCATCTCCAGCCCATTGGCTACTCCCCGTTGTGGATGCACCCCAGAATTCTAAAGGTGGGAGAACAATATAGCCCAGGCTCCGGTCTCCTACAGCAACACATTGGTTAAATACTACACAAAGTGCAGTGAGAGCACACAGGAAGGAGGCAATCACCTCGTGCCCCTGTATATGGTCGAGGTTAAAATTATGTTGAGGCAATAAAGCCCCTAGTAACTGGGCTATCTCGTACTTCAGGCGCGGGAACAACATGTCAGTCCAGCGGCGATGCGCCTTCGGCTTACTAGGGAACTCCTTATCAGGATGAAGAACTGCCAGAAAAGCATTGGGAAATGCCTCTACTACAGCTTTCTCATGAATTCTATAGGGATACGTGGCAGAGGCGATGTCCTGAGTGTTAATGGCGAGTTTCGCTAACTCCGTAGCCTGTTTGTGCAGAATCTGTCCGAGCTTACCATTAGTAGGAGCTGGCTTGCCGCGTTTCTGAAACTTACCACGGGACAGGAGGGCTTCCGCGGCACGATATTCTGTAGTAATTCCTAGCTTCGGAATCAGGGGGCCATCGATAGCAACACACAGCAGCTTCCTCCCCCCGGTCAGTTGGTCGAGTTTCTTAAGACGGTCATCCTTATTGGTTCCTGTCTGGCAACAGCACACATCTATTCCTTGGTTTGACCATTTAATAAGGCAAAGCCCCGTCGTGGGTTTCTTTAAGCTCCATCCTACATCAATGCCTAACACGGCACCGGCATCGATAGTAACGCCAGACTTACCAGGTTCTTCACGATGCATTTTGTCAATTGTTTCCACAGATCAAGGTTCCCTGTTTATGATTTGCCGGCACTTCCCCGGCACCCAGTCTCTTCCTTTATCAATAATGTGGCACACCCGCCACCCTCGCTTCTCCAGCTCCAGGGCGATAAAACGGCGGTGGCAGCGCCAGGGGAATCTTTCCGCACAGACAATGGCTGTGCCCCTCTTCCGAGCTATCTCCTCCAGCTTTCTAAGACCTGCCCGAAATTGAGAACTGGCCGTAAAATTTCTATAGCCCCCACGGCGATAGCCCCCAGTTCCTCCCCCAGATAAATATAGCTAATACCCGCTTCAGGCAATAATTCCTCAAGCTTCTCCCTGCGGAAGTGCTCAAAACGGCTGGAAGGAAATCGCCTCACATCCACCACCACTGCCACGCCGTGATCTGAGAGTAGTTCGATGAACTCATCCATTACCCGGGTGCTGGTGCCCAGGGTATAGATGAGTTTACCCGGCTCAAGATTCACCCCCCTCTCCCTTCATCAAGCGGTCAAAGGTTAAGGCATCGTGATACATGTTGAGGTTATTGAATAGGTAAACCCTTACCAACAGCCATCGTATTTCCCAACCACTGGTTCATTCTAGACCAGGAAGACAGTGGTAGCAAGGAGGGTGTATTCATGGTTATGGGTTACACACCTTGCCAATTTGTTAAGCTGCTTGCGACCAGGTTCTATGCGTCTTCCCCTGTCTCCAAATCCAAGAGATGGCGGAAGGAATCTGTGATTTCCATCTTAGCTCGCCCAGCCGTACAGCCCTCAATGCTTCGCATGACACTATGGAAACGGTGATAAGGGATTGTAACAAGAAGCTCCTCAGCAGTGTAACCCTGGATTCTTCGGCTGGTATAGTCCATGAGACTCACATTCAGCTCACCGCTTACGATAGGATATGCTACGGCTTGGTGACAGGTTGCTCCAGCCATTTCAAGCTTGGGAGGTATGCCCGTCTCATAACCCTCAAGCGTAATCAGCCGGCATGCTTGCAATGCGTTACATATAAACAGTACTGCGTCTGGCTTGTACTGCGCTCTCTCCATGGGCGATAGAATAACATGCTCCGCGAGGCCAGTTGGTGGCGCCATGGTCAATGCTTGCATTCTATAGAAGACTGATATTGAGCAGAAGAGCTTCTCTCCTTTCACCAGAAAATCTTTTAGAGCTTTAGCCTCCTCGCCTGCCGGGGGCTCCAGTAATCCTAGATGCCAGGCACCACCTTGGCAAGCTGATGTTGAGGTCGTAAGGTCGATTACCTTTCCATCTCTTGCTTCAAGCAAGGCTTCGCAAACACGGTGTTTGCCAGGTACCGCATGGCGAGGCGGCTTCATTGAATATGTGATGGCTATCGGACTCCCTTTGAGTTTGAGGACGTCTTTGATTTCGTTTGCATAATCGTGCCATTCCACTTTTTCTTTAACCTCCTTCTGATGTTTATTGTTGAAGTTCCCGAAACTAATATTCAGTGGTGAGCTGTGCCAAACCCTGATGCTATTTTAAGCGGATAGCTCGCCTGGGGCAACTCAAACTTAATGGGCGTCTAAGAGGGGCTATCTCCTCAATAAAATTGCCAATACCGCTAATCAGTGCTATACTCTGGCATACTTTAACGGAGGAAAACTAGGTGAAACGGGCTGACGGGCGCAACTGGGATGAACTAAGACCAGTAAGAATAACCCCTGGCTACCAGAGCTTTGCTGAAGGCTCGGCGCTGATAGAACTGGGAAAGACCATGGTGCTATGCTCGGTTAGCGTTGAGGAAAAGGTGCCAGGCTTCCTCAGGGAAACGGGCAACGGCTGGATTACCGCCGAATATGGTATGTTGCCCCGCTCCACTACCAGCCGCACCCCCCGTGAGGCAGCAATGGGCAGGGTGGCAGGCAGGAGCCAGGAGATTCAACGCCTCATCGGGCGCTCCCTGCGAGCCGTAACTGACCTCTCGGCACTGGGGGAAAGAACACTAATTATAGATTGCGATGTCTTACAGGCAGACGGTGGCACCAGAACCGCAGCCATTACCGGCGCCTATGTCGCCCTGCACCAGGCACTTCAAACCCTGGTTAATATGGGAATAATATCGTCTATACCCTTAAAGAGCGCCGTAGCCGCCACCAGCGTTGGCATTGTCCACGGCAACCAGCTACTAGACCTGTGCTATGACGAAGACTGCAACGCTGCCGTTGACTTTAATGTGGTGATGACCAGCAAGGGCGAATTTGTTGAAATTCAGGGCACAGCTGAAGGTAAGCCCTTCCCCAGGGAGACTATTGATTCCCTTCTCTCTCTAGCCGAAAGGGGCATAAAACAGCTATTTGAGATTCAGCAGGCGGCTCTAGAAAAACTATAACCGGTTACGGGCGCACCTGCCCGCTACCAAAGATAATCCACTTGTAGCTGGTTAGCTCCCTCAGTCCCAGCGGACCTCGGGCATGAAACTTCTGGGTGCTGATACCGACCTCAGCCCCCAAGCCAAACTGACCACCATCGGTAAAACGGGTGCTGGCATTGACATAGACGCAGGCAGCATCCACCTCATCAAGGAAGCGCATGGCGGCACCGTATTCCTCAGTGATGATAGCCTCAGAGTGCCCCGAGCCGTAGCGCTCAATATGCTCAAGCGCCTCATCTAGGGAGTCCACCACCTTAACCGCCGCCACCAGAGCCAGAAACTCCTTACCCCAGTCCTCATCAGTCGCCGGCACCAGCTTCAAAGAAGGGACTGGCTTGAGGATAGCCATCGCCCGCTCATCACAGCGCATCTCCACCCCAGCCTTTGCCCACTCCGCCGCCACCAGGGGGAGACAGCGCTTAGCAATATCAGCATGAACCAGAAGGCAATCCAAGGCGTTACAAACAGTGGGGCGCTGCACCTTGGCATTATAGGCAATAGCCACGGCATTATTCACATTAGCGCTCTTGTCCACATAGGTATGGCAAACACCAATCCCACCGCTCACCACCGCCATAGTGGCATTTTCTGAAACAAACCTTATCAGCTCAGCACCACCCCGGGGGACAATCAGGTCAATAAAGTCCTTCATCTTGAGCATATGATTGACCAAGGCTCGGTCAGTATTCTCAACAAACTGGACCGCCCCATCAGGGACACCGGCTCTGGCGGCAGCATCCTGAACTATTCGGGCTAAGGCACTATTGGAATGGATTGCTTCTTTACCTCCCCTTAAGATAACGCAGTTGCCCGACTTCAGACAGAGGACGGAGATGTCTACACTAACATTAGGACGGCTCTCATAGATAGCGCCAATCACCCCCAGCGGCACCCGTTTCCTGCTTATGACTAAGCCATTGGGCAGGGTGCGCATATCAAACACCTCGCCCACCTGATCAGGTAGTGCCTCCACTGCTAGCACATCCTTGGCTATCGCCTCAAGGCGGCTGGAGTCAAGCATGAGCCGGTCAAGCATGGCAGCATTCATCCCTGAGGTATGCGCCTCATGATAGTCAATCTGATTGGCAGAGAGTATCTCGTCTTTTTTGGTCAAGAGGTCTTCGGCAATATTATGTAAAGCCTTATTCTTAACCTCGGTGGAGAGGTAAGCCATGCGACGAGAGGCAGCTTTGGCTGCCCTGGCTTTTTCTTCTAGCTCCTTTAATGGGGATTTTGCATTCATTAACCCTATCCCCTTTAGTTATATAGTATAACGCACCATAGAGAATACAGACAACACCTACTCTAATGTCTTCTAAGGTTATAGTGCCAGTGCCACTGTCCCCCCAATAATGGTGAGAGCCCCCAATACTATCTTCCATGTCACCCTTTCTATCTTCCTGAGGAATAATGCAGTCAAAATGAGAACAAAGAGCGCGCTAGTAGAAGATAACGGTGAAACAATAACTACCACCCCGGAATTAAGAGCGCCAAACAAAAGCAGCTGACCGACGATACTGGAAAGCCCAGACAGAGTAAAGGCAAGCCATGCCTGCTTACTCCTCAAGTTCACCCTTTGCCGATTTCGCTGAACCAGAGCAAGTAACGGGAATAAAGTAACAGCGGTGACATTTTGCACGGTTGCCCCCAGGATAGGGTCTGGAATAAGGTTCAACCCCATTTTCCTGAAGATGTGGGCTATCCCATAGAAGGCTCCTGCCGCAAAGGGAAAAACCAGGTCCTTTCTCGACCACTTTTTCTCAATCTGCCCACCAGATTCCTCCGAGCCGACGATAGCCGCACCGATAATAATAAGGACCATCCCTATACCGATAAAAATGGTGAACTCTTCGCCCAGGACTATTAGCGCAGCAAGGATGGAAAACAGCGGTTTGGTCTCATAGGCTGGTGTGGCAATTGAAGTACCTACTCGGTCAATCCCCATATAAAGCAGGAATCTAGCCAGCAGAGGTCCTATCAACCCAGCGATAGCAAAGTACATAATTGCCGCCCAGCTAACAAGGTGGTCAAGGGGGACAGTGAAAATACAAATAATGAGTGCAGCAGCTGTAGAGGACAATTGGCTAATGAGAACTCCGGTAATAGAGTTAGCACTTCTCAGCCCAACCCGGCTAATAACATTGGAAAGTCCGTAAAAAAAGGCTGAGCCAAGGGCAAGCCAGAAAGATACCATCATAGCATCAACTGTCCCATCTTCCTTTACCCCCTCCCTCAAGAAAGACTACTTAAGCAGGCTAGCGCCGTTAACCCGATATACATAGCGGGCGGGAATCCCAGACAGTACCTTATTGACCAGCTTTTTCACATAGCACCTGCCTTTGCCCCCGTCCTCCAGCTCCATAATATAGCCATCATCCTCGTCAATCTTTATGTTCCTATCAAGGTAAAACTCCCCCCACCAACGCTCTGGCTCAAGAGCCGAGTCCTGGTAGAGCCTGTAGTCAACATCCGACACCAGTTGCTCGCTACCAATGCGGTAGAGCTTGCCTCTACCCTGTTTAATCTCCATATTCACCTCTTATTCTAGCACTACCAAATTATTCCTATGCACTATCTCAGAGCTATAGTCATAGCCAAGAAGGGTGGCAATCTTCTCCGAGTGTGCCCCTTTGATTATTTCAATGTCAGCCGAGCTATAGTTGGTTATGCCGCAGCCAACCCGAGACCCCTCAGGGTCATAGATATTTACTATGTCACCCCGCTGAAACTCGCCGTCAACGCCCTTAATGCCGGCAGCGAGAAGACTTTTTTTCTGCTTCCTTAAGGCTATAGCCGCCCCCGAATCCACCACCAACCTCCCCTTAGTAGCAAGACCGCTGAGCATCCAGCGCTGGCGGCTCTCAAGCTTGCTGGCAGTGGGCAGGAAACGGGTGCCCAAAGCCTCACCCTTTGCCAGTCGCAAAATAATATCCGGCTCCCTGCCGTCAGCGATGACCACCGCCACCCCAGAGGAGGTAGCCAGCTTTGCTGCCTCTATCTTGGTAATCATGCCTCCGGCGCCAACCCGACTAGAGGTACCAGCCGCCAGGCGTTCAATCTCTGAATCTATCCTCTCCACCTGTGAAATAAGGCGAGCATCGGGGTCGAGGTGGGGGTCAGCAGTATATAGCCCGGCGATGTCACTAAGAATCAGCAGCAGGTCAGCATCAATAAGATTAGCCACCATAGCCGAAAGGTTATCGTTATCGCCAAACCTGGCCTCTTGAAGCTCGTCAACGGCAACGACATCGTTCTCATTGACGATGCAGATTACCCTCAGCTCCAGTAAAGCAAGGAGGGTATTCCTGGCATTAAGATAGCCCGCTCGGTCAAGGAGGTCAACCTTAGCCAGCAATGCCTGAGCCACGGTGATATTGTGCTGACAGAAAAGTTGCTCATAGAGGCTCATCAAACGATGCTGCCCCACCGAAGCCAGCACCTGCTTAAGAGGGATGCCTTTAACCTTCCTGGTCAACCCCAGCTTATACCTGCCCGAGGCTATCGCCCCGGAGGAAACTATAATTACCTCCAGCCCCTGCTGATGCAGTTGCGCTACCTGAGCTACCAGACTTGACATTATATTCTGGTCAAGGCGGTCGCTACCACCGGTAAGCAGGCTGGTGCCAAACTTAGCCACTATCCGCCGATATGCCATATCTACCCCAATAAACTTGCTTCATTATAGCATATTTTATCACCTCACCCCCTTTATCCCCCTCTCCTCTCAGGAGAGGGGGAGGAATAGAAAAGAGGGGGGCTTCGCCCCCCTCTTAGACACCCAAATAATATTAACAGTCAACAGTCAGATGTCATTGATAATGCATTCACGGCGCAGTCAGTTTAGAGCTGACAAGGCGATTGATGCTGATTTTGGCTTCCGCTGCCTGTATAGCGAGGTCTCTATGTATATCTGGTGGTATGCGAACTGTAAAAATGCCTGAATAACGCTTAGTTGCGAGTGGCTGAGGAATAGGTTCATTATTGGACTGCATATCTGTAATGACTTCTGCTACAACATTACGTATGCCTTGCAACGCTGCTTCATAGTTTTTATCTAGCCAACTTAGGCTGGGGAACTCGACGCACAAGCCTATATATTCCTCGTCCTCGTGCGACCAAGTAACCCGATAAGTGTAGCGCTCATTTGCCAATACCATATTCCACCTCCAGTCTTTCTATAGCTCTTAGTACCTGTCTAACTTGGTATGCTTTCGCTTTGCCTTCGTCGTTTTGTATATTTACCCTCGGGTCACCCCGCCATGGTGTTTTATATATACAATGACTACCCTTCTGGCGGGCTTCGCCAAAGTAATAGTCACAGACTTTACAAATGTCGGCAAATTTAACATTCTTTGGGTTCCTTCTCATTTGTTGAATTATTCTTCTTACGGAACCCATCTCTCTAAGCAATATGATACCATTAATGATACCATCTGTCAAGAGGTTAACGGCTTAATCTGCGACTTTTCTTTATAACAAGCTTAATTGCCCCCTATCCTGTCCTGTGCTAGAATTTTAGCGGAGGGCTAGGCCGTATCGGCTAGCCCTAAAGGTGTTTGGGGAAGAAAATGGATTTAACCAAATTACTCAACCTTATCGCGGAGACGCCGGCTTACCGCCAGCTTCTGGATGAGCTACGGGGTAATGCCAGCACCAAGGTATCAGTCCTTGATGCGGCTAAGCCCTATCTTATTGCTGCCCTGTATCAATCTTTGCGACTGCCTATGATGGTAATCACGGCACAACCGGAAAACGCAAGACGGCTTTATGAACAGCTATTAGCCTGGAGCAGCTCAAGCCAGATAAAACTTCTCCCTGAGCCTGATGCCCTCCCCTACGAGCGCATTACCTCAGACGCCTCTACTGAGCAGGAAAGGGTGCAGGTGCTATCGGCTCTGGCTAATATAGATGGAGAGACCAGCGCTCCACTAGTCGTTGCCTCGGCACCAGCCTTGATGCCGAAGACAACCTCATATAGCGACTTCACCTCCGCCTGCCATACCATAAAACCGGAGATGGATATTGAGCCGTTTGAGCTGCTAGGAAAATGGCAAAACATCGGCTACAGGATGGAAAACATAACAGAAATACCGGGGGCGATGAGCCATCGTGGCGGCATCATTGACATCTACCCCCCAACCAGTGAGATGCCAATAAGGCTTGAGTTCTTCGGTAACACCATAGAAAGTATTAGAAGCTTTGACCCGGCAAGCCAGCGCTCACTGACTCATCTATCATCCATTGCTATTGGTCCCGCTACCGAGCGGCTGACCACCTTGAATGATAGCATCCTGAGCTTCCTGCCCCAGGCTTGCCTGCTGGTGCTTGATGAGCCTCAGAATATCCAGCAGCTAGTGGATGAGTTGGATGCCCAAGCCAGTGAGCTACGGGCAGAGAAAATAGAACGCGGTGAGTTGCCGGTTAACCTCCCCAGACCATACTTCACCTGGGAAGAGCTTGAGCCAGAAATAAAACAAAAGCCATGCCTTAGGCTCACCACCTGGGGTCTTGGTGAGCCAGCCTATCGCCCGAACTTCACCACCACCCCCAACTACGCCGGGCAGCTACCGACATTTATTAACAAGGCAAAGCAGCTACTGGAGCAGAAACAACGGCTGATAATCGTCAGCCATCAGGCTAGCCGACTGTCCGAGCTACTCGAGCAGGAGGATATTATTGCTTCCCCCACCAGTGAGATAGAGCAGATACCCCCGCCCGGCTCAATAACTTTAGTCCAGGGGTTACTGGCTGAGGGCTGGGTGATGAATAATGAAACCCACCTCTTCACCGATGCCGAAGTCTTCGGCTTTATTAAGCAACGGCGGCTGATAAAAAGAAGACCGGTGCCTCACCACAGGCTCGCTATCGAGTTTGCCCCTGGCGACTATGTCGTCCATGTTGAGCACGGGATTGGCAAATTTGCCGGTGTTACCCGGATGAGCACCAACGGCAGCGAGAGGGAATACCTGTTCTTACAATACGGCGCCGGCGATAAGCTCTATGTTCCCACCGACCAGATAGACCGCATAAACCGCTACATCGGAGCCAGCGACCGACCCCCAGTGCTGAACCGCCTTGGCACCCAGGAATGGACAAGAACCAAACAAAGGGTGAGGGAGGCGGCTGAGGATGTCGCCCAGGAGCTTTTAGCCCTCTATGCCACCAGGGAGGTTATCCCCGGTTTTGCCTTCTCGGCTGACAGCCTATGGCAGCAGGAGCTTGAGGCTTCCTTCCCCTATGTGGAGACCCCAGACCAGATAAAGGTTCAGGGAGAGGTAAAGGGGGATATGGAAAAAGCCAAGCCCATGGACCGGCTGGTGTGCGGGGATGTTGGCTACGGTAAGACTGAGGTTGCCATACGAGCCGCCTTCAAGGCAGTGATGGATGGCAAGCAGGTAGCAGTTTTGGTGCCGACTACAGTGCTTGCCCAGCAGCACTTCGCCACCTTCAGCCAGAGGCTGGATGCCTTCCCGGTAAGGATTGAAGTCCTGAGCCGATTTAAGACCCAAAGCGAGCAGGAGGCTATCCTTAAGGGGCTGGCTGATGGCAGTGTTGACATCTGCATTGGAACCCACCGCCTGCTGCAAAAGGACGCGGTATTTAAAAACATGGGTCTGCTCATTATTGACGAGGAGCAACGCTTTGGTGTCGCCCATAAGGAGCACCTTAAGAAAATGAGGCAGGAGGTTGATGTCCTCACCCTGAGCGCCACCCCAATCCCCCGCACCCTTCACATGTCCCTGGTCGGGGTGAGGGATATGAGCACCATGGAGACCCCTCCCGAGCAACGCCTCCCCATCAAGACCTATGTCACTGAATATAACGAGCGGCTAATCAGGGAGGCTATCTTAAGGGAGATGGAACGCAACGGGCAGGTCTTCTTTGTCCATAATCGGGTGCAGGGAATAGCCTTTGTCGCCAATAAGCTCCGCGAGCTAGTACCGGAGGCAAAAATCGCCATCGCCCACGGCCAGATGCCGGAAGCCGAGCTGGAGGCGGTGATGGCTGACTTCGCCCGGGGCAAGAGCGATGTCCTGGTCTGCACCACCATCATTGAATCGGGGCTGGATATGCCCAACGTCAACACCCTGATTGTCAATCGGGCCGATAAATTCGGCTTAACCCAACTCTATCAGCTAAGGGGCAGGGTCGGGCGCGGTGCCAATCTCGCCTACGCCTACTTTCTCTATGAAAAGGGAAAGCGCCTGACGCCCAACGCCGAGAAGAGGCTGAAGACCATCTTTGAAGCCACCGAGCTCGGGGCTGGCTTTGGCATCGCCATGAGAGACCTCGAGATTCGGGGGGCGGGTACTCTGCTGGGACCAAGGCAGAGCGGGCATATTACTGCCATTGGTTTTAATCTTTACTGCCGTCTTTTAGCCGACGCCGTTGAAGAGAGAAAAGCCAGGATTGCCGGGCAAAAAGAGCCCCCGCGCCACCTCCCCGCGCCGACCATAGACCTGCCCCTGAGAGCCTTTATACCGGAGGAATATGTCGCCGACCTTGACACCAGATTAAGCCTCTACCAGCACCTGGCCAAGCTGGACAGGGTTGAGCAGGTGGAAGAAATGGCTCGTGAGTTCAGCGATAGATTTGGCGCTCTACCGGCGGAAGTAAAAAACCTGCTCTATGCCGTCAAGATTAAGATTCTAGCGGCTAAGGCGGGCATTGAATCGATTTCTATTGAGGAGGGGCAGATTATCCTCCGCCTCTTTGAGGGCATGAAATTCACCCCCCGCCAGCGTGCCCTCCCCCTCCCCGACGGCGTCAGGATGGGCACCAGCCAGATAATACTGAACCTGAAGAGATTAGGGAAGGAGTGGGAGGAGGTTTTGGAGTGGGTGGTGGGGGAAATATGTAAAGTGGTATAATGTGGTAAAATGTAGATAGAATCTTGCGTGGGGAGTGTTGCTTCTCCACAATTTCAAATGGGAAATTCCGGCTGAAAAAAGGAAACCAGCAATGGAAGAAAATACGATTGTGCGATCCTGCTCTGTCCAATTCGCCAAAGAGGCGCGATCCAAGTTGTTGAAAAAACTCGGTTCGCCTGTCGTGGAGGTTACAATTACGAAGCAGTATGAAGGATATCGTGTCATTGATAAAGGGTGTCTTCTCATAATAAAAATAAAGGTCGATTCTCAACAAGTACGTAATGAGATTAACGGCGAACTGGCCGTCGTGGGACTGCATGAACTGTCAAAGGAGCTCGGAATAGATAGGATGCTAGAGAACCAGGGTAAGAAATGGTGGCAGTTCTGGAAAAAGCTATAACGAGCCAAAAATCTACAAAAGTTCGGATTTTCTCCAAAAGTGCATTTCTAAAGGCAGTCTAAGAGGGGCTAAAGCCCCTCTTTCTCATTCTCCCCCCTCTCCTTGGCAAGGAGAGGGGGTCAGGGGGTGAGGTTACCTTAACAAAAAGCAAAAAATTTCTTCATACAAAGTAAAAGATTTCCCCTTTTATCAAAGATTTTCTCCCCTTTGTCAAAAATTCCCCCAAAGTGCCTAAAAAACCTATTGTTTTGGCAACAGCTTAGAGCTATAATAAACTTTGCCGATTTCCTGAAAATCAAACTAAGCTAGGTCAACGTAGAGGTGACATCGTGAGGAACAGAAGAATATCCATTATCCCACCCGATGTCGCCGCAAAAGTACAATTTCTATCTAACCGGACTTGTTGCGTCTGCCGCCGAGAAGGAAAGCCCGTCCAGATTCACCACATTGATAGCGACCCCACCAACAACGACATCACCAACCTAGCTATCCTGTGTCTTGACTGCCATACCCAAACCCTAATCTCCGGGGGTTTCTACCGCAAGCTTGACTCTAACCAGGTCAGGCTCTACCGGGATGACTGGCTCAATATAATAGAAAAGCAACGTGCCAGACAAAAGCCAACAAGGCTCGCCTTAGTTGAGCCACCAAAACAGGCTCGACTGTATCGGTATAACCGGCCCAATGTAACTGCAAATCAATATGTCAGGGAAAAGCCATTAGCGCCATTTAAGCCACTAAAAGTGGTTGGTGTAGCTATAATTGACGACCCCGATGCCATTATAAAGTTCAAAAAAGAGTGGCTTCCTGCGGGTGAGGGGCCACCTCGCAAAAAGGGTGTTTTCCCCATCCTGGATATAAAGCTTAGAAATGGCACTAGCGAGACCATTCTTCTGAAGCGGCTAGAGATAGATGTCATCGCAGCTCACATAACCTACGACCCTGACACCTACCATGCCCTCCCGGTTACATGGGAGTATAACGTGCTACTTAATCCCCATGAGCCAGGAGCCAAGAAGAGCCTCGAACTATCCTAGGGGATAGAAGCCGGCCAGAGCGGTAGGTTCATTATCATTATTGGTCAGTTATCAGGATACGGAGAGTTAAAGTATACCGACTACGAACTTCACCTGTCGCTTTTCTATAATAACAAACAAAGCCTTGACCTCGGGACTCACCAGATGCGAGTGCACAGCCCTCCATTTTTTGCCATCGGCAAGGCGAGAGCTATCAGACAGCTAAAATCTTGACTTTATTTCAAAGGGGTCCCCGCAAAATCTTTGATTTTGCGGGGTTAATTTAGTCATCCTTAATGCCGTGGTCTCTAAGATAATCAATAGCATCCTGAATGGTGGCTATCTTTTCCGCATCCTCATCCGGTATTTCAACCTTCCGGTCTGGGTTGCTAAACTCCTCCTCTAGTGCCATTATCAGCTCGACCAAATCCAAGGAATCAGCGCCTAAATCGTCAACAAAGCTAGCTGATGGCACCACCTCGGCTTCCTCCACACCCAACTGTTCAATAACTATCTTCTTTATCCGCTCAAAAACCTTGGGCATTGTTTACCTCCCTAACTTAAAGCTTTCTACCTAGTAGCCAGTGCACTAACTGAACCAAGGACTCCGTTAACAAACCTTGGCGAATTATCACTGCCAAACATCTTGGCTAACTCGACCGCTTCATTTATTGCTACCTTAACTGGGACACTATTATCAAGCAAAATCTCAAATATTGCAAGTCTCAGGATATTCCTGTCCACGATTGGTATCTGCTCCACTGGCCAGGCGGGGGCAAATTTCCTGATATGCTGGTCAATCTTCTTCTTATTCTGAAGAACACCACTGACCAGCCCTCGGGCAAAGGCAGCATTCTCCTCGGACAGCCTGCTTTCCGCCAGAAGACGGGATATAACCTCCTCCACCTCATGCCCCACACAGTTGACCTCATATAATGCCTGAAGGGCTATCGCCCTAGCTTTACGCCGTACTCCCATAGAGCATCACCCAACCTGAGCTTAATATTATAGCATTTTAGATTCACAGCCCGGACATTGCCATACCCCCGTCCACGCCTAAGACCTGCCCGGTGATGTACCCCGCCTCTTCACCAGCAAGAAAAGCGACCGCCTCAGCCACATCACGGGGAGAGCCAAGGCAACCAAGGGGGATCCGCCTTTTTAACTCCTCCTTCCACTCCTCTTTAAGTCTCTGCGTCATCTCGGTATCAATAAAGCCGGGGGCAATAGCATTAACCGTTATACCGCGGGAGGCTACCTCCTTGGCAATAGTCCGGGTAAAGCCAATAATACCGGCTTTGGCTGCGGCATAGTTAGCCTGCCCCGGATTACCCACAATGCCAACAATACTGGCAATGCTGATAATCCTGCCCCAGCGCTGTTTAACCATATACTTTAGCACAGCTCTGGTACAAAGAAACACGCTTTTTAGGTTAACCTCTAGTACCCGGTCCCATTCCTCCTCCGTCATCCGAAGCAGAAGCTGGTCTCGAGCAATCCCGGCATTATTCACCAGAATATCAATCCTGCCATAGGCCGAAGTAGTCTCCGCCACCAGTCTGTCAACCTCTGACGCCGAGCTGACATCGGCTAAAATAGGCAAAGCCTGCCCGCCCATAGCTTTAATCTCCTTGACTACGGCTTCAACCGGCTCAATATCGCCGACGTCATTGACGACAACATTGGCGCCGGCTTCAGCCAGCCTCAGGGCTATGGCTCGCCCTATCCCCCGACCACTGCCAGTAACTATAGTTACTCTATTAGAAAGAGCCATTAATCTACCTCACCCCCTCTTCACCCTAAAAAATCTTTGATTTTTCAGGGAACCCGAATTTAATATGGTAACCTCACCCCCTCTTCACCCTAAAAAATCTTTGATTTTTCAGGGAACCCGAATTTAATATGGTAACCTCACCCCCTTTATCCCCCTCTCCTCAAAGGAGAGGGGGAAGGGATTTTAGAGAGGGGGCTTCGCCCCCTCTCTTACTATACTCCCCCTTCCCTTATTAAGGGAAGGGGGTCAGGGGGATGGGTTATCTAAATTCTTAACTGCTTCCGCGTCGCCGATATTAATAATGTTAACATTTTTGTCTATTCGCTTAATCAGACCAGCCAGCACCCTCCCCGGTCCGAGCTCAATAAAGGTGGATACCCCGTCACTTAGCATATACTCAACAGAACGCTGCCACTGGACACAATTACACAGTTGCCGGAGAAGCTCCTCCTTGACCTGCTCAGCCGTGGTTAATGGCTGAGCTGTGGTATTACCGATGATGGGGGTTTCAGGGTGGCTAAAGGAAAGCTTGGCTATAGCCTCAGCCATGCCGTCGACTGCTGACTGCATCAGCGGGGTATGAAAAGCGCCGCTTACCTGCAACCGAATGACGCGATGCGCCCCCCTGGCTTTAGCCAAGTCCATAGCTTGAGTCAAGGTGTCCTCAGCCCCGCTAATTACTATCTGACCGGGGCAGTTAATATTGGCAATGCGAGCGCCGGTCTCGGCACATACCTTGGCCAGCGCTGGTTCATCAAGCCCAATTACTGCCGCCATGCCTCCGGGTGTTACCTGCCCTGCCTCATGCATCAGCCTTCCCCTCTCCCGTGCCAGATAAACGGTGGAGGCAAAATCAAGCACCCCAGCTGCTGCCAGCGCCGTATACTCACCCAGGCTGTGACCGGCAACAAAGCCAGCCGGCGGCAATCCATCGCCAGAGCCCATACTACGGCTTGCCTCCAGACAAGCAAAGCTGACAGTCACTATCGCTGGCTGGGCATTTATCGTCTGGAGAAGCTCGTCCTCCGGACCCTCAAAGCATAATTTAGATAGGTGGAAACTCAATGCCTCATCTGCCTGGTCAAAGACAGCTTTAGCCGAATCAAAATTCTGATACAGGTCACGCCCCATCCCTACCCACTGGGCGCCTTGCCCAGGAAAGACGTAGGCTACCTTCATTGGCTCACCCTTTCCCCAATAGTCTTAATTATTGCTTCAGCCTCGGCTATTATTTCTTCAATAATAACCTTAACCGGTTTAATCCCCTTTATCAGTCCGGCACTCTGCCCCGATAGTAGCCAGCCATCATCAACATCGCCCCCAATCAAGCCAAGGTAGGTTCTGCCCTCCTCAAACCAACCCAACTCCTCATTAGTTGCCCCAGCCCTCTCCAGCACTCGTAATTGCCGTGTCATCCTGTTCTCCAGGGAGCGCACAACAGAACCGCTGTTCCGCCCGGTAACCACCGTAGAGCGGTCTCCAGCCTTAACTATCCTCTCCTTAACCCTGGGATGAGCAATACACTCCTCACTACAGACAAAGCGGGTCCCCATCTGGACACCCTGTGCTCCAAGAGCCAAGGCAGCCACCAGGCCCCGCCCATCGGCAATACCACCAGCCGCCACTACTGGTATCTTGACACTGTCCACCACCTGAGGCACCAAGACCATTGTGGCTACCTCTCCAATCTCACCACCGGACTCCATGCCCTCAGCCACAATAACATCCACACCCAGCCGCTCGGCTAGCCTAGCTGAAGCCACACTAGCCACTACCGCCATTACCTTTATCCCCACCGACTTAAGTCTGGGGATGTAACGCTCAGGATTACCGGCACCAAAAGTAACCACCGCCACCCCCTCCTCCAAGACTACTTTTATAACCTCATCAATAAAGGGGGAGAACATGACAACATTTACCCCAAAGGGCTTATTGGTCAACTGCTTGGTTAGACGAATTTGACGTCTTACCCACCCCGGCTCAGCGTTACCAGCGCCAATAATACCCAGTCCGCCGGCATTAGACACCGCCGAGACCAGCTCAGCCGTGCCTACCCACATCATCCCCCCCTGAATTATGGGGTGCTCAATACTTAAGAGGTCACAAATAGCCGTTCTAAGCACTAGAAAACCCCCCATAAAGAGATAACTCGTTGTCAGTCATAGGTCATCATTCAGCCTTCTTTTTGGGGCTTTTGACCTCGATGACCTCCCTACCAGCATAGCTTCCACAGATAGGACAAACATGGTGAGACAGCTTAGGACTGTGACACTGAGGGCAATAGTCCACAGAGGGTAACACCAAACCAAGATGACGGCGCCTCTTACCCTGACGCGCCTTGGAATATTTTCGCTTGGGTAAAGCTCCCACGTCCTATGTTCCTTTCTCCCTATCGGTTAAGTGACCAGTAGAGTCTACTCCTTGAGGCAGACAATTACAAGGTCCCAGGTTAAGATTGTGACCACAATTAGGACATAACCCGGCACAATCTTCCTGACAAAGCGGTTTCATCGGGATAGCCAGCAAAGCGCACTGACGCAGCGCCTCGGTCAAGTCCAAAACATGGCGCTCATCAATGGTGAAACGGTCAGGGTCATCAGGTGGGGATAGAGAAGCACCACTAACTACATCTGAGGTCGGGAAATACTCCTCTTCAATATTCAGGGTTAGCGGGCAACTAAATAAGCTCAGGCATCGGCTACAGGTAAGCTCAACCTCAGTATCTAATACCCCCTTAACCAAGATGCCACGGTCAGTACGGGTCAAATAGACCTTACCCTGAACCGGGACGGCGTTGCCATCACCACTAACATCAATAATCCCGCTCACCTCGTAATCCCGCACCGAGCCTATAGCTCCTTTAAGTTGCTGAGCGACATTTATCTGCATTACCCAAAACCTCCACTCCAGAGACAAGCCCTCTATTATAAGATAAGCCTCGTAATCACTGTCAAGCTTTCTTTCTCAGTTCAAAGGCGATGGCATTTCTCAGTACCTGATTAGCACCCTCATATGTCTGGGTAATCTTAGCGTCTCGGAACATCTTTTCAATGGGATAATCCCGCATGTAACCAACACCGCCAAAAATTTGCATAGCATCGGTGGTAACCCTCATCGCCACATCTGAGGCAAAGACCTTAGCCATCGCCGACTCTTTAGTGAAGTCCTTGGCACCGCTGTCTATCGTCCTGGCGGCGGCATAGACCAGTGCCCGAGCCGCCTCTACCTGAATCGCCATATCCGCCAGCATATGCTGGACAGCTTGCTGGGCAATAATAGGATGCCCAAACTGAACACGACTCTTGGCATAGTCCAGCGCCGCCTCCAGAGCCCCCTGAGCCAGCCCCACCGCCTGAGCACCTAAGCCGGGACGGGAGCAATCCAATAGCTTCATGGTCATAATAAACCCCATCCCCTCCCGACCAATAATATTTTCTGCCGGAACCAGGCAATCCTCAAAAAACAATTCCCTAGTAGCCGAAGCACGGATGCCCAGCTTCTTCTCCTTCCTGCCGAAGGAGAAGCCTGGCGTCCCTTTCTCCACCAAGAAGGCGCTGGCACCACGAGGCCCCTTCTCCTTAGCCGTTAAGGCAATAACAGTATATATCTCCGCCTCACCACCATTGGTAATAAACCGTTTTGCCCCATTAAGGATATAACCATCGCTAGTGCGCTGGGCGGTTGTCTTTATGCCGCCGGCATCACTGCCCGCGGTCTCCTCAGTCAGGGCAAAGCCAGCTAACCTCTTCCCCGCGGCAATGTCAGGGATGTATTTACGTTTCTGCTCCTCGCTCCCGTACTGCAACAGGGTTAAAGTCCCCAGCCCACTAGCGGCATAACTAACAGCAACACCGCTACACACCCGGCTCAGCTCCTCCACCACCAGACACAACTCAAAAATGCCACCCCCCAGACCACCATATTCCTCGGGGATATAGACACCGAACAAGCCGGCGTCAGCGAGGACTTTCATAATCTCCCAGGGAAACTCTTCCCTTTCATCAAGCCCCGCCCGCACCGGTAATACCTTTTCCTCAGCTATGGTTCGCGTCAGATTCTTGATCTCCCTCTGCTGCTCAGTTAAAAAATATTCCAAGACACCCCTCCTTGAGTTTCGTTACAAGGTAGAACATTATAAACAGAGCCAAACAGCTAGTCAAGGCGATGAGCTTGACAGTACAGTAAGCCAGTATTACAATCTTATAAGCCTGACATTACCACGAGGCTAATAGATAGAGGGGTGAGTTCAATGGCAGCTAAGGCATTTGTCCTAATTGAAACAGCAGTGGGCAGAAATAAGGAAGTAGCTATCGCTCTGGAAAAGTTGAAGGGGATAAAATCGGTTGATATTGTAACAGGTCCCTACGATATTATTGCCATAATAGAAGGAACCAGTTTAAACGATATTGGTGACCTAGTTACGGGAAAAATCCACCCCATTCCTGGCATTTCCAGAACTGTGACCTGCCTAGCATTACGCACCCCTTAGACTTCAGTAAGCACCTAGAAAAATCCTTGATTTTTCCGGAACCCGCCACGGATAGATTAAGACTGACGGCAAGAAGGAGAAAATAAGCATGGATTTTAGACTAACTGAGGAGCAGGAGAGATTCAGGCTAGAGGTTCGCCAGTTCCTGGAAGGGGAGATAAAACAAGGGCTGTGGCAGCCCACGTGTGACGCCTGGATAATGGGACATGACCCGGAGTTTACTAAACGGGTGGCACAAAAGGGCTGGATTGGTCTAACCTGGCCCAAGGAGCATGGGGGGCAGGGGCGTTCATTTGTTGACCGGCTTATCCTGACTGAAGAGATGCTCCGCTACGGGGCACCGGCTGCCTGCCACTGGTTCGCCGACCGCCAGATAGGCGGCGCCATCGTCCACTATGGGACTGATGAGCAAAAAAAGGAGCTACTTCCCATGATTCTGAGGGGTGAAGCCTATGTTGGCTTGGGCATGAGCGAGCCTGACGCCGGCAGTGACCTCGCCTCACTCAAGACCCGAGCCGTTGAGGACGGTGACTATTATGTCATTGATGGGCAGAAGACATGGACCAGTGGCGGTAGCCACATGAACTGGATTTACTTAGTAGCCAGAACCGACCCCGATGCCCCCAAACACCGGGGCATCAGCGAGTTCTTTTTTGAGACCAGCCTGCCCGGGATTAATGTTCAACCCATCGTTGATATTACCGGCGGGGTGCACTTTAACGAGGTCTTCTTTGACAGTGTGCGTATCCCCAAGAAGTGCCTCATCGGCGAGAAAAATAAGGGCTTTTATCAGGTACTGAACCAGCTTGACTACGAGAGGAGCGGGATGGAGCGCCTGATGGGTAATTACCCCCTCTTTGACGCCCTCATCCAATACACCAAGGAAACCAAGCGAAACGGCAAGCCTTTATCTGAGGACCCAATTATCCGCCCCAGACTGGCACAACTTAGGATTGAATTTGAGATCGGGCGGCTACATATGTACCGTGTTGCCATGGTTATGGACGAGGGGCGGGCACCAAACTGGGAGTCGGCGATGAGTAAGGCGTACGGCACTGCCTTTGAACAGCGCCTTGCCAGCACGGCGATAGAGATTCTGGGACTCTATGGTCAGCTTTCGCCACAGTCCAAGTGGGTGCCAATGCAGGGTATGGCTTACCACTCATACCTGTCATCCAAGGGCTATAGCCTTCAAGCCGGAACCTCAGAGATATTAAAGAATATCCTGGCGCAAAGAAGGCTGGAATTGCCCAGCCAATAACCGCAGACTAGTTAGGAGGCACGATAATGAAGCTGGCTCTCTCTGAAGAACAAGAAATGCTAAGGAAAATGGCTCACGATTTTCTTACCGATAAGTTACCCAAGAAGGTAGTTGAGGAAATAGAAAAGAGTGAGCTCGGCTACTCACCCCAGCTGTGGCAGGAAATGGCGGGGCTGGGTTGGATGGGGCTGACTTTTCCCGAAAAGTACGGTGGCAGTGGCATGAGCTTCCTTGACCTGGCAGTGCTGCTTGAGGAAATGGGCAGGGCTTGTCTACCGGGTCCCTTTTTCTCCACGGTGATTCTTGGTGGCTTAGCCATTGCCGATATTGGCAGCGAGGAGCAGAAGCAGAAGTTCCTATCCAAGGTAGCCAGTGGTGAAATGCTCCTTACCCTGGCCCTAACCGAACCCAGCGCCAGGTATGATGCTAACGCCATTGAGACCAAGGCTACCGCTAATAAGGACGGCTATGTTATAAACGGCACCAAGCTCTTTGTCCCCGATGCTCACATTGCCAATTATATGCTGGTGGTCGCCAGAACCGATGAAAAAGCCAAGGCGGAAAAGGGGATTACTATATTTATTGTTGATGGCAAAAGCCCTGGTATAAGCTCCACGGTGCTAAACACCATCGCCAACGATAAGCTATGTGAGGTTGTCTTTAAGGGGGTAAAAGTACCCAAGGAGAATATCCTCGGCGAATTAAACCAAGGATGGCCAGAGGTGCAAAAGATAATCCAGCGCGCCGCCGTAGCCAAATGCTGTGAGATGGTCGGCTGCATCCAGCAGGCACTGGACATGACCGTTAGCTACGCCAAGGAAAGAAAGCAGTATGACCGCCCCATCGGCAGCTTTCAGGTTATCCAGCATTACTGCGCCGATATGGCAACCGATGTTGATGGCACCAGGCTTTCCACCTATCAAGCTGCCTGGATGATGAGCGAGGGTCTCCCCTGCACCAAGGAGATAGCCATTGCCAAGGCATGGGCGGGTGAAGCCTGCCAGCGGGTTATGGCTTTAGCCCATCAGATTCATGGTGCCATCGGCGTCACTATAGACCACGACCTACAATACTACACCAGGCGGGCTAAAGCGGCTGAGGTCTCCTTCGGTGATGCCAGTTTCTACCGGGAGGTAGTAGCCAAAGAGATGGGGCTATAAGCCTTCCAGCCGAGCCAGAACTTGGTCAATGGTCTGCTCGGCAGTAGAGGCTCCAGAGGTTATACCGATATGACGTCTACCCTGAAACCAAGAAGGCTTGATTTCCTCTGCCGTCTCAATAAGATAAGTCTCGGTCGCCGTAGAGCACAACTCAGTAAGACGGCTAGTGTTAGCACTGCCCCGCTCACCGATAACCAGCATCAAGTCCACCCTTCTGGCTAGCTCCAGGGCTTCTGCCTGCCGGCGCCTAATATCGTGACATATAGTATCAATAATGCGCAACTCAGAGTCCTTAGTAAAGGCACAGTCAACAAGCTTCTTAACAAATTCAGCAAAATAGGCGGGTATCTGGGTCGTCTGAGATAGGATACCCAAACGGCGAGGCAAAGGGTCTAGCTTAGCGATAAACCTCTCATCCAAAGTAGCCATCCCTCTCCCCCCAGCCCAACCGAGGACACCCTTAACCTCAGTATGGTCAGCATCACCATAGACAATGACAAAAAAACCATCTTTAGCTAACCGGCGGGCGGCAATCTGAGCCCGGTGAACGAAGGGGCAGGTAGTATTAACTATCTCAATATGCCGAGCCCGAAGCTTCTCCTCTACCTGCGGGCTCGCCCCATGAGAGCTAATTGCCACGGTACTGCCCTTGATATCATCAATCTCCGACACCACCCTAACCCCCATCCCAGCTAGCCGTTGTAGCACCTGCTCGTTGTGCACCACTGCCCCCAGCGTCTCCACACCACCACGCTCACGGGCAATCCGCTCTAAGATATCAATGGCTCGCTTAACCCCGTAGCAAAAGCCGATTTCTTTCGTTTTCTCAATCTTCACCGCTTACCATAAACTCCGCGATATTGTGATGGAAGGAGCTCAGCAACACGCTCCATAATAAAACTGGTATTCTCAGCAAGCCCAGCCTTGGTTAATTTACTGCCAGCCAGATAAAAAGGACGACCAATATTGACAATTATGCGGGGGCGGCGCAATATCCAGCCTATTCCCTTGACCTTTTCCGTGCCGATAATACCTACGGGAAGGATAGGAGCACCACCACGCATAGCGATTAGCGCCGAGCCGGGATAAGCCCGCTGAAGCCGGGCAGTCTTGCTTCTTGTTGCCTCGGGAAACATAATCAGAGCCAGACCGTCAGCCAGAACCTGCTGTGACCGGCGTATTGCCTCCCTATCCAGCCTGCCCCTGTGCACCGGAAAGGCACCAAAGCTGCTGACGAAGTAGGCGGATAAGGGAGAGCGAAATAGCTCCTCCTTGGCCATAAACATCATCCTTCTCCCCAGGCTAATGCCAAGCAGAGGCGGGTCGGTCAGATTGAGATGATTAGCCACCACCAGCAACGGGCCTTGTCTGGGGATATTCTCCTTGCCCTTGACCTCCAAACGAGTCAGCAGGGTAAATAGTGCCCTCGCTACTACTCTGCCTACATAATAAAACCAAGGCAATATTCTAACTCCAGCAAAGCTTTACCAATTATACCCTCAACTAAAGGCAAAGACAATCTTAGCCTTTAGCTTTCTTATTAACCCTATCCCCTTTATCCCCTTCCCCTTGTCAAGGGGAAGGGGAAGATTTTTTCTGGAGAGGGACTTCGTCCCTCTTAAACTCCCTATAGTGTATTTGGGGCTAACGCCCCTCTTAGACGCCCCGCTTTTGGGGCGGGGGAGATAAATCCCTCTTAATCTCCCTTTACGAAAGGGAGAGGCTCAGAGAGAAGCAAAGCCTAGTGGGCGGGCGGGTGGGAAAAAGAAGCGTGCGGGGAGCGGGGTGAGGCAGGGAGAAAAACAAGGGGGGAGGGTCAGGGGATGGGGTTTCTAAATAATATCTCTTGATTAAACATATCTTTTATTCCATAATACGCAAGTGAGGCGGTTAGATAAAAAATGGATAATCAGCATAGCGAAGCCAGACACTTAGTTACTGACGGTGGGCAGCAGTTGAAGGTCGCCCTGGCCATCGTATTAGTGATAATGGTGGCTGAGGTCATCGGGGGCATCCTAAGTAACAGTCTGGCTTTACTTGGTGACGCCGGGCATATGCTCGTTGACGCCCTGGCTTTAGGAATGAGTCTTTTCGCTATTAGTATCGCCAGAAGACCGGCAACAGCAACCAAAACCTATGGCTACCATCGGATGGAAATTATGGCGGCGCTGGCTAACGGCGCCACCCTAGTTCTGGTTGCGGCTTATATTTTCTATGAGGCTTATCAACGATTTCTAAATCCACCTATGGTCAAGACCACGCTAATGTTAGTAGTGGCTATAATTGGCCTAATTGCTAATCTCGCTGGAATATGGCTATTACGGGGAGTACGCCACGGCAGCCTGAATGTAAAAGCCGCTTTTTGGCACGTTCTCGGTGACACTATATCTTCGGTAGGTGTTATTGCCGCCGCTATAATCATTTCTATAACGGGATGGGGTATCGTTGACCCCATCATCGCTGTTTTCATCGGTGGCATTATACTTTGGGGAGCAGCACGGCTGGTCAGAGAATCAGCGGATATCCTCTTAGAAGCAGTCCCCAAGCACATTCAAATAAATAGCGTTATCGAGATGATCAAGGGTATTCCGGGTGTTGAGGACGTGTATGATATTCACATCTGGACTATTACTTCAGGCATACATGCCCTCAGTGCTCATTTGCTCATTGAAGACCAGACGGTGAGTAGAAGTGCCGAAATTGTGAGGGCGGTAAATCAGGGCTTGGTTAAGCACTTCAACATAACTCACGCTACACTGCAGCTCGAATGCGGGAAAGGTGAGGGCTGTCCCAGCGGATTTATTTGCCATACCATTGACCACAAGAGTAATAAGGTAAACAGGTAGGCTAGGAGCAGTAACATGGGTTCAGAACCTAAACTCACGCTCCTTTTTACCAGAGATGAGATTGAAGCCGCCGTCAGGAAGCTGGCGGCGGAAATCAGCCGAGACTACCGTGATAAGCACCCCATTTTGATAGCCGTCCTCAAGGGCTCATTCATGTTCCTGGCTGACCTTATCCGGCTTCTTGACTTCCCCCTTGAGGTGGAGTTTATCCGGCTCTCAAGCTATGGTCGGGGTAGGGAGACCTCGGGGAAGATTAAACTGGTGCAGGGTGTCCAGTCTAAAATCAAGGGCAGGCATGTTCTGGTCGTTGACGATATTATAGATACCGGTCTCACTACTGCCTTTGTCTTAGATTATCTCAAGCAAAAAAAGCCTGCCTCATTAAAGCTCTGCACCCTGACTGATAAGCCAGCCCGGCGAAAGATTCCGATTAACATTGATTACCGTGGTTTAACTGTCCCCAATAAGTTTATCGTCGGCTACGGTCTGGACTGGGATGAGAGGTTTCGCCATCTCCCTGACATATATGTAACGGAGAGCGAGGGCTAATGAGAAAGAGGCTCGCCGATTTAATCTCAGTAGCTAAAGGAAAACTCCCCGCCGACCTTATTCTGGCTAACGCCAGGGTAATTAATGTCTTTAGTGGTGAGATTGAACCGGCTAGCGTAGCTATTTATGGAGACAGGATAGCCGGGGTGGGGGACTACACCCGGGCAAAGAAGGTTCTGGATTTAGGGGGCAAATATATTGCCCCTGGCCTTATCAATGGTCATATTCACCCCGAGAGCTCAATGCTTGATATTGGTCAATACGCCCGGGCGGTGGTACCTCACGGCACTACCGCCCTTATTACCGACCTCCATGAAATAGCCAACGTCGGCGGTCTGGAGGGCATAAAATATGTCTTGAACTACGCCCGCCGCCTCCCCCTTGACCTGTTCCTCATGGCTCCCTCCTGTGTGCCGGCAACCGACCGAGAAACTGCAGGCGCCAGCCTCAATGCCGAAGACATCCGCCAAGTTCTAAAACGCAAAGAGGTCATCGGGCTAGGTGAGGTTATGAATTTCCCCGGAGTGCTTAGTGGTGATGAGACTGTCTTAAGAAAAATCAGCCTGGCTGAGGGGAAGATTATTGACGGTCATGCCCCCGGCGTTAGCGGGAAAGACCTCAGCGCCTATATTGCCGCTGGCATTCACTCTGACCACGAATCAGTATCTATTGACGAAGCCAGGGAGAAGTTAAGGCGGGGCATGACTATCATGATTCGGGAAGGCTCTTCCGAGAAAAACCTGGAAGCCCTGCTGCCCCTGGTCACTGATAAAACCTACCAAAGATGCCTATTTGTCGTTGATGACCGCAGTTGCACCGACCTGCTAAAGGATGGTGATATTGACGCCGTGGTGCGAAAGGCGATAGGGCTGGGGCTTGACCCGGTGCGAGCCATCCAGCTGGCTACCATCAACCCGGCACAGTACTTCCAGCGGGATGGGCTGGGGGCAATAGCCCCCGGCTATATGGCTAACCTCATTGTGCTCAGTGACCTTCCCCGGTTGCAGATTGACATGGTCTTCTACCGAGGTGACATGGTAGCCAGAGACGGCAAGCCACTATTCACATTACCCCCAGTCATCGGCAGAGGACTGACCAATACGGTAAACATCAAGCCTTTTAATATAGAGGCGTTAAGGCTCTTAACTTCAGGGGAAGTCATGCCGATTATTGAGGTTGTCCCCGGTCAGATAATCACCCGCAAGCGAAGGGGAAAAATCAAGGCTACCCCTGATACGAGTAGGGGTATTCTAAAGCTGGTGGTGGTGGAGAGACATAAGGCTACAGGAAATATTGGCGTGGGGCTGGTTATGGGATTTGGCTTAAGGAAGGGGGCGCTGGCTTCATCTATTGCCCATGACTCCCACAACGTTATTGCCGTCGGGGCTAGCGACGAGGATATATTCACTGCCATTAAGGAGATTGAGCGGCTACAGGGTGGTCTGGTGGCGGCGGCTGGGGGCAGGGTTTTAGCCAGCCTGGCTTTACCCGTTGCTGGACTATTATCTGACCAGCCGTTAGAGGTGGTGGTAAGTAAACTGGAGGGACTGGAGAAGATAGCCACCGAGCTGGGCACAAGGCTAATCTCGCCATTCGCCACCCTATCCTTCCTGGCTTTGCCGGTAATCCCCGAAATCAGGCTCACTGACCGAGGAGTGGTAGAATTATAGCTCGATAGGCTATAATGATGCTATATGGGGAAGTGCTGGAACTGGCAGACAGGCATGACTTAGGATCATGTGCCGAAAGGCGTGGGGGTTCGAGTCCCCCCTTCCCCACCAAATTATTGTTCCTCTTTTCTTCCACCTAACCTTCTATTGACGGACAGCTGTCTAGCTAATACAATGGTCTTAGGGTTAACCATGAAATCTATTTGGGGGCAGGCACAGCGTCACTTAAAGTGGGCTGCCGGGTGGAAAGGTCAGCTCCTTCTTACCCTCCTAGTCATCCTCTTGAGTACCCTCCTCCTCATTACCCCCGCCGAGGCAGCACCCGCCATCTTTCCTTCAGTCTTGCCCCCCGGTCAGGTTGGTGTATCTTACTCCACGACTCTGGTAGCTGCGCCAATCACTCCTCCTGCTAATTGGGTGGTAACTGGCGGCACTCTGCCACCGGGGCTAACCTTGGACCCGCCTACGGGGACTATCTCGGGTACTCCAACTACGGCGGGGACATACGCCTTTTTCGTCACGGTCACTGATGCCACCGGCCCCGAGGTCATGGATGCCCCAAAGACAGTAACCGTAACCTGGAACCCTGACTATACTATGCCGGTAATACTTATCTCCCTCCTTGCCCTTTTCCTAATCGGGGGTACCTTTGGACTCTACCGTCTATTGAATCCGCCACCACCCAAGCCAGTGGCGCCAGTACCAGCACCTGCCCCACCAACCATAGTACTCATAGAGGGAGGGCAAAAAACAGGTCTTGAAAGCAGCCGGGAACAGCTCGTGGAACAATTCAGACATCTCCTCCAAAAATATGAGGAGGAGGTCAAGAGCACAACAAAAGGTGAAGGGCTGCCTGAGGCAAAGCTCGTACCGGAGGCACAGAGATTAGCCGCACCCAAGGAAGAAGCTACCTGCGGCTACACCTCAAAAAACTTCTCCGTACAGTAGTTGGTAACTGGCATAAAGTCGAGGAAAAGGTCGTGCCCCCTGATGAAAAGACGGCAACAAAGGGTATTTCCATCAAGACAATCTGGGGACGGGACGTTTATAAAGAATGGGAAGTCTCTACCTGTCTTCTCCCTCACGGGCATAGCGGCAGTCATCATGGTACCATAACCAAAGGCTATACCCTACAAGATACCGTCACTGAAGAGCTGGCTTATAATGCCAAGCAGAAAACCACACCACCAAGGTCTCACTTCACCGATGAACTGCCGGTAGTAGATGTCGCCCCCCACCAGATTATGCCGTCTGACCAGACTACTCTTCATGACGAGGCTATTACCCCTGATGAAATTATACCCCCAGACCAACCAACGGAAAGTTAGTCTCAACCAGCTATAGAGTCATCCACACCTCTGCCAACTATTTAGCTCTGGGCGCTGAAATTTGGCATATTGCTTTAACATACTTTATAATTTTGAGACAAACTTCTACAATAATGAGCCATAGGGTCAGCCTAGCCCAAGTGAGAGAAAAGAATAATGGCTAAGGACTACTACCAGATTCTGGGTGTACCAAGAAACGCTACCGATGAGCAGGTAAAGAAGGCTTATCGGAAGCTGGCAATGCAATACCACCCCGACCGCAACCCGGGGAAGGAGAAATGGGCTAACGAAAAGTTCAAGGAGATTAACGAAGCCTTCAGCGTTCTCGGTGACCCGGAAAAGAGAAAGCAATATGACCAGTTCGGCACTGTGGGCGATATTGGCGATATCTTTGGCAGTCCTTATACTCGGACTACCTTTGAAGATTTAATGAAAGACTTTGGCGGGTCTGGTCTTAGGTTTGACTTTCTTGATGATGTCTTTGGTGACTTCCTAAAGGGGAGGGGGTTTTCCTTCAAGGTATATAGTCGGGGAGCTGGTAGCCCGAGGGGGGTGAGATTTGAGACCCCGGGAGGAATCAACCTGGAAGAAATATTTCGCCAGGCTCAACGCCCCCGGCGCCGGGATGTGCGCTATGAAATAACCATTACCAGAGAGCAGGCAGGTCGGGGGGTGGAAAAAGACCTTGTCAGAAAAGGAAAGAGGTTACGGGTGAAAATCCCTGCTGGGGTAAAGACTGGAACGAAGGTAAGACTCCGAAATGCCCGCCGAGTAACTGATGGTCAGCCCGGGGATATTATAATTCTGGTCAAAGTTAAATAAATGGCAGGACAGAATAAGCAAGCCCACTGGAAGTATCTATTTGCCCCTGACTGCGTAGCCCTTGTTGGTGCCTCTAATACGCCGGGGTCATGGGGATATAGCATCATGCGCCGTCTCCTTGCCTCGGCGAAGCGAAAGATTTACCCGGTGAATCCCACAGCCACGGAGGTTCTAGGAATACCAGCCTACGACACCGTGGTTAATATACCGGGCTTGGTTGATTTAGTCGTTATCGCTGTCTCAGCTCCACAGGTTCCTCAAGTAATGCGCCAATGTGCCCAGAAGGGGGTGAAGGCTGTGGTTATTGTTTCCGGCGGGTTTGCTGAAACCGGTGGGCAAGGCAGCAAACTAGAAGCCGAGCTGGTCAAGATTGCCAGGGAAGGGGGCATACGCTTTATTGGACCAAATAGCATGGGGCATGCTGATACCTCCTCCCAGCTCTGCACCCTCGCCTGGATAGGAGAAATCGCCCCGGGTCCGGTGGCATTACTATCTCAAAGTGGCAACTATGGTCACCGGATAATTCACAACGGGATGAGCTTGGGGATTGGGTTCAGCAAATTGGTTAGCACTGGTAATGAAGCCGACCTGCGTCTGGAGGACTACCTTGAATATCTGGCGCAGGATGAGAATACCAGAGTAATTACTGCCTACATTGAGGGGCTGAGGGAGGGTAGGCGCTTTTTTCAGCTTGCTAAAGAGACTACCACCAGAAAGCCAATTATAGTGATTAAGGCAGGCGGGACCAGGGAGTCTGCCCGAGCCGTCAGGTCTCATACCGCAACCTTAGCCGGCTCAGACGCAGTCTATGCCGCGGCATTCAGGCAGGCGGGGGTGATAAGGGTGGATGATGATGACGAACTCTGTGACCTGGTTTTTGCCTTGCTTTATCAGCCATTGCCTCGGACTGGTCGGATAGGTATATTGACTATCGGCGGTGGACTGGGGGTGGTGGCGGCTGAAGCCAGCGAGAGGGAAGGACTTCAGATAGCCCAGCTTGCCTCGTCCACTATAAAGAAATTGGACGCTTACCTGCCGCCACGATGGTCCCACGGCAATCCGGTTGATATGGCTGGAATAAGCCTGACTGAGAATCCAGCTATCTTTTCCTCTCTTTGGGCACTAATGGAGGATGAAAATGTAGATGCTATCCTGTTTCAGGCTCCGGTGGGGCTTGGCAGCAAGCGTCTATCTGGTATATTTAATAGTGAAGAAATTAGGGCATTTCGGGGGAGGGAGGAAAGTAACCTAAGCTTGCTCAGCCAACGGGTACGGGAGTATGGGAAGCCGGTGTTTATGGTGAAACCGGCGGTTGAGTTTGCCAGCGACCCTGAGGTGTTCTCCCTCTTTCGTAGAGAAGGAATCCCGGTCTATCCAAGTCCGCGCCGGGCGGCTAGAGTGCTGAACCATTTAGTCTGGTATCGGCGCTATCTTGATACTGCAACATAGACCCTATCCCCCTTCATCCCCCTTCCCCTTCAGGGGAAGGGGGAAGATTTTTTAAAAGAGGGACTTTGTCCCTCTTAAACACCATTATAAGAGCATCCAAGACTACGTCACCTTTTAACCATTCAGGAAAAAGAAACCACAATACTTGACAAGTATGACAATATGTTATATAATATTTCCGGATAATATATGGAGGTTTTAAAATGAAAAGAGGGTTTATGGATTTAGCAGTAACAATCATTGAAAATTATCCGGGACTAACCGCAATAGAGGTTGCACGTGAGGCTCTAGGTAGTGGCATTGTGTCAAGCGATGCAAAAAACCCGGAGCAGTCTTTTGCAACTACATTGAATAAGCAAGTTCAGATAGGATTAGAAAAGCGTATTAGGAGAGAGCGTATTAAGGGTGTGTACAGGTATTTCCTTGCCTCAGCACCATCTACCTCAGAATCCAGTAAAGAAATTGTGGCCCAGTTCTCTTTACCTGAGCAAGAGTTGAAAGATATTGATAACCTAGTTACTGTAGGTAAGTTTGATAACAGAAGCAAGGCTATAAGGTGGTTAGTCTTGGAAGGTGTCAAAGCCAAGCGTTCTTATCTAGACAAAGTAGCTGACGCGAAGAACCAAATTGAGCGCTTAAAAAGAGAGATAGCAACAGCTTAGAATAACTGATTGAGAGGAGGTAGGTAAAGATTATGACTATCAGTAGTCATCCGTGGATAAAGTTGTTTGCGGCTACAATAGCAGCTATTGTTGTCGGTATTATATTTGATTCGTGGGGTTGGGGTATAGCAACATTTTTTATCTTGATGTTCATTTTCATTTGGGTAGCGTCTTGGATATTTGGGGGTCCTATTAAAGGCAAGGTAGAAGTGAATGAGGAATTAGAAATTCTTCTAGAAAAACTATCGCAGATTGGTAACATAAAGAATACGCTACCTTTTAATCAGCGTGGTTGGTGTAATAGTTTAGGTCTCTTTGTTCAACTAAGAGAAATGGCCAATATGAAAAGATTACAAGCGGGAGAGAAAAATCATTCCCAGATAGATGCTTGGCAGGATTATCTTGCATCTAGCGCTGAATGGAAAGTTAAAAAATATAACTCAGGTGATTGGGAAAAGTTAGTTGACCCGACACTTGAAATAGCAACTTGGTTAAGCACATACGGAGGACTCCCTGAAGAGTATGCGGAATCTTTTAATAGGGCTGTTCAAATGTTTAAGAAAGAAGGTCATCTTAAACTTCCACCCGTCACAATGATAAGGTAGGCTGGGGTGTTTAAGAGGGGCGCTAGCCCCTCTTCTATAAATACCGTCCCCCCTCTCCTTGAAGGAGAGGGGGATTAAGGGGGTGAGGTTACCATGTGAAATTCGGGTTCCCTGAAAAATCACGGATTTTTTAGGGAAAAGAGAGGGTGAGGTGCAGAGAGTTGAAAGCACTTACGGAACAGTGTTAATATTGAGTTCAGCAAATGAGCAGGTTTATAAATGAGTTGAAGCGGGTTTCAGGGGTTGGCTCCCAGCCTATGGGGTTTAGGGCGGCACAGGTGATGTCGCCGAAGCTGAGGATGCTAATTGTTGCCACTCTGGCTGAGGCTAGTGTTGAGCAACTGGCTGATTATGTGACCGGGGCTGATGCCGGGCTAGTGCCAATCCCTAGCTTAGGCTCTGGGGCTAAAACTGTTAACAAAATATCTCAGGTGATGCCTAGTATTCCCTGGGGTGGCTGGCTGAAAGAGAGCGGCGGGGAGGGGGTAAAGTCGGTGGAGGCTGGCTGTGATTTTGTTGTCTTCCCACTGGATACACCGCTAGCAATACTCCACGAGCATAAGGTGGGCAAGATATTAGAGGTTGGGGCATCACTCAGTGAAGACTTATTGAAAACCATTGATGACCTATCGGTAGATGCTGTGCTTATTGGCGGTGAGCCAGAAAAAGACTACTCTCTTACCTGGCGCCACCTCATGCTCCTCCGGCGCTGCGGTGACCTCCTGACTAAACCCCTGCTGGCGTCGGTGCCCTCAGGTGTCGCCCCCAGTGAGCTTCAGGCTCTATGGGCAGCAGGGGTGGTTGGTGTGGTTTTAGACACACAGCCTCAGGAGAGAATATCAGAGCTGCGCCAGATAATTGATAAACTTACCTTTCCCTTACCAAGCAAGCGGAAAAAAATAGAGCCTTTGCTACCTCGTATTGCTGAAGAGACAAAGATTGTGCCTGGAGAGGAAGAGGAGTAGTTTTATTGGCAGGATTGTGACATCTGCCAAGTTTTTCCTTCAGTGACGATAGACGGGGCGATTACAATCTCAACCTTGTGCATTTCCTTGATATTAACTACGCCGCAGACGCCCATTGCCGTGCGCAGCGCCCCAATAAGATTCTGGCTACCATCAGTAACCGAGGTCGGACCGAATAGAATCTGCTCCAGTGTGCCGGTAGTCCCCACCCTTATCCGCGTCCCCCTGGGTAGTGCTGGGTGGGGGTGGGACATACCCCAGTGATAACCTCGCCCTGGTGCCTCTTTAGCCTGAGCAAAGATGGAGCCAATCATTACGGCGTCAGCGCCAACAGCGAAGGCTTTGCACAGGTCCCCACCGTTGCGAATGCCACCATCGGTGATTAGCACTACATACCTTCCTGACTCGCGCAGATATTCATCCCTGGCGGCAGCGCAATCCATAGTGGCTGTTACCTGAGGCACACCAACGCCAAGAACCTGTCTGGTAGTGCAGGCTGCCCCCGGTCCTACCCCCACCAGAACCCCTGAGATTCCTGTCCTCATCAGCTCTAGGCAGGCGCTATAGCTGACGCAATTGCCAACAACAACGGGCATGGGTATAGACTTAAGAAGCTCGGGGAAGACTAGTCCCCGGTAGCTTTTGGAAATATGCCGGGCAGTGGTCACCGTGGACTGGACAAAAAGGATGTCAGCCTTGGCTTCAGCAGCTATGGGAGCAAAGCGTTTGGTATTAGCCGGTGCCACAGAAACACCACATACCGCCCCCACCCTTTTAATTGCCTCAATTCGTTCACCGATAAGCCTTTCCTTAATTGGCTCAGAATAGACCTTTTGCAATAATGGAGTGACCCCAGCCGCCGGAGCTTGAGTAATCTCAGCCAGAACCTCCTCAGGGTTATCATAGCGGGTTTGCACCCCCTCCAGGTTGAGCACCGCCAGCCCTCCCAGCCTGCTCATCAGGATAGCCATACTGACATCGGTTACCGCATCCATTGCCGCTGCCAGGATGGGGATAGAGAAGGTGAAATTGTCTATCTTAAAATCAATGTTTGTCTGGTCGGGGTTGATGGTGACATCGCCGGGGACGATTGCCACCTCGTCAAATCCGTAAGACCGCCTCAGTTCCCTCGATTTGGGCTTAGCCATCTTGCTGCCCTTCCTTAAGTTAAGAACTCTATCAGAAGCACAAGGCTAAAGTCAAGAAACTTTTAGAAACCTATCCCCCTGACCCCCTTCCCTTAGCAATTTATTAAAGGGAAGGGGGAATAAGTAAGGGAGGGGGCGAAGCCCCCTCCCAAAAATCTCTCCCTCTTTGTGACGGAAACTAACTTAAGGAGGCTGTTGTCTTTACTCTTTATAATATTTATAAACTGCCCAGAAACTTAGTTTTGGCTCACATCTGTTTATATTGTTGCGCAGTTTAGTAAAAAATGCAAGGGGGTGTGATGCCATTATTAGATTACCGCGGGGTAACTCGCTTTTCGGCTTTCATCTACTACCTAAAGAATATGAAATTCAGATTTAAATTTTAAAAGTTATTTATTTACTATTTTTGTGGCCCTAGCGTTTACATCATAAAAAATGTATTGTCTCCATCCTATAAATGTAGCATCTGCTGCATCCTCAATCGTGGCAAAAGATCCTTTCGTAACGGTCGTTTCACCAGAATCTATCGTATAAAAAACATTATTTTCTTTATATAAGAGGACTGTATGAGAGGCCTGTGGGTTAGAAGGATCCCAACAACCTAACAAAGAAGCCACATTATTTCTATACGTATCAAAATTGTCGTACATGTAACCATTTTCCAAAAGACAATAAAGAGCAAAAATTGCTTGACCACCACAATCACTTTTCTTGTTTTTAAAAGTATCTAGGGGCATATCCCAACTATGATCGCCAGCCACCCACCTTTCATGTTTTTTCCAATCGTAGGAAAAATTATTATCCATATATATGACTAATAGGTCTGGCGAATTCAATCTATCAACAACTTCATCGAAGTTTTGCCATCTTTCTGACCGAAAGAAGTAAGATGTAGAACTATATTTCCATGCAGACCTGGTCAGACTTTCTGGAGAATAAATTGATAGATCCCAGTGATCTAATTCATTATCATAAGCAATCCATAATAGTGCTTCTAAAGGCGAACAATATATTCTCTTATCTTCAATTCCCTCATTCATGCAATCCTCAAAGAATTTCTTATATTCAGATTCTTTTGCTGAATATAGAATATCTTCCAAGGCTTCGATATCCTTGATATCTACTGTTTCGAAATCCGGGAGCTTTAGTAATTCCATTGCCAATTCTGGATTGATTTTATCTATTTCAGAAATGTAGTTATCAAATAGTTGCTGTATGTAATTATCTGGCTCTTTTAGGAAACTCTTCTCCAGCTCTGTTAGATTTCTGTCTTGGATGCACAATTTGTTCTCTAACACATATTTAACAAAATCCTTGTCAGGTAAGGACGAGACAAATGAGATATAATTCATAATATTCTCATCAATGTAAAACACCAACAAATCACGAAGAGCCTTATCTGAAACTGCTGAAAGTTGTTTTAATGTATTTTCAAAATCAGGGTATACTATCATGGGTCCTATAATTTTCTTGTTTGACTCAACATCCCAACCAAACTGTGTAATCTTGTATGCGAGATCTATCTTAGATATATCATTTTCATCCTGCTCGCCATCGTCGTCCATTACTTTAATCTGACTGATATAAGGAGTTAGTGCTGGATACTTTTCTGTCACATATTTGACGTTTGGGTTTGGCTTTAATGGGTCTGTTTCTAATTCTTGCTCTTGCTGAAGACTTAGCCCGTCCCTGTCATGGTCTATTTGTCTGATGCCAGCTACTTCTTCACCATCTACCTTCTCGTCTCCGCAGACTTCTTTCAGATAATTCAACGTCTCTTCGTGTACCTGTAAACTCTGCTGCAGAGCGTACAACTCGTCTATCAATGCCTTGGTATTGGCATCGTACTCAAGCTGACTAACTACAGCTCTGGTTTGCTCAGGTAGGTTTTGGGCATATTTTTCTGTTTCGTTTAGCTTACAAGACGCTGAAGAGGCAAGCAGAAGCACAGCTGCCAAACTTAACCCCAACTTTTTCAACGCACTCATGTTCTGCATACCCATAAAATGTAGCATAAAAGCTTTTAAGGTTAGAACAACTGGAGGTATTTTACCACATCAAGGGCTTCTTTATAGACGGGTGATTAACCATGAGTTATAATAGCTAAAAATGCCGGTTCTTTATATTGTGGCTACCCCCATTGGTAATCTGGAGGATGTCTCCCTGCGTGCCCTGCGGACTTTGCGTGAGGTGAAGCTTATTGCTGCCGAAGATACCCGCCGGACAAGACAGCTTCTGACGGCTTATAATATTAAGACCCCGATAACAAGTTATCACGAGCATAATAAGCGAACTAAACTGGATTATATTCTGGATTGCCTTAAAGACCAAGATGTGGCTCTTGTTTCTGATGCCGGAATGCCAGGCATATCCGACCCCGGCTATGAGCTTATTGTGGCTTGCACCCAGCGAGGTATCCCGGTAGTTCCTGTTCCCGGACCATCGGTGGTTATCACTGCCCTTGCTGTCTCCGGGCTGGATACGGGGAAGTTTATCTATCTTGGCTTTTTGCCCCATAAGGCTGGTGCCCGGCGCCGTCTGCTAAAGTCCGTTGCCGACGAGCCTGCCACCATTGTCGTTTTAGAGTCGCCCCATCGTCTCCTGGCAGCACTAAGCGATATACTGGCGGTTCTTGGTGATAGAAAAGTGGCAGTCTGCCGGGAGCTAACCAAGCTCCATGAAGAGGTCTTTCGGGGGAGTGTAAGCCAGGCAATAGCTCACTTCACTGAGCCAAGGGGGGAGTTTACCTTGGTTATTGAAGGCAAGAAAGAAGAGAAACCCCAGTTGACACCAGATATAGAAAAACAGTTACAGGCTCTGCGCCGGTCAGGGATAGTGGCTAAGGAGGCGGTAGCCAGGGTGGCTGAGGAAACCGGTTTGTCACGGAAAGAGCTATATCGGGCGTGGCTTAGGTTATCTTAGGGAGCTAGTAGATGCGCTGTGGTTGCATATCTTTAGGTGATGTCCAGTGCGATGAGTGTCACCGCATTATACCGTATCCTGAGCGTTATCTGGTTATTGATGAGGGGGGAAGCACACTGCATTTATGTATTAATTGCTGTGTGGACAAGGGTTATGCCCGTTACTCCGAGGAAAAGGGTCAGCGAATACTTACCATCTTTCCGGAAAAACCTTAATTATTGGGATAAAAATGAGCGAGAGAATTCTGGTTGCTGTTGCCTGGCCTTATGCTAATGGTCCGTTGCATCTGGGTCATATTGCCGGGGCATATCTGCCCGCAGACATATTCGCCCGCTACCACCGTCTTAAGGGGAACGAGGTGCTAATGGTATCGGGCTCAGACCAGCATGGCACGCCAATAACCATCAAGGCGGAGCAAGAGAAAAAGACGCCCGGTGAAATAGTTGCCCGATACCACCAGCAGTTTCTTGACTCGTGGCAGAAACTGGGCATTTCCTTTGATTTATTTACCACCACTGGCACGGCTAACCATGCCCAGGTAGCCCAAGATATATTCCTCACCCTGCTGGGTAAGGGCTATATCTACAAGGCTACCGTGTCGCAGCCCTACTGCCCCAGCTGCCAGCGGTTCCTGCCTGACCGCTACATCGAGGGCACCTGCCCTTACTGTCACTCTCCTGGGGCTCGCGGTGACCAGTGTGACGACTGCGGCAAGCCGATAAACCCGGCGGAGTTAATCAACCCTCGCTGTCTGTTATGTGGCACTACTCCCCAGTTTAGGGATTCCGAGCATTTCTTTTTGAAATTGAGTGATTTTCAAGATAAGCTCTCAGAATGGGTAGAAAAGCAGACCCAATGGCGACCGAATGTTTATGCTCTTACCCACCGCTATCTCAAAGAGGGACTTAGGGATAGGGCTATCACCCGGGATATAGAATGGGGGGTGCCAGTGCCGGTTGGTGGCTTTGAGAATAAGCGAATTTACGTTTGGTTCGAGGCGGTGATTGGTTATCTATCGGCAACTAAGGAATGGGCGGCAGCTAGGGGGGATGAGGGAGGGTGGCGCTCTTTCTGGGAGGAAGGGGCAAAGAGCTATTACTTCATCGGCAAGGATAATATCCCCTTTCATACCATTATCTGGCCAGCGATGCTGATGGGCTATGGCGGGTTAAATCTGCCCTATGACGTGCCGGCGAACGAGTTTCTAACTATTGAAGGCAGAAAACTTTCTACCAGTCGCAACTGGGCAGTCTGGCTGCCTGACTATCTATCCCGCTATGAGCCTGACCCGCTGCGCTATTTATTATCCATAAACATGCCCGAGACTGCTGACACCGATTTTTCCTGGCGTGAGTTCGTTCGCCGCAATAACGATGAGCTGGTGGCAACCTATGGAAATCTGGTCAACCGGGTGCTTACTTTTGTCTATCGTAACTTTGATGGCGGTGTGCCGGAACAGGGGGAACTTGATAGCCAAAGCCAGGCTCTCATTGATAAGGCTCGGGAAACTCTTAATACCGTGGACGGGCTTCTTTACCGCTGCCATTTTCGGGAGGCAATAAAATCGGCTATGTCCTTAGCTCAGGAGGTTAACCGCTATCTTGATGAAAAAGCTCCCTGGAAGGTGATTAAAGGGAACCGAAAGGCGGCGGCTACATCCCTTTACACCGCTATATGTGTAATATCGTACCTGAAAACCATGTTATATCCCTTCCTGCCCTTCAGCTCACAGAGGTTGCATGAATACCTCGGCTTTGAGGGCAAGGTAGAAGATTATGGCTGGCAACCACAAACACCCTTACCGGGGCAAAAACTGCTTGAGCCTAAACCTCTATTTAGTAAATTGGATGAAAAGCTGATTGAGGAGGAGACGGCTCGGCTGGGTAAAACTTAAGGAGGTATGGTTGCAGTTAAGCCAGATTTACGCCCCAGTTCAGCAAGACCTGGCTAAGGTGGAGAGCCGGCTAAAGTCTGTTAGCCAGGTTGACTTTCCCCGTTTGGCTGAGCTACTGAGTTACACCCTGAGTGGTGGCAAGGGAATCCGCCCGGCGCTTACCTTACTCTCAGGTAAGTTCTATCACTACAACCTTGACCTGCTTCTGCCCATGGCTACTGCCGTTGAGCTTATGCATACGGCTACACTAGTCCATGATGATGCCATTGACCACTCTCCGGTTCGCCGGGGTCGACCAACAATTAACCGCCTCTGGGGTGAGGATAGAGCAGTGCTATTAGGCGACTATTTATTTGCTAAGGCTGGGGAGTTTGTCGCCGCTACCGGAAATCTGCGGGTAATAATGCTCTTTTCCCAGACGCTTCGCACTATCTCCAGGGGGGAGCTAGCCCAGACCTTTGATGCCTTTAATCTGGAGCAAACCCCTGACCACTACCTGGAGAGGATTTCGTGTAAGACCGCCTCCTTGTTTGCCACTGCTACCGAGTCAGGGGCTATCCTAAGCCAAGCCCCGGAGGAGAAAGTTGAAATTCTGAGGGAGTATGGCTATAACCTTGGTATTGCCTTCCAGATTATAGATGATATATTGGACTTTATTGGAACCGAGCAAGAAATGGGCAAGCCAACAGGCTCAGATTTAGCTCATGGAACGCTTACCCTGCCGGCAATGCTTCTCCTAGAGCGTTACCCGGAGAACAATCCCATAAAAGAATGGTTTGAAAGCAGGCAGGACCTTGAGAAGATAAAGCAGGCGGTAGAGCTAGTCCGTAGTTCACCAGTCGTTAAACAATGCTATAAGGTGGCTTCAGACTACTGCGTTAAGGCATGCTCAAGACTTAAACTCTTGTCGGATAATCCCAGCCGTCAGGCGCTGAGAGATTTAGCCGACTTGGTGATAAGTCGGAGAAAATAACAAGATTATTCAACCGAGGTGCTACCGTCGGTGTAGGTTTCTATCTTCTGGGTTGGCATGAGCTCCTTGAACCGGTCAACGGCGTACTGGCAGGCGGCAAAGCCCTCCCGGCGGTGGGCAGCAGCTATAGCAACCACTAGGTTAATGTCCCCAACCCTAAGCTTGCCTATTCTATGACATATAGCTATATTATTCACCTGCCATCTTTGCCTGATTTCACTGGCTATCTGCCGTAATCTACTTTCTGCCATCCCTTCAGGGTCTTTATACTCCACGGAAAGGGCTGGTTTGCCTTGGGAGTAATCGCGAATCAAGCCAACATAGGTGGCAACACAGCCGCTAGAATTGGTCTTGACCTTACTAATCACAAGCTCCGGGGAAATTGGCTTTTGTGTAAGCTCAATCATGTGGTTAGGAGGCAGGGGTAGTTTCGGGGGCGGGTGCGGGTTCTTTGAATAGTTTCTCCAACTCTTCGCCCTCTAAAGTCTCTTCAGCAATAAGCCTCTGGGCAATAAGCTCCAGCTTTGACCTCTTTTGGGTGAGAATCTCTTTTGCCGTATCCTGAGCCTGCTGAATAATCCGGTTAACCTCGGCATCGATGACATCAGCTACCTTGTCGCCGTAGTCCTTTTGCTCAGAGATTTCCCGTCCAAGGAAGATCAGCTCCTGCTTGTCGCCAAAGGTTCGTGGTCCCAATTTATCACTCATACCGAAGTCGGTCACCATTCTGCGAGCATACTCAGTGGCGCGCTTAATATCGTCATAAGCCCCGGTTGTTACCTCATTGAAGACCAGCTTCTCCGCGGTATGTCCACCGAGCAGGGTGGCTATCATATCTTGAAGTTGACCACGTGACGTCAGGTAGCGGTCTTCAATAGGCAACTGGCGGGTGTGTCCCAGGGTCATTCCTCGAGCTACTATGGAAATCTTATGTACCGGGTCAGCATGGGGCAGCATTTTGGCAACAACAGCATGTCCTGCCTCATGATAAGCAGTTATCTCCTTTTCCCTGGGGCTTATCCTCCGGCTCTTCCTTTCCGGGCCAGCAATCACCCGGTCTATAGATTCCTCAAGCTCCTCCATCTCAATAGTCTTCTTGCCCCGTCGGGCAGCAAGAATAGCTGCCTCATTGACCAGATTGGCAAGGTCGGCACCGCTAAAACCGGCGGTCTGTTTGGCTAGAACCTCTAGATTGACTGAGTCATCAAGTGGCTTACCTTTGATGTGAACCTTGAGAATGGCGGTTCGCCCGTTAATATCTGGTCGGTCTAAAATCACTCGCCGGTCAAAGCGACCGGGGCGAAGTAAAGCCGGGTCAAGTATGTCAGGGCGGTTGGTAGCCGCCATAACAATGACACTGGTGTTGGTGTCAAAGCCATCCATCTCCACCAGAATCTGATTTAAGGTCTGTTCCCTCTCATCGTGACCTCCGCCCAGTCCCGCCCCGCGATGACGACCGACAGCATCAATCTCATCAATGAAGATAATGCACGGGGTATTGCGTTTGGCTTGGTCAAAGAGGTCACGCACCCTGGAGGCGCCAACACCGACAAACATCTCCACAAATTCACTCCCGCTAATGGAGAGAAAGGGCACCCCGGCTTCACCGGCTACTGCCCGAGCCAGCAGTGTCTTCCCTGTGCCCGGTGGACCTACTAGTAATAGCCCTTTCGGGATGCGCGCCCCAAGTCTCTGGAACTTCTCCCGCGACTTAAGGAATTCCACTACTTCATGCAGTTCTTGTTTGGCTTCTTCTACCCCGGCGACATCATCAAAGGTTACTGTTGGTGTGCTTGCCGGGAAGAGTCGGGCTCGGCTCCGGCCGAAGCTAAGGGCCTGACTGTTAGCCCCCCGTGCCGAGCGGAATAGAAAGAAAAAGAAGGCGGCAACGAGAAGCAGGGGAATGAAACCGATTAGTAGTCCACCCCAGTCAAACCCCGACGGTTTTATTTTAATGAGCTCAAGGGGAAACCCAAGCTCCTGAAGCTCAGCTAGGTTGATGTTACCGACAATGGTCTTTAGCTTAGTGCCCTCGGTAGTGGTAATAAATAGCGTATCACCATCTTGCACAATCTCCGCTATCTTATCATTCTCCACCATAGCTGCCGCTTCTCCTGGGGTGATTTCAGTCGGTTTTCCTGGGGTTGTGAAGAGTTGAGCCAGCAAAACTACAGCGCTAGTAAGAATAATGATATAGATTAAGCTATTGCGCATCCAACTTGCCTTCATCCCTTTACTCTAACGCTTATATTATACCAAAAATAGCTGCCAATGAAAAAAACTGTCTCTTTACAGGTTATGGTAGGTTCCTTGGAGGAGTAGGGCATCCACTTCTAGGTTGGGACTCTCGCAGATAACAATACCCTTAACATCGTAATCCTTTAACGCCCTGAGTAGTTCAACATACTGCAAGTCTGACTCCGGCAAATTCAGGTGTTTTATCTCCCCTTTCTTGCCGTAGGCAATGCCAGAGACATGAATATGCATATTATTCAGGGCGCCCTCTCCCAGCCGCTGTTTTATCTGCTGGAGGACGGAGGTAAACTCGGGATAGGAATTGACTCCACCACCCCGGGCGTGGGCGTGGGCGAAGTCCATGCCGATACCCACCCCCTCGAGCTCAGTGCATAGATTGAGTATTTCGTCTATAGTGCCAAACTCGGAGGGCTTACCCATGACCTCCACCCTGACCCATATCTGATTGTTTTCCCGCCTAAGCTGGTTCATTACCTCAGCCAGGTATCTCTTTACTGAACTATAGGTCTTTTCCGGGGGGTCGCCGAGGTAATAGGCGGCATGGAAGATAATGCTTTCTGCCCCGCATATTGAAGCGATGCGGGCGGTCTGGAGTATCCTCTCCTGACTGGCGGTTATCTTTTCCGGCTCATGGGCGTTGAGGTTGATGAAGTAAGGACCGTGAGCCGATAGCTTTACCCCTTCCCTGGCTGCCATTTCGGCAACCAGTCGTGCCCCCGCCTCTCCCATCCTCACCCCCTGGACAAACTCTATCTCCATGCAGCCAAGCCTAAGCTCAGCAATGCGCCTAATCCCATCCAGGGTAGAGCGAGTCCTTGAGCTGTGGGGAGTGCCACCGGTGCCAAATAGAAGTTTATCCATAGTATAAGTATAGCACAAAGCTGGTTATTTCCTCTTTTAAACAGTTGTCTTGCATCCCACCCTCAGAGGTTTCACCTCTAAAACTCTCTAATTGGGGGCTATGTCCTCAGCCCCTCCCTTTTTAATAGCTTCTTCTTCCCACCCAGCCCACCCTCGAAGCCTTGCTCCTTTCCCCTTATATTGGGGTGTTTAAGAGGGGGCTTCGCCCCCTCTTTTCAAAAAATCTTCCCCCTCTCCAAGAGTGGAGAGGGGGAAAGGGGGT
>Ga0315312_1000350_pt1 | contig 61462 bp, 68 predicted proteins | sample TDP7_MG_FD_203629 | JGI IMG/M metagenome (GOLD analysis project Ga0315312, IMG submission 203629) | Freshwater sediment microbial communities from Lake Towuti, South Sulawesi, Indonesia - TDP7 | ecosystem: Environmental > Aquatic > Freshwater > Lake > Sediment | place: Indonesia: South Sulawesi... | reverse complement strand
AGAAGGTGAGGGAGATGGTCGAGCTGCCCCTCAGGCACCCGGAGCTCTTCGAGAGGCTAGGCGTCGAGGCGCCGAAGGGCGTGCTTTTACATGGGCCTCCAGGCACCGGCAAGACCCTCCTCGCAAAGGCGGTGGCGAACGAGACGAACGCCCACTTCATCAGCATAAGCGGGCCGGAGATAATGAGCAAGTACTACGGGGAGAGCGAGCAGAGGCTGAGGGAGATCTTCAAGGAGGCGGAGGGGAACGCCCCTAGCATCGTCTTCATCGACGAGCTCGACAGCATAGCGCCGAAGAGGGAGGAGGTCACGGGGGAGGTCGAGAAGAGGGTCGTGGCCCAGCTACTGTCACTGATGGACGGGCTGCAGGCGAGGGGGAAGGTCATAGTCATCGGTGCCACAAACCGAGTTAACGCCATAGATCCGGCCCTCAGGAGGCCGGGCAGGTTCGACAGGGAGATCGAGATCGGCATACCCGACAAGAATGGCAGGCTCGAGATACTCCAGATCCATTCTAGGGGGATGCCCCTCGCTGAAGGCGTCGACCTTAAGAAGCTGGCCGACATCACCCATGGCTTCGTCGGGGCTGACTTGGAGGCCCTTGCAAAGGAGACCGCCATGCGATCACTGAGGAGGATCCTGCCCGACATCGACCTTGAGGCCGAGAGCATCCCCGCCGAGATATTGAACAAGATAGTGGTGGAGATGAACGACTTCTACGACGCCCTGAAGGAGATCGAGCCCTCCGCGATGCGCGAGGTCATGATAGAGTCCCCGAACGTGCGTTGGTCGGACATAGGCGGCCTCGATTCCATTAAACAGGAGCTCGTCTCGTCGATCGAGTGGCCCCTCAGATATCCCGATCTCTTCAGGGAAGCGGGCGTAAGGCAACCAAAGGGCATACTCCTCTACGGCCCTCCGGGCACGGGCAAGACGCTGCTAGCCAAGGCCCTCGCGACGGAGTCCGAGGCGAACTTCATCTCCGTCAAGGGGCCGGAGCTCCTCTCGAAGTGGGTGGGCGAGAGCGAGAGGGGGGTCAGGGAGGTGTTCAGGAAGGCGAGGCAGGCGGCGCCGTGCATCATCTTCTTCGACGAGATCGACGCCTTAGTCCCCACGAGGGGGATGCGTTTCGGCGATTCGGGCGTAACGGAGCGCGTGATCAGCCAGCTGCTCACCGAGCTCGACGGACTGCAGGAGCTCAGGGGGGTGGTTGTGATCGGGGCAACGAATAGGCCGGACATCGTCGATCCGGCGCTATTGAGGGCCGGCAGGTTCGACAAGACCTTGGCCACGGGATGGCCCGACCTCGAGTCGAGGAAGGAGATACTGAAGATCCATTTGAGGAACAAGCCCCTCGACAGAGACGTGGTCATCGACGATCTGGCGAAGAGGACCGATGGATATAGCGGCGCGGACATCGAGGAGGTCAGCAACGAAGCAGGGCTTCTGGCGATAAGGGAGCTCCTCGCCCAGTCAGGCACCCCTGAGGACGCGAAGGAGAACGTGAAGAATATTAAAATCTCGCTGAAGCACATCGAGAAGGCGATGAGCAAGATCAGGATTCCGACGCCACAAGAGAGGCAAAGGTACGAGGAGATCCTCGGCCAGACGACGAAGAAGGGCAGGACCGAGCCGCTGAAGGCCATCGAGTTAGTGTGAGGTGAGTGAGATGGGACTGAAGTTGCAGCTGGTGAAGGACGACAGGATCCTCTTCGAGATGCCTTTGGGGATCGATGAGTGGGATCGGCGCGAGCTCGAGGAGGAGATAGATGAGTTCGAGGAGGAGATAAATAATGTCGAGGAGCTCCACGACCTCTACTCGAACAAGACTAGGATCAAGATGCTGTGCGAGATAACCAGGAATCTGGATCCAAGGTTCACGGACCTGATGGAAGAGCTCGACACGAATCAGAAGGTTATCTACGATTCGCTCCGGAAGATGATGAAGAACGACCTCGTGGAAAGGGTCGAGAGGCACCCGCGGAACGTACATTACAGGCTATCCCAACTCGGTTTCGCGAGCATCCTGATGTGCGCGGCGACGCAAAGGGTAATGGACATCATCGAGAAGGAGATCGAGAGTTAGAACCTGAGCTCCAACGCACTAGCGATTGAACTGGACGGATGCAAGAGCATCAGCGATATCTTCGACGTCGTGAAAAAATCGGTCCAGCAGATAACGGGAAGGCACAGGGCGGGCCTAACCCTATACTTGGCGGAGTTGCCCACCAACGTAGGGGCATTTCATCCTGTGGGCTCGAATGTGATAGTGATGAACAAGGCATTGCTAGAGGTGGTCGATGAGAGCCCGAAATCGAAGAGGGTCAAGGCCTCATTCGTCTACAGCATCCTCCTGCACGAGTACCTTCACTCACTGGGCTATATTAATGAAATGGAGGCCAGGCGTTTGGCGCTTAAAATTGCCAGGGCATCGCTCGGGGAAGAGCATGCGGCCACGAGGATGTGTTCGATGGGACCGTGGGCGTTCTTCCCAGAGGCCCTGGGGAAAGCGGGCACATTCAAGGGGGAGTTCGAGATAGTCAAGGACTTCGACAAAACGCCGCGAGGCTACCTCGCTTAGAAGGGCAAAGGCTTTACCAGCTGGGATGATGACTTCCGCGGTCTCATCCGATGCAAATGAGGGAGATCCTTTACCTTTCCAGGAAGGACGTCGAAGAGGTTGGCATGAGCTTCTTCGAGATTGCGGAGGCCGTACAAGAGGCCCTACGCCAAAAATACCTGGGCAGGATCGAGATGCCTCCAAAGCCGGGAATACACACCGCGCCCGATGCCTTCATACACGCGATGCCCGCCTTCATCCCCGAGCTCAGGGCTGCGGGCATAAAGTGGGTTGGGGGATATCCTGAGAACTATAAGAAGGGCCTGCCCTACATCACGGGTCTCCTCGTGCTCAATGACGTCGAGACGGGCGTCCCGTTATCGATAATGGACTGCACGTGGATCACGGCCGTGAGGACCGGGGCCGCCACGGCAATCGCAGCCAAGCATCTCGCGAGGGCTGATCCCAAGAGCCTGGCGATAATTGGTTGCGGCGTCGAGGGCAGAAGCAATCTACTCACCCTCAATGCGTTCTTCCCTGCCATAAAGGACGTGAGGGCATATGACATCTCGGCCGAGAACGCAGAACGTTATTCACGGGAGATGGAATCGAAGGGCATACGCGTTAAAATGGCATCAAGTCCAAGGGAGGCGATCGAGGGCGCCGACATCATCGTTACCGCTGGGCCGATCCTCAAGGATCCGAAGCCGACTATAGAGGCGTCGTGGCTTTCCGAAGGTTGCTTCGTCTGCACCCTCGATTTCGACTCCTACGTGACCGCGGAGGCCTTTAGGTCGGCCGACAAGCTCTTCACTGACGACTTGGAACAGTTCAGATACTATAAGGGGAGCGGCTACTTCAAGGAGACGCCCATGCCATTAGGCGATCTCGGGGACCTGATGGCCGGAAGGATTCGCGGGAGGGAGGACCGCTCCCAGAGGATAATATGCATGAACCTGGGATTGGCCATCGAGGACATGGCAATGGCCATCAAACTATACGCCAAAGCCGTCGAGAAGGGAATCGGCAAAAGGTTGCAACTATGACTTTTCGACGCCGTTGATTATATTCTAGAGATACTTCTTGAACCAGTTAATCGCTACACTGGCTGACTTCGATAGCCATGGTTCGCTGTACATCTCAAAATGTCTGACGGGAAACACGGACATAGCTTTCGGCTCCACCACCTTCTCATAGGTTGCCCTTATCAAGTCAGGAGAAAAGAAGCAATCCTTCTCGGCAACTATCAGTAGCAGCGCCGTCGGTGACATCATATGAATCATGCTGACAGGATCAAACTCCCACATCTTCTCTAACGACTCCAAGGTAACCTGATTGCGCCAGTTCGGCTGCTTGATAGCCATGTATTCCTCATACGGTTCTCTTCCAGGCAAGACGCATGGCTCTCCCTCTGGAGCTACGACCTTCCTATAGTTGACAACACCCGTCTTGTAGCGCGCTATACGATCCTGCAGAAGAATTTCATACATATCGTCCCAGCCTTGAGGGTTCCTAGCGCGCCTTTGTTCCGGGCTGATGGCAGCCGGAACTTCCGAGACCACCGCTTTGACACGCTTGTCGTATGTACCGGCATACAGTACCAGGCCACCGCCATAGGAAGCCCCCCAGATGCCGATTCGCAGGGGATCAACTTCCAGCTGGTCTGAAACCCATGTGATGGCGTTGCGAATATCATCCACCATCTCGAATGGGAAAACCTGACTACGTGGTTCACCTTGGCTATCACCGAAGTACCGATAGTCAAAAGCCAGCGTCACAAAGCCAGCACCAGCAAAGAAGGTGGCGTAATCTGGCAAAATCTGTTCCTTCACGCCAGTAAATCCATTGGCCATGACAATCGCTGGCGCCTTCATTCCAGTCTTCAAGTCATCTGGAACATAGAGCCACCCACTACAACGCAATCCCTTACTAGTAAATGTAATGTCTTTACGCATTTCAAGCCCCCTCAACTTTAACATTACCTATGATAATTTAAAGGTTTAGTATAGCGAAATCGAATGTATATATCTCAACTTTTTACTTGTCTCCGTAATTTGTCAACTGTTCAAACATCGCATCAGCATGGGCTCATATGGCTCTGTTGAGATCGCATAAGTCGCTGAAGGCATCTTTTAGGGCCGGCACATCCCATCTCTTCAGAAGAAGTAAATTGAGATAGAGATCGTGAAAGCTTTTCGCAGACTTGAGCTTATCGATTATCTCCAAATGCTGGCCCCCATCCAGAATCCTCTCCTCTATCGGCTCAAGCACGATGTGTCGCTTAGCTAGGATGATCGGGGCCAAGAGGTAAGCCGTAAACCGGGCAGAGAGGAGGCTCGAGGCGTATTGTTGCCTCCAGTAACCGTCCCGGGAGTTGTGAAACTGCGTGACCACCCCCACATTCTCGCCCCCCTCCTCCTCGACGAAGGGCCTCAGCCTATTCATGAGTAGTCGGAGGCGAGATGCTGTCACGACGTCGAGTTCGTTGATCTTCATGAAGGCACTCGCCAGTCTCTCGAACCGATGAGAGGAGGCCAAAGAACGGTATAGGAATCGCGGATCCCAAAAAGGCACCAAATCCTCTTTCATGAGACGAACATAAACAGCCGCACTGGTGGCCTCCCTGAGGGAGATGAGGGTTTCAAGGACGCTCCCCTGTTGAATCGATAGCTGTGCCGCTGATAGATTCTTTAGGAATAGTCGCTGCAGGGGCTTGATCTCGCCGTCCCTCCAACTCCATTTTCTAGCGGCTTCTTTCCATCTACGCAACAGCCCATGTGTGTCCCTGATTATCTCGCATCCCCTCATCATCCCCAACCATAGGCTGACGTCGAACCACGTAGCCTCCTTATCGCGGCTACCTTCGCCCTCAAAAACTCGGGAGAATCGATCCGCTGGGTAGCGGCAGATATCAAGGCGAATTCCATTGAGCTCCTTCACTTCCCTGCTGCGGCGGATAACAGGCCTGTCATAGACCAAACACACGTCAACGTCGCTCTCCTCATCCAAGCCGCCATATGTGGCTGAGCCGAAGAGGAAGACCCCAACGAGGCGCTCCTCCTCGGAGAACTTATCAGCCGCAGATCCTACGATTCGCCGAATATCTTCCAACTTGTCCTTGGCGCTCCTGGTCTAACCGCCACAGACGAATTTGGTGACCTGTTTAAGGCGCTCCCTCTGGCTCAAATACTTCTCCTTCAGGTCCGCCCGTGGGGAATATCTCTTCCTCAGTATCAAAATCCGAGATGCAAGTTGGCCGATGCTACAGTCCTTTTCAGAGCCCCAAGCCGCCAATAGCGCGGAACCAACGGCAGCCTCGCTCGCCTCTGGGATCAAGACCTCCAGCCCCGTCATATCGGCCATTATCTGATTCTGAACATCGCTCCCCGCTCCCCCGCCGCAGGCCCTCACCTCCTTGATTGATACGCCGGTCACCTCCTCGATTATGTCGATTACATCGGCCAGGACGGCGGCATTACCCTCAAGCAGGCTCCTGAAGATGTGGCCGGGGGTGCAGTTCTTGGCCGTTAGGCCGGCGATGAATCCCCTCACATTCGGATTGTAACTGGGAACCCTCGTCCCTGTCCATTGGGGTTGGGCCAAGAGGCCCTCACAGCCTGGAGGAACCTCAGCTGCCAACGCATCGAGCTCTTGCAGGTTCAGGCGCAGGAGACCGCTTACCGCATCGAGTGGGAGGGTTCCGGCATCCGTCGCGCCTCCAGCGATGTACGTAGAGCCCAGGAAGGTCTTGTAATAAATACGTCCCATCTCGTCGGGCACGAGCTCGTCCACCACGGCATGCACCACTAGTGTCGTCCCTATGGTTGCGTTAAGTTGACCTATCTCCAAGACGCCCGTCGCGATGTCCCCTGCCGTGCCATCCGTTACGCCGTTCACGACTGGGATCCCCTCGGGCAATCCCGTCTCGAGCGAAGCGCTCTCCGAAACATGGCCCACGATCTCCCCGACTTCCTTCACAGGTGGCATGAGCGATAGGGGGACATTCAGATCCTCATAGACTCCCTTGAGATAGCCCCTCGACCTCACATCGATGTAGGCCTTCCCCGCGATATTCGGACTCGTGACTGTAACCCCACAGATCTTTTTAACGATGAAGTCGCTCTCGTGCAGAATTGCAGAGACCTCACCGAATTTCTTGAGGTTCTTCCTGAGCCAAAGGATCTTGGGCAGGACGAGGCTCGCATCGACGGGCAACAAGGTCTGGTATGCCCTGGCGCTCTCGCTTAACCGAAGGATCTCGCCGGCCTCATCCTGGGCCCTCTTATCCCCATACAGCAGGGCCGGGAAGAGTGGATTCCCATTTGCGTCTATGGCGACGATCGTGCCGCTGGTCCCGTCGACCGATACGGCTTCGATGCCACTGAGATCCTTTAACGACTTGATCGCCCTCACGACCCTCTCCCAGACCTCGGCCATGTCCCTCTCTGCGTAGGAGGGCATCGGACGCTGATTCAGATCGGAAATGGCGACCGCTGAATGATCCACGAGACCCTTTTCTGAATCCAGCAGGGCGACCTTGACGCTGGCGGTCCCGACATCTATTCCTAGGACCTTCAACTCATTACGACGTATGGTACTATGAAGGCTTAAGATTTCCTACTGAGGCTTTCACATCGCTTCGCATCGCTCTCATAGAGTTACAAGAAGGTGGTTCTTAGCTTCTCCCTCGATGTCACTTCTAGGGTTACTACCACAGTCTCATAAGGCGGCCGATCACGTATACCGTGGTTCCGATCCCCGCGATCGCAAAGATGCCAATTAAGGCAAGAATGACCAAGGCGCCAAGTAATGCAAGGACGATCAAACCCATAAACACCAAACCCATGATCGCCAATAAGGCAATACCCCCTACAATTCCCAATTTCACACCCTCCATTTTACCGCATCAAACAATCGCTTTTACGCCCTCTATTGTGCCTCCCCTTCTCTCTCCCCTTGTTCTTCCTCACTCTTTGGAGCTGGGCTTGGGGCAGGGCTTGGAGTTGGTGGTGTAGGTACGCCGATCACCTTATCGATCTCCCTCTTCGTCTCATCCTGCAATTTCTTGATATCTGCGAGTTTCTCCTTGACCTTGGTCAACCAATCCTCGCTGGCCTCTATTCCCCTGTGCGCGAAGAACGCGATGCCCTCGTTCCTGCTCTTGAATATCCCCGCATTGGCCAACGTATCGATCAAGCCGAGATCCGCCTGCGGCAACCTCACGGAGGAAACTATCGCCGACGGCACGCCAGTCCATGTTTTGGAAAAGGACTCCGAAAACACTTTGCCGAAATCCGGGATCTTTATCTCCGGCACTCTGATTTCGGGCACACAAATTTCGGGGGTACTGAATCCCATCACGTAAGCTTTTCGAACGTCCTTCATCTCCCTCCTCCAGTCTTTCATTTTTTCCTTGATCCTCTCCTCAACTTCATCGACCCTATCGGAAAAGGAATCCACCTTATCCTCTATTTCATCGATTTTATCCCCAATATAGTCCTCCAGCTCCTCACGTCTGCTATCCACCTCCTCTCTAAATTCCTCCGAACTCAAGTAATCTTTTGATCCATAGATTTTATTTACAACCTCACGTAGGCTTCCCTTCATTTCATTCTTTATCTTCATCACCTCATTCCTAAGTTGGTGTTTTAGGCCCCTTAGTTCTCCAAGTTCACCCCACATTTTCCCTCTATCGGTCTCCGACTCCCACCTGCCCTCGATCTCTGAAAGCCTTGATGAATGGGCACCTATGATATCGTAAATCGCCTTTTCCGCCTTCTCGACCTCCTCCCTTAACCTGTTTACCTCATTATCAATAGACATACGCATCCCACCTCCTTTTCCCATTGCCCGAACGGATCGCTATCGCCGTGCGAAGGGATGCTATGTCTATCCGGAGATAAAGGGCCAATTCACCCGATCCTGGCCTTTCCACTTGGACGTCCAGGACCTTGGGCCCCTCCACAGCATCGACATCGCTGATCTCCTCTATTCTAGGTTCATTTTTTGCCAAGTCTGTAGCACCAAGTGTAACGTAACATTAATTACACAATTACACTATATAAGCTTTCCTATGCGTAGGGGTAATTGGATAGTTAGGACAAGTTATATATGTATCATATGTAACGTTAAGGATGTTAAGGATATGACTGAAAGTCAAATGATAAAGGCGATGGCTGAACTGACGGAGGAGATCAGGGAGCTGAGGGGGGAGATAGCGGATCTGAAGAATAGCCTCCGCTCTGGCCCATCATACCCCAAAGGCTTGGCAGTACCGCCCTGGCTTAGATTCGAGGCGATGGAGAGCCTGGCGAGGGCGGAGAAACCGATGAGCACCGAGGAGATCGCGCAAAAGATCAATGAGAGACGGGGGATGACCGAGGAGAAGACCAGCAGGGCCTCGGTGTCACGAGCGGTCTCGGAACTCGTTGAAAAGGAAGTCATCATGCAGAAGAAGGTCGGAAGGAGGATCTTCTACGGGTTGACGGGAAAAGCCCAGGTGCTCTTCTCTGAAGGGAAGACCCTGGAAGAGGCAATCAAAGCGATAACGAAGAAGGTCATCGATGTCAAGGGGAGAAAGTATGGTGCATACATGATGTCTATTTTCACACCGGAAATGAGATACGATGGGAAGTCCATCGCCGATGAGATCTTGGGCGATACACACAAGAAGGGCGAGATCTCAGTAAATACCTCAAATAAATACAATAAGTCTGAGATAAGTCTACTGCTGCTTCCATAGAGATTTGATTTAATACAATAGGCCAATCACCAAATATCTACGTTTCACTTGGAGTTCTTAGTCCTCGAGGATTATAGGGGTGATCGCGAATACCGGCCCCTCGTACCTCTCTCCGAAGTGCACCTCCCTCTCTGGTTCAATTATCCTATCCCTTGCTAGCTTCGCTTGCTCGAGTTGCTCCATTGCTATGTCTTCTCCATAACGTCCGCTTCCCTTTGGTTTTCTTTCCCCAAGCGTTGGTATCTCAACATAATATCCGCTATAGATAGATTCAAAGTCAGGTTGCTCAGGATTATCGATCACGCCTTGCCTCTCCCTCCAGAGCTTGTAATCCCTCTTGTTCCCGGATATCCAAACCAAGACAGGAGGAGCATTGTCCCGACGGGCAATAACTGCAGCAGATAGGCGTTAAGGCCAATCGTCGTGCTATTTGGCCAATCCCTTGCTGTGAATACGTAATCAGCCCAATTGCGGTGTGCAAATGCAATGATGAGCAGTGGTACGGTAAACTGCGTTAGCCCAAGTGTGTTAACGGGCCAATAATAGAAGAGGACATACAGGCCGAAACGCCACCCGTAGAATACGAGCAGCACTTCAAAGATTGAAGATAACTAGTGTTTGAGCACACTAGATCGGACACAAGACATACCCAAACGATATAATCAATGAGTATATATCTACCAGCGAAGTAGTATTATAGTGACATGGCAACTCGAGTTCCGGAGTTTTACAAGCTCACTCCCAAGGAGAGGTTGAATTACCTAAAGAGACGTGCAAAGCTCTCCGAAGGGGACATCGAGACCCTCTCACGTTCTGGCGGTCTGGGGCTCGATTTGGCAGATCGGATGATAGAGAATGTCATCGGGGTCATGCACATCCCCCTCAGCATAGCTACGGGCTTCATCGTCAATGGCAAGGAATACTTGGTGCCCATGGCTACCGAACAGAAATTCACGATCACCTTGGCCACTAAAGGCGCGGAATTAACCTCGGTGACCGGAGGTTTCAAGGCAAATAGCACTGTTCCAACTATGATTGGGCAGATTCAGCTAGTGGGGGTGAAGGACCTCGGACGGGCAAAGCAAAGGATATTGGCCAATAAGGAGGAGATCCTGCAAGAGGCGAACGCCCAATCGAGGACGCGTAAGGCGATCGACATCGAAGCGCGAAGCATAGACACTCCTAGGGGACCCATGCTTGTTGTCGAATTATCGGTGGACGTCAAGGATTCCATGGGCGCGAACGTGGTCAACTCGATGTGCGAGGCAGTGGCGCCATTGGTCGCGGATCTAGGAGAAGGGAAAGCGAACCTGAGGGTGGTTACTAATTTGGCTGCGAGGAGATTGGTGCATGTGAAGGCCATCGCGACTGAAGGCGATATCGGAGGCTCCGAGGTCGTTGATCGGATCGTTGCCGCCGTTGATTTCGCCGAAAGCGATCCATGGAGAGCGGCGACACACAACAAGGGGATAATGAATGGGGTCTCGGCCGTCCTTTTGGCGACGGGCAACGACACGAGGGCGGTTGAAGCGGGCGCTCATGCCTATGCGGCGATCATGGGCCGATATCGCCCACTTTCCATCTGGCGCAAGACGGATGAGGGTAACCTTATGGGAGAGCTGACGATGCCCATGGCTGTGGGTATAGTTGGTGGAGCTGTTTCCACTCATCCGATAGCCAGGGTAACGCTTAAGGTCCTACAGGTGAGGACCGCAGCGGAACTTGGCGAAGTGGTCGCTTCCGCAGGACTGGCATATAACTTGGCAGCCTTACAAGCCCTGGTAACAGTTGGCAGCGGTAGCAGTACAAGGAACCATGTAAGTTGATCAAGAGGTTTGATGCCATTTGGATGGCGTCTTTTCATGATCGGGAATAATGCACGAATATTGCTTCTCTTGTCTTATGCTTCCAGCGCCCCCATAATGGCTGGCATGGCGTTCATCGTATTAACCGAGCTCGAGTCAGCGAGTTTTGTACATGCATTGGCTTCCTTACTTTTTGCTACAGTGTTTCCAGTCGCCATTATAGTATTCTTCGCAAAACGCGAAAGGATTGATTACAACATTCCTGATAGGAATATCAGGTATAAGCCATTCGTTTTCGCGATAGCGAGTTACGTACTTGGCTTTCTCGCGCTTTTATCGCTTAAGGCGCCATCCATAATGATCTGTATGATGGTTGCATATGTGTTCAACACTAGCGTATTGTTCCTAATCACATTATTTTGGAAAATCAGCATTCACGCAGCAGGTGTAACGGGTCCTATTACGTTTTTGGTCTATGCTCTTGGCTGGCGATGGAATTTCCTCTACTTGCTCGTGATACCGGTTGGCGGTATGAAATTATTGATGAGAGAGCACTCCGTTTCGCAACTGGTTGCAGGTTCAGTTCTATCCGCTGTCCTTTCTTGGCTTCAAATATATTTTATACTCCCTGTAATATAATATCCTAATAATGGGACAACAAGCGAAAACTTAATCCCTTAATCCTTCTGCTCACCTTTGGTCATGAACATAGCTTCAACGACTTCTAGTTTCACTGTGCTTTTGGTCCAGAATATGCCAAAATGGCCCCTTTCCAAAAACTTGGTTCAATTAGAGAGGCTTCTTTCCAAGGCGAAGTTGGGTATCGTCGACCTGATCGTGTTTCCTGAATTCGTCTTAGGAGATATAAAAAGCAAGACTTTGTCAAAGAAAGCATTGCGTTTCAAGTCTTTCTGCAGGGAAAATTCGGTGAATGCTGTCTCAGGTTCAATTCCCGAGGAAGATAATGGCAAATGGTATAACACATCTTTCCTCATCGGTCGTACGGGTGATTTGATCGGAAGATATAGGAAGATGCACCTAGGTCCTTTGGAAGGAGGGTATGCTGCGGGCGACGAGATTGGCATTTTCTCTATTGATGTGGTGAAAGTAGGATTGGGCATATGCCGAGATTTGTGGTTTCCAGAGTATTGGAGAATCCTAAAGAAAAGGGGAGCAAGCCTGTTCATCGTCCCTAGTTTTATCGAGAAGCCCGAATGGGGAGGTTTCTTAGCTATGGCGAAGGCTAGGGCGCTTGAAAACCAAGTCTATCTGCTTCTCTGTAACAATGGCCAATCCGGAGTTGGTAGAAGCTGCGTCATGCAGTACGACTCAAGCATCGTGTCGTCTCTTCGCGAAAAGCCTGGAATCCTCTTTGTTGACCTTGATTTGTCTCATGCGATCGAATGGGAGGGGAAGATAGGTTATGAAAGGAGGACTGATATCTACGACGTCACAGAAAAAAGGTTAGAAACGCGCGGCTTGGCCTTCTGACGAAGGAAGTCGGAGAATTAAGAAAGTGATCGAAGAATAGAGCCATTGTGGAAATTTACAAGTCGTCTTGAGCAGTATGGTATACCAACAGGACTACTCAAGAGAACTTGACAAGCATTCTGGATGTGGCTGTCTTCAACCATTGAGACCATAAGATGAAGAGCGTGGTGCCTGCGATGATTGCAGCCGATATGACGAAAACTATCTTCTGATATAGATCGAAAGGTAGGAATACCGACGATATCAATGCTGAAACCATGAATATGGCGACACAGGCTACTAATATCTGCAATCGCTTAATCAAGCCCTTCATGTAATCAACGCCTGCCATCTCATCCGACGTCATCCCTTTGACACTGCCCATGGTTTCCAAGAGCCTAAGGGCTTCCTTTCCATCGTCTGTCAGCACGTAGTTGCCTTCGGGGGTGTTCTTCACTAAGCCTTCCAGCTTCCCCAAATGGAACTGGAGGTGACCGCTGCTCTCTATCCCCACCTTCCTCTTCAGATCAGAGAAACCCATGGGCGCGTCGTTGAGGGATTGAAGGATCTTTATGCGAGCGGGGTGCCCTAGGGCCTCGAATAATTCCGTTCGCGAGGAATCGGCATCGGATGGTACCCCGCCCATAGCCATCGGATGTACTTAGCCATCTGCTAGGATATAATGTCTTTCCATTATAGGCGTATACTGGTAGTCTATTTTCGTGGTCAATAATTGTCTACTAATGTGGACCGATGGAATTGTCTTTCTTTTCTATGATGGCTGCGTAGTTTGATCCATTAGAATCGATGAACTTTTTGACACCCCATCCCGTACCCTTTATAATTGCCTTCATCTCTCCCTTAGATACCATGAGATAGTCAAACCAGCGGGTGGCGTATCTATGAAATCTCACTCTCATCCTCACTTGCCCACTCATTCTCCCCTTTACCCTATTCAGCTTATGATATCGCAAGTGGTCGGGATCTTCAGTCTTGTAGACATCATTGGTTGTGGCAATGATTAACGCTCCTTCCGAAGTCATTCCATGAAATTTCTTCAAAAGGCTGTGGGCTTTCTTAAAATTCCCAAATAAACCAAAATTATTGCCCATCATCAGGATAGTGTCAAAAGAGTTGGGACCGAAATTTACCTCTTCAATGGATATCGCCTTAGCCTTCTTAAGACCCCTCAGTCTGCAGACCTTTATCGCAAGGGGTGAGATGTCAATTCCCAGGACGTCAAATCCTTTCTCTTGTAGATAAAGTGCGTGTCTGGCAGCTCCACAACCTACATCCAAGATCCTGCCCTTCGCGTATGCTAGTGCCCCTTTTACATGAGGAGCCCATTCATCATATTTTGTGAAATAAATCCTCGTTTCAATGAAGTCGACATAGCCATCATCTCTCTCTATTATTTCAAAACTCTCTTCACCATTATGATAGGCTAGGAGTGTTTGACCGAAAGCATCTTGATATTTTTCATGCATAACTTTTCAGATGCTCCGTTGAAATGCCCCCGCATCCTATTACGCCAATACCCAACTCTTTCTCGAAAGGCGTCAATGGACAGATAGAATTTAAATGTTAGTTTCATGGGGAGGACAACATCAAGGCCAGGGTGTTGTAAGATAAGTGCGGATTCGAGGAATACGAACGCAAGATCAGATATAAGAGGGTTATACATCCAGGGACAATTGCGATGAACTTAGATCAGCAGGCTTCGACCTATACTTATAAGACCAAGTCGTGACAGTCGTTAAGGATATTGGATGAACATTAGCGTCAGGCTCGGAACTAGGGACGACATCAATGCCATAGTCGAGGTGGAGTGTTCAGATGTGGAAAAGTGGTATCACTTTTCTTCTGAGGGACGAGGTAATCCAGCTACCTACGATGAGCTGATCCCTTTTGAGAGAACCATGCACGGTGGACCTTGGATTGACGCCTCAGAGCTGGCTCTTCACTGGGGCGACGCTGAAAGGTTGGGCATCATACCCATAGTCGCCGAGATCGATGGGAAGGTGGTCGGCCATCTGGGCGTGCTGTTCTGCGAAGAGCTGCCGTTGGGCTCCTTTCTCCTGCTCGATGTCCTGATGGTTCACAACGATTATCGCAGGAGGGGGGTCGCGAGCGCCCTGATCAAAGAGGCGGAGGATCTGGCACGGCGCAGGGGATTCGGGGCCGCGATAGTCGAGCCGCAGGAATACGAAGGCCCCTCGGGGTTATTATACAGGAGCTTAGGGTATGCGAAGGCATTTGACGTCCACACGCTCGAATCGTCTGTTGGCAGTGAGGGGATACCCCCCGGGGCCCAGTTGACCCCGATCCCCAACTCGATGGGATCGCCCGTTAAGACCCACGCCATGTTATGCGGATGGGATAACGTCAGCACGAAGACGTGGCATCATGGACTTAATCCTGATCTGAGGCTGCCGCGCATCTTCCATTATCATGGCCTCAATGCCTCCATACTGGCTGAAAGCGGCACATACTTCGTGCACCTGAGCGCAACGCAGCCCCTCCTGGGAAGGCATGAAGCCTCGAAGGGCGAGCTCTACCTGTGGGCGCCAATGCCCTTGAATCAAGGGGAGTTCCTTAGGGCCATTCAAGTGTCCAAGTCTTTGGCTTCGTGATTGGATTTGGAAACGTTGATGACGAAAACCATTGACAAGTCCGTTGCTCCGTTAGAGGAGGCGGGGTTCAAGCTAACAGGGAAAACAAATCAATGGCTTGCCAAGAACCTGGATCAGGAGATGGGCCCCTAATTCGTAAGTCTTTATCGGAGATAGAGGTCTTTATAATGGGCGACAGGCTAACTATCAGGGGCTTACGCATCCCGGATGACATTTCAGGGATAGTGTGGGTCCATTGCTCTTTAATCGATATATGGTGGAAAGATCGGGATAAAGGGATAATGGCCTCATATGAGGATCTAACCCCTCTTGAACGTTATTGGCATGGCGGGTGCTGGCTGACCGAGGAATATGCCCTTCCCTATGAGAAATGGCTCAACGAGACCGTCGGCATATCATACGTCGCGGAGGTAGAGATGGAGAAAGGGAGGAAGATCGTTGGCCACTGCGATCTCGTCTTCTCCGAGGAGCCAAGCCCTTGGGGGAAGATAGCACAACTGGAGATCTTAGCAATTCATCGAGTATACCAAGGAAGGGGAATCGGCACAGCCCTGGTTCAGCACACGATGAAGGAAGCAAAGGAGATGGGTTACCCTCACTATGTCGTGTTCGCCGACGAAGGCGAAATTCCATTTTACAGGAGGCAAGGGCTTGTGGCGCTGCAGAACTTCGGCTCCTTCGAAATCGAGACGACCAAAGTTCCATCGCCTGTGGAATATCGAAATATCTGTGATCTATATGACAAGGACTACTCGGGGATATGCGATTACCTTCTGGTCACGCGCCCATCTGGCGATCTGGCAGCGAGGTATATCTGGGCCAAGAAAAGGGCAATCGACCTGCCAGGATTTGGCCACCCGAATTTCCTAGGGAAGTTAGGTCTTTCTTTTGGGGGAGACAGACTGGAGATCGTGCTTTCCATCGATGGATGGGTTGAGATCTGGATCCCCCCTGGGCAAAGTGACAATAACTTTTTGATATTGGAGGCGCTGAAGATAGCGGGGGATATCTGCAGGAAAAAGGGGGTCAGCAAGCTCTCGACTTGGCTTCCTCAGGACATGGCCCCCTTGGTCGAGAGCTGGGGAGCCAGGCGAGTCTACTCATCGACGATTCTACATAAATTCGCCTAGGGATAGGGTAATTACCAACTTATAATCTCATCAGATAGCTTGTCTTTCTATAATCTTCATTAGCGGTGCCAAGGGAGTAAGAACACAAGCTTAAAGCGGTCTACAATTTTACCATGACGAATCATTAGGCAGAAGGCATATCTTCCTATAATCGGGAGGATCGATCGGGGAAGCTCATGCGCGACGATTCTAATCCAAAGGGCTCCGAATCAATTGGTGGCATTCTGTATTGCATATCGAATGGTATGCGCAGGACAATATTGAATTCGTTAGTAAATCGTCAAAGCATCTCCTTCTCGGAGCTGATGGCGCAATGCGGGCTCAGTCCCAAGTATGACACCACAGGCACGTTCACCTATCACCTCTCGGAACTCGGCAAGATCGGGGCGATAGAGAAGGACGAAAGTGGGTATCGCCTGACGCGAATGGGTAATAGGATTCACGAGATCGTCCACTTGCTCGAACGCGAATCCCGCTTCCTCAAGGAAAGTAAGGTAAAGAGGGGTGAAAAAGCAATGGCAGGAAATGGAGTAGTCATAAGAAAGGCAACCGGTGAGGACAAACCGGCAGTGGCCGATCTGGTCGCCACTTACTATTATGAAATGGCCTCCAGCCACTATGAGGTCCCCAAAGATTACTACGAACATACGAAGGACGAAACTGACTTCACGCTGGGGATAACGGGACGTAACATCGTCTTCCTAGCACAGGAGGAGGGCGAGGACATAGGGGTCTGCTGGTGGATGGTGATCGAGAAGGAAAACGTTGAAGGAGGCGTTTACAAAGAGGCGTTCTTGGAGCACCTCTATGTCAAATCGGGGCACGATTACGAAGGCATTGCAGAACGGATGATGAAGGCTTCCATACCGATCCTCCTCCAAGACGAAAAGGTCACGTTTCTGAACGTTTGGTATAACGAAGACGAACCATTGAGTAAGGAGTTTTACGCGCGGTTTGATATCAAGAAGCCTGAGAATCTTGAAATGCTCATGCACGTGGCCCAATGGGCACGCCCGACTTGGGAGACGAAGACAACCCAAGGTCAGAGATGGAGACGAACTCAGTAAGCACTATACGATGTGGGAAAAACTCAATGAAATGGGCTGCCAAAGTTTTTGCTTAGGTTTGACCCAAAAGCCTAAGAGCCTCCTTCCCCTCATCCGTTAGTGCATATTTCCCTTCAGGTGTGACCTTAATCAAGCCGTTGAGCTTCTCAAGGTGGAATTGAATGTGACCGCTACTCTCTATGCCGACTCTCCTCTTGAGCTCTGAAAAATTAAGCCGTTCTTCGCCTAGGCATTGGAGGATTCTCATACGAACGGCATGACCTAGGGTCTCGAAAAGCTTCGATCGTAAAGTATCGGCTCTAGATTCATAAGATTGCAATTGAATTTTGAGGCTTGCTCTGCCAATGAAGAAGCCTACAAAAAATATTATGCCGAGTATTACTAGAACGATAGATACTTGAGAGATTCGGGACAACATGAGCCATAACCACGACTCTTCCATCGGCCAATCATTCAATAGGGAACCGAGAAGCCTCATTTCCTTATTCTCTCCCTTCCTCTATTTCTGATAAAGCATATCCACTCAGCCTATAAGCATACCCATAAGCCCAATTATTACACATGTTAAATTTCCAACCTTCCACTTCTTTTTAGGAGGATTAGTAATGGAAAGAATACAATGTAGAAACTCGTGCTGAAGAGATGTGCGTAAAATGGGGGAATCGCTAGGCCATAGGGCACTAGGACTTCGAGGAACATGGAGGATGAATGGTAGGTTATATTTCCGATTGTCGTTTGCTCTAAATTGATGTAGAAGTAGCCAAGAAATAGTCCGGCGATGAAGGCTGCCAGCACGAAGAGGGTCCAATAAGCGAATATCCATTTTAAGGGCATCATTGATTATTGACCGGCCATGTTTACCAGTGAGAGATGGTATAAACCGAAAAGGAGAGAAGAATAGATGATCGCTTTCATACTAGAGTAGACCTTCTTGAATTTTCTCAGGATATAACCCCTAAAGGCGGTCTCTTCCACGAGGCCAACTACTAGTGTCTCCAAGGCAGCGTAGGGGATGGTAAAGGGACCATGTTGGATGATAGACATCGGACTTGTTGAAAATATTAGGGCACCTAATACAGCCCAATACAGGACATAATACAGCCCAATACAGGACATAGTCAACTGCGAACATGAAACCCACGATAACGTATCTTCTCCACAGTCGAGATTTCGTTAATCCTAAATCGCTCGCTTTCTGTCTATCGATGATGTAGAAACATATCGCGACTGCTAGATCCACTAAATAGGCTAACAGCCAATCTAGGCCATTTATCACCAGATCGATAAAATATAACACCTGCCAGGTGATGAATAGGGCTAGGGACAGTAAAATTGCCTTTCTTACACCAACCTCCACGGTATCACTAGCCTAGTTTAGCAAGCTAGAAGCGAATATAACAACTTGTTGTTAGTCTACAATAATAGACCATTAATTAGACCCCATGTCCTCCTTGTAGTGATAGCTATCACTCCAGATGCCGATGCCGTTCCATATCGTGAAGATCTGTACTGCGGTGAGAAACTCGATTCTCTTGTCAACCTTTATCGAGCATCTGTCGGAAGGCAGATCAGAATCCATCCCCCGCGATATCCCCCCTCATTTTAAACCGCTTCAGTTGTATATATAATTACATCTGGCTACTGCCTCCGCAAATGAGCTTGCTTGCCAAGACTTTATTTCCCATGCGCACATTGTAAAGAACATGATCTCCAAGGAGGAAGCGCTCCATGAAGTGGAGAGGACCAGCAGATTTCAACACGCCCTAATTGCCTCAGCCATAATGCGCAAACTCGCCCAAAAGCTGGGAGAGAATGAGGGGAGCTGGGAACTCGTCGGCCTCCTTCACGACCTCGACTACGACCTAGTCCAAGGAGACATGACCAAACACGGGGTGGTTGCTAGCGAGAAAACTCGCGAATAAACTACCTCCCGAAAGCCTATACGCGATAAAGAGCCACGACTACAGAACGGGGTTCCAGCCCAGGAGAAGGTTGGATATTGCCTTAATAATCGCGGACACGCTCGCAGGAATCATCGAAAGGGTGGCTACGAGGGAGGAATTAAGCGCCCAGAGGTTAAAAGAAGAGGTCGAGGCGATTACAGCGGAGAGGCCTTGGTATAAGGCCAATTTGCAGAGGGCCAGGGAATTGGATCTTGAGGCAGATGAGGTCCTGCGATTTGGACTCGAATCAGTAAGATCGATTGTGTAGGTAACGTGGCCAAGTTAATACCTATGCCCACCATATCCGTTGAAAGCATTACTACTAAGGCGATGACCTATGTCGACCCGAGATTGGTGAATGGCACCAATAAAGTTTATACGTCATTTCTAGCCCTCAAATGAGCGCCTATTGGCCTGTCCTCGCCATGTGCATGGAAACGTATGGACAGGTCGAGTATTGGGGAATTCGAGTACTCCGCATGGAAAATCCACAAATTGATAGAACAGCGTCTTGAGGTTATCGAGGGAGAGGGCCACATCTCGCTAAGCAGCGGAAAGGCTACTGTGTGGACCACATCCAGAGGTCGATCGATGCCATGAGGATAACTGCAGTTAGAATATTGACGAGAGACCAAGTTGTACGGGAGATCCAATATTTCGAGAAGCATCATAGCACTCCAGGGGGCGCATTGCGCGCAGGTAAGATCTCCAGCGAGGAGTTTGAGAGATGGAGTTCCCTTGCCCACGCCTTACAGGCATACGAGGAGGGTGAAGGGATGGAGGTGGCAGTGGAAGAGGTTTTTCACTCGATTCGATCCCTGAGAAAGGTCTTAACGGAAAAAAGGATGAGGCTTCTCGAGCAGATCGATCTTGGAGTGAGCTCGATCACAGAATTGGCTAGGAAGGTCGGACCTAGGGATATAAAGAACGTATACGACGACCTCCAGATACTTAGGAGGATCGGTTTCATCGCGCTGGAAAGGGAAGAAAATAGGGTCACACCGAGATTGTTGTTGTCAACTATACGTATTGACTTTCGATTGTAGGAACATAGATGCCAATTACGCATCGGAGGGGAACTGAGATTAAGTTAGGATGATTAAGCCTATGATCGAGTTGATACAAGTTACTCAGTCTTTACTAGCATTTACTACGATTGTTGATAAATGTTCCACGTCTTTAGGCTGTAGAAACGGAGATGCTAAATAATTTCGCAAAATTGTAATATATTTAACTCATTCAACTTCACCATTGGATAATATGTCGGTTGCGAGGAGAGATCCGCAGACTGAGACTCTAAAAATAGTCGCTCATCCAATAAGGGGGGGCATCATACTATCACTCGCTCAAGGACAAAGAGCTTTTACCGATCTTATGCTGGATTGTGGCCTTGATCCAGGCTCTGAAACCGGCCTATTCCTATATCACCTTTCGAAGCTCATAGAGCAAGACTTTGTTATAAAGAGACATGGAAAATATGAATCTACTGAGAGGGGTGATGAAGCATCTAGGCTCCTCCGGTCCCTCACTCACGCTCCGCATATCTATTCCCTAAAAGAGGAAGGAGGTGAAAAAATGACAAGGAAAGGCGTTGATGTTCACAAGATCGGTGTAGAAGAAGTCAAAGCAGGTGATATGGTCATCGGCGAGTGGGAGTTCAGGCCAGGTGAAGTGAGGAGATACGAGGAATCGGGGCGGATCCCAAGCTACGATTTCGATGGCGGCAGCCTCTTTATCAAGGAATGCTTGGGGAGTGTCAATCCGCCCAGCGAATCCAGTAAAGCGTTCATGATAAGGCACGAGACCTACACACGAAAGTATGTTGGCACGGAGAGGAACAAGATTAGAACTCCTTACAAAGATGGCTACTATCTAAGCATGAGGGAATATGATACGATCAGCTGCAGGGATGATGGCATCTTTTACCTGTGGACGAGCGTCTGGGGCCCGAACAATGAGGATGAAAAACCCGACGAGATGCTCTACGATCCCCCTAGAAAGTGGAACGAGCCGCCAATGAAGATCGGAGACGAAGCGAGCGAAGAGAGGAGAGAAGGCAACTATGTGTATAAGGCGCACAACAAGGTGATAGGACAATATATCGTCATTATAGCTGATAGAAGTTACGATTGCCTGCTCAAGCGGACGCATGCCGTTTGGTCTAAGGATGGCGAGAACGAGATAGACAGAATAGGGGAGAGGTTCGTGACGCACAAGCTGGTCGACATACTGACTCGAGCATATCATGCCTCTACGCAGAAGAGGAGGTGGATGTTCGAATCCGTCGAGGGTTGGGAGAATAATCCGACCGTCGAGTGCTGCGGCGAAAAGCACTATTTAACGGGTGAATACTGCCTGGTAAGAAGAAGTTTCGACTGAAACTGGGATTCAAAACACACCACATGAAGGCACATAGATGTACCAGAGAAAATTTCCTTTCATCCGAAGAGCCAAATCCCTTCGCTTGGCGGGACGTAGCCCTCTCTCCTGACCTTATCGAGTCCCCTCCTGATTAAGTAAGAACCTACTGGTATTGTGATCGCCGAAAACACAATTAGGTATGCGATGTCCGCGAAGACAGAGGCATCAAATAGGCTTGAGCCGTTCAGGATCATCCTTATGGCCGAGAGGGCATGCGTCTGCGGTAAAAAGGCGGAGATCAGGAAGAGCCATGGGGCAAATTCGATGATGACCTCGATCGGGAAGGTGGCGCCAGAGAAGGCGTTGGTGAAAGTATAAGCGAACATGAGGATCGGACTGGGCCCTCCTTTACCAGTGGCTGTGTAGAAGAATACCAGGCAGAGCAGCATCCCCAGCCCAACCGTGGCTGCAAGCCCCAGTATCAGCACCAGTAATGCAAGGGCGCCATTTCCACTTCCCAAGTTCATCCCGAAGATCGCCAGGCCGATGACGAGATAGAGTATGGTATTCAATGCCCTATTGAAATATCCACTCATCATGTTGGTCAAGAGTAGGGTGTAGATGTTGGTGGGACTGAGCGAGATGCGCTCCAGCGAACGGTCATAATAGGATTCGACGAGGGAGGAGAAGATGCCGGTCAGGCTCTGCATCAGCATCGAGTTCAGGGCGATGCCCAGTATGATGTACGACACGACATCGGTACCGTATTTGCTCATTACATCGGCCGTGCCCGGCGGGAAGACCCTGGTGAGGAAGAAGTAGCTCCCCGCTCCGACAGCCACATTTATGAGCTCCATGACGATGCCGAATGCGAAGAGGAACCTCACCCGGAAGTTCGAAAGCATCATATACCAGATCTTCTTGAGCTCCATCTCCAAGGAGGTCATTCCGACAGCCTCTTGCCGGTATAGTGGATGAAGACGTCCTCGAGCGTCGGTTCGGAGACCTTCACGTATCTGACTTTTCCATCCATCCCCTGAATCATATCGATCAGCGATGGTAGAAGGCGCCTGCTGTCATGGGTATGTATCTTCATGGAGGCCACCTTCGCCTGATCCGGAGGGGAGGAGGAAAGGGTACAGGCCTCGACACCCTTGAGCTTCTTAAGGGCCTCGACGACCGTTTGACTTTTTTCGGTTAAAACCTCCATATCTATAATCTCGGTGCCCTCGATCTTCCTCTTCAAGTTGGCGGGGGTGTCCGTCGCCACGATCTTCCCCTCATTGATGATGGCCACCTCATCGCACAACTCCTCGGCATCGGCGAGAATGTGCGTTGCGATTAGGATCGTCCTCCCCTTCGCGATGATCTCCTTCCTCAGGAATTCCCTTATCTCCTTTGCGGTCCCGGGGTCGATGCCCACGAGTGGCTCATCCATCAGATAAACGGGATTATCTATCATCAATCCCATCGCCAGGGTTAGCTTGACCCTCATGCCCGAGGAATACTTTGCCACGATCTCATCAACCCTATCCCCCAACCCAACGCGATCGATCACATCGCCAATTCTCTTCATCATCTCCTGCTTCGGAAGGTTGTAAAGGAGGGCCACATATTCGAGATTCTGTCTGGCTGTCCACATGTGATTGGCGCCGAACATCGGGAAGACCGGAGTAATGTACCCCTTGGCGATCTCCCTCTCCTTCGCGATGTCATATCCCATTATATGGGCGGTGCCCTCGTCGGGCAATACGCCCGTTGACAGGATTTCGAGTAGCGTGGATTTCCCGGCGCCGTTAGGGCCTAAAAGGCCCAGACACTCCCCCTCTTTTACCCTCAAATTTACGTGGTCCACGACGATCTTTTCCTTGACCTCGACACGGCCCTTGAAGGATTCCCCTACAAGGAGCTTGACCAGCCTGTTCTTCTGTTCCCCACCGGGCTTCGTCTCCCTGATCTTGTATCTCTTCGTAAGTTCTGAGGTTTCAATTGCATATGGAGTCGAGGATATCACCCCCATCCGAGTGGACCATCAGTTGGCTCTACCTCCCTCACTCTCTAGAGGTGATCGCATAACTTCAATTTAAACCCCTCCCCCCAAGTGCCTCTGTTTTTGGCCATAAGATAACGCTTGGAAATAGTAATAGCAATATGATATTGATTATAGCTAGAGAAGCTATAGAAACTAACTTGATCGCATCCCAATTAGTAACGTATCCTTTGCCATCGCACTCAGGGCATAATATAACTCGATTATCGCTTGGCACACTCACGTCGTAGGTTCCTGTCGTATGAGTTGTGGATGCATGGAGGTCAAGCGTCACCGTCGTGTAAGCAGATGAGGGGAAGTTCGATGGTATCGTTTTCTCATCGAATATCTCGCCCTCGTATTCTATGTACGCATGTACGAGCACGGAGACATTCCTTTCGCCTTCGTTGTAGAAAGTTGCGGTGATCCTCCAATAATTATCTTTCCTAATTATGCCGCTTTCCCCATTTAGACTAATTCGAGAAATTTTGGCGATGAAGCCTTTGCCATGATATCCAGGGCACAACATCTTGAACATGCCCTGTGTCATTGCTGAATACACGATTAGAAACAGCATGCTAAAGGAAACCACTAATATCGCAAGTATCAAGCTCCAATGGATAGCTCTCGTTTCCTTCCTATCTCCCCCTCCCTTGTAGCTAATATACATAGAGATCACTTATGAAGACTTTATAAGGACGTAAAGACCCAGTATAATCATCGTATATACCATACCTTCCTGACTTCCCTTCTGGAAGACGTCGTCTTCTCGTGCCCCCTATTACACATTTATTAGATACATGCCGTATATCGTTGGTCCAATTCCCTTCACTTGGATGGAAGTACAAGCTGCTTCCGTGCTGCAATCACCACATGCCCGCCAAGCGATGCTAGGCTGGGCGAGTGAATGAACTCTGCCTCCAACTCTTGGATGTGCCTCATAATACCCTCATCGCTTTTCATTACGCTCTCGACCTCTTCAGGCAACAGATCAGCAAGCACTTGCCGAGGGCCGTATGTCTCGATGACAAAACCTGCACCCTCTATTAGCCCCAGGGCCTTCTCTGGCCTCCAAGTCCTGAACGTTGCCCCATGTAGCGGCTCCTGCCCATAGCTCGGCTCTGAAAAGTACATTCGAACTTCCTCGAACGTGCGCATCCTCTGGATCATCAGGGGTAAAAGCTTGTAGTGGTTGCAGATGTTCAATGTAACCCGTCCGTTATTTTAAGATCCTGTTGAATTCGCGCAGGGCTCTCATTGGATTTGGGGTCAGGCTGAAGGCGTCCCCCTCGCAGAGGATGAAGTCAAAGGACTCTGAAGGAAAGTCGGTCTCCTCCATGTTCCCCTGCCTAATGGAAACGAGGCGAAGCAGGCCTTCCTCCGTTGCCTTCCTACTTGCGACCCGCAGCATCTCCGCCGAGACATCCAAGACCGTTACCCTGTATCCTAACTTTGCGATGCGTATCGCCCATTTGCCTGTCCCCCCTCCTGCATCAAGGATCGCGCCTTCTATTTGTTTGGGCAGAAGGCCCTTGATCCAGCTCCACGTGGCATGATCTGAGATCAATACATACGGATTTTTAGCCGCCCTCTCATCATAAATGTCCGCGATCCTGTCGTAATATGTCCGGATCTCCTCGATGGTGGACATCAATCGCAATGCACCGCTAAACGATCTGCCGGATCTCCCCATCCTCGACAACGAGGATCGGGGTGGCGGTGTCCCTGGCCACCATTCCCGCGGCTATCGCCGCCGTTCCGTTGCCGGTCAATCCGATCGCGACGTCGGCGTTATTCATCACCTTCTCCTCTCGAATAAGCTCATGGATCAGCCGATAACATTCACCGAGATTTTCCGGTAGGAGAACCTTCCTTACATTTGGGACGTCGATGTTGATGTCTGACTTTGTGGTCAAGAGTAGGATCTCGTGTGGCTTGAAGTATTCGGCGAGCTCCTTTGCGTGGTTTCCGGCGACCAGCGCGAGGACCCTTCCGGACGGAACTATCCCCAGCGCACTTCGCACGTCATCTATGGCGGATGGGTTGATCGACACGATGCGCTGCCTTCCCAGATGGCGGGACCTCACTATCTCCTCGTCTTCGAGGTGCTCTATCCTCCTGTAGACGTTGGCCTTTGCTTCGCCGATCTTCTCGCTCAGCTGCGATATATTGATCTCCTTGGATTCGAGGATGTTTTGCAGGACTTCCCTTTCTAGGTCGTCAAAGGGCGAGTTTCCGCTATATGATGACATATCACTCTCGAACGTATCATGTTTCCTATAAATCTTATGTTCCGTAATATGCGGAACATTTCTTGCTTTATACTCGGACGATATCCTTTTATATAAGAATATCTGTAATTCTGTGGTATTGTACTATGAATTTCGAGCAGGACATTCGGGAATTGAAGGAGCAGGTAGCTACTCTGATCGAGGATATCAGCATTCTGAAGAAAGAGAGGCATGTCCCCAGCGAGAAGGTCCTAGTTACGGCGAGGACAGAGGATCTGGCGAAGGAACTCAAAGGCGATGAGGATGGAATCATCATCTTTTCGGGTGTTTTACGAGTTAAAGAGGGAGCGAGCGCTGGTTGGGATTCTAGCGCACGTTTAGCTGAACTTCTGGACTGCCCTTCCAAAAGGGTCGCTCATCTCCTTCAGTGCCTATCAAGTGAGCAGAGGATTGACCTCATGAAGGCGCTCTTCAAAGGCGATAAGACTCCTTCGGACCTTGTAAAGGAAACTGGCGTGGAGGGCGGGCAATTATACCACCACCTCAAAGAGACGATGTTCGCTGGCTTGGTCGACTCCAAGTCAAGGGGTCTATACAAGCTGAATGTCAATGGTGTCCAGGCATTATTCACCTCACTACTACTAGGGCTACATCTCGGCAAGGCGGAGCCTGAGGACATCCCACAATCCTAACTCGAATCGTCAATCCGTAGTAATGAATGTAAAAAAACTTAGGTTTAACGTTTAACTTCAAATCCCGCGGAAATGGGGAAAGGAGATGAGAATCCATCGAGTTGCAGCTGGCACGTCGCCAATACCGTATAGAAGCTGAGAGGTGGGACATCGAATCCCTGCGTGATATCGAACCTGAGATTCCAACACGATCCTCCCTTCAATTCCGAGGATATGATATTCGATTGTCGACCATCGATCGTCGTGCCTTTGGGTATTAGGTAGCTGATACGCAAGTTCATGTCTTCCCTTTTGTTCTCTAGACAGACATCGAACTCTCCGGGCTTACCTATAGCCATGTCAGATGTACCAAGATTAATCCAAGCATCAAATGCCCTAAAATCCTCCTTTATGGCTACGCCTGTGATCCTCGGCATATCCTTCTTCAGGTTACCATCTAGGTAAAAGGCCAGAAAATCGTCCGTCTCAGGGTCTCTCCACCTCATCTCGTATGCTTGCTTCCCATGAAAGTCCACCTTTCCTCCAGAGACCGAAAAAACGGACATCTGATGGTCTTTCAGGAATTCGTTGTAGCATGGGGTGTCGGAAAATCTAAAAAGGCAGATTTCCTTTTCGTCCTCATCGAAGCCTTGGAGTATTGCGGGCTGAAAATCGTGTTTTTGGTAGAACCTAAGAACTGCTGGGTCATCCTTAAATGCCATGACGTATATGATATCGCAATTAGAATTCCTAGCTAAAGAGACACATCCATCAACCAGTTCGGTTCCAACCCCCTCCCCTCTGTATTTTGGATGAACGATGAGCCCGGCTAGTTCGGCGTAAGGTGGGTATGGGGTGTCTATCACGGCCCTGCCGACGGCCTTGCCGTCCCTTTCAGCGACGAGATTGTTCGAATATCTATCTAATCCGCCCTTTGCCACATTCGTCAGGTGTTCTTTGATGTGATCGGACTCTTTTCGATAATCTTCTTCAGTGAGGAGTATATCAAGAATAGCGGGAATGTCGCGCTCCTCTAATATCCTTGCCTTGCTCTCCCTAGTTTGCATACCATCATTCATCGTCATGCCACCATTTCGGTAGAGCCATCGCAGGGCATATTGGCGCCTGAACTCGGCCTCGAACTCCTCCTTCGTCGTTCGATCTATGGCGTCCTCCAATTCGCGGGGCATGTCCCCACGTGCTGGATTATGTACAACATCCTGATATAAGAGCTCATAATAGTCGATTGATGACTTTATGGTCACTCTCCCCCCTTTACGGGAAGGCCCTCCCCCACTTCATCCATGAAGCGTTTGACCTTCCTCCTGATGGCCTGCATCAGTTGCTCATTGGGAACCTGGTACTTCTCCAGAACCCCTTCATCCCTGAGCCGCTTCGCGACCAGCTGGGTCATCCTGTCGATGTCGTATTGTGGCCCTTTCCGTTGTAGCTTGAGGGCCTTCTCCCCCTTCGCCGTGATCGAATAGTAGCTGCTGCGGCCATAGACCCTCCTCTCCGCGAGACCTTCCTCGACCAGATCCTTAAGCGTGAGGCTCAGTGTAGTGGGCGAGATCCCCAACTCATCGATGATGTCCGTGAAGGTGGATTCCTCGCTTCCAAGTAGTACGTCTAGTATATGCAGGCTGTATGTCCTTCCTAAAGTTGCCTTCATTATCGATGCCTACCTATTACTCCATTTTTACTACATCGTATACATAAAAAATCCATATATAAATATTATCTTTAAACACTTCTGTCGCTTGGTTTGGCGAGATGGACCTGCTGCTGGCGCTTTTTTTGTGGACAATCAGGCATATTAACAAATATGCTAGTATCTTTCGATGAAAGGGGATGGATCCCGTCGAACAGTATAGAATAGAATCCAAGTACTTCGACTTGCTGTACGGGGATAGGGCGATGGAAGTCCGTTTTTATTCCGATTTAGCCTCTAGATATGGAAAGAAGGTATTGGAGCTGGGAGTTGGCACTGGGGCCCTGGCCATCCCGTTGGCATCGCAGGGCTACGAGGTCGTGGGCATAGACAACTCCCCCGATATGCTTACAGTAGCTGAGGAGAAACTGGGGAAGTGCGAACTGCCCGTCAGGCAAAAGCTGAAGTTCGTCAACGCAGACATGCGTTCCTTCAACCTCACGGAGAAGAATTTCGACTTCGCCTTCATATCATTCAGCACCTTCCTCCACCTCCTGACCCATGAGGAGCAGCTCAACTGCCTTCAATGCATCTGGGAGCACCTTAGGCCAAGGGGAGGGCTTGTCATTTCTGTCTTTCAGCCAGATCCCAAATATCTCAGTGGAGTGTTAAAGTTACATCACGCTATAAAAATCCCTGATAGTGATGCGGAGCTTGTCAGGTATCACCAGGAGTCGCACGATTATGCTAAGCAGCTAATCGATGTCAATTACATCTATGTCATTACTAAAAATGGGATCAGTCGAACTATTGTGACTAACTTTCACCTGAGGATTCTATTCAGAGGCGAGTTTGAACTAATCCTTGACAAAGCGGGATTTGATGTGATAAATGTCTATGGCTCTTTAGAGAAGGAGCCTCACGATACAACCTCGAAGTCCATAATCATGCTAGCGGAAAAAGGGATTTGATTTATAGTAAATTTCAACCCTAAGAAAAGGCGCGATATGATAATGGGGGATAACCTGCAGCTTTTGGGAGTCACGGCCATTCCGCGCTTGGCTAGAAAATATAACGAAAATGTGGAATTTCCAGCACCGCGCGACCTCTACGACCTTGCGCCAGGGGATTTTGGAAAGGTAATCGAAGACGCGGGAAGGATCTTGAGTAAATTCTTCGAGTTAAAGGCATCATGGAGGGACGTGTATCTGGCTTCGGACATCGGAATGGAGCGTTTGGCTTTGGCGGGGGAGATGCAGCTGCACAACTGCGATTTAATTCTGGACGTTGGTTGCGGCAGGGGGTATTTCACGATCACGGTCGCCAATTACGTCGAGCGCGTAGTCGGCTTGGACTTGATGAATGGTTATGGGCGACATGGCTGGTGGAAGAACTTCGCGGAGAGCATGGATGAGGTTGGCCTTTCCAACAGGGTGATGGGCGTTAGGGCCGACGTGAGGCGCCTTCCATTCAGTGAATCATCTCTCGATGGCGCAGTTGCGGTCCACTCAATAAGAAACTTCAAAGACATGATCACCATCAAAACAACAATCGGGGAGATGAAGCGCGTGGTCGTCGAGGGAGGGATTGTGATTATCGCGGAAAGCCTTCCCGTCGCGCGTAACAAAGCCCAAGAGGCTCATCTGCAGATGTTAGAGTGCAAGGCGAGATACACGACTGGGGAACTGCGCTATCTAGAGCGTGATGAGTTGGTGGGCATGTTCGAGGGAGCTGGGTTCAGGGAGATCGAAGTTAGGGAACTCGATTATAATCTAAGTGCTGCCCCACCATTATTCTACATCGACTGCCATCTTTCACTTATGGCAGAAGGGGAAAGAGAGGAAGCTAGGGGAGCATATGGCAAAGCACTCAGCCTGATAAGGGAACATGGTGAGGCATCACCTCCAACTATACTCGTGAAGGCGATAAAATAAAGGAACACTTGTAGGTTATGATTATTATAACGTTTTTTCGAAACCAATGACATCCTTCTTCCATTCATGGGAAGACCCAGTGACTGAACGATAAACTCTGAAATTCGATTTACTCCTCCACTCTTCGCCAACTTTTTCTATCCACTTGTCGTTTATTATGTATAGAGCTAATTGTCCGGTCTTGGCGTTGACCATATATGCACCGAATCCAGGAGAATAGGCAAGCCACATAGTACCTACCATATCGGGATTTGGGAATGATGTTTTATAAGGTGCGTCCTCTTGTGCGCAGACAAGAGCCCTTGGATGCGGGACTTCGCATAGGACCGTACTGATGGGTTTGGGAAGCTTTTCCACCGCATCCTTCTCGAACTGTTCCATGGACACTGCCACATCCCCCCTGCATCGATCGTAATCCAATGATTGGAGTTCTATGAACCTTCCCCCTCCGGTCTGGTAGAACCTCGGGAGAAGAAGCCTCGCCTCGATGTGACATCTGAGGGCCTCTGAGAGTTCGGCTACGGCATCGAAGTACTTCCTCCCGAGCGCTAATGTTTCATCGCAGGTCGAGCTGCAAGGCGCGTGGGCTACGGCCCAGAACTCGATCGGGATCGACCGGTCTTTACCGGATTCAAGGAGCTCTTCATATGCCCTTGCCCTTGAGGAAGGCCCACTCTCGGCGTGAAGTTCTATGCAACATTCGGGATAGCCGTACATCCTCCCCTCGAACCTCGTCAAAGAGGCAATGAACTCATCGCGAGCCTCATTTGGATGCGAGATGATGGAACTGTGTCTGATGTCATCGAACAGGGAGCGAATCTCACCCAGTTTCCTGTATAACTCTGCTGTTTCTTTATCGCGGCATACCACTACCCTTGTATGATGCGGGTCCAAGGACTTATCTTCGAAGCGGACAAGATGCCTCTTCTCGCAGAACGCCCTGAACCACTCCCCAACCTCAAAAGGCACGACAAGGGTCGCAATGGGTTTTTCCCTCATTAAGACCGCCACTAACCAGACAAGATCCCCAGTGTTCAGCTTGGTAAGGAACTGAAACAGGTCAGGCTCATCCACAGGCTACAACCACCAGCCAACTCTCTTTTATCCCAATTATCATGGTTCTTCATCTAAAAGGCCTGGCAGCTCCGATAACTTCACGATCTTCCTGCATTGAGTGTCGCCATATTCCCCCGTCCTGTCGATAAGGACGCTGCTCATTCCCGCTGACCTAGCCCCGAGATAGTCTTCCTCATATTTGTTCCCGACGTGTACCATCTTCTCAATGGGCATTTTGGCCATTTGCGATGCGAACTTGAATATACGTTGATCCGGCTTCTCGAAGCCCACCGTTCCAGATGCAACTAATAAGCTGAAGTAATGAAGCAATCCTGTTTGGCTCACGAGGATCGATAAAATCCTCTGCGAAGGAACATTTGAGACTATGATAAGGCGGAGGCCCATCCGTTTGAGTTCCAAGAGTGAAGGCTCAGCGTCGCCGAACGCCTTGTATTGAATCCTTAGAGGCCACAGCTCGGCCATCTTGGTAGCGATTCCATGGAGATCGGGCAAAGCCAAGGTGCCTAGCATGTGTTCGAACCAAATGACGTCTGTTTCCTCGTTCCACAAAATGCCAGTTCTCCCCTTTTCATGTCTCCACCAATCCACGGCCACTCTGAATGCCTTTTCAAATCTGTCCAGTTCAACATCATAGCCTAATTCGCTCAGAATATCGCGGTAAACGACGTAACCCTCCTTTACCTCATGGGCGATTGTCCCTCCGAAGTCTAGGGAGACCGCCTCAATAATTCCCTTTCCTTCCAAAGCCCCTTTCCCTTACCATAGAATGAAAATGGTGATACATAGAGTTATATCCTTTTTCTGGTGAATTAATGGATGGTTCTATGCCCGAAAGACATTGGATTGAGCAGCTGGCGATAGACCACGGCGATCTTCATTTAGAATATCTAAAGCAAGCTGAAGGACGAGCTCCTGATGATGTCGAACTGCTAGAGAAACTGTTTTTGGATTTTGATGTTCACCGCGGAGATGAAGTATTGGATTTATGTTGCGGGTATGGGAGGCTCTCCATCCGTCTGGCAGATAAGGGATATAGGGTTACAGGTTTGGATATCTCGCCAACTTCGATTGAATATGGTAGAAGGTGGGCCGAGGGCATGAAGATAGGAGACCGTGTTGAGTTTATCGTAGGTGACGTCAGGGATGTACTGAAAATCCTATCGTACAAGCGTGAAAGGTATAAGGCCATCATAAGCATGTTTGACTCGTTGGGATATTGTGATGATGAGACGGATAGGAGCATTCTTATACAATCTCACGAACTTGCCTCCAAAAATTGCCTGCTAGTGCTTGAGGTGGGGAACCGTGACTTCCTAGTAAAACATCTTGAGGACCAGCCTTTTGAGTCAAGTGAATTCGATGACTTAAGGTTGAAAGTGAGCAGGAAATTCGATATCGAAAAATCGCGTTTTGAGCAAGTGTGGAAATTCTACAGAATAGAGGGGGATATCCCGAAACCACTCGCCACAATCCCCTCAAGCATAAGGGCGTATAGCTTGCATGAACTGATAGAGCTTGTCGGTCTAGCTGGATGGAAGTTCATGAGTTCATGTGGGACTCTTGACATGAAACCGGTGAATGCAGACGTAAACAGGATCATAATCTTAGGCAGGAAATAGTTTAAGCACAGTCTAACATGAGCTCACGAGAGATTAACGGTGTTCGTCACACGATGGAAGTTAAGATTTGTACCCAAACCGATGAGGATCTTTACATTAGAACTTGGCAGATGGCACAAGCGGATTCACCTTGGTCCAAATATACTGGACCATTCGCCCCCAACCTTGAGGATGAACTTGATGCCTTTCGAGCTGCCCTTCGAGATTCAGATTCCCGATGCTTGATGGCGATCGACGAAGGGAAGGCCGTCGGAGTATTGGCCTGCAGGAAGGCCAATGAGCTGGCTCGGCTCGGTAGTGGCGATAGGGAGCCCGCCGTATTGCTCGATCATAGGCAAAGCCCAGCGGGTATGAAGCTCCTGGATGCTGCATACGAATGGTCGATCAGTGAAGGGCTGGCGGGCGTATTCGCTTTACTCAAGCTGCCACCGGAAGTGGATCCCAGGGACCAGTGGCATGTTAATCTGTACTTTCAGTGTGGCATGATGTTGACTAGATTAATCATAGAGCATGGAGTTTTTATTCATGGAATTGATAGTTATGCGAATCCTCAAGTCAAGTTTAGAGCAGCTAGCGATATAGAGCTAGATCATCTCAGTGAAGTAGTCCTACGGTCTTTCGACTCGACTAGGGCATTTGAGTACGATCCCCTCGTTCACGACCCAGCCGAGGTGCGCTCGTTCCTCTCCGAGGTTCGTAATGACGAGGGATTATTTGTGGCCTTTCTTGGAGATGAAGCAGTAGGCTTTGTATTCGCTCGAACGCCAACGGGGGGCGAATATGGCCATATAGCAGCGATCGGGACCTTGCCAGAGTACAGAGGAAGGAAGATAGGCACTTGTCTTCTGCAGAAGGCTCACAACTACCTCGTGGGAAAAGGCCATGAGTATTCATTTGTCGGCACTTCGGAGAGCAATCAATCTTCACGGGCATTATACCATAAGATGGGCTATCAGAGTATATATCGCATCTTGAAGTTCATAAGGGCCACAAAGGCCACCAATATTGCAAGAGATCTGATGCCTCACGACCTAAATGACCTAAGCCCTCTAAAGGAATTATGAATCTTCTTTAGGAAAAACAAACATTATATAACTCATCTGATGCTTTCATTACTTCTGCCAACAATTTGTTAGAGAGCGCGCTAATTGATGTTCCTGATAATGCGCGCGATGTGACTGTAAGAGTGACAGTGAGTAAGGGCCTTTAATCTCTTACACGTGATAGTTCTTTTATTTACGGGTGTGGGGGAAGAAAACCCCGGGGCTTGCCCCGGGTGATGAATTCCCCCACCAGGACTCTTGCTCTGAGTAATAGATGCAACACGAAGACAAGAGGATACATCGTAGAGCCCCGGAGCTTGCTCCGGGGTAGTTTCTACTTCCAGTTCTGCCTAGTGCTCAAGAGTAGAATAATTGCTGCAACTTGAATCACGACGACGAACCCAAGCATCAACGCCTTTGACACCGAGGCGTCAAGCATATAGCCGAATAGTGCTCCGCTGATGAAGGTGCCCACTCCCAGCATCACGTTGAAGAAGCCGTAGGCCGTGCCCCTGTTGTCCAGAGGGACTATGTCCGTTACAGCCGCTCTGTAAATCGACTCCTGCATGCCGAGTATGAGGCCATAGGATACACAGGCCAGTATGACGCCAGGTAATCCGACGAGCGATGAGACTGCCAGTGGCAGGATCGAGATGGCGAATGGCACAGCAAGGAACTTGATCCCTATCTTGTCGTAGACGTATCCCGATACGAAGGCCATCGGGGCGTCGACCAGCTGGACGATTACGTATAGGAAGGGCACTAGCCAGAGCTGTCCACCCGACTCGAGGACCTTGGCGCCGTTGTAGAGTATGAGGGCGACGGGCATCAACCCGACTGTGTTCATGAGTACCGCGCCGGAGTACATCCAGAAGCCTCTGCTTAGGTTGCCCTCCGACGCGCCGCTCTGTCTCCTGATCTCCTCGACGGTGCCCCTGATCCTGCGATACATGAGGTAGAGGACGGCCATCATCAGGATATAGAATGGGAAAAGGGACTGCAGCGAGAGCTGGAAGTTGTTGCTCCTCCACATCATCATGAATCCGAGGAAGGAGGGGCCCGCCACGACGCCTATTTGGTCGATGAACTCGTGAAGCCCGAAGGCCTTTCCCGAGCCCATGCCCTTGCTGACCGCGGAGACGACCGCGTCGCGGGATGGGGACCTGAGTGCCTTGCCCAGCCGCTCAGCTATGACGAAGGCCATGACTAGCCAGACGCTGTTTGTTAGGCCCATCATGGGTATCGCGAGTATCAGCCCGTATCCGAGGAAGATGAAGAGCCAGTAGGCGCGTGAGCGGTCGGCGAGGGGGCCGCTTATTAGCCTCATCGCGTAGCCAACGAGCTCCCCGATCCCAGAAGTTAAACCGACGAGGAACGCGGAGGCGCCGAGGAAGTATAGGTAGTCGGGAGCGATCCCACGCCCGGACTCGTAGACGGTGTCTCCGAGCACGCTGACGACGCCCATTAGCATTATGGCGACGTACGCTTTTCGTGAGTCTCTTTGAATCTGTCAACCCAGTTCACCATTTGATGCTTTTTAGAATCAGTCTGCGTCCACGTTGGACGCGATTTAAAGTGGGCCTCATCGCCTTTTTTTGTTTTCCTTCGTCCTGTATAAGCTTTTGACTGTAAACATTTAATATACCAAGCGTATGAGAATCTAATACTAGCCAAACAGAAAGGTAGAGTTCTCATATATTGGTCCTCCGGTAAATCCCACCTCAACAGGATGAGATAATATGATTTAAGTTTATAACAGGATCGATTCACTGTGGGATTTACGTTACTCCCAAGTGAACTTCGCCGTAGCAATTAGGCCGAGGTAGAGCATCTCGGGCGGGTAATTATACCAGGCCGTGGTAATCATGCCCGGCACCTTCCCATTCTCGATGCAGCGTTGAGCAAAAGCGTGGATGTTCGGGATGAAGCGAACAAAGTTAGGCAGTCCATGCCACAACTCGTCATTCCCGATGGCCGTGGGCCCCGCGATCACGTTGAATCCGTTGTCCTGATAGAACTCGATGTAGGGGAATGCCTTCAAATACTTTGGGAATCCCGTGCCCAAATACTTCTTGAAGTAGGAGAGGTACTTTGGTCCTAGGTCTTCCTCGAAGGATTTGGCCCTCCGCCGGCTTCCCCCCTCCAAAATCGAAGGAAGCCATTTTGCGGGGAGTTCGTCAAACCATTCCCCCAACCACCTCCGATCGAATCCGGCGCTGCGCGTTCCTCGCGCGATCACACGAGGACTGGGATCGCCTGTCGTCCAGTAATCCCAATACATCAGCCAGGCGTTTCTATTCAGGCTGCTTAGTGCCTCAGGATTCGCGCAGATGACGTCGTCCCACAATATGGGCACCTTTCCCTTTTCATGAAGCCATTCACAAACCCTGTTGACGAGCTTCAAATAAACGCCGGCCTTGCCCGTCCTCGCCTCTTCGGCTCTGCATTCAGGGCACATCCCCAGCTGCCGGGTCTCGTCTGCCCCAATGTGGAAAAATCTAGAGCCGTGGTGTAACTCAATAACCTCGGTGATCAGATCGGTGATGACCTCAAATGATCTAGGGTTCATGGGGCAAACTTGGTCGAGTGCGTATGGTTTGTCCTCTATCATATAGTAATCACTTGGCGGCTCCCGGATATCTTCGTAATCATCGTGCATCAAGAGGTAACGAAGGTGGCCTATTGACTGTTGAAGGGGAATCACCTCCATGTGGTTCTCCTCAGCAAAGCCCACGACCTCCTTCACCTCCTCCACGGTCAGCGCTGAAGGGGCGCTGACAACTGCGTGCTTCCTGAATGGAAATCTCGGTCCGTACTCGAAGAGGATTGTATTGAGCTTCAGGTTAGCAGCCGCCCTAATCAGGTTCTTGGCATCTTCAACTTTCATCTGGATGAAACTATCGAAGTTCACGTGGAATCCCCTTAAGGAGAGGCTGGGATAATCTCTCACATGCCCCACGGGAACTACATCTCCGTTGGCCAGTTGCCTGATGGTCCTCAATGCATTAATGAATCCTCGTTCATCAGATGCCCGAACCTCGATTCGGTCCTTCCTGATATCAAGTTCATAACCCTCAGGTGGCGCATCTGCCCTAGAGAATAGGAGCTTATGGGGCTTGTCTCGGATTGGTAAAGAAAGGCATTCTGCGTAAAGGGCGTGAACACTTGGGGACACCCCCTCAGCGACGATCCCCCAGTCCTCTCCGAGTTTTACCGCATCTTCGGTGATGTCCATTTCTTTGGGCATTGGAATAAGGTTGACCGCCCTCGTTCCCAAAACCTCCATTATCTCATATATTCCGTTGCCAACGCCATTAAATCCCTTTCCATTAAAAACGGAAGGACCGATCATCTAGGGCAGGATACGATCTGGAGGACAATGAGGCCCATGACCATGAAGATCATGCTGAAGGGGAAGATGAACCATATCTCGGACAATCCAATTGCTGCAGCCACTATGGTCGGCGTGATGGAAACCACGACGCCTTCCGTAAGGAAGTAAACGCTGTAACTGAAGCCCCTGCCAACTTTGGGCGTTATATTGGCCACTATCGAGTTCATGGGTGACCAGACACTGCTACTGAAGAACATGTATGCGAGATAAGCGATCAAAAGGAGGTAAAAAGGGGCTAGTAACATCAAAAATAAGATGGAAACGGCAGAGCAGAGGATGACCAAGCTAAGCGCCTTCTTGGGCCCCATCTTCTCTCCCATGTATCCACCGTTCAAAGCCCCCATTATGCCGATAAAGGGACCCAGACCGAAGATGAGGCTGGCCGTCGAATCTGTGAGGCTCCTGACCTCGACTAGATAAGTCGTCATGTATGTCTGGATCCCAGTCAATCCCATACAATTAAAACCAATGGCGATTAGGAAGACAATGAAGGTCGTGGAAAGGATCGAGGGGAGGTTTGATAAACCCATCTTGTTCCCGCCACCATCTTGAACCCCTGTCCCTAGTTCTTCAGTCCTCAGTACCAAGAACCCCCATGCCAATATGGGGAAGGCCCAGAAGGTGTAAGTCCATCTCCAGCCTATCGTCGACTGGAAGACGGAGAGGACGATCAATCCGATGGCTGAGCCAAAACTGCCCAGAGCATTGTGAAAGCCCATCGACCTGTTGACCTTCTCCGGGCCGACGATGTGGCTTATGCGGCTGAGACCCGAGATGTGATAAATCGGTGAACAAAGCCTCATGGCGGAGACGCCGAGGACCAAAACCAAAAAATTGTCGGCCCGGCTCACGAGGAAGGCCGAAAGCCCCTCGGTGACCATGCTGGCGAATAAGAGCTGCCTCGTAGTGAGCCTCTCGGATAAGTACCCGGAGGGAAGGTTGGCCAGGAGCTGGATGAAGCTTGGGACGGTGGCCACGAGAGACGTTTCGAGAAGGCTCAGGTTGAATTCCCTTATGAAGGTGGGAATGAGAGCGACCTGCGTAAGATAATATACCTCCACGAACATGTGGGTCAAGCTGACCACCCAGAAGGGCTTCATTCCTGTCATGGATTTCTTTCCTGGGATCCTCGACAACGGAATAGGGTCAGGATAAAAGCTGATCGATCCCTAGTAGCTCCTTGATCAATAGGGCGATGGAGAAATCCACGCCATCGCCAAATTTTCAATCGGGCATTGACTTTACATAGCTATTTGACTGGAAGTTCATCCGGAAATCCAGTCGCTCGTTCATAGGCATAGGATATTCTGAGCAGCGTTGATTCGTCGAAGTGCTTGGCTATGAGTTGCAGGCCGACGGGCAGTCCATCCACCAGGCCAGCCGGGATGCTGATGGCGGGGACGCCAGCCAGATTCACTGCGGCGGTATCGATGTCCATGCGGTACATGCTCAGGGGATCGGCGATTTCACCCATCTTCCAGGGCAGACAGGGCATCGTAGGGCCCGCAAGTACGTCGAAGGCCTTGAAGGCCTCCATGAAGTCCCTTATGATGAGGGTTCTGACCCTTGCGGCCTTTACGAACCACTCCTCATAGTACCCAGCTGATAGCGCAAAAGTGCCAAGTATTATCCTCCTCTTCACCTCATCGCCGAATCCTAGGGCCCTGGTCCTCGAGAACAGTTCATCCCATCCCTCATCCGGTTTCGCATCAAGATGAAAGCCAAACCTCAGGCCATCGAATCGTGAGAGGTTGCTAGAGCATTCGCTCATCGCTATCAGATAATAAGTAGGTAGCGAATATTTCAGCGATGGAAGTGAAACCTCCTCCACGCTCCCCCCCATCTCCACGATCTTGTCTAGAGCACTGTGGACTCTGCCAGCCACCCTCCCGTCCGTTCCCTCTGCGAAAAACTCCCTAACCACTCCCACCTTGAACTTCCCGGTCTCCTTGGTGGTCTCCTCGACGTAGGGTGGCACGCCCTTGTCGACGCTCGTCGCGTCCTTTTCGTCAAAGCCAGAGATCGCCCCGAGGAGGATCGCGACGCCGAGGACATCGGGCGCCATGGGCGAGATCAACTCCAAAGAGTTGGCATAGGAGACGAGTCCCCATCTGGACACGCTCCCATACGTCGGCTTCAGGCCCACCGTGCCCGTGAAAGCCGCAGGGCACCTCACGCTCCCACCTGTGTCGCTACCGAGGGCTGCCAAAGCCTCACCGGAAGCAACGGCGGCAGCACTACCGCCACTACTTCCGCCTGGCACCCTTGACACATCCCACGGGTTGTGAGCGGGACCAAAGAAACAGGTCTCGGTGGATGAACCCATGGCGAACTCATCCATCGTCGTCTTGCCGCACATGACGGCGTCCTCTTCCAATAGCCTATCGACAACCGTTGCGTTGTAGGGGGGTATGTAATTCGCCAGCATCTTGGATCCGCATGTGTTTCGCACTCCCCTCACGCTGATGTTGTCCTTGATGGCCACCGGAAGGCCCGCGAGCATGCCCACCCTTTCACCCCGAGCGATCTTCCCATCGACCTTCCCCGCCGACGAGATCGCATCGTCCATGATCGTTATGAAAGCGCGGATTGAAGGCTCCCTCCTCCTCAGCGTCTCAATGGCTCTGGCCGTCAATTCGGATGCGGTCGTTCTCCTATCCCTTACATCCAAGATCGTCTGAAGGGTGTTCATCTTGGTTCACTAGAATGCCTTCGGGGACTTGAAGTAGCCGTCCCTCTTCTCCCCCGCGTTCGCGATGGCCTCTTCCTGGGTCAGGGGGCTCTTGGGCTCATCTTCCCTAAGCCTGTTCACGATGTCCAACACGCCGTAAGTCGGTTCGACATCCTCGGTCTCAACTTCCTTGATCTGCTCAAAGTGGCTCAGTATCTTCCCAAGTTCAGAAGCAAGTCTTACCTCTTCATCTCGATCCAGCTTTATCTTGGAGAGGGCGGCATATTTTCTAGCATCGCTATCATCGAACTGCCTTCTTTTTGAGTTGCTGGGCATTGGAACCAGCCTGTTTGGTGTAGATGTTTCCCTTCTTAATCCTAGACCCCTGAGATAAGTCTTTTATCATTAACTTCCGACCGATGTGCAGATGACGAGGATGAGGTTACTGGTTCTCTACGACTCAAGGTCGGGGAATACGGAAAAGATGGCCAAGGCTGTCGCGGACGGCGCAAAGAAGGTGAAAGGCGCTAAGGTCGACCTCAAGAAAGTCGATGGATTCGATGCCAGGAGGCTCAAGGGCTACGATGCCTTCGTGGTCGGCTCTCCTACCTATTATGGGGAGATGTCGGGGAAATTGAAGACGCTGTTCGATGAATCCGTCGACATACATGGGCAGCTGGAAGGGAAGGTCGGAGCCGCGTTTACCTCCGCGGGAGGCACTGCCACTGGGGCAGAGACGACGATAATCTCAATCCTCCAGGCCATGCTCGTACATGGGATGGTGGTTCAGGGGAACAGCTCCGATAAACACTACGGTGTTGCCTCCGTAGGCAAACCCGATGCTGGGACGAGGAGGCTCTGCGAGCAGCTCGGGGAGAGGACCGCTAAACTTGCCTGCAGGCTCTGTGGAACTGCCCAAGATTAGTCAAGACCTGATCAAGGATCTCAGCAACAATTTTTCACATGTCCATGCACTCCTCAATAGTTAAATATCAAAAGTCACGGCTTCCCCCATGAATCCGTGAGGAAACATGGCCCTTGACCGGGATCTAGTCTATAAACTTCTCAAACAAGTTCCTAAGGGGAAGGTCACCTCTTATAGGGGATTGGCAAAGGCCGCCGGCCATCCGAAAGCAGCAAGGGCCGTTGGTGGGATGATGAGGCACAATCCATATGCCCCATCGGTGCCCTGTCACAGAGTTGTATACAACGATGGAAGGCTGGGTGGCTTCAATGGCCTTATTGGGGTCAAGGATAAAGTTAGGATCCTGGCTAAAGAGGGCGTAAGGGTCGAAGAAGGCAGAATAGTCGATTTTAGGAAACTCTACTTTGATGGCTTCTCCCTGAAATTGGCCAGGAAGGCCCGATTGCCATAGGGAAATGCCCCCATCCATCAACACTCTCGATGGTCGAGGGGACGCGGGATCAGCCCTTGTGCGTTTCCTCTAGGAGCCTCATGCTCTCGGTTACGAGTTTACCCCCAGCATCGTTCCTCAGGATCGACGCCGTCGGCTCATATCCCCCCTCATCATATGCCCGCGACGTGAGTATGTAACCCTCCGATTCCTGGTTGCAGAGCTCAGCGATCAGAGTATGCTCGAATGGCGATTTTCCCCTGATCTTCATCCCGAGCTCCAAGAAGACCTCACCGGGAAGTCCAAGAATCGCCACCTCGCCGATCTTGAGCACCTGAAGCTCGTATTCCCTTTCTGTGATGTTCACCTCACTTATCTCGTGGTGCTTCCTGTACCATTCGGGGAGGTCCTTCTTGATCGGGAGCGTTATCCTCCTCGTCTTCGCATCTATATCGGCCACATCGCGAAAGTCGGTTATCCGTTCGAGGGCCTTCAGTGATTCCCCGCCCAAGGCATTCCCGAGCCTTTCGGCCTCCCTGAATCTATCTTCGGCGCTTAGCTCGCCCCATCTTGGCTTTGATCCCGCCCAGTTGAATCTCGGCACGGCATCCTTGGGCTGGGGGATCTCCCAACACCATCTGGGATTGACGTTCCCGCATGGTGCGTTGAGGAACATGCATATGGAGCCGGGCTTGGCCCGCTCTATGAGGTCAACGGCGTATCCTGAGAAATCCCTCGATATCAACAGCTCATGTGGCCCTAACGTTACGCCATGGCAACCATAGTTCACAATCGTGCATATCGTCCCGCCCTTGATGCCATCCACCCGGAGGATATTCACGAGCGATTCAAAGGGCCCATCGGGCCACGAGTAGAGGTAATGAGGTCCGACAGGACTTGATGGGTTCCTCCGGTTGACGCCGATGAAGCACTCCCCGGTCGCAAGTCCGACCTTCGCCGGCCTGAGCCCTCGCCAAGCCTCCAAGAATGTACCCGCGATCTTCCTCCCGAGGATCACCTTCCACTCTCCGCCCATGTCCTCACTATTCGGTCCAGTGTGAGTGTGCGTCCCATGCGTCATCACATTCGATCCTGCTACTTTCGTATCCTTCTCTATGAGGCGCTTGGCCTCCTCGACGCTTTCACCGGGTATGGATATTATGTCGCACGAGATGATGCCGACCGTCACCCCGCCTGCCTTAAGGACAAGGGCCTTAGCATAGAGCGGATCGTGAACGCCGATCGAACCCTGAGTCCTTTCGCTATATCCTGATAGGCGGTAGCCGACCGGTGGCGTGATCTCGTGCCTTGCTGCGCCCGCCTCGATTTTTCCCATAAGTCGGAGCCAACCCGTTTACTCTTAAAATCCTTCTCTAGCCGGTTTCGATCCATTTACGCAGCTGTTTCGGGCCATCCCGCCTCATAGGCGATGGCCATGGGCCGTAGGGGGCCAGAAGTTTTCAAACCATCCCTACCACCCGATCTGGGTAGAATTGTGAGCACTCCCGGCATTGCCTTTGGAAAGCAGAAGGCAGCGCCCGCCAGAAGAGCCATAATTGGCTAAGCGAGCTGAGGAGCGCGGTCTGGCCGAGCGCCACATCTCTGGGTTCGTCGAACTTGCTCATAAGCTTCTGCAAAACAGATTAAAGAAATCCCCTCCGCCTCTTTCTAGACGATATTGGCATCGCTGTGAGAAGTCTTAAAGCCGCCATTGAGCTGATCGCATGGGAGGAGTTCGTAGTATGAAACTCGGATGCGCAAGCTACTCGTATCATAGGATGTTCGAATCTAAGGAGATGGATTGGCCAGGTTTTCTGGAAAGGACATGGAAGATGAACCTAGATGGGATCGAGGTGAATTCCCTCTTCATGCCCAGGGACAAGAAAGTTGCCACGGGCATCAAGAGGGGGGCCTTAAAACTCGGCTTGGACATTTACGCCTTGACGTTGGACATTAACCTCTGCGAGCCAACTGTAGCCAAGAGGGAGAGGGCAGTCGATGCCGTGAAGCAGTGGATAGATATCGCGGCGCTGCTAGGCGCCCCGGCAATGAGGGTCGACCTCGGTTGGACGCCGAAGGGCGGAAAGGATGAGGAGGCGATAAAGTGGGCCATCCAGAGCTACAAGAAGTGCGTGAGCTATGCCAAGACGAAGGCTATAGTTCTAACTATAGAAAATCATTACGGGCTTTCGGCTTCAGCTAGCAGGATAACGGAGATAGTGGAGAGGGTCGGTACGGACTGGTTTGGCCTGACGCTGGATACGATGAATTACGGCACAGGCCCTGAGGCGTATGACCAGATCGCCAAGACGGCCAAATACGCCGTATACGTGCACGCAAAGACCCACAAGCTCGAGGCCGGAGGAGGAGGCCAGCCCAAATGGATCGAGGTGGACATAGACTATGGCAAGATAATGGAGATCCTCCGCGGGATCGGTTACGAAGGATATCTCAGCATAGAATACGAGGGCGAAGAGGATGAGGAGGCTGCGGTCCCCAAGAGCGCGGAGTTCATAAGGTCACTACTGCATAGATGAAATAGCGCCGACAGCGGAGGGCCTAAGGGGCCGGCTTCGATAGGGCCGATCCTGTTAGCTCTGGCATCTTCGGGCTGGTAATGGCCCATACTGCACATTATGTAGGTGCCTTCCCGCAAGTTGCCAGTTTCCACCTCAATCCAGGCTTCGGTTGTGGATCGAAATAAAAGGCGGCCCAGGCCGATGCCGATGCCCGCCCTCCTCAGCCATAATCACATTCAGGCAAGGGGAACCAACGCGAGTTGGAATATGGTCCGAGTCCTCATGTTGAACTAGATCCCGGCCATATAAAACGCCGTTTTCAGAGCAAATCGATTGAAATACGTTCAAAAAAAGGCTTATTATATTTTGGCATCCTACATTGGGGAGGTCGTCTATGATCGTCCTAACGGAGCTAGCTGTCGAGATAATCATAACGATCATCGGCATCACCATCGCCGATATGCTGTGCTTCGTCATTAAGGAGAAGGTCCTGAACAGGAGCAGGAGGGATAGGCCGACCAAGTCGATGGCCTAACCCGCATCGGGCAAGACATATGAAGACTTGGCATCGTTTCCCTTGAGGCCCCAGTGATGTCATCTATGGTGAAACTACTGAGTGAAAAATTATACCTGATCCTCGGTAAGGATAACGATTTGGGGAACAAATTACACTCACATTACGTTTATGAATGCAGGAGGGGTGAACAAAGGGAGGCCAAAAAAAAGATAGGCGATCTCATCGAGGGATATAGCGATAGCAAATTATTGGCATTGTCCTATGACGATGTAACGAAAAAATTGTTACAAGATCTGATATCGCTTAAGGAGATCGAGCCTCAATGGTTCGAAGTCGTATTCAAGCTCCTGAATGGACTAAGTGATTTGCTCGACAGGGAAATCGCAAGGGCGACAATCATACCCGAGCCGAAGACGATCATCAGGGACATTAATGAGGGGCTCCACAGAATGCCCATTTATGACGAATCGGACGTCATTAAAGCCGAGGAGGGGAATCCTGGGATGGTGGAAGTCAATTACCTGAGCAGGATGTTTTCCCCGGAATACGACGGCAAATTCGGGATTTAGAGGTACACGCAATTCATCTGTACGTTAAATGTCCATAAAAACTTATTCGTATGGGATTACATCAATGTACATAAATCGTTGAGGGGCAAGGGTATGGGATCGGGGATCATTTCATACTGTGAGACATTGGCCAGGGGGATGGGATTCACGAGATTTAGTGTGGAATATCCCAACAGGGGATTTTGGGAAAAGGTCGGCTACGAGATCCCTGAGCAATATAGGATCGGCGAATCGGGGGAGACAAACTATACACACGAAGGATATAAGGAAATTGAATGAGGGGCCTCAACGCATCCATTAAAATGAAATCGCGACCGTATAACGCATACTATGAAAAAAGGCTTAAATACATAATATGACTCATATGACATTAAATAATGACTTACCTAGATGATGCATACGGGAGGCTGCTGAAGAGTTTAGGCGGAAGGCCATTTAGGTTGAATGAGGTCGTCGAGGCATTAGGACTTAGGCCTGGTTACGTGAAGAACCTGCTCAGCGAGCTCGGCAGGAGGGGCTGGGTCTCCACCATGCCAGATCCGACGGAGGCTCGAAGGACCATCTACAGGCTTGATTTGGCGGCCGCGGGCGAGGTCGAAAGCGTCCCAGTGCAGTCGATGCTCGGGGAGCATATCGGCGAGTATGTGCTCCTCGTCAATGGCACCATAGTCGATAAGGACGAAGATGTCCAAAGGCTCCTCCGGAGGGCGCTTAGAAAATACAAGCCCGAGCAGATATACATCACAAGCGCTGGCAGGCCAAAGGAAATTGTCACGATTGGCTTCTAGTAAACGATGCTGGCCCCATGTCTCGGATGCACCCCCCTCGCCATCGATGGCAATCACGGTCTCAGCTCAGAAGGGCGCGGGTGGGACAACGAGGGGCGTCCAGGTCGACACTGGCTTCTCGGGTTCGATCGCGGTGGATCGGGAACTCCTCACTTCACTGAACCCAAAGAGGATCGGTGAGATTCGCATCGCGACTGCGACGAGCGCGGGCGTCAGGACGGAGTTGTACCTGGTCTACGTGTCCATTCCTGAGATCGGCATGAGGGCGGAGCCATTCGCAGCCCTCCAGGCCACGAGGTGCCTTATCGGGAGGAGGATACTGGATCGTCGAAGGTGGTTGCTCGATAATATGAAAAACGAATTTTGCCTCCTTTAACATCATTACATGTACCACGAAAAGTCTTTTATAGTTTACCGAGATAGGAGGTGCGATGTTGGGGGAGGAGATCGTTCATGGCATCAACTGAAATAAAAGAGGAGAAGATTCCCTGGATCCCACTGCTCCTTTTAATGGTGTTCTACCCGTTCATAGCGAACATATGGGCCGTGTTACTTCCCGATTCGAGTGCGACGGTATGGTATGGTATAACAAGATCTGCCTGCCACATGGTCTTGATAACGGGCGCCTATCTGCTGATACTACTCGCGCTTGGCATGAGGTCGATGAAGCCGCTGAGGGAGAGGATCAGCGCAAACACGCTGACATACCTATACGCTGTAGGGGCATCCGTCGGCTACGTCGGCGTAACTGACGGCTTTCCGATTACCGACTGGTACGTAACGATGCTCGCCGACAGGGTCGTTTATCCGGAGCTGTCGCAGCGCTACTGGCCTGCGTTCTGGGCCCCCTCAACGGATACGATCAATCAGATGATCACAGGTGGCGTATCGGTGCCTTGGGGGCTTTGGCTTCCCAATGTCCTCTGGTGGGGGATGCTGTTGGCCCTTTTTGCTATCTGCACCACATCCGTTTCGAATATATTCCGCCGCGCCTGGATCGATATAGAGAAGGTGCCCTTCCCGCAGACGGCAGTGGCACAGAATCTGATCATGCGCGGGATCGCCGAGAAACCCCTGAAGGAGCGGTTCGGGATGCCTTTCTTCATAGGGGTCGTGCTGGGCCTGGCGTTCGAGGTTCCTCTCCTGCTCACATATACGTTCCCATGGTTCCCTGACATTTACAGCTGGAGGGCGAATATGTGTGCCACGGGCGCCACTTGGATTCCAGCCAACTCGCCGATCGCGGGCATCATATACATCGGAGCCCTAGAGAAGCACCCCATCTACGGTGCGGTCTTCTACCTCGTGCCATTGTCGATATCGTTCAATGCGTGGTTCTGGTCATTCGTCGCGATAATTCTGACCCAGATAGCGTACATCATGGGCTACTACACTGGGCTCGCTAGCACCGATGGTTGTGGGAAGTACTGGTGCGGCACGAACAACATATGGAAAGGGGAGCCCTTCAAGTGGAACGTCTTCTCCACCACCGGAATGGTCTTGGGCATGTTCGCGATATACGTCGTCCTCAACGCCCGCTACATCGCGGAAACCCTCCGCGCGGCGTTCAGCTCTCTGCCCTCCGATCGCATAAAGGAGATCGAGAGGAATGAGCCGACGACGTACAGGGTCGCGTGGCTGACCTTCATCGGGTCGTTCGTGCTGTTGGCGGTCCTGATGATCTTCAACGACGTGAGCGTCGTGCCCGCCTTCATGATGATCATGACCGGCCTGATCTGGATGTTCGTCGCGGTCCGAGTCTTCGGCCTCGCTGGCCTTGGATTCCCGACGGCCGGTCACGCCGGAACTGCTGTCATGAAGGCCTACTTCGGCGAGGATCCCCCAAGTCCGATGACGAGGGAGTGGATGATCTCCGTCGCAGGCCTGACGAGGTACCCATTCTGCCAGGGGGTCGCGAAGGGCTTCGGGGCCGGCTTCGTGGGAAGTTTCTCGTCCTACCGTCTGGCCAGCGTGACTGGGACGAGCACCAAGAACGTTTACAAGGTGGTCCTGGTCGCGTGCCTGATAGCGCCGTTCATGGCGAACATCGCGTTCATATATGCGAGCAACACGTGGGGCCTAATGCGCCTAGGGCCCGTCCGCGGCTACGTCGGATCATCGTACATCGATGGCTGGGCAAGCGCTATCACTGCGGCAACAGATCCGGCCCCCGTCCCATGGATCCCACATGCCGCTGCGGGATTCATCGCGGCGGTGGTTTTGAGCTATCTCCACTCGAGGTTCGTATGGTTCCCGTTCGAGCCAATAGGCCTCTTCATAGCGACCGAGGAGTGGGGCTCATTACAGGGGCTATGGACGATGTTCTTAGCGGCTTGGATCTTGAAGGTCATGACGCTCAGGATGGGCGGAAGTAAAGCATACGAAGAGCTTGGCGTGCCAATCGCAACGGGTTTCATAGTCGGATTTGTGATAACCGCCTTAATCGGTGGAGCAGTACTTGACTTAAGATTCTTCTTCCCATTCTAGATAATGCAAGGGTCAAACGAAAATAAGGGGCTCAGGGACTAGTCACATCACATAGATCACAGTGGTTTCATAATCGAATTAACTGGGCGCTCGGGTGAAAGTCACAGTGTCCTCCAATTTACTCGAGTCCGTACCTAGGATGAGCTCGAACTGATCCGCCTCGACGTCCTCGAGTAACGGTATGCCCGTCACCTTCGCCGCCCTCTCCGTCAGGCAGGCGATGTCGTTCCTATCCAGCAGGTCAAGGTTCCACTTCCTGACGCCCGCCATCAACTGCTGAAGCCCCACGCCCACCCTGTCGTTGAGGTATGTGTAGAGGCCGATCGCCTCCCATGGGATCTTTCCGCCGTCCTTGCCCTTGAGGAGTAGGGATCCAACGAAGAATTTGCCCGGATCGGATCCATACTGCTCGGCGAACGACTTCGGCAGCTTCCCCTGTCCAGCGAGCTCCACGAAGTACGAGGACTTCATGACGGCCGTCAGCGGCGCCCTTGCCATCGTTATCGCCTTTATTGCGGCGCCATCTCCCAGATTACTCATCGCAATGGCCTTAAGGATCTGCGTCTCGTTTATGAAGCCGCCCGCCATCGATATGTCGGGCACGTGCTTCCCGTTCCTCTTCAGGATCGCCACGCATCTCAAGACCTGGGCCTCAAGATAGACAGTGGGCGAACTCATCTCGTTCATCATCGGCACGGGGCTCATGCCAGTCCCTCCGCCCGCTCCGTCGAAGGTGATCGCGTCAACCTTGGCCTCTGAGGCCACCTTCATCGTAAAGGCCACTGCAGAGGGGCGATATGCGCCCGTCTTGAGGAAGACGCGCTTTGCCCCCTGTTCTCGAAGCCATTCGACATCTTCTACGAAATTCTCTAGGCGCGGCATTCCCACTCTGCTGTGCCTCTCAAACGTTCGGAAGACCCCCGCCCTGAAGGCCTCCCTGACGCCCTCGTCCTCTGGGTCCGGTATGAGGAGGTAACCCCTCCTCTTGAGCTCCATTGCATCCTCCAAGGAGTTGAGCCTGACTTCGCCTCCTATGGCCTTGGCGCCTTGTCCCCACTTCCTCTCTATGGTGTCCACTTCAAGCTTCGAGATGGCATAGGCATCGACGCCAAGGTTCTGATCCTCAACGTTAGTCTGGACCACTATGTCACCGTTCTCCCCGTCCCAAAACTCCCTGTAGACCCTGACCCTGTTCTCCATGTCTTTGGAATATGCCAACTTCCCGCCAGTGAACTCCGAATCCGGATCCATCCCACAAACGTTCTCACCTATAGAGAGTATGACGCCAGAAAGGGCAGCCCCCACCGCAAGGCCCTGCCAATAGTTCCTTGCAACGGCCGTTGAGCCAAAGGCACCGGTGATCACCGGGAGCTTGAGCCTGATGCTGCCCATCTCGCTGGATATGTTCACCCTCGGGAAGAGGGCGAGATCCGGATCCTCATCTATGCCGTCAGCGCCCAAGAGGCCGGAGAGTATCGTCATGTGCGACCAGTCGAGGAGATAGTCCTTCAGTGAGGCCGCGGTGCTCTGCCCGTACTTGTCCACCTTGGGGTAGAGTGCCTCCCTCCCCCTCAGGGCCGAGAGTCCAACCTCACAGAGGGAGGTGCAGTCCCTCACGCACAGCGGGCACATGCCGCTAGTCGGGGACACGTCCTTTACGCGCGTGGCAGTTCCCGTCGTAGACATGGCGTTCAGGTACGAAGAGTTGGGTGAAATCCTATCCATCGTCTTATTCTGCAAAAAGGCGATATCCCAAACAAATGGATATATAGCATATTTATTATCTTAGGATTGCTTTTCTAACGGAGATGATAGGAAAAGTGCCATCCGTGTCAAAAATGGGCCTTATGGCGGGAGAGAAGATAGCGGATTTGCTCAAAGACCAGTCAAACCTGAATCTTCTGAAAAACATCTGCTCAGGGAAGGGCCTCGACGTGAACCTCAGCTATCTCTCGAGGCACCTCAGGAGGCACAGGAACAGCATAAGGGAGAGGGTCAGGAATCTGCTCCAGCACAAGATCATCGACCGACCGATCTTCCCCTTCTTCGGGCTCTTCAAGGAGTACCCCCTCCTGGTGGCCGCCTACGCGGACATCCCCGATAGCGAGCGGGTGAACGAGTGGCTGAGGAACGACAGGAACGTCTTCGCCGCGTTCAGGGTGAGGGAGGGGGAGTACAACACGATGCTCTTCGAGTTCCACCAAAGTGTATGGAGCTATCACATGTGGAGGGATGCCCTCGTCCTCGAGGATAAGATCCCCCGGAGGGGTGAAAGGGCCCCATCGACCGTCTATTACTTCGCGAACCAATTGATAGAGAAGTACGATCCCACCGCCGGCACAACCCTCATAGAGGAGGAATTCGGGAAGAGGAAGAGCAGGATCGACATCAACGGCTACGAGGTCGATAAATTAGCCCTTCAGGTGATGCAGCATCTGGTAAATGGGGAGGGCATAAAGGTGAACGAAAACCTCCTCTCGAAGGAGCTGGGCGTTCACAGGAGGACGATATCGAAGAGGATATCGAAGCTCTTGGAGGCGGGGCTCATACTGGAACCTTGCTGCCGGTTCCCATCGTTCTTCGTCCCCCCGAACTACCTCCTCGTCTTCTCGATGGTTGAGATAAGGGATTCGAGGGAACAGATCATCAGGGACATACAGCGGGATCCGCACGTGAGCTTGGCCTACAGGATAAGCGAGGGCAGGTTCAACACGCTCCTCTTCGAGTCCCACCTGAGCATCGAGGATCACCTGATTTGGGAGAAGGAGTATTCGGATCGATATCCCGGATGCTTCGGATCGACAAAGATAAACTACCTGTCGCCCCGGATGACGATCTCCATAGACCAGCAGAAGGTTTCACTCGGGATAATAGATGACAAGCTGGAGGAAGTCAGGGCAAGTGCATGAGGGACTAGGGTGCTCTTAGGCCACAATCTGGGAATCCAGAATGGGTCGAACTGAAAGACTTAAGCACTGCAAAAGGCTTGAAGACACAAAGAAACCCATGGAAAAGTGGGGCCGATGAAATCGGGGATCGACAGGGACGTCGTGATCATCACGTGCATATTCGCATTGAGCAACACCGCCAGCGGAACGTTATCGCCGATATGGCCGATCTACATCGTGAAATTGGGCGCGACCATGACCGAGCTCGGCTTCATCTTTTCGGTTGCCAGCATCGCCGCCTCAACCTTACAGATCCCAAGTGGCATGTTATCGGATCGGTTCGGAAGGAAGCGGCTGCATGCCCTCGGGGTCCTGCTGGGCGTCCTCCCCCCGATGATGTACGGTTATGCCGGGCAATGGCTTGAGCTCTTGCCATTGTCAGTGCTCGCGGGAATCTCAACTGGCCTATCCACATCCATACGCTGGACCGTTGTAGCTGACATTTCATCGGACAAGATGGCAAAGGCATACAGTTGGACCATTGCGGGCATGCTGACGGGGGTGACGGTCGGCCCCTTCTTGGGGGGATTCGTCTCAGACCTTTATGGGATCAAATCTACCTTCATCGCGTGCTATATCCTATACTCCGCAACATTCCTCCTGTCGGTCTTGCTACGGGAGACCAGATCCATACAGACGGGAGGGCCCCCTCCCCTTCCCACGGATGATCAAAGCTCTCTGTTGAAGGTCGCCTTGATCTTCTCCGCCACCAACATCATCCAGGGATTGGGATTCTACCTGACCACGCCTGTATCGCCGATCTTCATCACGACGAAGTTCAACATCGATTACACGCAGCTTGGGATAATATATGCCCTGGGGTCGGGATTGCCTTCGATACTGATACAGTTCCCCGGTGGGAGGATGGCCGACACGTATAACAGGAAGAAGCTAATCGTATGGACCATAATCTTCTCCTCCCCCTTCACCGCGACCATCGCCCTCTCCAGGAACATAATCGAGTTGATGCTCTCCCTCGTGTTGAACAGCCTCATCCTCAACATCGCATGGCCCGCGTACCAAGCCCTCATGATGGAGTCGACGCCTCCCAACAGGTGGGGGTTCATCAACGGCATTTCGGCGACCACCATGTGGATGGGCATGACCGTCGGTTCAGCTCTGAGCGGATTGTTCTGGGAGAGCTTCGGCGCAAGCTCACCGTTCTATGCCGCTGCAGTGATCTTCCCGCTTTCGGCCCTCCCATTCCTCTCGCTCGGCGCGGGTGGTCAGAGCAGGGAGAAGTTCTGCCCCAAGTGCTATGTCTTCAGGACCCAGAAGGAGAACTTCTGCATCGTCTGTGGCACAAAGCTGAAGGAGATAAGGGTGGGGCCGAGGGAGAGGTGACGCATCGGCCGACGTTCCGGTGCATGCGCTAACGGAGCTCGAAAATCCTCCTCGGGTTCTCAACCATTATAGTGGGGATGAGCTCCTTCATCCCCTCAGCCTCCATCTTGGGTATGAAGTGATCGACGATGTAGCTAAGATCCCTGGGCTTACCTCCCCCGATCTCTGAGGCATTGTAGCCCCCCGCATCTTGCGAGAGGAGGATCTTGTCCTCATGTCCCTCCGAGGTCATCCTCTTCACGAGGCCCATGAAGAACTCGTCTGGCTTATCGCCGCCTATCGCATCGTACTCGACGTTTATGCCGATTTCGACGGCCCTGATGTGATGGGCCATGTCGGGTTCGGCATGAGCGTGGACCCATATGAATTTCCTCAGGTCGAAACCCTCATCCCTCAGGACCTTCACCTCCTGAAGTAGGGTCGAGCCGCTCTCGGTGTGATCGGATATCGCAGCGCCCGTGCGCTCAGAGGCCTTGGCCGCGGCCCTCAGCACCCTCTCCTCTAGAGCCGTGAGGCCCCCGCTGGTAGCTGCGAGCTTAATGAATCCGGCCTTCACAGACATGCCGCCGATGCCCCTCAGTATCTCCTCACTCATCCAATCCGCAATCTGATCCACCGTCTTGTCCTTGACCCATCGAGGCATGAAATATTCCTTGTAAAGTCCGGTGGGAGCAACCACGTTGATGTGGCTCCTCATCGCCAGGTCGTGCAGCATGAGATGGTCCCTCCCTATCCCGCCAGTCGAGCACTCGAAAAGCGTCGATACCCCCTTCGCCTTAAGTGACAGAAGTGAGGGGAGGACGACCCTCACAACCTCCTGCCGATCAACATGCTCCCCCTGTGGACGCGAGGGGCCCCTTAAATCGAAGAACAGGTGTTCATGGGGAAGCGTCAGACCGATATCCTTCGGATCGATCTCGCCCAATACCGTTTGGATCTTCACCAATGTGGTCCATTTCCTCCCATAATGCTGTGGAGGTGCCAAAATCGAACTCTATGGATTTACGGTTTCCGCCATACAATCTTGTATTTACGATACAAAATAATAGTGTTTGCCACGTTCACAGCGTATACGGCGTGTATACATTCCTTTAGCTAGAAACCGCTCGCGTCGATTACATCGTGCCCTGAGAAGGGATTAAATACTATCAAGATATAAACAAAGTTCCCTAAGTGGCTGGGAAAGTACATGGTGTTCTGTAGTCGATGCGGCAGAGAGGGCGCCATGGGGCAGCTCTACTGTACGGAGTGCGGGTCCAAGATAGTCTTGGGCGATACCATTGAGCAACGCGCTGAGGTCGAGGACCTTCGCAAGAAGTACGAAGGGGCGCGCGCAATGCATGACAGCATTTTCAGAGATTTCACAAACCTGAAGCGGGAGTATCAGAACATTAACCTTGAGAAGAGCAATCTAAGTTCAGAGCTGAAGAATAGTAATGCTGAACTCAAGAAGGTGATCGAAGCCTACAGGGCCCTAGAGGCGTCTTTCAAGGAGAAGGATGAGAAGCTCGAGGCATCGGCGAAGGAGAAGGCCGAGAGGCTCGGCAGCATCGAGCAACAGTACCAGGCCCTCCAGTCGAAGGAGGCCCAGGTCAGCAAGGCCTACAACGAGTTGGTCCCGAAGTACCACGACGTCGTCAAGGAAAGGGACTCCTCGAGGGCTGAACTCGAAAGGATTAAGCGCACCTACGCTGACGAAATCGAGAGGGCGCGGCGGGCTGGGGCAGAGGATAAGGAGAAATCGCGCAGGACTCTGCAAACTGAGAGGGACGACTTAGCGAGGAATTATGAGGCCCTGAAGAAGGAGCATGAACACGTCATCTCGGAAAAGGCCGACCTGAACGCGGCGCTGCAAAGTAGCCGGACGGACCTCAAGAGGATGGCCGACGTCCGCCAGGAACTTGAGGGGTCGCTCAAGGAGCTCGAGGCATCGGCGAAGGAGAAGGCCGAGAGGCTCGGCAGCATCGAGCAACAGTACCAGGCCCTCCAGTCGAAGGAGGCCCAGGTCAGCAAGGCCTACAACGAGTTGGTCCCGAAGTACAACGACGTGCTCAAGGAGAGGGACATCTACAGGAAGGGGATAGCGGATCACAAGAAGGATCAGGAGGAGATCGCCAAGCTGAGGAGTCTCGTCAAGACCTACGAGGGGCTCCAAGTGAGATTCGACGAGCTCGATCAAGCGCATAATGCCGTGCTTGCGGAAAGAGACGGACTGAGGGTCGAACTGGAGAACTCAAAAGACACCTACGATGAGGAACACCGAAAGTACACGAGCCTTGAGCAAGAGAACAGGGCCCTGCTCGAGACATACGCGGAGCTGAGCAGGAAGAATGAGGATACGGAGAAGGAACTCGAGGGCCTGAAATCAGATAATGAGAGCCAAAAGCGGGCCATTCGGGATCTGGAATTAAGGATCAAGATGACGTCCGAGAAGCTCAATGAGACCGAGCGACAGCACAGGGATCTGTTGCTGCAGCATCTGGAGCTCACCTCATCCTACGAGAGGCTGTTGGGGGCTGCAAAACAGGCAATGAGGGAGCGGGAGCAGATCAAGGTGTCGAAGGCGACGGGAGCGGACCAAAGTGGGCCCAGGGAGATTGTAGGGCGAGAAGTCAAACCAGAGGGCATGAAGGCCATAGTTCGCGCAAACCCCGAGAAGAAGGAAGATTAGGCATCACCTGCAGTTTTTAATGCGATGAGCTTCGTTCCCCTGCTGACGTTTCCCCCTAGTGAGTTATCAAGCCAACCTCTATGGCATGTTCTCGAGGGCCATAGGGGGTCTGAAGAGGGACGCATCGAATGGTATTTATGAGTCGTCGTCAGATGGCGATCTGGCCACATTGGATGGGCAAAGGTGATCGATGATGGAGAGGTACTTCAGCAAGGTCCTGATCGACGCTCATTCCAGCACTTGTATCGAGGATTGGCGGCTATCATCCGATGACCTGCGATTGGGCGATAGCAAATGGAGCATCGAGAAGAGTAGGCTTCGTGGTGGCGTGCAGGAGGGCGTAGATGTAGTCGAGGTCGATAATGGCAGGCTCTCGTTCTCCATATTGCCCACGAGGGGCATGGGGGTGTGGAAGGGGGCATTCGAGGGCTGTTCACTGGGATGGGTTTCGCCTGTTAAGACCCCCGTGCACCCGAGCTACGTAAGGCTTGAGGAACGGGGGGGCCTTGGTTTCCTCGACGGCTTCAACGAATGGGTCGTGCGCTGCGGATTGGAAAGCAATGGTGCGCCGGGTGAGGACGTCATCGTGGACAACATGGGTAACGCGAAAGGGGTCAACCTGACGCTCCACGGCAAGATTGCCAACATCCCCGCGGAACATGTAGAGGTGAGAGTTGGCATCGAACCCCCTCACGAGCTATCGGTCGTCGGCACGGTATGCGAAAGGTCCATGTTCGGTGCAAACCTCCGCATGATATCGAACATCTCAACGATCCTGGGGGGTAACTGCTTGAGGTTGGAGGACGTAATCGAGAACAGGAGATCAACGCCTTGGGAGATGCAGCTCCTGTATCACTGCAACTATGGCGAACCATTTCTCGAGCGCGGCTCTAGGCTAGTTGCTCCTGTCCGCTCCGTGGCCCCACGGGATGCGCGTGCGGCGGGTGGCGTTCAGAATTGGAACGCGTTCGGTCCACCCGAGACTGGTTTCGTCGAGCAAGTCTACTTCTGTGGCCTCCTCTGGGATCAAGGGGGCAGAACCAAGGTCATGTTGGTTAATGAGGGCGGCGATAAGGCGGTTACGGCCTCCTTCTCACGGTTGGAATTGCCATACTTCACGCTTTGGAAGAACACGGCCGAAATCAAGGACGGTTACGTCGTAGGCCTTGAGCCAGCCACAAACTACCCAAACGGGAAGAGGTTTGAGAGGTCTCAAGGCCGAGTCGTGAAACTTGGACCTGGGGATAGGTATCGTGCGGAGGTCCTCCTGGAAACGCACATCGGTAAAACGGCCGTATCGAGGATCGAGGATGAGATCGCCGAGATACAGAAACAGGCCCAGCCGAAAATCCTATCCTCCCTAGATCCACGCCTATCTGGATAGGCCCATGACCGATCACATCCCGCCCAATTTATGTATCTTATCCTCTACTACTTGAAGACGCCGCGTAAGTTCGATAATCTTTTTCTCCAACACGTGCCTTTCGTCCTCAAGCCTCTTTATCTGCGCCCAGTTCCTCATTCCTTCGGCGCTCACATATTGGCCCCTCATGTTATATCACCTAAATTATAACATATATCGGCATGACATGAATAAATCCCTTTCTCTAGTATGTCCATTGAATTGATGCCTTATGATTTCGTACTGATGTTCAAAGCCCTTAAGATCAACCGAACGCCTTCGATTGTCGCCCTCTCGCCCATCATGGCCTCCTCTCGGGCTGGAATTAGTGACATCGATTTGTACATGCCCGAGGGGTTTATGATGTAGAATGTTTGCAGGACGAAGATCAGGTAATTCAATTGGCGGCTGCTTAATGCCGACTCGAGCCTCTTGGCGGATATGTCGTCAAGCAAGACTCTCCTCTTAAGGGACTCGTCGATGCCCCCCACTTCGTCGTCCATCAGGCTCAGGACCTCTTGGAGCGTGAGCCCGGCCTCGCTGAGGAAGTCGTTGACGGCCCTCTTGAGGGGTATCGTGTTACTCACGTAACCAACTCCACTTCATACAGACAGCCTAGCGATGACCGCTTCAACCCCCTCCCGCAGGAGGAAGAAGGCTCACCACGTCCCCCTCATTTAAGATCGTCTCGAGCTTACGGAGGAACTGGACATTCAGCCCTCCGAGCAGCACGACCATGTTCGCATTTTGTTCCCCACCCGCCAACACGTCCTCCGCCACACTCACGTGCCCTTCGCCAATTTTATCGAGAAGGTCGCCAACGGTTGACCCCAAAGGGAGATCCACGGTCAGGTCTTTGCCGAGGATCTTCGCCAGATCACCGAAGACCCTTACCCTTACTCGCATCGTCTTCATCTACATCAACGCCTTCAGGGGTAAACCCTCGCAGGGGTTCGGGGGAAGAGAGCGGCATCCCTTATGTGTGGCAAGGCACAAAGGTAAGATAAGAACCTCTCCAAGCCGAGTCCGAACCCGGAGTGTGGAACTGAGCCATATCTCCGCAGATCAATGTACCAGGCATATTCCTCAGGATCAAGACCGGAATCGATTAATCTCCCCATCAGCGCCTCGTAATCGTCGATCCTCTGGCCTCCGCCTACGATCTCGCCATAGGGCCAGATCAGGAGGTCGTGGCTCAGGACGACCTCAGGCCTCTTCGGATCGGGCTTATGATAGAAGGCCCTGGTCTTTGCTGGAAAGTGTGTTACGAATACGGGCGAACCGACAAGCTCGCATAGCTTCTTCTCCTCGTCTGCGCCGAGATCGATCCCCCAATCGACTTTTACGCCCGCCCCTCTAAGGGCCTCTATCGCCTCATCGTAACTGACCCTCTTGAAAGGCGTCTCGAGTGGATTCAGGGAACTGTTCAGCCTCCTCAGTTCCCTTCCCCTTGAGGCGATGATCTCCCGAACAACATAGGCCATCATCTCCTCCTCCAGCCTCATCATATCATCCTGTGTCGCAAATGCCTCCTCTATCTCGAGTTGCCAGAACTCCGTGAGGTGACGCATGGTCCTCGAGACTTCGGCTCTGAAACTAGGCTGAAAACAGAAGATCTTCTCAAGGGAGGTGATGGCCGCCTCGTTGTAGAGTTGTCCGCTCTGTGTCAGATATGCCCCCCTCCCGAAGTAGTCGACTTTGAAGAGGGTGGCGCCGCCTTCGCACGCAGCCGTGATAAGGCTCGGATTATGTATCTCGGTATATCCGTGCCTCCTCAGCCACCTCCTGAACAATTCGCTAACGGCGGCCCTGATCTTGAGGATCGTGGTCACCCTCCTGCCCCTGATGGCCAAGTGCCTGTTGTCAAGCAGGAATCTCTTTCCGACTCCGGGCCTTATCGGAAATGCGTCCATTGAAGCGCCGAGCACGTCGATCGATGTGGCCTGTATCTCCACCCCGCCTGGCGCCCTGGGATCGATCTTCAGGATCCCCTTCACCGACAGCGATGACTCCGGTTGAATCCTCTTCAGCTGCTCGAATGCCCCTTCCCCAACCCTGTCAGCCCTAACTGCCATCTGAACCATTCCCGTCGAATCCCTTAACCTTATGAAGAGGAGCTTCCCCAAAACGTTCTTCGAATATATCCATCCGGCCGTCCTGATCTCGGTGCCCTCGGGCGATTTCAGGACCCCAGAGACAGGCGTCCCCTTGAGCTCTGTCAATCCCAAAGCCTCGATGCAGTGCGTTTTGCCACGCCCTCTATTAATTTGCCCCTCCAGGCACTGGGATGATCGGGATTGTGTCCGGAGATGGGCCCTCCTGCCAACGATGGATGGAAGGGAGGCGATGGCGCAACTACTATAGGCATGAGGAAGCATTAGGTACCTGAAATGGCATCAGCACATCGGCGAATACGCGACATAAGATCAGAAAGGGGCGTAGAAGCCCTCACGAAGGGAATGGGGTGGACGGCCTACAACGCCAGGAGGCTGGGCGAGGCTAGGGAGATCCTGCTCGAGATGGTGGGGAATGGGAGCTACAATTTCTTGGGCTTGGCCGGTGCCTTGGTGCCAAGCGGCCTCAGGGGCATCATCGTGGAGTCGATCAGGAACGGGTGGTTCGACGTCGTCGTGTCGACGGGAGCCAACGTAACGCATGACCTCGCGATGGCGTTTGGCGCGAAGCACTACCAAATCGAAGGACAGATGAGCGACGCCTCCCTCAGGGCCAAAGGCCTGTGCAGGATCTACGACATCTGCGCATCGGACAAGGGGTTTGTGGCGCTCGAGAAGGGCATAGGGCGGATCTTGAGGGGGATCCCACCTGGGCAGTACGCCTCGTATGAGCTCCTGGATAGGATTGGAGCTGGATTGCGAGACAGGGGATCGATCCTAAGGGCCGCGCATGAGAACAACGTAAGGATACTGGTTCCCGCCCTCACGGACTCGATCCTCGGCTTCCAAGTTTGGATGTTCAGCCAGTTTCACGACGTCAGACTTGATCCATTTAGGGACTTGGAATGCATCGTCAACCTCCAATTCGACCTGAAGGCAAAAAAGGCGAAGACCGGGGCGATGATCTTGGGCGGCGGAGTACCGAAAAATTACATATTGCAATCCTCTTTGTTTGCAGGAAAGCCGCTCGATTACGCGGTCCAAATCACCACCGACAGGCCCGACCCCGGTGGCCTTTCAGGGGCTACCCTTGAGGAGGCGAAGAGCTGGGGAAAGGTATCGGGGAAGGCGAGGGCGTGCACTGTCTACTGCGATGCGACCATCGCCCTGCCGATATTGGTCTCGTCGATCCGGAAGTAGAGCGGGGGGATGTCATTTGGCGAGATGCATGAATATGATCCACACGCTGCCGGATGACCTCAGGGAGCAGATGACGAGGAGGCTGAACGCTCACTCGATAGCCGTCACGCACAGCGACATCGATGGCTGGTATCCAGAAGTTGAACTTGCCAGGGAACTCAAAGGGATAGATGCGACGTTGGCAGGAGATGAACCGTATAGCTCGAAGGTTTTGGAGAGGGCCGATAGATTGAGGATCATAGCGAGGGTTGGCGTAGGATACGACAATGTAGACGTCGGTGCTGCAACGAGGAAGGGGATATGGGTCACAAACACGCCCGTGCCTGAGCTTGCGAAGGCGGTAGCAGAAGAAGCCTTCGCATTGACGCTCGCGCTATTGAGGAGGATAACGTTTCGCGATAAGATGATGAGAAAGGGGATCTATCACACAAGCGATTATTACTCCATAATAAGGGAGGCCTATCCCTTGACCTTTGGCATCATCGGCTTGGGTAGGATCGGCAAGCAGGTTGCGAGGAGGGCAGTTGGTTTTGAGATGAGGGTCCAGTATCACGACGTGATAAGGGACCTCGAGGCCGAGAAGCGGCTGGGCATAAGGTTCGTGGGCTTCAGGGAGTTGCTTGAGACATCCGATGTCATCACACTGCACGCCCCCCTGACCTCCGAAACGAGGGGGATGATAGGAGACAAGGAACTAAGGGCCATGAAGGGGGGCGCGGTCATCATTAATGCCGCTAGAGGCGCGCTCGTCGATGAAAGGGCGTTATGTGAGGCACTAAGGGAAGGGCGGATAGGTGGCGCTGGGATAAGCGTTTACACCCAAGAGCCTCCGAGGGAGGGCCATCCTTTTTACAAGATCGGTGACGAACTTGACAACTTGATCCTAATACCCCACGTGGGAGACGGGCCCGACTCGATTAGGGCCCAACTCGATGCCGCGGTTGGGGAGGTCATTGCGGCATTAGAGGGGAACGAGCCAAAGTACGCGCTCAACGCGCCATTGCCGAAATAAAAAAACTTATTACACCAACGATGATCTATGGCTCAAAGTTCTGCGGCTCTATGGGAAATGCCTTCAGAGCCATATTCCCTGATGCCAAACCATAGCGGAACCCATGTTACGTAATGTCAAAATCATTTACCAACGGCCACTAAATCATCATGAGGTGCGGCTCTTAACTGCGTATGTCCTGAATGGCTAAAAGGCGGAACTCGATATGACATCCAAGTGCGCCAGCAGCTATTAGGCTCCCCCTTGAATGCCGTAAGGCCGATTAGGATATAATGCCTTCATGGGAGGAAAGGCATAATTTCCCCTTGGGCCACCGCCGTTCTGCTCAGCAATTGCCCTCAGGGTCTTCGAAGGACGACCTTATGCGCCTGTTGGCGAGGTATCGAATCACCCTTAGGACTGAATTGGATCAGCAGCATATAGTGGATCCAGATCTTATCTCCGAGATGGTGGCCCTCGCGGAGGTTGGCAGGGACGATGTAGTTCTCGAGATTGGGTCGGGCGCG
>Ga0315312_1000349_pt1 | contig 61537 bp, 62 predicted proteins | sample TDP7_MG_FD_203629 | JGI IMG/M metagenome (GOLD analysis project Ga0315312, IMG submission 203629) | Freshwater sediment microbial communities from Lake Towuti, South Sulawesi, Indonesia - TDP7 | ecosystem: Environmental > Aquatic > Freshwater > Lake > Sediment | place: Indonesia: South Sulawesi... | reverse complement strand
CGTTGAGCCCCATGAGAGCGCGCGGACTAAGGGGGATATCAAGGAGGCCGTCCCATTTTCACTGCCGTTTATGTATATCGTGACTGTATCCTCCTCCGGCAATCCCGTGACGACTACGATGAGCTTCGTCTCCGATTCGATCATGTCAGGATGAACTACGGTTGTTATGGGACACAATGTGCAAAAAACTAGAAGGGCGAAGGAGAACCAGAGTATCTGTCTCAAGTCAACCTCTGGCTTCAAGTCGGCGTATTTAAGATGTGTGCAGCTATCGGACTTGCTCAATATCAGTCAGCCGCCTCAATTCGTCCATCGAAGAGAGCTCTCTACGGAGGGCGCTGGCGTTTAGTTCCTCTTTTAATAGCTCAAAAAGTGACTTATGGATGGCGACAAACTCTTCATCGTCATGTCTCCTCGGCCTTTTCAGCGGTATGTGCTTAACGTGCTTAACCTCACTTGGCGCTTGGCTCAGAACTATGACCTTGTCACCCAACTCGATCGCCTCCGAGAGATTGTGCGTGACGATGACGAATGTCGTCCCCATCTTTCGCCAAATTTGGTGTAGCTCGAAGCGAAGGATGCCTGCAGTGAATTCATCTATGGCACTGAATGGCTCATCCAGCAACACTACCTCTGGATCTACGGCCAGAGCCCTCGCCAGTCCGACCCTCTGCTTCATCCCACCCGAGAGGTCCCGAGGGTAGTAGCTCTCATATCCTTTAAGGCCGACGTACTCTAGGAGTTGAAGCGCTCGCTCTCTCCTCTCCATTCTCGGAACCTTGCGCAACTCCAATCCATATTCAACGTTCTGCAAGACGGTTCTCCAGGGAAAGAGTGCGAAACTCTGGAATACCATGCTGAGGCTTGATGACGGGTGCGTAACCTCTTCGCCGTTGAGCATCACCTTACCGGAACTGGGCTTCTCCAGTCCAGCAAGCATTCTGAGGACGGTTGACTTCCCACACCCACTGGGGCCCACGATGGCGGCGAACTCCCCCTCGTCGATGCTGAAGCAGACGTCCTTAACCGCGACCTTCTGGCCATCGGGGATGTAGAAGGCCTTACAAAGATGGTCGGCTACGAGGTAATCTCTCAATCCAGCCACCTCCGCACACTCGCCTCCAGCCTAGAGAAGACCAGCCTATCTATCAAAACGGACATCAGGGCTATCACGAAGACGGATGAGAACGCCGTGACCATGTCGCACGCCTTCGAGGATATATCGATGAGATGCCCAAGACCGGCTAGCCCTGAGAAGATCTCAATCGCAAGTACGATCTCCCAGACAAAGTCGTACGCAACCCTAAGGCCAGTCACCATTTTCGGAAAAGTGGCCGGGAGGACCAGACTTCGAAGGAGGTCGCGCCTGTTGCTGCCGAATACCTCCGTGACCCTGACTAGTTCCACAGGGATTTCGCGAACGCCCTCTCGGACTGCGAAGAAGATCGGGAAGAAGGCGCATAGGCTGGATATCAGGACGGCCACTGCCATACCGGGGCCTACCCATCTGACAAGTATGGGCAGAATGGCGATGTCGGGCAAGCTCCCCATGATGGTCACCATGGGAGTCATGCAAGAGTCTGCCCTTTTGCTCAGGCCCGCGACCATTGCCAGGGGGGTCGCTAGGAGAAGGGCGAAGAGTATCCCACCGTTCAATGTTACAAAGCTGAGGACGACCCTTATCCAGAAAGAGGCATCGGTGAGCTTATTCAAGAGGATGTCAGAGATTATGCTGGAAGGGGCAGGGAGTATGCTACCTGGCATCAGACCGAGCTGGATCGCGCATTCCCAGCCTAATACCAGGATTATGAAGAGGGCCAAACCATCCGAGTTCGGCAGCTTAAATGGCGCTTTCTTTGACTTGATAACTGCCTCTGGCCGAATCCTTTCCTTAGCCAAGGCTGGATACCTAACATATGCTCGCCGACCTATCTCATAATCGTTCCACTCCTCCCCGTACTCAGGTCGTAGAGCCTGGGTAATACAGCAATGCCAATGTGATGGGCGAAAGACATTTCGAAATGTATTTCGGTGTAAAAAGGGGATGTGGCTGCCCTCATAATTTACTTGATTACTTTAACTTGGGGGGTTCATTTAAGATCGGAGAAAATCAAAAATATTGGAGTGGCTAATACAACTCTGCCTAATGCTTACCCCCCACATCCAACGGAGGCTCTACCTCGCTCTCCTATCCTCGAAACATGATAAGATTGAATTCGAATATGTTTCGAGGGTGACGGGAATTGACAAAGATGTTGCGAGGGCCTGGTTGCTGAGTTTGGGCGTGAGCGGCGTCGAACGCGAGCACCTTGTCCTGAGGGAAGGGGTTTGGACGGCTCTATTGGAGGGGGCCGTGTCCAAGGGCGTTCCCCTTGAGGTCATAGCAGGCACAATACCATGGCAACGTTTCGAGGTGATTGCGAAGGAGGCCCTAATGAGGTATGGTTTTGAGACTGGGAGGCACGTTAGGTTCGTATATGGCGGCAGGAGGTGGGAGATAGACATTCTGGGGGTTAGGGAGGGGGATATGATATGTATCGACTGTAAACAATGGAAGAGAGGGGGGAAAGGGGGCGTTATACGGAAGTCTGCAAGGGAACAGTTGTCGCGCGTAGTTGCGCTGTCGAAGCTCAATACTAAACCACAATTACTGAGGGCCCGCCGAAGCAGATTGAACGCATATGCCGCACTCATGACCCTTCTCGATACAGGGAGATACATTGTAGACGGGTGCTTCATCGTGCCAATCACCAAGTTGAATTCATTCCTAGATCAGTTCTACGAGTTGAGGGTTTTAGTAAGGCCCGTTAGGATCGAGCAGGAGGGGCCCATCAAGGGCCATTAGGGTCCATCAGGATTTCGATAAAGGGGTGTCAAGGCTCACATACATGGTAAAGTTGGCCTTAAGGGTGTATAAAAAGCCATGTAGGTATGCCCCCAAAAAACAAGACTTATTATGCTGTCATCCAGGTTTGCCCTCATAATGAATAAGCTCTCTGAAGGAAAGACGAAGGTCGTCTATGAGGGTGAAAACCCTGAAGAGAGGATCCTGTTATTTAAGGATGACATAACCGCTTTCGACGGCGTAAAGCGCGACGTGATCCCCGGCAAAGGGGAGATCAACGCATCCATGACGGAAATACTCTTCAACGAGTTGGAGAAGGGGGGGATTGCCACTCACTTCATCAAGAGACTCGACTCGAACAGGATCCTTGTAAAGGGGCTCGACATGATCAAGTTAGAGGTTGTCTGTAGGAACATAGCAGCCGGTCACTTCGTGAAGAGATTTCCGAAGTTCAAGATGGGCAGCCTCCTACCCATCCCAATAGTTGAGTTCTATTGGAAGAACGAGGAATTACACGACCCATTGCTCACCGAAGACCATGTCCTTGTCCTGAAGCTCGCTTCGAGAGAGGGAGAGAATAGCATGAAGTCGATAACTCTGAAGGCCAATGGGATCTTGGGCGAATTCCTCGCCAGACATGGATTCACACTGGTTGACTTCAAGCTGGAGTTCGGTCATGATGGTGGTGGACGTTTACTCGTCGGAGATGAGTTGAATTGCGACTCGATGAGGATCTGGGACTCGAATACGGGCCGATGTTATGACAAGGACATTTACAGGACCGGTTCCAATTTAGAAGATGTTATACGAATATATCGTGAGGCCCTTACAAAAATAACAAACAAGGATCACGGACAATCTAGCACCCGATCTGAGTGAATTCAGTGTCATAGGAGAGAGGTCGATGCGAGGAGATGGCTTCTAGTTATAGTCTGTATCCGAAAGGCATCAACTTTCCATCGACGTAGATGTTGCCACTTGGATCTATGCCATATCTACCCTCGGAGATCATCCTGAGGGTTAATGGGTAGATGAACCAGTCCCCCTTCTCCTTAAGTTGCTCCTGATGGAATCGAGCCATTTCCTCGAGCTTTGCCCTATTCTCAGGCTTACCGAGTTCCTGGGGCGTCATCCCTCGAGGGTATGATACGGGAATGGGCATCGACCTCATCAAGATCTCCCCATGGTCGACCTCTTCGCGAACGATATGGGTGGTTGAGTAGAGGAGTTTCTCGCCTCCGAGTATGGCGTCGAGGACTGCATGGGCACCAACGTATTTCCTTGTGCCATTCTCCCGCCTTAAGGAAAGGTCCGCTGGGTGCACGTTGAAGATCCTATCGCCAAATCCCTTGAGAAGCGGATGGGTCAAAATACTCATGTAACCGCATAGGGCTATGGCATGGGCGCGATATTTCACCAGGAAGCCAACAGTTTCGGTATCATATTCAGGCCGGAGCGACAAATCATGTTTTGTATCATGCCCCCTAGCTTTATAAAACTCCAATATGTCCCTGCAGACACATGGGAGCCCAAACCTCTCAGATAGGATCTGGGCCTTGCTACCCTCATTGTCTGTGAATATGACCACGGTCTCAAATGGGCAGTTCCCAAATTTATTCCGTAGTTCGTGTTCGTATTCGATAATCTTTGTAACATTGGTCCCGGATCCGGACATGAAGCAGGCAACCCGCATCCTCCCGAATTCACTTGGATCGAATATGAGCCTCGGGGTCATGGCCTAACCCCTTTCTTTAGTGCCTCCATATGGCTGATGCTATTTCTCAGGTGCCCTTCGCTAGCGATATCAGATCTATACCACAACGGACCCTTCACCGCCCTTATTCCCTCAAGCGACATATCCCTTGCCAACTGAATGCTCTCGCCCGCACCGAAGACCGCGACGGCCCTCGATCCAAGCGCATAACATCGGTTCCCCCTCAACTCAACAGCCGCAGGATAAAGCCTGAACCTGCTTCCATGGACCTTCTCCAACCCTTCCGCCTTTGTGAGATCTATGAGGTTATCGCCAGCATAGTCACTTCTATATCCACCATAGGTCATCGGAACCTTATAGGTCACAACGGATGCCATCTTCTCGAATTTTATCCCCCTTAACCTGCCCTCGATGATCTTCAGACAGACCTCCACGAAATCATCCTTCATGATCGGCAGGAGGTTTATGAACTCCGGATCGCCCGGCCTGCTGTTTCTCTCAAGTATCTTGAATCCGGTGTTGGTGTGCATGAAGGCATCGTAGCAGGGCATCCCCCTGAGCCCGGGGTTGCTCCCCCGTCCCTTGAGTTTCTCGAAGATCAACCCCTCCATTTTGAGTGCCTCTTCACGCTCATCAGCGTCCATGAATGGCAGTATATCGCCAACATCTTTGTACGAACCCATGCCCCCAGTATTGGGTCCCTTATCCCCGTCAAAGGCCCTCTTGTAGTCCCTAGTCTCCGGTAAAGGAGCGAGGTGCCTGCCGTCGCTGAAGGCCTGGAAGCTGGACTCCTCGCCTTCCACCTTCTCCTCCACTATCACTGTGCCCCTTTCGAAGTTCGATATGAAATGCGCGAAGAGGGCCTCTCTTGTCATGAAGTGGTCACCCCACACGCCGACTCCCTTTCCAGCTACAGGGCTGTCGGGCTTTACGGCGACCTTGTCATCCAGTTCGTCGAGCCACGCCCATAGGTCGACCTTTAATTTGGACCTGTCAGAATACTCCTTGGGATCGAAGACCTTGAATCTCGGGTTGAGCCCGGGCGCCACGGTTTCAAAAAGGCGACGCTGAGCCACCTTGCTGGCCTCGATCGCGAACTCTTTGGTGGGACAGACCATCGGTATGCCCGTCTCCCCCTCGACCAGATCCCTTACGCCTTCAATTATGGGCTTCTCAGGGTCGACTATCCCGAAATCAATCTCATCCTTGAAGTTAGCAGCGAATTTACAAATCGCCTGAATGTTCAGGTCAGGAATGACTGCATGTTGTTTTGCACGTTTGGCGTTGAAGGGATTCCTCTGCTTGTCAGCAACGTATATGTCAACAGCGTATCTCTCACTTCGAGAGAATGCATCGACCATCGCCACGCCCCTTGAACCGTAGCACACCACCAATGCCCCAATTTTCTCCAATCGAGCTCCTACTGTAAGTCGGTCTGACACCTTATAGGTTTTAGGAACAGATCTATGTGAATACACTTTAGGGCATAATGGGCCAAGAAAGATATCATCATTTTACTAAACCCATTATTTATTACGAAGTAATGGCCGTTGTAGAATCCTTCGATCCAAGGTAAGAATTCCCAAATTCCCCAATGCTGGCAATCTCGGCGAGTGGCTTCCTTCTTCGAAACAAATGAAGAATGGCACCTGCAAGGTCCCTTTCTTCGCGCGCACGGCCGATTGCTATAATGGCTATAACGTTGTATTGTTCAGGGATCTTCAGAAGTTTCTCGACATGTTCCTCGTCGAAGCTACCAACCCAACAAGTGCCTAGCCCTTCAGCAGTTGCGGCCAAAACCATGTTCTCCATGGCAATGGCCGTATCGACGATGTACCATCTGGGAGAAGCTTTCCTGTTACCACAGCCCACTATTGCGACGGGCGAATCGGATAGAAAATGGGCAAACATACCACTCTTTGAAAGGGCCTTTCGCTTCTGATGATCACATACGACGATGAAATGCCACGGTTGTGTATTTGCTGCCGAAGGCGCTAGACGTGCAGCTTCTAAGATCCTTGTCAACTTGCTAGGCGGTATGGGATCAGGTGAATACCTCCTGACCGAATGCCTTTCCTGAATTGCCCTGAACACATCCATCAAGGGAATCGAACCTCGAATAACACACACTTGGCATTATATATTCATATATTTACTTTCAATGAGACGAAACGTTTGATAGATTTTTTTGGATCATACGTTGGTAACATTTAAGCTCCCAAGCTCCTCGTAGTGTAGATAGAAAGATACTAATATATTGCAAACGCACAAAGTTCTAGCCCAAATATCGCATGCTTCTGTGTTAGCTTTGTTCGTAGGTAAGCTGCGGATGCGCAGTAGAGATGACCCTAAGGACCACTATAATATTGCGTGGCCTTTTAAATGGCCAATAATGCCGAATCCCCCATCGCATGTATCTATTTAACCTATTGAAAAACGAGAATAGCGGTTCGTAGTCATAGAAGAATTTGGGGTTCCATCTATTAAACCACTGGGCATCGAAATGACCGAAGAGTACTTATGGAGGCATATTATAGTAACCCTTTTTTTGCCACTCTAGTGCACTCCTTCACGAATTGCTCTGGAATAGAGCTATGTTCTAAAACTTGGTCTGAAAAAAACATCGTCAAAGGATCTATCTTTGAATGGACGATATACACCTATACCTTGTATATTTAAAGGACATTGCAAATGTTGCGGGCCAGGAGCTTCATGGGGCTTCCGTAATTTATCCAGATTGACATCCCCTCTTGGCTTGTAGCCTCAATCCACATCGAGAATCATTTCTCTCGTTGAATTATTGCCGGACCATATCTCCAGCATCTGACTGGGACATTATGAAGGGGCTTTTTCCGCATTTTGGGGTTGTCTTCAAGGATCATTGTCTCAAGATTTCTAGCAGCTCATTGGGCTCCATCCATTGCCAAAAGCCCTAAGAATGGATTCAATCGGACTATGAGTTGGAAAGGTTTAAGCTCCCATCATATCCACTTGTTAACGAGGTTTGGATTCCGTGAGAGTAGCCGTCGTTATTGGGAGTCGGGCGGATATGGCCGTAGCAGAGGAAGCATCATCCCTTTTAAAGGAATTTAATATCGAACATGAGGTCAGGGTCCTCTCAGCCCACAGGGATCATGAGGCCTTGGATGACTACATCGGGAGCTGTAAGGCCGACGTTTTCATAGCGATCGCAGGCCTATCGGCGGCCCTTCCGGGATACATCGCTTCGAGGACGACCAGACCCGTAATAGGCGTTCCAAGGGATGTGAAGTTGCAGGGCTTGGACTCTCTCCTCTCAATGGTTCAGATGCCCACTGGCGTGCCCGTCGCTTGCGTTGGCATCGATAATGCGAAAAATGCAGCGCTCCTCGCGATGGAGATCATGTCGGTCAGCGATGAGAAGCTTAGGGGTAAGTTAGTCGAATACAGAGAAAAGTCGAAGTCGAAACGCGCTTCATAATCTCATCTACACAAAGCTTATGGTCGACCAGAGCGCACCAACTACCGCATTTCATCCGTAACCGTTCTACTCAGTTTTGGAAGATCTTTTACGATCTATCTCTTCACGCATCTCTTCCTGCATCGCCTTATCCTCATGCCACTTCTCACTAAACTTCCTGCCTCCCTCTTGCGCTCCTCCGGAAGTATCCGGCTACACCCAGGCACTAGGTTGTAATCAGGCCCGAAGCCCTGGGAGGCGAATCAGAGAACGTAGTCCCTCTCGGCTTCTATGAGAACGGTATCAACCTCTTTATCGTCTAGTTCTCTCTCCTTGAGGGCTAGTTTAAGGCCCTCCTCTGGAAGGAAATCGATCTGTCCATGCTTGAAGATCTCAGCTAATAACTCATGGTGTTTCCGTGTCCTTGCCTTCTCAGTCTCTCTGATGATCGGATCTATCCATGTGTAGAATCCAGAGTGATGGTCAATAATCTTACGTCTCTCCGCTTCATGTAAAGCTTCTTCTACGTCCTCTTGCTCCATTCCTCGCTCCTTGAGCCTACTCCTCATCTCATCATAGGCTATCTGCTTCACTTGACCATCTACGAAATTTTTCTCTATAGTCCTTACTGCCTTTTCTACGTTCATCGCTCCCCATCACCTCCTTCTCTCCAGACGGAATCTAACTGCCTCTTCATCTTTTCAAAGTTCTCCTTCCCTAGCACCAAAATTTGCCATTCACCCCTGAAACCTTTCTTCTCTCCCTTGTAAATCTTCATCGGGACAATGTAGGCCTTAACGCCTAAGGTCCTTTCTTGAATTTGTACTTCCTCTTTTAGAATTGTGGGAACCAATTCTATTTTCATCTTTGCAAGGAAACTATCGTATACGGACTTTAGTTCATCTGGGAGATCGATTTTGACTTCCTTAGAAAGGATCACAAATGGTTCCTTAGCTCCAGAAGGTAGAGTCTTTTCCTGCCAATGGAGCTGTCCGGAGATACGCCCAAGTAAAGCTAACCTGTTAATGGGAGACAAGGGGCTCCAATTGGAAGCATATGATAATATCTCGATGGCCCTTAGATCAAGCTCTTCGCAAAGTTCAAGGTCGACTCGAGCAATAGCTTGCCGTCGCCATAAGGACGCAGGCCACTCCTCTGCCAGTCTGGGAGCTGCCAGCCAAAATAATTCCTTTCGGGGTGGGGCATTAGACCCAGCACATTCCCCTCCGGATTGCAGATGCCAGCGATATCGGTGAAGGAGCCGTTTGGATTGTGCGGATATGCTCCACCAGCACTCCCGCCATCGGGAGTAGCATATGTGAAGACTAGTTGATCGTTATCCAAGAGCTTTTTGAGTTGTGCCTTCTCCCTCTCCTTATCAAAAATGAACCTCCCCTCGCCGTGTGCCACGGGCATCCTCAGGACCGCATGCTTGGGCAATGAAGCGGTCAAGGGGCACCTGCCCATATTATCATGCCTTACGTGGACCCACCTGCACTCGAATTCAGCCGATGCGTTGGTCGCCAAGGCTGCCTCCGGGAACTGGCTCGGGCCATCGAAGCCCGGGAGCATCCCTGCCTCCACCAATACCTGAAATCCATTGCAGATCCCCAGGACCGGCTTTCCGGCCTTCACGAAGTCCCTGAGTTCATCGCCCAGCTTGGCAACTATCTCCTTGGCCCAGATGGCCCCAGCCCTGACATAGTCACCGTATGAGAAGCCACCGGGCAGGACGAGGACATCGTAGCTATTCAGGGGAGGATCGTCGTCGATGATCCGGTTCATGTGAACCACATGGGCTGTGGCGCCGAGATCCTCAAAGGCTACGCGCGTTTCGAGATCGCAATTCGTGCCCGCCACCCTGAGGATGCAGACCTTTATCCCCCGACTTCTCAACTCAATCACCTGAATCCCCCTTTCCATGAAAGTTCCAGATCTCGCACATCAGTTTCGATGATGACATCGCGATTGATGCCACGAATCTTCAAGACGCTGTCATCTGTTACTTGACCTATCTCCACGCATGTAACCCCGGCCATAATGCCCTTGAAATCCTCGAGTCGAGCTTTATCGACCTCAAGTATGAATCTACCATTCGTTTCTGAGAAGAGGACGTGATCGTCTCGCCCGATATCCATGATGGGTACCTTTGAGAGATCGAATTCAGCCCCGTGTCCGGCCGAGAATGCCATCTCGGCCGCGGCAACGGCTAGTCCTCCCTGAGAGATATCGTGGCACGCCCTTATGCAATGCGAATCCATGGCATTAGTGATTGAATTGAAAGCGGCCTTTGAGTGGGGGAGATCTGTCCGAGGAACGCTCCTCCCCAAAAAGCCCTGTAAACGCAGATACTCCGATCCACCCAGTTCATTGGCCGTGGCGCCGACGATGAATATGGGATCCCCTGGCGCCTTCAGATCCAGTGAGACCACATTCCTGACGTCCGGGATGATCCCTAGAGCGGTGATCAGGAGCGTTGGGGTCACCGGCCCCATCGGCGACTCATTGTAGAGGCTGTCCTTGCCGGATATGAACGGTGTCCCCAGCGCCTTTGCCGCATCGTAGCACCCCCTCGCCGCTCTGACCAAGCCGCCGAGCCTGTCTGGCTTCTCAGGGCTTCCCCAGACGAAGTTGTCGAGCAGTGCTATCCGCCTGCCGCCAACGGCCACGTTATTCCTTACGGCCTCCTCAATGCTCGAAGCGGCCATCCAATAAGGATCAATCTTGCCGTATCTTGGGTTCATCCCACTTGAGATGACGATCCCCTTCCAGGAGCAGGCGAGGGGCTTCAGAACGGCGGCGTCATTGGGTCCAGCCTTATCGCACTGTAACGGCTTGAGGACGGTACTGCCCTTCACCTCATGGTCATATGTCCTTATGATAGGCTCCCTGCTACACACGTTCGGCGAGGATAGGATGCGGAGGAGGACCTCGGCGTAGTCACTCGGCTCATCGAGGCTGGGATCCTCGAGCGCCGGCCCCACCCATCTGGCAGGTCTCGAGATCCTCGGCGGGTTGTAGAGGAATTCGATATCGAGTTCAGCGACGCGATGACCGGAATAAAGGACCTTTAGGACGCCAGTGCCATCGAACTTGCCGATCGCCATGGCCCTGACACCCTCGCGCTGAAATACGCCCATGGCCTCCGCCAAGTTTCGCTCGGGAATCGAGAAGAGCATCCTCTCCTGGGACTCCGAGACGTATATCTCCCAAGGGGCGAGGTCCGGATACTTCAGGTGGACCCTCTCCAGCTCGACATCCAGGCCGCACCCCGACCTGTGAGCCATCTCGCCGGCCGCGCATGACAGGCCCCCCCCTCCGAGATCTGTGATTGATGATGCGAGCCTTCTGGACGATATCTCCAAGGTGGCCCTCTTGAGCTTCTCCTCCTCGATTGGATTCGGTATCTGAACGGCCGGCCTGGAGGTTTCCTCGGACTCCCTAGTCAACTCCGCTGAAGCGAACGTGACGCCATGTATCCCATCCCTGCCCGTTTCGCCGCCCACGAGAACGGCCAAGTCACCTGGTTTCGTGTCCCGGATGAACCTATCGAATCTCAGGAGCCCGACGCAGCCGCAATAGACGACGACGTTACCGAGATAGCTCTCGTCGAAGAAGATCCCCCCATTGACGGTCGGGATGCCCATGTTGTTGCCATACGCGCCTATGCCCGCCACAACTCCCGAGAAGAGGTACTTCGGGTGCTTCGTCCCACGGGGGAGCGCCTCGTAGTCGCGATCGAGCGGCCCGAAACAGAGGACATCGGTGCATGCGATGGGATCCGCCCAAACGCCCAATATGTCCCTTATGACCCCGCCGACGCCCGTTGCGGCCCCGCCAAAAGGCTCGATTGCTGAGGGGTGATTGTGGGTCTCAACTTTGGCGGCTATGGCGAAGACCTCCTCCCCCATCTCCTCAAAGCTCACGATCCCCGCGTTGTCCTCGAAGACCGAGAGACACCATGAGGGCCTGAGCTCACGGGTCACGCCTGCGATATGTGTGCTGAACAGGCTCCTGATCGTTCCCTCGTCGGTGACGATATCGCCTTTGAAGCTCTTATGATAGCAATGTTCTGACCAAGTCTGCCCTATGGTCTGAAGCTCGACGTCCGTGGGGTTCCTCCTCATCTTGGCGAAATATCTCTGACATGCCTCCATCTCCTGAAGGCTCAGGCCTATCCCGAGGTGCTGGCTGACCTGTAGAAGCTCGCTCCCGCTGAGATCGGTTAAATGTACCTCGAAGAGGGGGAATGGCCGATTTACCTTGGCGTAGGGGGAGCTCATCAGATATCCTCAATTTGGATCTTGAAGTCATCTCTTGTCGGATTCGCCAAGAGCCTCCTGCACATCCCCTCTACGATCTTCTTCGCCGCTTCGACGGAATCGACATCGAGGACCATCCGATATACCTTGCTGACCATAACGGACTCAACGGCGTATTGCAGCTCCCTGAGCGCCCTCTTCGCCGCATCGCCCTCGGGGTCGGAGTAGCCGGGCTTCAACGCCACTTCAACCTTGGCTCGACAGCGCATGCTCTCGGCAAGGACCCAAAATATAAAAGTATGACCGATGCGATATCCCATCCCTCAAAGCCTCGATGCAAAGACGACCCAGCAAGGGTTATAGCTGGCGGGAGTACGGGCCGATGCGATGTCGATGACGAATGACGATATGGTTCAGACCCTCAAGGCATTGAGCGAATCATTCGGGCCCGCTGGCTTCGAGAGGGAAACGGCGAAGATCGTTAAGGAGAGCGTCCAACCGTATTCGGATGAGGTCACAACTGACAAGTTGGGATCCGTGATCTTCAAGAAGAAGGGAAGCAAGGAACGGCCGAAGGTCCTCTTGGCAGGACACATCGACGAAGTGGGTTTCCTCATCTCGGGGATAGACAAGGAGACGGGATTCTTGAACTTCAATCCGTTGGGGGGGTGGTTCGATCAGGTTCTGCTCTCTCAGAGGGTCGTCGTGAGGGCCAGGAAGGGGGACATACATGGGGTCATCGCGGCAAAGCCCCCTCACATCTTGCCCGAGGAGGAAGCGAGGCAGGTCATAAAGAAGGAGAACATGTTCATAGACATAGGCACTACATCTTACCAGGAGACCGTGGACATCGGCGTTAGGATAGGTGACCCGGTTGTGCCATGGTCCCCATTCATGACGATACATGGGGGGAAGATAGCCCTCGGGAAGGGCTTCGACGACAGGATCGGTGCCCTCGTATCGATGGAGGTCGTTAAGAGGTTGAGCGAGGAGGGGGACGAGCATCCGAACACCGTTTTCGGTGCCGCAACTGTTATGGAGGAGGTGGGACTGAGGGGCGCTCAGACGGTTGCCCACGTTGTGGCTCCAGATGTGGCGCTCGTTCTCGAAGTGGACATAGCGGGGGACGTACCTGGGATCAAGCCATATCAGGCGCCAACGAAGATGGGGCTGGGACCGACGTTATGCACCTTTGACGCATCGATGATCCCCAACCAAGCGCTGAAGGAGTTCGTGATCCATATAGCTGAGGAGAAGAAGATCCCATACCAGCTCTCCCAGATCGCGAGAGGGGGGACGGATGGGGGGAGAATACACATGGACAGGACGGGTTGTCCAAGCGTCGTCCTGGGGGTGCCCACGCGGCACATACACTCTCATGTCGGCATGCTCAGCGTGCAAGATCTTGACAACTTAGTGAGGTTGGTCATGGAATCCGTAAAGAGGCTAGATGGCGAGACGGTCGCCTCGTTCACAAGCATTTAATGCTGAGCTGATCACATACCCCGATCGGAAGATGTCGGCACCGGAAGCTGCATACGACCTTCATGTTCATTCAAGGTACTCCAAGGACTCGAGCCTTGCGCCGAAGGCCATAATTGAGGCAGCGAAGAGGAGGGGCCTCGCGGGCATTGCCGTTACGGACCATCTGTCGGTCAAGGGGGGAATCGAGGTAAGGAGGGCTGCGCCAACTGATCTGATCGTCATCGTGGGATATGAGGCGCGGATTCAGAAACAAGACGTCCTGTGCCTCTTCGTCGAGGAGGAGGCAAAGGCGGATAGCTTGGCCGAACTACACGACAAGATCAGGGAGAGCGGCGGCATAACGGTTCTTGCCCACCCATACAGGTTATTTACGGTAGGGAGGGCTTGGGCCGACGTCGATGCAATCGAGGTACTCAATGCAAGGATCTCGAGCGGCCGAAACAAGAGGGCTCTGGAGCTGGCGGAGAAATTGCACGTGCCAAAGGTTGCGGGAAGCGACGCACATATGGCAAGTGAGATCGGGAGGGCGTATACTATCGTTAAACAAGGTCAAAATCCTAAAGAGGCGATCTTGGGCGGATTGACAGAGCCGGGCGGAGGCGAGTCACCTTTGTGGGTCGGCATTCTCTCCCTTCTGTCCCGCGTGGCCGCAGTTTCGTCGAAGGCGATGGGGGGCTGATCCCGACGAAGGCCAGGGCACACATCTATGTGAGTGGAATCGTGCAAGGCGTTTTCTTCAGAACAAGGACCGCCGTAATTGCCTACAGGCTCGATATACGCGGTTGGGTGAGGAACTTGTCCGATGGGAGGGTCGAGGCTGTCTTCGAGGGAGAGAGGGGGGATGTTGACGAGATGCTAAAGTTCTGCAGGCGTGGGCCCGTTGGGTCCGTAGTGGCGGGGGTCCAGATCACGTGGGAAGATTATAAGGGGGAATTCAATAAATTCAAGATCGAACACTAGGAGTGGCACCACCGGATCGAGCAGCTTGGCAATCACTCGCATACTAATCGTATTTCCTAACCCGAACCCTGTGGGGTTTACCTGAAAGGATCAACTCGGCCTTCCTAAGATTCAGGGGCGAATCGACGCAATAGAACGTGAGGAGATCGCTGTCGAATTTCGAAAGGACGTTTGAGGAGAGGAACATGACGTGAGCCATCTTCCCCAAGACGTCCCTCATGCTCGAGGCTTTCTCGGCATTTGAGGCCCTAAGGGCGTTCAATGCCTTCTGAGTGGCATAAACTGCTGGAAATGGGAGAGCCTCACCGATCGGAGAACGCGGAACGACCGCATCCCTCCCGCTACACAGATCCAACATTGTAGTTAGGACCTCGAGGCTGAGGAAAGGGGCATCGCCTGGGAGAAGGAGCGACTTGCTGAAGCGCGATCTCGCCAAACCCGTTTCGATCATGGTCAGCTCAGATCCGTCGCCAAAGGCATCCCCGATCACGCAGAGAGCCTCGTTTGGAAGCGGCGTGATCCCATCCCTAAGGGATTTGGCATCTCCTTCTGAAGGAGTGATTATGAGGACCTCCTTCGACAACGCGGATGCTGCATCCACGACCCTGGATATGAGTGGCCTCCCATCGAGGGTCGATAGGTATTTAATGTCCTGGAAGAGGGATGGCTCATCCCTTGACGCGAGTATAATTGCAGAGGCATCATGCATATGCGTTCACCTCGCCTTCTTGACAACCATGGAGGCAATTGCGGAGGATATGTTTGTACCAGTTACTGACTGCAGCGCCCTAAAATCGGGTTGACAATTCACTTCGAAGATGAAAGTGCCAGTATCAGATGTTACGAGATCGACGCCAGAGTAGTCGCAGCCAAGGGCCTTCGATGCCTCGGCCGCCAACCCGGCTAATTTCCCATCGAGCACAAATGGCACCGGCGTGCCGCCTTTGCTGATGTTGGTCCTGAAGCTCTTCGAAACCCTCTTCATCGCAGCTACGACTGAGCCCCCCACTACTAGAGCCCTGATGTCGAAACCCTTGTGCTTTACGAACTCCTGGATCATGGGAACGTGCCCATGGAAGACCATCTCCTCGAGCACGTACCTGGCTGTTGCGAAATCCATTACCCTAACGACGCCAGTGCCCCTCGATCCGAATATCGGCTTGATGATGACATCACCCATGTCCTCGAATGCCCTCAATCCCTCCTCGACACTGCGCACGACCCGCGTCCTGGGAATGGGTATGCCGGCTGTCGATAGGACGTTCAGCATGCTATATTTGTTCAGGCAGTTCCTGGTGGCCTTTTCGGAATTGACCACGACTTGGCCCTGCGCTTCGAGGCATTGGATAAGGCTCATGGCGTGGAGGATTTCCTCCAATGAGCCGGGGCCCAGGAGCCGTTGAACCGCAACATCGAAGTCCTTAACGAGGTCGGAGCCATCTCCTGCGATCCTCTGTAGGGGCAGAAGGCTCACTCCCAACGCCCTGACCGGGATAACCTTTGGAAGATGTCCCATGAGGCCGAACTCGGCATTCAGCGCTCGTGTCCCCCAACCATGGGGGTTTCTTGAGAGCAACGCTACCCTCAAAACCTTCTCGATCACTCTGGTCACGCACCCAGCCATATGGCCGGAAGGGGAGTTGGGCTATCTGACCCTCATTCGGCCCAAACGGCGGATTCGTCCTTCATTAATCTATCGAGCTTCTCTTTGAGCCGTTTGGCCTCTCTCCTATGCCTGTACTTGTTCACTATAAACATCCCGACAAAGCTGAACAGAACAGCTACGATATAGGTGATGTAGAAGCTGAAATCCTGGAACTGCATCCTGAACATCGTTTACCGAGAATCTACTTCACCAAAGAGTATATACGGCTTTCGCGTTATGGCTGCGGAATCGGCTGATGAATTAACGTCCGTATATGGGGGATATAATGCCTTTTGATATCGTGTAGAACATGTTAGGAATTGGAGTCACGGGGAATGGTTTAGTTCGGCCCCTAATTTCACTCGGCCTTTCATTCCTTCATTTTGATGTTCCTGCAGACAGTTATATCTGAGGCTGGAGTTCCCGATCGTCTCGCCTTCATATCCGATGTGTGTCTCCTTACGATCTCCGATGCCTGTAAAGCGGATGTGGATGACCTGAGTGATTCTGCAAGGGGGCGCTCGCCGATACTCCTCAGCCAGGAGGATATGTGGCCTTCCCTAATGTGGTATTCGACGCATCCAGGATCCATTCTGCTAAGTTCATCAAGTTTCTTCCCCAGGCCCTCGACGTCGTAGACCGTTGCCAAAACCTTCCCATAACTCCTGAACTCGAAAGGCATGTTTCTAAGGGAGGTTGAACTATATTTAAGCTCTCTGAGTGAGGGGTTGCGACGCAAACGATATATCAAAGGGAGGGGCGTTGCCACCATGAGAATGAACGGCTCAGTCGCCAATGGTGCAATCGATCCTGAAGACATGGCCGTACTTGATGAGAATTGCGAATACTTTGGGCTGAGGAGATCACTCCTAATGGAGAACGCCGGAAGAGCGATCGTAGGGGCTTTGAAGGAAAAGGTCGGTTCGCTCACGGACAAGAGGATCGTTGTAGTTGCAGGAACCGGCAATAATGGGGGAGACGGGTTCGTTGCCGCAAGACATGCGGCCGCAGAAGGTGGGGAAGTGTCGGTCATATTATTGGGTGAAACCGACCGTATAAGAACTGAGGAGTCAAAGGCGAATTGGGTAATCCTCGAGAGGATGTTCTCAAATGTTAGGCTCTACGTTGCGTCGGATTCAGCTACAATCAATGGATTGAGGGAACTCGTCCATAATGCCGATGTTGTCGTGGACGCCATATTCGGAACAGGGATGAGGGGACGGATAAGGGAGCCGTATTCTTCCGGCATAGATGCCATTAACTCCTCGAAGGGCCTAAAGATAGCGGTGGACATTCCTTCGGGAATCGATCCCACGACGGGGGAGATACTCGATAAGGCTGTCAAAGCCGATGTCACTGTGACCTTCCATAGGTCAAAGACCGGATTGAGGAAGCGAATGGATCACGCTGGGGAGATCACCGTGGCATCGATAGGCATACCCCCTGACTTCGAGACGTTGGTAGGTCCTGGAGACGTGAGGAGGGTACTGAAGCCGAGGGCGCCACATTCCAAGAAGGGGGATTTTGGCAGAACTCTCGTTATTGGAGGTGGGGTTGAATATTCTGGGGCACCTGCCCTTGTGGCCCTAGCATCGTTGAGAACTGGGACTGACGTGGTTATCGTTGCGGCACCCAAAGGCGTGGCTGACATAATAAGGGGCTTCTCACCCAACCTGATCGTTAGGAATTTGAGTGGGGATTACCTCGTTATGGAAGATCTCCCACTCCTAGAGAAGATGATCGTCGGGACGGCCATCTCATGCATAGTGGTTGGCCCTGGATTGGGATTAGAGGAGGAGACGCGAGACACGGTCATAGAGCTCTTGAGGATTATCGACAAGCCACTTCTGGTCGATGCTGACGCGTTAAGGGCGATGTCGGCAGAGCCGATGTTGCTCAAGGGGAAGAGGGCCGTCATTACGCCTCACGCTGGTGAGTTCGGTGCGCTAACGGGTACGACGATGGCCGATCCAAATAAGCTACGGGAGAGGATGAGGCAGGTGAGTGAGGCGGCTCACGATCTGGGCACGACCATACTGCTCAAGGCACATGAGGACATAATCTCAAATGGGCGACTCCTGAAGATCAACCTTACGGGCAATCCTGGTATGACGGTCGGGGGAACCGGAGACGTGCTCTCGGGCATTGCGGCCTCCTTCCTCGGCTGGGATGTCGAGCCCTTTAAAGCGGCTTGTGCTGCGGCATTTGTATCGGGACGTGCAGGTGACCTGGCGAAATCTGAGAGGGGGTATCACCTCGTCGCCACCGATGTAATAGACGAGATACCCTACGCGATCAAGGAGCTTGGATCGTGAATTCCTCAGAACGAGAAACGGCCTATCTTAATTGAGGATATCGCGCTACTCCAGGATTCACGGGAGGAGACGGTGAAGGCGGGCTGTTCGAGCTTTTCTTCGGATTCGTAGACGACCGTTATTGCGGGCTTTGCAAGCCTTCCGGATTCGCTTAGCTTAAGCTCTTTGATCTCCGAGAGGTTGATGATGAATATGATCTCGGGTCGCTTGTGCCTTACTCCCCCCACTATCCTCTCGAAGATTATCTTCCTGTTAGTGAGCACTAGCTCTCCCTTAAGAGATTCGAGGACCTTGCTATGGCCCCCTATGTATTCAGCCTCATCCTCGAGGAGAAGCTGCTCGTTCTTCTCGAAAACGCGTTTCATCTGCTGACCTCCTAGGATGCTAGACGGTCCCCATTGTGGGGTGAGAACATTTAGAACTTTCGCCTTGTCGGGTTTAATCTCCTAATGGATAGGACAGAAATAGAGGACATACATGGTAGGTGGATGTAGCGGATGAGGATAGCGATATTCTCCGAGACATACCTACCGACCCCTGATGGCGTAGCCCACTTCCTCGGCTGCTTCACCAAGGAACTGGTAAGAATGGGCCATGAGCCCCATGTATTCACGACGGGGAGGCTTACTGGGAGGGATGGGGACATGGAGGGTTACGTTCATAGGTTCAAGTCGATCAGGTTCCCCCTATACGAGCAGTATCGGATATCCCCGGAGCCATTCATAGGGGCCCTTAGGGCTGTCAAGAGGCTGGATGTTGACGTCATACACATTCACACCCCGTTTTTTTTGGGAACTGCGGGGTTCATATGCTCCCGTGTCCTCGAGATACCGATTGTGGGTACCTTCCACACTAACTTCCTAGATATGGCGGAGAGCATCTCTACATCGACGGTCTTCAGGGGATTCGTTCATTTCGCATGGAAATATTCAAGAGGCCTGTATAGAAGGTGCGATCTATTGACAACCTCCTCAAAGATAACGGCGGACATCCTTCAGGGGAAGCTCAGGAGGGAGGTATTGGTCATACCTCACGGCATAGATGTGGATAAATTCACCCCTACTATTGGGGCGATCGATGTCAGAGAACGTTACGGCATACCGTGCGACTCGGCTATCGTTACTTATCTGGGTAGGCTAACGCTCGATAAGAGAGTCCACACCATCATAGACGCCTTCGCGACCGTTAGGGGGGTAAGGAAGGCGTGCCTCGTTATCGCCGGTATAGGGCCTGAGAGGGCCTCCCTGGAGGAGAGGGCAAAGGCCCTGGGCATCGATGGTGATACGAGGTTCACAGGATATATCGAGGAAGAGGCCAAGGTAGCTCTACTACGCCAATCCAGCGTAGTGATTCTGGTCTCAAAGGCAGACCTCGTGCCGCTTGTGCTGGTGGAGGCCATGGCCTGCGGCACGCCAGTTATAGGGTCCAGGGCAGGGGGGATCCCGAATCTGATAGAAGATGGAAAGACGGGCATATTGGTGAGGGGGGATGATCCGATGGAATTATCGCAGAAGATGCTGGATGTATTATCTGGGGACGACCTTTCGGTAATAACGAATAACGCGAAGGATTACGTAATGCATAATTATTCGACGCAAGTTGCAGCGAGGGCATTCGTCGAAGCCTACAGGAAGTCGATGCGCAATCGGAATTGAGGAGCCGATATGAACGATGACTGGAGGTTGGATGCCCCAGTCGAAGACCACACCTATGTATTTATCGGGATTTTCCAATAGACCCCTATATGCCTCCGCACACCTTTCGGGGGGCAGCCTATGTCAGCCTACGTCGGATCGAATTTGGATCCCTCCAAGCGGACGACATTCGGCTCCACTAATGAGACCCGTTTTGCATCTATCATTACTTAGCCTCCAGCCATTGTGAGGGCATTCGCGGATGTAGAGTAGATTCGCGCCTACCTTATGAGCCAGGATACGGGTATGTCCTGCCATCTGCCATCTGGGAGCTTCCTCCTAATGGCTAATGGGAGCACTTTTGCCTCAAGCTCCCTATCGGCCAATTCAAAGGGCGTCTCCCTCTTGCTCTTGTCAAGCTGCATGAGGGGCGGTGCCCCGTAATAGAGCTGGAGGGCCCTATTGCCTATTATCCTCGCTCTTTCGAATCGCGTAAGCATCGGAGGGCCTATTGTTATTTGCTTCAATCGGAACTCTCTCAATATTCATCTGTTGGCGGCGTCTTTGGCTCCTTCATCTTTGATGCCGCGATGATGTCGTCTATCCTGAGTAGCGAGTTCGCGACCTCCATCGCCGCAACCAGGGCGCTTGCCTTGACGGCCAATGAATCCAAAATACCGTTCTTCATGCTATCCGATACCGTCATCTTCCTAGCGTCTACCCCGAAGTTCCTCATGCCCTTTGTATGCGATGCCCTAAGATCTGCGATCGTTGTCGCGATGTCCATGCCCGCGTTTTCGGCCAGGGAAATGGGGATCGATTCAAGGGCATTTGTGAAGGCCCGATAAGCAAGCTGTTGTCTTCCCTCGATCTCGTCGGCCTTTGCTCGTAATTTGATCGCGGCCTCTATCTCGGGCGCGCCGCCGCCCGGGAGGACGGAAGGTTTCCTGAGGATGTTCCTAACAACGGACGTGGCGTCCTTCATCGCGCGCTCGGCTTCGTCGACAACCCTTTGGGATCCCCCTCTGATCAGAATTGTGGCCGTACTCGACATGGGAACCTTTTCGACGAATATCCATTTCTCTCCACCGACCTTTCTCTCCTCGATGAGCCCCGCTTTCCCAAGGTCCTTCTTGGTGAGCTCGTCCACGGTGTTAACTACCTTGCCATTCGTGGCCATCTCGAGCTTTTCCATGTCGGACTTCTTGGCCCTTCTCACTGCCAAGATTCCATTCTTGGCCAGATAGTATTGAGCCACATCATCTATGCCCTTCTGGCAGAAGACGGCCTTAGCGCCCGACTTTATGACCTTATCCACCATGTCTTTTAGAAGCCCCTCTTCGGCCTCCAGGAACTTCCTGACCAGTTGTGGGTCCTCGAAACTGAGCTTCTCGTCTATCTCGGTCTTCTCAACCTCCAATGAGCACGAGAGCAGGGCTATTGTGGCGTCCTCAACTCTCTTCGGCATTGCCGGATGCACTACCTCCTTATCGAGTGCAACCCCATCGATGAGTGAAGTCTCCTCCAAAGAGCCCCCTGGCTTCTTCTCCACCTTGACCCTATCCAGGTCAACCTCGTAGAGGTCGTCGCGCTTTGTAGCGACCTTCAATACAGCTTGGACGGCTATGTCGGACAGATTGTGGGCATATTTACTTATCAGGCTTCCCGATATCGCCGTCTCCGTTGCTTGCATGAGGGCCTTCTTGTTCTTCGGTTCGACCCTCAAGGCCATCTCATCAAATACCTTAAGGGCCTGTCCACATGCCCTTCTGTATCCATCAATGATTATGGTCGGATGAATTCCTTGGTCGAGTAGGTTGATCGCCTCCTTGATTAGCGCCCCTGTAAATATCGCGACTGAGGTCGTGCCATCACCGATCTCCTTGTCTTGGGCCTTCGAGGCCTCGGTAAGGAGCTTTGCCGCAGGATGTTCGATTTCCATCTCCTCCAGTATCGTAGCCCCGTCGCTGGTTATCGCGACGTCGCCAAAGCCATCAACGAGCATCTTATCGGAACCCATTGGACCCAGTGATGATTTCAGGCTCTCGGCAACCGCCATTACGGCTTGAAAGTTGAAGCTCTGCGCCTCCGATCCTCTTCGCCTGCTGGTCCCTTCCTTGAGAACGAGCACGGGGATTCCTGTTGCCTTGGGTGAGGCCATGGATTCCTCCAAGTCGTAGCGCATGCTTTTAAACCGTATATTAATCTTTCTCGGCTGCTCAGGGCGTAATATGCAAGTGGCACGGTATACGGGGAATCGTAAATCGGGGCCACATGAGATAGGAGTGAGGGGCGCAGGAGCAAAAACATACATAGTGCCCCGAACGTTGGCGCTGTGACCCCCCATTGCCCGAGACCATATTCATCAACCAGCCTTTCTTCGGTTCCGAGGAACTCGACCTGGTTAGGAAGGTCCTGGAGAGTGGATTGGTCTCCTCAGCCGCTTCCGACGGCCAGTATGTAGCAAAATTTGAGGACGGCTTCTCGAAGTTCGTCTCCTCGCGTTATGCTATAGCCGTCTCCAATGGTACGGCCGCGCTACATGCGGCCCTCGTTGCCGCCGAGGTCTCTGAGGGTGACGAAGTCGTGATACCCGCCTTCACCTTTGTCTCGGCAGCCGAGGCCGTCCTACTCGCTGGTGCCAGGCCCATCCTCGCAGACATCAACCTCCAAACATATGCCACTTGGGCCGATTCCATCGAGGAGAGCTTGTCACGGAGGACGAAGGCGGTGATCGTCACACACCTCTATGGGCTCCCGGCAGATATCGATCCGATCAAGGATCTTGCTGAGAAGAAGAACTTGGTCCTCATAGAGGATGCGGCACAAGCACTGGGGGCGGAATATCGGGGAAAGCGCATAGGCTCCCTTGGGGACCTTGCCTGTTTCAGCTTCTATGCGACCAAGAACATAACGACGGGAGAAGGCGGCATGATCACTACGGATGACGAGGAATATGCCGAGAGGCTTAGGCTCTTCCGTTGTCATGGCGAGTCGAGGAGGTACGAACCATCTTGCCTGGGAACCAATTACCGGTTATCGGAGATCCAGGCCGCATTGGGTGTTGCCCAACTAGCCAAACTTTCCAGGCTTCTGGCCCGAAGGAGGAGGAACGCCTCGATCCTCACGAGCGAGCTGGCCGGGGCATCGGAGATCCAACTCCCTACTGAACCCGAGGGGAGCGTTCACTCCTGGAATCTCTATACGATCCGCATCAAGGCGGGAGGCAGGCACTCTACAAGGCGCGACAAGATTGTGAAGTACCTAAGGAGCAAGGGCATACAGGCGGGCGTTTATTATCCATTGCCCATCAACCTGATGCCGTATTACCGCGAGATGCTGCGCATCCCAGGGGGTTCCTTCCCGAACAGCGAGTTATCAGCTCGTACGGTACTCTCACTGCCAACTCATCCCCGTCTGGATGAGAAGAACATGACCTTCGTGGCCGACATGACGACGAAGGCCATCGAGAGGCTCAGCCGGTGATTCCGGATCTCTGGAACCTATACTGCGTGAGCCTGTCCATGACCTCGATGAACTCCCTCTCTATCCTCTTCCTCTCCTTCGCATAATCATCCTGGGAGATCAGCTGCTCCTTGAACTTCCTCTCTATGGATTCGAACTCTTCCTCAAGCTCTTTCTTTCGCCTCTCCAAGCCCTTGATCCCGCTCTCTATCTCGTCAGCCACCTGAGATCCCTCATCTAACTGGCACATCCTCGTTCGCAAGGTTCTTAAGGATTCGCCGCAATGGATGTAGGAGATGTCGGTATCGAGGATAGGGATCCTATTCAGATTTAACAACGAATTAGTGGTTGAGGGGGAACTCAACCGGGTCTATGCACCAAGAACCGTTGGCGAGATAGTGAGGTCCTTGCCGATCGAGGGCGTCGTCGATGTCACGGGTGGCTTCCTCTACTTCCCAACCAATTTGGCATTAGGAGCCGAGAAACCCGTGCCGAGGCTACAGCCAGGATCTATAGCCTTTTGGCCCCTCTGTGGCGGAGTGTGCGTGTCGCTCGAACCCGTTGTGGCGAAGTTGAATATGTCCCTCATCGGGAGGATAACGGCGGATCTTGAGGGATTAAGGGCCATCCGGGCTGGTTCATCCGTTCGCCTTTCAACTCGGCCCGTAGACCCTTAACCTGCTCGACCCCGAGACTAGTTTCACTGAGCCCTTCTCCTCCATCCCCTTGAGAACCCTCTTAGCGACACCGACCCTAACGTTGAGCTGGGTGGCCAAGGCATGAGGCGTCACGGCCTTCAGCTCCTTTATCGCCTTCATAACGTCGTTCTCATCGAAGAGCTCCCTGACAGACGTAGATGACCTTCTCCTCTCCTTTTCATCCTTCTTTTCCTTTGCGGCCTCGTCCTTCAACTGTTGCTGTCTTGCCATCTGGCTGATGCTCTTCTTCTTAGCGCCTCCCATGCTAATCACCTGCAGCATCGGTATTCGGTAGAAGGATAAGAACCTTTGTAATCGATATCCCCAAGGATTTGGGCGATCTGTGGGGATGGTCAGGCGTTTACGGCTACCGTGGCTCTCTTCTTCGGCATCCCGAATCGCTTCTCCACGATCGGCCTGTGGATCGAATTATAGGTGCAGAATGGCCTGATCGTCCCATCGGGCAGTGCATAATGAATGTTGCACAACTGAACCCTCTCGAGGTCAAAATTGTATAGATCCATGAATGCCATTATCCCCACCATGACCATTCTCTTCATCATCTTCCCTAGTGCCTCATAACTCCCATCCTTCATTATATCGGTCAGCAGGTCCTTAAGGATCCCGAATTTGACGTAACGTAGACTCTTTAACAGGTTGAGCTTCGCCGAGGTCTTCTTGCCAGCTTGGGCTGCTTCAGCCACCCTATTCATAGCCTGCATGAACTTATCTACGTTGGCGTATCTCGTTATCGGGATCATCTCGTCATCCTCTACGAATATGAAGGTCGCCATTCCACAAGCGGGATGGTTGCTGAACTCAGGATACGCCTTCCCCCTCAGGCCCCCCATTGCCTTGGCCATCGGTACGACCGTGGGGCATGTATAGAAATCCTGTTTCTTTATCTGGCCCTCCGTCTGCTGTTCGATTAGGTCTAAAACTTCAGGGATCGTTATCCTCAGCCGTTTCCTCTCGCCAGCAGCTATCCTACCTGCAAAGCTTATTGGTTGGTAATTAACGCACCTTACAACGTCCCTATTCGTGACGGCGAATCGGATGATGTCACCGAGTTGGTCGTCATTGACCCCTCTCGCTATGGTCGGCACGAGAACGAGGCTATCCAGTCCAACCTTACGGCTGTTGTCCAAAACCTTGAGTTTTATGTCGAGGAGGTCCCTTCCTTTGTTGACTATGTATGGTCTGGGCGTCACTCCCTCAAAACTCAGGTAAAGCGTGCTCAGGTCCGCGTCAACCAACTTCTTGAAATATTCAAGGTCGTTTGCTAGCCTAAGCCCATTGGTATTGACCTCGATGTGGTCGATACCACTGCTCTTGGCGTACCTCATGAGTTCAGGCAGATCGTCCCTCAGCGTCGGTTCTCCCCCACTGAATTGGAGTGCTTTGGGGGAAATCGGCTTGTTCGAGGCGAGATTGTCGATCATCTCCTTGACCTGCCCAGTCGTGACCTCGTAGATGTATGGTATGTTGGGATCGTTCGCGCTGGCAAAACATATCGGGCAGTTTAAATTACACCTACTTGTGAGGTCGATTATTGCGAGGACCGTGTGTGACTTATGGTTTCCACATATCCCACAATCGAACGGGCATCCCTTTGCACTCTTCGTCCTGGGATTTGAGAGCCTTGTACCCTCGGTATACCAGTCCATCGCCTTGACATAGTCGTCATAATTCGACCAGTAGATGTCCTCAAAGTCGCCATGCTTATCGCACGTCTTCCTGATAAGTAATTTGCCAGCATCCTCGACAAGGCTAGCTTCGATGACAGAAAGACATTCCGGGCATAGGCTCCGTGTCTTCTTGACTAATTTCAAACCTTGAACGCCGGTGTATCTTTGCAAGCAGCTAAAAAGTCTTTCTTTAACACCATGTCCTTGGCAGGTTCCGGTTGCCTAAATTTTTTGAATAGAGAAACCCCTATTACCTACCTCCCCAAGAGCCTTTTCTCGAGGGCACATCTGTGAGCACTCAACGGCAGAGCGAGTCCATCGCTCTCAGCGATATCATGAATACGCCGGTGATAACATCGAGGGACAGCGATACGGTTGGCGATGCCGCTAAGAGGATGACCACTCACAAGATAGGGAGCATAGTTGTACTGAACGGATCGAACAAGCCCGTCGGGATATTAACGGAGAGAGACATAGTGACTCGGTGTGTCGCTCAGGTCAAGGATCCCTGGAACACCAAGGTCGGCGAGATCATGTCCCATCCGCTGATCACTGCAACTGAGAACACCGACGCAAGAAAGGCCTTGGACCTGATGCACCTTAGGAAGATAAGGAGGGTAGGGGTGACGCGCGATGACAAATTGGTCGGCATAGTCTCGGAGAGAGATCTATTGGAGGCTCTCCCCGGGATGTATGAGATCATGGTTGAGAAGGCGAAGGTGGAGAACGTCGAGCCAACATCGCCATATTATGATGGTTTCTGTGACGAGTGCGGCCAATGGTCCGACAGACTTAAAGAGATAGATGGCAGGATGTACTGTGAGGACTGCAGGATCGACGCAGGACTGTAGGTAGATTCCATGTCCAAAAGGGCATCACGGGAGGCCTCGTTGAGGAAACTTAGGCCAAATGGGCCCCCAAGGGAGAGATCCACGCCTTCGCAACCTACGTCACCAAAGGCCGGCTCGGTGATCACATACTCATCGAAGCCAGTTGTGACCATTGCAGGGACAACGCCAATACGCAGCGCCATCGAAACCATGAATACTAGGGGATTCAGGAGGATCCCGGTTGTCAACCCAGGTAACGGCAGATTGGAGGGGGTCGTTACGGCGCGCGATATCTTGGATTTTTTCGGGGGCTCTGGGAGAGGCCTAGTCGAGAGGAAACTCGGGGGCAATCTATTGTCGGCCTTCAACTCCCCGGTTTCATCGGTCATGCGCACTGACATAGTCTCCATAGGCTACAACGAACATATTCGGGAAGCTATACGGCGGATGGGTGAAGAGAAGCTCGGGGGACTTCCCGTTGTCGACTCTGAACGGAGGGTAGTCGGCATCCTCACTGAAAGGGACGTCATCCTCAAGTTATCGCACCGACTTCCTGACAAGACCGTGGGCGAGGTCATGACCGTTGGACTGATCACGGTCTACTCCAACTCAACTGTGGGTTTGGCGGTGGAGAAGATGCTGCGGTACGGGTTCAGGAGGCTTCCCGTCCTAGAAGGCGGGAAGGTCGTTGGCATGATAACGATGAGGAGCATCCTCAGGTACTTTGGAGGGGCTAAAGATTGGCTTCTCCAGGACATCCTATCACTGCCTGTCACAAGGCTCTCCTTCTCGGAATTCGGAGGCGCCTCACCCGGCACTAAACTTGCCGAGGCAGTCGACATAATGAGGGACCGCGACATAGGTGCTCTGCTTGTGACTGGGCTCGATTTCACACTCCTGGGCATCATCACGGAGAGAGACGTCTTCGACATAGTTGCGAAGACCTACCTGTAGTTGTCACACGGAAGGCATGCGTTGATCCGAATGTACCTTGAGGCGCATGAAATCCAAAAGACGGAGGCACTCCGCCGTGTGCAGTTCGTCCGGCATCCATGCCCGCTGATGCCTGAAGATGGCGTGTCATAATTGGGCGAAGTCGATCTCGTCATAAGCGGTGGCAAGGTCTTCTTCAATGGCTCGATCCTCGATGGCGGGATCGCGGTCGAAGGCGGGAAGATCGTGGCCGTAGCGAAGGATTCGGGACTTCCAAGGGGAGAGGAACGCTTTGACATCCGCGGTAGGATATTATGTCCCGGCTTCATCGACACCCACGTCCACTTGAGGGACATGAACTACAGCTACAAGGAGGACTTCAAATCGGGAACTCTGGCGGCCGCTGCAGGCGGATTCACGACCGTATTGGACATGCCCAACACCGATCCCGTTACGGATTCACTCGGCAGGATGGCAGATAAGATGGACCGCGCGAGGGCCAACGCATACGTGAACGTGGGTTTTTACTTGGCCCTGACGAAGGTGACCGATTTCAGAGCACTACCCCTTGGTGTCGGGTTGAAGGCTTACCTCTATTCAACCCGGGAGGAACTACAAGTGGACGCCGAGATGATGAATAGAGCTGCTGAGAGACTGCCCAAGGGGTACCCGTTCGCGTTTCATGCCGAGAGGGGCCAACTGATTCAGGATCTTTACGATCGCTCAGCGGATAGGAGCATGAGCGAGGCCGAGAGGTTCCTATACTGCCACCCACCTGAGGCCGAGGTCCAAAGCGTATCCGATATCGTTCGGACCATGCCGGCTGAGGCGGCCCTCCACTTCTCACACGTCTCAATCCCAAGGTGTATATCGATCATTAAGGATTCCGGGAGGAGGGCGACCATAGAGGTGACGCCCCATCATCTCTTTCTATCCTCCGATGCCCTCCTCAGGATTGGGTCTACGGCCATAACGGATCCCCCTGCCAGGGATGCGTCAGACCTCGCGGGTCTGTTGAAGGCCTTCCGAGATGGCCTGGTGGATGTGATCGGCAGCGACCACGCCCCTCACGCGCTCGAGGAAAAGGATAGCGGAAGGCCACCTCCCGGCATCCCAGGCCTGGAGACCTCCGTCCCATTGATGTTGGCTGGCGTTGAGGTAGGGGCGATGAGTTTGTTAACGGTGATAAGGTCTTACACCTCTAGGCCTGCATCGATCTTCCACTTGCGGGGGAGGGGCCGGCTCGAGGTCGGATGCATCGCGGATCTGACGGTCCTAGATCTCAAGAGGGTTTGGAAGATAGACTCATCGAGGTTCTTCTCGATGGCCAAGTATTCGCCATTCGATGGCATTGAGGTCAAGGGATGCCCTTGGGCCACATTCCTGGGGGGGAAGCCGGTAGTCTTAGAGGGAACGGTAATGGCTCAGCCTGGCACGGGCAAGATCGTGTGCTGGAATGGCCCAAATGACCCTGGCGATCCATAATGTCCCATCGTCCCGAGGATGTCAGCGAGGGGCCTTCCTTCATTGTGGATGGAATGCTGGGGGACGTGGCAAGGTGGTTGAGGATAATGGGTTACGACACGCTCTACATCGGGGATGCGGACGACGAAGAGATCCTGAGGAATACGAAGAACAGGATACTCCTGACGTCTGACGAGGAACTATATCGAAGGGCGATCAGGCATGGCACTGAGGCCTACCTCCTGAAGGAGGGGGGCCTTCTTGGAAAGCTGAGAAGCGTGTCTCGAAGATATGGCCTCTCCTCTAAAATGTGTGGGATGAGATGCACCGCATGCAATGGCACATTGTCAAGGTCCACACCAGAGAGCATCCCATACTCGAAGGACATCTTGCCGACAAATGTCGACGAGGTTTGGTCGTGCGCAAGATGCGGGAAGCTCTTTTGGAGGGGGAGCCATTGGAAGGGCATTGAGAGGACGCTCAGGGAGATAGCCCTTGCGCCTACGTGAGGTCACCGCAAACGCACAGGGCTTCATTGATGGCTTTGTAAAGCTCGGGTATCCCTTCGTTGGTAAAGGCTGAGACCATCAGTGGCCTTTGGGCCGTCATCACGCGTTCGATGTGGCCCAGCAACTCCAGGGCCATGTCCGTCATGGCGCCAACCCTTTCCCGCTTTACCATTTGACGCAGGACCGCTGGGTCTGAGAGCATCTTCGCTATAACTTCCGCACCACCCAGGTCTATTTTATTCACCACTCTCAATGTTGGCACCGCGAGTCTGAGATGCGAGGCTGTCGCCAGTACAAGTGCTGTAGCTAGGGCGGAAGGGCTTTGGGCCAGCGGGGAGTCCATTATGTGCAGTGCGATTGTCGCACTGTGTCTCTGTAGGGCTTCAGCCGTCATCGGCCCGGCGTCTCTGAAGATGAAGATTTCTTGCTGGCCGGGTGAATCTATTAGCGTGAAACCAGCGTTCCTCTTCGATATCGCTGACACTATCTCCCCCAGGAAATTGACCGATCTCTCGGCGGCCTTAACTATGGCGCCGTTCATGCCCAGCCGTTCTTCCTTCATGAGTCTCTCTACCCTGACGAAATCCCGGATATCCACGGTGGCGGCATAGGGAAGGGATTCTGCACCGGCGTCGAAGTTGACGTAGCAGACGTCGAAGCCCTGCTCTTTTTCGAGCCAACCGCCTAGGGAGGCCGTCAACCGACTCTTCCCCGCTCCTGCCAACCCGGTGAGCAATATGTTCAACCCGAATCCCCGTTATCCATGCCGTAATTGGGCGCTCATAGGTGTAGTGGAAAAGATTATCTGCCCGGCCGGAGACCTCCTTGCGGTTTATGGCAATGCAGGCATTCATAATGGTGAAGGTCGGACCGGGCTTTTCAAGGGAGATGACGAAGGACATACTAGAGATCGACGGGGTCATGGAGCTATATGAGCTAACGGGGGACATCGATATGCTAATCAAAGTTCAGGCCACGGATGTTGAGGATCTCAGCAGAATCGTCTTCAAGATCCGCGTAGTGAAGGACGTCCGTGAAACTGATACTAGGATGATCATATCCTCGCAGAGGAAGTAGCCACCTGCGCTATTTTTGAGACATGACCATGAATGTCCACGCACTTGCCCTCACCACCCTGTTAAGGCGGTCAGGGTCGCCATAATTTCTGACTGTGATCTGTTTCAGCAACGCCTCATCTTCCACGAGATCGTATGCGAGTATCTGATCCGGCCTTATCTCCCCTTTTCCGGCTCTGTCGGTGTCCGCTTCCCGGATCTCATCGAGGACCTTCCTTAACAGAAAGGATTCAAAAGGGGGAGTGGTGGCCTTCAATCCGAGCTTTTCATCGGGGATGATCCTCACCATCTCTGGCGACACGTATGCTACGCCTACGTTTCTGCCCCGGTATACAAGTTCCACCTTCCTCTCGTTTGGCATTGGAGCCGACATCGCAACTGCTGGAGCCTGCGCTTCAGCCTGGGCCGTGGCTTCGATTGCGGAAGGAGTGACCGGCCGGCTAACGTGGGTCACGGCTGGGGTAACGGGCTCACCCGTTCCCCTCTTGAAGCTTCTCCCAACGAGCTCCTTATCGACTATCTCGCCCACCGCCCTCAAGCTCTCCAGTTCCCTCTCAAGGGCCTCGATCTTCTCCTCGAGGAACCTCTTCAGTTGTGCAAGCCTCTGCGCCTCGCCTTCGGCCTTCGGTTCCGTTGTCTCGCCCAAATCCCTACATCAACACGCCCTATTCCCGGAAATATAAATAGTTGGTTCCGTCACGGTTTATACCCCCTGTTTATGGGCGGGGAATATTGAAATATCGTTGCCATCATATTGGAAAAGAGGTAGTTTGGCCATGGAACTCAAGGTTAAGCCCTTCGCGTATGTCAGCGGTCAGCCCACTGCACTTCTTAATCCAGACACCGCCTCCAATTTAGGGGCCATAGACGGTTCACGGATTCGTTGCGAATATGCGGGCGTGTCGCGCATCCTGTTCGTAGTTACCAGTGCCTCGATGCCGAAGGATCGCATTGGATTTGACAAGATTGCCGCCAAGGCCTTGAAGGTCAGACCTGGTAAACCGGTAAGGGCGTCATATTATCCCCCACCGCCATCGGCCAGTTACATCAGGAAGAGACTCGGGGGGTCACAGCTTAATCGTGACGAGATCCAGGCCATCGTCAATGATATCGTTGACGGGTTTTTGAGCGAACCCGAAATATGTGCTTTCGTGCTCGGCCAATTCTTCAGGGGAATGACGATGGAGGAGGTGGAATATCTGACGCACAGCATCGCCGACACTGGCCAGAAAATCGATTTCGGCCGGTCAGTGTACGACAAGCATTCGATAGGGGGCGTGCCGGGGAACAAGGTGAGCCTAGTGATAGTACCAATCGTTGCGGCCGCGGGACTCCTCATCCCAAAGACGTCGAGCAGGGCGATTACGAGCCCTAGCGGGACGGCCGACACCATGAGCGTTCTCGCCGATGTCGAATTCTCACCCGAGGAGTTCAAGAGGATCTCGTTGAGGGCGGGCGGCTCGATAGTCTGGGGCGGGAGGCTTGGCCTGGCGCCTGCAGATGACATATTGATCAGAAGGTGCGAACATCCCCTGGGGATAGATCCCCCGAGCCAGATGATAGCCAGCGTATTAGGGAAGAAGATCGCAGTTGGCGCGAAGTACCTAGTGCTTGACATCCCAACGGGCAGGGGATCGAAGGTTGAAAGGACGGAAGACGCGAGGTCATTGGCAAGTAGCTTCATGGAGATCGGGAGGAGGGTCGGGATCCAAGTTGTCTGTGGGATAACGTATGGCAGCCAACCTGTCGGCCATGCGGTTGGGCCAGCGCTAGAGGCTAAGGAGGCTCTGGAGTGCCTTGAGGGAGGGGGACCCATTAGCCTCAGGGAGAAATCCACCGCCTTAGCGGGGGTTTTACTCGAAATGGCCGGCGTGGCCACGAGCGGCGATGGGCAGACGATTGCGAAACAAATCCTGGGCAGCGGCAGGGCGTTGAGGAAGATGAAGGAGATAATCGAGGCGCAGGGCGGCAATCCGAACGTAAGATCCCAGGACGTACGCATCGGATCCCACAAGGTCTCCTTGCTCGCGCCATGTGACGGTTACGTCTCGGAAGTTGACAATCACTCGATAGGTGAGGTCGCGAAGGCCGCCGGAGCCCCTAGCGATATCGGCGCTGGCATCCTGCTCCATGGCAAGAGAGGGTACGTGGTAAAAAAAGGCGAGCCGGTGCTCGACATTTATGGGGAACATGAGTTGAAGGTCTCCGACGCCTACGCGCTCGCCCAGAGGCTGAAACCGATCACGGTGGAGGGCATGTTGCTTCACCGGATACCAGACACGGTTTGATGATTTTGACGACAGCGTAACGAGGCCGGAAGCATGAGGGAATACAGGGTTGGAGTTGTCGGCTGTGGCAGGATGGCCGGCTCGATAGATGACGAGGTCATCGGTTATGATTCTTGCATTCTCCCATATTCGCATGCCGCGGCCTACTCAGCGATAGGAAAGACCCGCATAGTCGCGGCTGCCGATATCGATCTCCAGAGGCTGATTACCTTCTGTACGAGATGGAATGTTCCGTCGAAATACACGGACTACAGGGAGATGATCGAGAGGGAGCGACTCGACATACTGAGCGTAACCACCCCCGCAACGGTTCGTCACGAAATCGTGACATTCGCAGCTAACAGCGGGATCAGCGGGATCTACTGTGAGAAGGCCATGTGCTGCTCAATGGCTCAGGCGGATGACATGGTCGAGTCGTGCAAGATCAATAACGTTAAGCTCAACGTTGGGACGTTGAGGCGATTCCACGCAGGTTATCAGAAGATGAGGGAGCTGCTTGATAACGGAAAGGTAGGTCGGCCGAAGGTCGCGATAGCGTATGCTGCTGGGGCATTGATGCACACCCACAGTCACACTGTCGACACCATTCGATTCCTGTTCGGAGACCCGGAGCTCATATTCGTCCAGGGATCCATCTCCGGCGCGGAACACGATGATGTAAAGGACGTGCTCGATCGTGACCCTTCACTCGTGATGGGCTATGCTTCCTTTGAGGGAGATAGGCACGCCTTCATAGTCCCATCACCCGGACTCTACGAGTTCGAGGTCGACTGCACCGAGGGTGTCGTAAGAGTGCTTGATAACGGCATCGAGTGGCGCATGAGGGTGATCAAAAGCCCAACTGACAAATGGGGGCTGCATGTACCGGCGAACTTCCCCCAATTCGATAGGGTCAGTCCCACGGTCGGGTGCATAGAAAATTTGATCATGTCAATCGAGACGAATACCGAAACAGAGTGCAATCCCACAGTCGGCAGGGATGGCATGGAGTTATGCCTGGGGATGGCCCTCTCTCATTTGAGGGGGGTGCAAAAGTCAGCCACCCCATTGATGATAGACGCTTCTATATCCCATCGCATTGATCCTTTAGCCTATTTAGGGTGACATCGTCACATCAGCCCCTAGAGGCTGGCTGTAAGAAAGACCGAGCAAGACACTAGGAGAACGATCATGAGCGATAGGAATGCGCCCAAGTAGCTGAGGCTTGTCGCGAGTATGAATCCCGTTATGATCGGGCCCAATGTCTGTCCTACATCCATTATGGTCCCCAGAAGACCCATGGACGTGCCGAGCAATTCCCTTTGAGCGAGGTCGCCGACGAGGGCGGGAGTTGAAGATGTCACGAGGGAAAAACCGAGACCATAGGATAATGAAATTAGGAGTAGAACTACGAAATTGGTTGTAAAGGGGATCGCGATGAGGGCACTGGCACTTAAAATCGAACCGAAGGCTATGGGAACCATTCTACCTATCTTGTCTGAGAGCCTTCCCATTAATGGTTTTATCAGAGGGATTGAGGCAAGTTGGACCCAGGATATGATGCCCAATGAGAATGGGTCCAAGTTAACGATCTCCCTCAAATATCCGACAAGGAAAAATTCCGTCGCACCGTAGACATAGTATTGGGCGGCTTCGACGAGGCCAACAGCGGCTATTCCGCGATTTCTAGCGACGAGGCCCCAACCCTTGATGATATGAGAACCACTTCGAATCGTTCCATCCCCATTAGCGTTTTGAGATCGGCCCTTTAAAAATAATGAGGCAGTGAGTAATGCGACAGAACCAGATAGACCAACAGCCAAGTAAAGCTCATGAAAGCCATAATTCGTCACCAATAGAATGTATCCTCCCAGTAGTGGCGCAAGATTTCTACCCATGGTGGTCACCGAAGAGAATAATGAGATGCGCTCACCTTTCTTAGTCGGGAAGATCTCGACGACGAAAGCGTTTGTGACGGGGACGAATATGGCCGTGGCAAACCCATGATAAAATCTTACAAGGGCAAGATGCCACCAGGTGGTCGCGAGAAGGTAAAGGAATGGGGCCGTGGCAAACACCACGCCAGATGCGAGCAAGATCTTTCTCCTTCCATATACATCGGAGAGCGATGCAGTAGGTAGGCTAACTAATATGCCTGGGATTGTGGAAGCTGATGCAATAAAGCCCATCAGGGAATCCGGCGTATGCAGGGCACGTGCGAATGGATTCAGTACCGGATTCTTCGACATCGTTGAGCTTAGGATCGCCATGAAGCCGACAAGACAGAGGACCCAGAATAAGCGACCCGTGGGGCTCTCTGATGAACTCATTGACGATCACCCCCATTCACTTCCTCGGGAACCAGTCTCACGCCTTAGCCTCTTCCTGGCATCTCCTAAGGGACGATTTAAACTTATGAATCTATGTAGAACCAAATGTCTGGGCTAACATAACAACTAACGACTAATGATCGGTCCTCAAGGAGCAGGCTACAATACCTCCAATCGCTGTAAAAAATCCCATTGCCATGAAGCTTAGACTTGTAGAGCCTGTCATGTCGAGGAGCAGGCCCACGAATGGCGGACCCATGGCTATGCCGATGTTCAGGCATATTGAGACTACTCCAAAACCGACAGCTGCCAGAGAAGGCCCTAGGATCTCTGGGGGCAGGGCCATCACGACGGGTGGCGTCATGGATGCCGCAATACCCAAGATAATTATCGAAGCTACTAAAGCATTGCCCGATGCACATGTTAACAATAAGAAGGTACCCGTCATCGCTGTGCAGCCGATGACCATCAGGGGTTTCCTTTTCATCATTTTATCGGAGATAAGGCCGATGACGGGCACAAAAGGAATGCCTGCAAGCATTATCGTACTCGCTAAAAAACTCGCCAATATCGGATCCATGCCGATGTCCTGAAGTATTTGCGGGCTCCATGTTGTGAACGACAATGAAGCAGCATTGAAAAATAGCCACACGATTCCCACCTTCCAAACTTCGACGTTTGTAAGGGCCAGTCGCACACCACCCCCTTCGCCATGTCCATGTTTAAGTGGTCCTTCCTTTACTAAAAAAGTGAAGAAGATTATATTTAATATCCCAATGGTCGTGCTGAGATAGATGGAGTGGCGCCAACCATATGTAAGCATCAACATGCTTGACAATGGAAAAGCCGTCACAGTTGCGAGCGGCATGCCTATCCCATAAATCCCCGTAGCTCTCCCAAGTTCCTCTCGCGCAAACCATTGCGGAATTATGGCTGGCGTCACCGTGGTTATGAAGGCCCCTCCGATTCCAAGGATGAACCTACCAACAAGGGCCATGTTGAAGGAGCCTGCCATAGCTGTTATGAGGGATCCCAGTGCTGCCAACACGGCCGATATTGAGCCTATGAGCCTTATCCCATGACGATTTATTAGAATCCCTGCGGGAATTGCCAAGATCACGCCTGGGATCATCACGATGGACATCAATAATCCTGCCTGTGAATTGCTAAGGCTAAACTCCTGCATCATCTGACTCATCAATGGCGGTATCGATTGAAGCGAATAGGAAAATGCTATGAAAGCGTAGGACGAGGCGAGTAATGTGATCCAACGACGATGAGGCTTTTTATCCATCTTATAATGCAATGTGCCACCTTTGACTATATATCCGTTCTGAAAGTGTGAGATAGCGTTATTGGAATTACGAATCGGCATAGATATAAAGTATCGGATCGCCATAATGCAGAATCATGACGCCCCTCCTCAATGTCGGTGTTATAGGAACTGGCTCAAGGTCGAGAAGTCATTTACCCGCGATCCTTAAACTTGGCAGCAGATATAAGCTCGCGGCTGTTTGCGATGTCGATGAAGCCTGTGTCATGAAAGTAGCCGATGAGACAAAGGCGAAACCATACACAGACATAGAGGAGATGCTCGACAGGGAGGAGTTGGACGTTTGTTTAATATCGATTCAGCCCGAGGGACATCACATAGTAGCGAAGGCGCTTGCCGAAAGGGGGATACACATCCTAACCGAGACGCCCCTGGCCATAACGGTCGCCTGCGCTGAACAAATGATCAGAACGGCGAAGGCCAATGACATCTTGCTGGAGGTTTCGAAGAATGTCCCTAGATGGCCTCACGAACGATTGAAACAGAAGATCGTGGCCAATGGATTATTAGGTGAGGTGAAAGGATTTTATCTGTCCTACACATCCGGTTCGTATCACGGCATAGCAGCAATAAGGAAGATACTCCAAACCGAGGGGGAAAGCGTAGTGGGTATGTTCCCATCTGAGACTTCTATACTCGAGAGGGCGGAGATCTCATTCCATAACGATGTGAGGGGCGTTTACGAATTTAACCGAAACAGGGGGAACTATTGGGAGATAGTTGGGACAAGGGGGACGATCATGGGAGGGCAACTTCAACTCCTCGAGGGTGACCGGAGAGTGATGAGGGAGATCAAGTTCGAGGAGGCCGAGATCTCGGGGAAGAGGCGGGTGATAGGTGCCAAGGTCGAGATGCAGCCGGAGGTGCTGGTCCGAGGCAGTCCTGAGTGGTTTCTGGCCGATAGCTATGACGAGTTAGCGCTAGCGGATGCATGGATTAGCCTCTACAACGCCATAATCGATGGCGGGCCATTGACTTATGGTGCAGAGAATGCCAGAAGGGATTTGGAACTGTTGACGGCAATCCGAGATTCAGAGACGCGCGGGGGCGTCAGGGTCGATCTACCACTGAGGGGAATTACGGAGTATGAGAAAATGATCCACAAGGAGTTTGCCATAATCTACGGATCAGACCCATTGGAGTCGGATCTACGCCGACTCAGGGCCAAATACGCGCTCCCCGGCAGTTTGCGTGAGATGATGTATTATGGGCGGGTGATAAAAGAAGGGGGCATTATCTGAATGGCTTCATCATCTGACCCATATCTCAAGTGTAGAACTTCCTAATCGGATAACGGCCATGCTGGGGCACGGCCTTGTAGAATGCGATGATATTCTATAGGTGGGTACTTGGGGTTATTTCGCTAGAGGAGCCTATGAAGTGCCCTCCGCCAGCCGATGCTACACTTATTAGCCCCTTGGCCTCATGAATAACATCCTCCGAGCCTAAGGGCAAGACCTGGGAACATTCAAGGTTCCCAACTAGTATTAACTTCCCACAATATTTCCCTTTAAGGTGGGCGATATCCATTCCTATGACATATGAACGCCTAAATTATCGCATAAGATCAATCGTTGCCAATTTTCCTGCTATCTCGTCGACAATTGCTTCAGGCGCCCTATTCATCCAAACTTCGATAAATGGCATCTTGCCTTTTCTCCTATAATAATCTATGACCGGTTTGCTCTGGTCATGATAAACCCTTAACCTGTCTTTTATCACCTTTGGTTTGTCGTCCTCCCTCTGTATAAGGGGTGATCCGCATTTGTCGCATCTCATGTCATTATTTGGAAGCAGGGGAGGCAGGATGTATTCCGTTCCGCCTACCATCTTATGGATGTCGGCGATGTTGTAGTTTCCATCGCATTTGGTGTTTGAGCAGATCCTCCTCGCGGTGATCTTCTCAAGAAGTATGGCTTCATGGACGTTTATTTTTATTATGGCATCGATGTTCGTGATCTCATCAAGGGCTTTTGCTTGCATCATGGTCCTGGGATAACCATCCAGGATATAGTTGTCCGATGATCTGAGTTTTAGAGACACTACCTCTATGACGACATCGTCAGGAACGAGCTTCCCTTCCTTGAGATAATTTTCAATCCTTTTACCCAAGCTGGTTGATTTTTTTATTTCCTCCCTGAACATGTCGCCAGTAGATATTTTCTCAAGACCAAATCTCGCCTTCAATCCAGTTGAGTAAGTGCCCTTCCCAGATCCAGGTGGGCCGAAGATAATGAGCTTCACAATCTCGGCCATTCTATGGAAATATTATAAGCCTTTCTTGACCGTCGATTGATGCGCTAGTTAGCGTTTGAACCCGTGGATGGGGATTAAGGTCAGAGTCCCTCTGGCACCCTCGATGACCCTGAGCTCTCTTCCTATGAAGGCCCAAAGCTCCTCACGCGTGTCAGCCTGAACTTTAATCATCAAGTCATATTGGCCATATATGATGAAAGCCTCTATGACCTTTTCCAGCTTCATCAAGTGGGAGATCACCTGACGCTCCGTTCCAGGTTGAACGCTCATGAGGACAAAAGCGTGCATCCCTCAGCCCGTTCTCAGGGCTTTATCTATCATACTGGGTCGAATATTACTCTTACCTTTTCGGTAACATAATTATATCGAGTATACAACTGATCGATTGCTAACGGTCTTCGGATGGCCATTTTCTTGGCAAATGAGCAGTTGAATAGGGGTGCTTAGTGTTAAATATGATTTCCTTTGGATCCTGCTTGACATGTAAATGGTCGAGAGAGTCGGGGTCTGTGTTGTGGGTCTCGGCATGGGTTACCACCATGCCGAGTGCTATAGCCAGATGAAAGATAAGGTCAGACTATACCTTTGTGACATAGATGAAGCTAGACTCAACAAGGCGAGGGACAAATTGCAACCAGAGGGCGTCTTCACGGATATGGAGGAGGCTCTAGCCTCAAATGAGGTCCAGGCAATAGATGCAGCGCTACCCCATTCTCTGCATGCACCAACCGCGCTGAGGGCCGCGAAGGCGGGAAAGCACTTCATGACGGAGAAGCCGATTGCGAGGACCCTAATGGAAGCAGACAGGATGATAAAGGCCACCGAAAAGGCGGGGGTTAAGTTCATGGTTGCCGAAAACCAGAGGTTCTGGCCAACGGCCAACCGGGCCAGGGAGTTCATAGGCAAGGGGATGCTTGGGAAGGTATTCCTCGTCAGGGTGTATGAGCTCTGGCTGGACAGGGTTGGCGGCTGGAGGCTTCAGAGGAAATATTCCGGCGGAGGCAACCTCATAGATTCGGGTGTGCACGCGGTGGACACGCTTAGGCTTCTAGGGGGATCTGATGTAACCGGCGTCTATGCCCACGCCAGGAGAGAGGTATTGTTGAACCTTCAGGGCGAGGACACGGCCTTCGTAAGCGTCAAGTATGAGAACGGCGCGATGGGAGACCTCATCACGAGCTGGGGCATTCAACATTCGGGGCCTCAGGCGAGATTCTACGTATATGGATCGGAGGGTGCCCTCTGGGAATTCAATGGGCTGTATGTTCAGAGCAACAAGTCCGAGGAGTTCAAGGTGCCCACTAGGGTCGATGTACCGGATCAGGACGATTTCTTCCTCGAGACGGAGCACTTCATAGACTGCATCATTAACGACAAGAGGCCGATCATGGACGGGAGGGAGGGACGCAAGGATCTGGAGGTTGTCCTCGCGGCGTATAAGTCAGCCAAGACCGGTAGGCCTGTCAAACTACCACTGCGTAGTTAGGGCTTCGGGCACCGGTCGTCAAGTAGATCGGATTGGACCGGGCAAACCTCCCATCCGCATCCATGCACTCGATCCTGACATACTTCTCCGTTCCCCGAATCACATATTGCGCCCCCTCGATAGTTTTGCCATGAGGTGCTGTGTAACTCTCGCCTTTATAGGAATCGGCCACGAAGTTTATCATCTTGGATCGCTTTGCTGATACAGCTCGTTTCGAGGTAAGTCTTGGAATGACCGGCTAGGAGGGAGCTCGAAGGAAAGTCCATAGTGGTTTACGGCACAGGGGATCTGGGGAGGTGCTTCATGGGCGGGATGGTTCACACATTCACCTTTTGATGGTCTTTGGCAACATTATATTTCCAAAGGGGGTGGACAGGACAGCAAGAGAGGGATATTGAAGTTGACAAACTGGCGGATGAGGCGATCGAATGGGCAAGAAAGTCAAGGTAGTTTTTGACACCAATGTTTGGATGTCAATCTTTATTATAAAATTCTAGGTGGAGAGTTTTCAGGAATGTTTGAAGGAGAGGATATGGAGGTATCTCTATACGGAGGGAGGTTTCAGTGAATGTGGAACTCTGACATCATGATCTTCTGAAACGCAGGAGCTTGTGATCAGAAGAGGTGGAAATGAGATGGATTCCAGTCAAGGCCCATGCCCCATGGTTAGGAACCTGTAACTTTTTCCTTAGGACATGATTTATAAATGAGTTATGCACAGCTTCCTCAGTGGGCTGGAGCGCGATATGATGGGGACGAGAAGGATTAAGAAGATATTAAAATTATGGAGGCTGTAAGCATGGTAGACGCTGCTTCGCTTCTCTTCATGGCCGGCGGGGCTTCATCCTATCCCGTCTTCTTCCACCTCTCCCTCAGGAAATCGCTGAGCCTAGTATCGAGGAAGAAGGTGGCAAACGGCAGAATATTGCTGTCCTTGATCATCCTCTACCTTGAGGCAGTGGCGCTCGCGATGTTGAGCACGCCACTCTCCTTCATCCCGCCATCCTTCCTCGCATCCCTAATCGCGCTATCGGCTATCGTTCTCCTTGCCAGCTATACTTTGAAGGCCATGTTCGGCCTGTCGTTTAGGAGGGGGGTCCTCGCGTACTACTTATGGCAGGTCCTCTGCCTCGCGCTCGGTGGATTGCTGGTCGTGACCGTCATTGCCGCCATGCTAGAGACCGTCCTCACATTCATCCTGATCATAGCGTTCACACTCACAGCTTGGTGGATGTGGGGAAACAAAGGGCTTGGCCTTAAGGCTGGATCCGATCACCTGCACTTGGAAGGATCGGACGAGAAGATCGTAACCATAGCCATGGTCGCCCTCCTCGCCTCCTCGCTGGTTGTGCCTTCCTCGCTCTGCGCGCCCATAGAGAACGAGGTGGAGGTCGACTTCACCTGGGAGAACAATGGTGTGGCGCACGTGGTTGGCGCGAACATAACTTGGAATGCGACGAGGGTCAATGCCACGGCACAGGGCGCTCCGGGGCAGGCGAATGGAGCCGCCGAGTTCGGCATGGGAGCCGGCCAACCCCTGGCCGACGTCGCCTTGAGCATCATCAACTTCACCTCCTTCTTATACAGCCTCCACGACTACAAGGCCGCGACGACCTACCTCTCCCTCATCGACGATGTGACGCAACTGCAGCGGCTACAGTATCATTATTGGAGTGGTGGTTATCTCTTGGCCGCCTCAAGGGAATGGAGAATCAAGACACTAGAGCAACTCAACAAGGCAATTGAGGAAGAGGATAAGTATTTCCAGAGGATTCTTGAGGAGTTCATATATTGGTTCAGGAGTAATGGGCTCAAGCTGGGGGAGGGGGCTGAAGAGGGCCTGAGAGGGAGGATGAGGGAGTTCTATGACACTTACCCCCGGAATATAGCCAAGGATTGGTGCAAGCTATTAATTGAGGAAGATAAGGTTGAACCTTCAGATGTCTACCTGTGGTGGGGAGGGGAACCAAACAGTGATTCCTGCTATGCCTTCCTTACACTCTTCTTCGAAGTCGATCCAGATGACATTGGTACGAGAAGATTCGACCAGAAGATCTCTAGGAACCTAAGGGCCATTATCAACATAGCTGAGAATGATACCACATGGTTATCATCTTATAGGGGATATGAGCCTAAAATTTGGAGGGTTATCTTCTCCTAATGATGAGTCAGCTCAAGAGAGGGTTGCAATGTCGAATACCCCTAACCGATTATCACATGCATTCTGAATTTTCGGAGTGCTCCTCCGACACGAGCGTAGAGAAGAATGTCTCAAAGGCAAGGAGGATTGGTTTAGAGAAGGTGGCGATAACGGATCATGGTATCGTTTACATGCCGGAATGGATCAGGAGTTACTTCCGGAAGATAGAGGAAGTCAGGAAGTGGGACGGGATGGACGTATTGACTGGCATAGAATGCGACATCGATCCTGATGGGCAACCCGTTGTCTCTTCCGAGGTCCTGGATGACTTCGATGTCGTCATAGGAGCGCTTCACAGCCTTCCCTCCTACAGACCCTCTGGGAACAGGTTCGACTATCTGCCACCGGAGGAGAAGGTCCTCGAGGAATATCGGAGGGAAGTCCTGTCCGCCTTGAGTCTTGGTTGGATGGAGATACTGGCCCATCCCACGGATATCGGATGGGGCAAGATCCTCATCCCTGACCACATCCAAGAGGAGGTGGCATCGGCGCTCAGTAAGTCAAACGTGGCTGTTGAGATCAACTATCATCATAAAGATCCATCAGTCCCCATGCTCGAGAAATGCGTATCAAACGAGGTCCTTCTGACCCCCGTGTCGGATGCACATAGCCTTAGAGAAATAGGTAGGCTTGAGTGGCATAGGTCGATTGTCGCGAAACTCAAAGCCGAAGATATAATTTGGCTGACGCTATAGTTATCGAATACTTGCCCCATCAATATGAATGGACATCTACTGCCCGAAATGTGGATGTGGGCCAGAACATCACTTCATCTTCATGTCTATGACCACCCTTTCCACATGCTCCCTTCTGCTATCCACTAACTCGACGCCCTCGTTGATCTCTCGTAGTGGAAGGCGATGGGTTATGGACTGCGAGAGGTCTATCCTTCCGGACCCCATCAGCTTTATTATCTGGAACAGGTCGAAACGAGTGTGATCGCCTGAAACGGTGATCCATCCCTCTCGGATGTTCCAATACTCCACCTGGAATGGTTTCGTCTGTAACCCTACGCTCACAACGGTGCCGGACTCAACGCGATTCTTGCCCTTGATGGCCCTGATGGCCTGTTCCATGGCCTTCGATGAGCCTGAACACTCTATCGAGACATCAGCACCCCATCCATCCGTCTCCCGAACGATCATCCCTAGGATGTCATCCCGGCCGGGGTTGAGGGTCAGATCAGCCCCGTATCTCCTGGCTGCATCTAGTTTCGAATCAACAAGATCAACGGCGATGACCTTCTCGGCGCCGAAGAATTTCGCCCACATCACGGCGTGGATGCCAACTCCGCCCACGCCGAAGACAACGGCGGTATCGCCCTTCTTCAGGCCGGACCTGTTCACCGCGTGAAAGGCTGTGGAGACCGCGCAGGCGGTTATGGCCCCCCACTCGATGGGCACGTTGGCGGCCATGCTCAGGGCGTTCACTGCAGGGATCCTGATGAATTCCGCAAATGTCCCGTCTACATCATGGCCTATGGAGATCCTATTGCGGCAACGATTATCGAACCCCTGCAGGCAGGGCTTGCAGTATCCACAAGAGATCACGTAGTGGACGATGACGTTGTCACCTACTTTGACGTTGGTCACATCACTCCCCACTTCCTTGACGGTGCCCGCCCCCTCATGGCCAAGGGTCAGTGGTATCGCGCTAGGGGAAGAGTCCCCCCTCTTATAATGAACGTCAGAACCGCAGATGCCCGCGGCCCTGATCTCAACCAACACATCCTCAGGGCCTATGGAGGGCACTTCCACATCCTCGATCGCGAAAGGCTTTCCGGCTTCTTTAAATCTGGCGGCCAGCATAAGGCAAATTGAAAATTATCGTCTATATTTGATTTACGGCGACTTACGACGAAGCACGAAATTCGTTCCCCCTTCATACTCGATGACATGGGGTGTGATTGATCCACAACATAGCACTATATAATTCGCTGGTCAACCATTACCTAGAAATCTCTTTATACCAAACCGGGCGATCCACATATCTTAAGGGTATGATCGGTAGAAAGAGGATGTCGGGCTTCCAAAAACTCATGGGCGTAGATGAGGCCCTAGAGATAATCAAGGGACATCTATCCGTCGGCGTCGATGCCGATGAAGTAGAGCTGGAGGATGCCATTGGGATGGTGGCAGGCGAAGATATCCGAGCGCCATCCGATGTGCCACCTTTTGACAGAAGTGCTGTCGAGGGATATGCGGTAATGGCCCCCGACACCTTCAGCGCCACCCCAACGAATCCCGTTGAGCTCGTCGTCGTCGGTCGTTCTGAAGCCGGTTCGAGGCCGCGTTGTCTGCCCACGATCACCAATGGCAAGTGCGTCGAGATCTATACTGGGGGCCCTCTTCCTCCCGGCGCCGACGCCGTCGTGATGGTCGAGCATACGAAGATGGTTGACGATGTGGCGATGGTATATCGACCAATAGCTCCTTGGCAGAACGTCTCCCGTAGAGGCGAGGACTTCGTTGCGGGGGAAGTAATCGTCAAGAAGGGCACGAGGCTAAGGCCTTGGCACATAGGGGCGCTGGCATCGGTTAATGTCGTGAGGGCTACAGTTCAAAGAAGGCTTAGGATTGCGGTCCTTTCGACAGGTAGCGAACTGAAGGAGCCGGGCGAGAAGGTGGAGGCAGGAGAGATCCTCAACAGCGCCAAGCCCATGCTCAAGGCATTGATCAGGGAGAGGGGGTGCATTCCCATCGACTTGGGTACGGTGCCAGATGAGCTCGATAGGATCGGATTCGAAATCGCCCATGGGTTAGAGGTGGCCGATCTGGTCATTACGACGGGGGGTACGAGCTTGGGGGAGAGGGACCTTGTCCCCGAGGCCATCGATGAGCTCGGCGAACCCGGGACTTTGGTGCACGGCATATCGATGAGGCCGGCCAAGCCCACTGGGGTGGGATTCATAGGAGGGAAGCCAGTCTTCATGCTCTCCGGTTATCCCGTTGCGGCCCTAATTGGCTTTGAGGTCTTCGTCTATCCCGCCATCGAATATATACAGGCAACTCCTCCCGAGCTGAAACCCGTTATAAGGGCAAAGTTGGCCAGGAGGGTCGCTACATCGGCGGGCACTAGATCATATATCCGCGTGAGGCTTCATCGCGATAAGGACGCCTACATCGCCGAGCCCCTAAGGCTTACAGGCTCAGGCATATTGTCCTCCATGACCAAGGCAAATGGCATCCTCGTCGTAAACGAGCAATTGGAGGGATACGATGAAGGCGATGAGGTCGAGGTCACGGTAATTCAGCCAATCGAATAAATAGAGTAAGTAACGTATGAGTGCACTATGGGTCATGTGATGGGACATGGCAATTGTCTTCCACCATCTGCTGAGCATCGATGAAGCCCTTCTGAAGGTTGATGAGGCCTTGGGAGGCTTTAAGCCATTGGGCTCGGAGAAAGCGGCTTTGTATGAGGCCTTGGGCCGAATTCTAGCCCAGTCCATAGAGGCAAAGGTAGATTCACCGCCCTTCGATAGGTCGGAAGTAGATGGCTATGCAATCGAGGCGAGTAGCGTCTATGGCGCGGAGGAGGACAGGCCCATCCGGCTTAAAGTCGTCGGTGAATCAAGAGTGGGAGCCCTTCCACAAGTGTCTGTTTCCACAGGGGAGGCCGTCGAGATAGCCACTGGAGCCCCCTTGCCCCGTGGTGCCAACGCGGTTGTGATGGTCGAGTATAGCAAGGAGGAGCGCGATGGTTTCGTCCTAGTCTACCGTTCATTGGTGCCCGGCGAGAATGTAGCTCAGGCAGGTTCGGATGTCATGGTTGGGGACATGGCCCTCCGACGGGGCATTCTATTAACTCACAGGGAGATCGCGGTCCTCGCCGCTTTGGGCCATGACGACGTTGTGGTCTACAGGAGGCCAAGGGTTGCTGTCCTCTCGACCGGCGATGAGCTGGCCAGGCCGGGCGATGTGCTCGCACCGGGGAAGATCTACGACGTGAATGGTGTGGCAATTACCCAAATGATGAGGGAGTTGGGGGCTTCACCCCAATACTTTGGCATAGTGCCAGATAGTTATGGTGATTTGAAGAAGGCCATAGAAGAGGCCCTCGCAAGCCATGATCTGATCCTGACTTCGGGCAGCACTTCAGCTGGCCTGGGTGACATGATATACGAGATATTCGATGAGCTCGGCGAACCCGGGGTTGTGGTGCACGGGCTGAAGATCAAACCGGGGAAGCCAACCGTTGCGGCTGTGATTAATGGCAAGCTGGCCATAGGCCTCCCGGGCTTTCCGGTCTCGGCGATGATCGCGTTCTCGGTCTTCGTCCAGCCGATGTTGTTGAGGATGATGGGGCTCAGGGCTTCTCCTAAGAGCTGGTCGGAAAGGGCGAGATTGGCCCATGCAGTTCAGGCCGGGAGGGGGAGGAGGGAGTACATTCCGGTGAACCTCGTCTCGGCGCCTGAAGGATTGGCCGCATATCCCCTGCTCAAGGGTTCTGGCGCGACGTCAACACTGGCTATGGCCGATGGCTTCATCGAAGTAGATGAGAGGAGGGAATCCCTAGAAGAGGATGAAATGGTAGGGGTCAGGTTATTTTCATCTCGAGTCCAGTTGGCGGATCTCACCATCATCGGCAGTCACTGTCCGGGCGTTGACTTGGTGCTTGAGCTCATGGGAGAGATGGAGGCGAAGGTGATCAATGTTGGCTCCACTGGAGGCTGGCTTGCCGTGAAGAGGGGCGAGGCGGACATCGCGGGCACACATCTGCTTGATGCGGAATCCCTTGTGTATAACGTGCCCTTCTTGTCCAAGTATGATCTCAAGGGGAAGGCGGAGCTCTTCAGGGGATATGCTAGGAGACAGGGCCTCTTGGTTGCCAAGGGCAACCCCAAGGGAATAGGGACCTTCAAGGATCTCATTAGAGGTGATGTAATCATCGTTAATCGCAATTCGGGTTCAGGCACCCGGGCCTTAATTGACCATCACCTGGAGGAAATCGGCGTGAATCCGAGGGAAGGGGCGATTAGGGGGTATGACCACGAGGCCAAGACCCATTCGGCCGTTGCGGCGGCCATCGCCCAAGGGAGGGCGGATGTGGGCGTATCCCTTGAGACTTACGCGGAGGTATATGATTTGGAATTCCTGCCACTAGGTGAGGAGATCTATGACTTCCTCATAGCCAAGGATAGGTTGGAAAAAAGGGCCGTCAGGGAGTTCCTGACAACTCTCGCTGACAGGGGGTTTGCCGAAATGCTCCATGAGAGGTTGAAGGGGTATCGCGTTCTGCCTGAAACTGGAAAGCGCATTTCGGATTAGAATAGACATGCTAGGCTGGCCCTATGCCTTTGAATCCATGCCCATGGCGTCATATGGCTAGGTGATGGATTATGGATAAAGATGGGAATGGATCTGGAGAGGTAATATTACGCAGGCTTAGGTCTTACATTAGGATTGAGAGGGGGGGATTTGTGGTACTTGACGCAGTTGGTAGGGTGAGGAACCCATTCAGGTTACTCATTGCGACCGTGTTGTCGCAAAACACAAGCGATGTAAATTCCATAAGGGCCTATCGCCTACTTTCGGAGTCAATCGGAATAGCACCCGAGAAAATTGTCAAGGCTCCATTGAGAGATCTGAAAAAGGCGATCAGGCCCGCAGGCCTCTTCAACGTGAGGGCAAGGGGGTTGAAGGAACTATCCCGTGCTGTGCTGCGACATTATATGGGTGAGCTGAGTTGGATCTATACTCTCCCACTCGGCGAGGCCAGGAAGAGGCTGATCGAGCTCCCCCACGTTGGGCCAAAGACCGCCGACGTAGTTCTTTTGTTTCTGGCCCGGAGGAGGACCTTTCCCATCGATACTCATGTAAATAGGGTATCCAAGAGACTAGGCATAGTGGGGGAAAGGGCCGGCTATGAAGTCACAAGGGAGAGGCTAATGGAGTTCTTCCCAGCCACGAAGTACCTCGAAGCCCACCTCCTACTCATAGGACATGGCAGGCGCACTTGTAAGTCTAGGAGGCCACTTTGCGCGATATGCGTCCTCAGAGTTATGTGCCCTTTCCCAAGTGAACATCCGGAGCTCTTGATGGCCAAGTAGGATGTGTAAGGAGCTGTATTGGCGTTCAGGTCAAGCCAGGTTAGGTGTTTTCGTTAGTAAGATCTACAAAATTATACTGGAGAAAAGCCCTGACCCATTCCGCGGTTTGTGGGAAATGGTCTATCAGCGATGAAGCCAGGATCGAGAAACCGATTGTCTTCTCCTCCTTGACATATTGAACGGCCTTCTCAAACTCAAACTTTAACAGGTTCATCGGCATGGGCTGCTGGGTTGGGAAATCGTATAGGTAGAGTCCCAATAATATTGATTTATTTGGGAATACCGTAGAACACTGATCGATGTAGAGGTCAATGTTCACAAGATCGCGAGTGTTGTTCCAGATCCAGACGTTCACGACGTCCACATAGGGGAGGAACGCCTCAATGGACCGATCGAACTCATGCGTGTAAAATACCGCGAATAACCGGAGGGTCGGGTTGTGTTCCTTCAGCGCCACGTAGGTTTCCCTCAGCCCTTCGGGCTTAGTTCGAGTTCCAGGTCCGAGATCATCGATGAGACCACCTACGATATTACTATATTTAGTGGAGTATATGCTCAATTTCTCCGCTTCATCCCTTGAGGGGAGAAACGTGTATTTCCCGCCTTCGGAGATGGGAGTCCCCACGTATTTCCACTTCGTTATATCGCAGACAACCCTCTTGAATCCCTTCAGCTTCTCCAAGGCGAAGTCCGTGGTATCCGCGAAGAGATACATCACATTCCTCGCGTGAAAATATCTCGTGCCCTCCCCTAACCCCATAATCGATGGGCCCATGGGGAAGTCTATCGAGGGCCCGTCCCACACCCAAACATGGTCGGTTGTAAGTTCAACCATGGAATCGATGAGCAGGGGGCTTCGCTTATAATTTTTTTGCAGTGAAACCGATGCTATTTAAGAAGGTATGTGTATGTCCTATTCGCCATCATGCCCATCTCGAAGCTATTTGTAGTCTCGGCCACCCTCTTGTCAGTTCAGAGATCGGTCACACCCTTGGGCTCGGGCAATCTGATAACCCTCTTACCGTCAACCCGTGGACATATTGAGAGGAAGTGTTCGTTTGAATATACTAGAACCCCACAGTTTGTGTAAAGGTGCACGCCAGCGAACTTGGAGATATTCCTCAGTATGCCCTTTGACACACATGAGGTCGCAACGTCCCACCTTACCGATCGAGCCGATTTTCCCAAGGTTATGGCTTCGGGATCTGAAGAGTAGAAGAGCGGCCCCCACCCTATATGAAGGATCATCCTTTATGAAGCCCGACTCGACATGGATTTTCATATTACAATTTGCCATATATCGTGAAGCTGCCAGAGCCGTCAGATTATTAGTATGACTGCGTATGTCAGAGACCAGGGAAGTATTGTCGGACTACGAACCCCAATTCATGGTGCGAGCTTGGAAGCTTGTTCCCCGCGAATGCCCCAATTATCCTTCGGTACGTCATGCATGATTATGTTCAACCACTCAGCCTTAACGCCGATCTCCTCAAATGCCTTAGTTATCCCCTTTATGAGTCTCTCCTTCTGTTCAGTGCTTCTACCTTCCCACATCTCAACGATGACCACGGGCATGCTTCTCAACTCCTCATGCAATAATCACCTTATGATGTCCTATATAGCTTGTTGATGAGTAGTACCTTGGTCAGATCAGCTCGAAGTTCATAGAAGCCCGCGGAGATATTCCAAATTCATCTTACTAGCCTTAAGGGGATCCTTGGTTGCGGGGGTCTCCAGGATTATCCAGCCATTGAACTCGATCGCCTTTAATGCTTCCACGACAGTTACAATCTTCATCCTCCCTTCGCCAAGATGTTCTCCACCGGGATCTTTCATGTGTACCTGACTTATGCGCCTGCCCAATACGCGGATGTCCTCAAGGGGATCTAGGTTCTTGTAAATGGCATTTCCAGGGTCATAGTATACCTTAACCGCCGGTGAGTTGATCTCATCGACCATTGATGCGAGCTGCTTACCAGTAGTGGCGAAAGGTTGGCCCACATTCTCCAAGGCGAATATAACGTTGTTGTCCTCTGCAGTTCCAGCACACGACTTGATGCCCCGGATCCACCGCGCCCTGGCCTCCTCGGCCGACACGCCCTCAGCTGATGTAACGGGTATGAGCAGGTTCCTTGCCCCCACTTCATGGGCGATTGCAGCTGCCTCCTCCGCGATATCGTGAGCCTTTCGCGAGATCTCGCCCTCGGAGCCCGCGAAACTGAAACGCCAATACGCGTGTAGGCAAATGGATGCTATTGCCACGTTCGATGCCTTAGATAATGCCTTAAGCTCCTGCCTTCCCTCCTCCTTCCAGAGTTTTGTCTGCGAGTATACCTCGCCAACTCCCAACTCTACGCCCTCAAATCCGATTTGGGCCGCGACCCCAAAGAGCTCCTCCCAAGGCCGGTCCAATGAACCGTCCATCGATCCGATTTTCATGGTCAACCCCTCCCTCTCCCGTCATTTAACCCTTGATGCCCCTTTATACCGAGATCTTCACCGGTCTTCCGACCTTTGATGAACGATAGGCGGATTCGGCTATTTCGATGCCCGCTCGCCCGACTCTCCCGGAGGTTGTGGGTTCCTCCTGGCCTTCGATGCATTTCAGCCAATGCTCGATGCTCGCGCCCTTTGCCGCATAGCTCCAGTAGCGATCCGCTCTTTCATCAGCGGGTACCGAGCGATATGTCCCATCATCGGGCACAGCAGGTGCATAGGTTTCCATCTCATTAACGCCGTGCATCTTCCACATCAATCTTCGAGGAAGGGGCCAAATTCGCCAGAAAAATCGTCGCCCGTGTCCTCGACGAAGGCCTCCCACAGGCGTGGATTACCTCAACGTCAATCTCCCATACGAAATCGATCCCAACACCCCTGCGAAGATGACGAGGTTGGGCAAACGCAAGCATGATGACAGCGTGATGGAGAGGATCGACCCCAGGGGGAGACGCTATTATTGGCAATGGGGAATTCGAATAGGGAACCGATGCTCACGCGGTATTAGTCGAGAAGGCCATATCGATCACGCCGATGCAGCTGGATTCCTCGATGGATATCGATTTTCGTATATGATCTACCGGAGATGTAATTATGGGGGAACGGGTTTTCGCGCGAAGACCTTAAAAGGTAATTTCCAAATCATATATCCACCCATGTTCAAGCTAGATGAGGGGCTTTATGCCATTGAGTGCCCTTTCAAGGATTATACTGTGAGTGTCGGATGTATAATAGCAGAGGGCGTGGGACTGATAGACTGTGGGATAAAGGAGAGCCCCGTTCAGGCGCTTCAGCCCCTGTTGAGGACGATACATCTCGATTTAAAGGATGTCGTCGCAGTGCTTCTCACACATGGCCATTTTGATCATTGCGGGGGTTTGAGCGAGATAAAGGGAGCCTCGAGGGCGTCTGCACTTTGCCACAGGATGGATAAACCCCTCGTCGAGGATCCCCTGCTCGTCTTCAGATTACTCCGCTCAAGGTTTCCGGGGCTTTATGATGGGGAAGTGGCCGAGTTCGTGGCCAAGGGCATCGATGGGGTCGTAGACGATGGCGATACGATAAAGGTGGCAGGCAGGGACATGACGGTTCTACACATGCCGGGGCATTCGGCCGGTTCACTGTGTGTGCTCGATAAGGAGACGAATGTCGCCTTTGCAGGCGATTCATTTCAAGGTGAGGGAGAAGACAGGCCCTTGCTTTTTTACAACTTTGGGGAATATGTCAAATCCCTCAGGAGAGCCGCCCGGAGGGAGCCTTCTAAGATAGTGCTTGGGCATCCCTTTCCGCCTTTCAGGAAGAGCATCCTGGAGGGCGTAGAGGTCAAGCAGTTCCTAAGTAGGAGCATCAACGCAGCCCTCGATTTAAAGGGGAATGTTTCAGCGCAGCTGAACGAACGCGGATCCCTTAGGGTCGATGAGCTCTCTATGGTCCTGCCCAAAACTCCCCCAGTGACCGTCGCATGCGTGCTCGAGGATCTCGTGACAGAGGGGATCGCCTCGAGGGGGGTGTCCGATGGAAAGGCAGTGTGGGCCATGTCGGATACCAGATAGCGAGGTCATTCGCGGCTTACTTCGACCATCTTCAGCAAGTCGATGGCCTCTCTCTCCGACCCACAGTAAGTGCTGATGAATAAACCTCTGTGCCTTAACTTGGTGAGGAGGAATCGAACCTCGCTTGGCGAGCACGAGATCTGCAGAAGCTTGCCGGCATCGAGGACCTTGTTGCAGACCTCGATCCACTTTGACATCGGTTCAGCGCCAGCTCCGGGAACCCACTGTATTCCGTTCAATGACTCCACATGCAGCAGAGCATCGAGATTGCCGAGTGCCATCGGTCCGTCGAGGTGGAAGAAAGAATTATCCAGATATCTTGAGATGCGCACGACGTCCTCTTCCAAGAAGAAATCCCTGAATGCTCGGACCGATAGAAAGCCAGTGAAATCATCCTGTAGGGCAAAATACTTGCCCTTTGAATATGCGGGTATCCACGTTATGCTCCCGGTCTGTACATGCGATATCTTGTCATAATATAGGTCAAAGACCTTAAGGCAAACAGCATTAACCTCCCTTACGAGCCTCTTCACCTCGTCTGGCTGACGGTAAATCCCCCTTATCAAATTCGTCGTGCCAATTGCGGCTGCCAACGAATCTCCCCCATAATGTATGTCCGGTATACCCACTAGAAAATGCCCCTCGGCCACATCACATAGTGAATCCAGGAGGTCGTTCATAGTCCTCCACCAGTAATTGCTCTCGTCCAATCTAGGTTCATATGTAGATAGATCCCCTACGAAGGGGAAGAGCCAAGATGTGGACTCATCTAGGAACGTCAGGGTCCCGCCGAGGAATGCGGTCATTGAATTAGGACCGAGATTCGGCCAATACCACGGCAGTGCGTCCCCAAGGAAAACGGTGTTCTCAAGATAAGATTCCGCCTTCTTTAGGATGTAATCGCAATTAGTCCACCTTTCTGCCATGTCTTCTGGAGTGTTAAATTCTATTTTCACCATTTTCTCTCTAGGCGCTTCGATGTGCATGAGTGGCCCATCGACGAGTTCCCCATTCCAGAAGGCCTCAAACCTCCCCTTTATGGTCTCGAAATCCACGTCGTCTAGGTACGATCTCATTTGTGCCACCGACCTGTCGTTCCAAAGGCTGCCTTGAATGAAAGCGATATTTTTGCTTATCGAGGTTCGAAACTTAATGGCGTCATTGAATGGCCTATATATAAAGGCAAAGCATAGGCTCTACGTAAATCCCTCATGTTCCCCTTACAATATTATGAGTCAGGATTATAAATCTCTTGCGCATTCTCGTATAGAATTCGCCTTGCCAGCGATATGGCCTCATTCATCGTGAGGTAATCCTCCACGATTTTCCTCGCTAATACTTTCGCGAGACATCGTTTGACGAGGGAGATCTTACCATAGCTCCATTCGCAACAATAGGCGTCAGTTCCCACCAAGATCCATTTATTCGCTGGCAATGCCTCGATCCTCTCCGAAATGAGCTTCTCCACATACGAGGGGAATAAATTATGCCACCAGAATCCCAGGAGAGTGACGTTGCGTAGCATGCGGGCAATGATCGTCATCTCTTGGCTCATGGATTCGGAACAATACATCAGGTTGAAGTTAACACCTGTGAAATCCTTGAATACCCTAATCAGGTTCGGGATTAACGCATGCTTAACTCGGACATAGGACTCCCCATAATCATACGGACCTTTCCTGCCCCCAAATTTCCAAACAGCGCCCAAATACCACTGGGCCACCCCTTTACCTTTAATGGTCTCGAGAAATGTATAAAGGAACCTCGTAGCCAGTATATTCCTTTCTATAATGGAGAGCTCCTTGCCACGGGAGAGGTCTCTGTAGATCTGCCCCACCTCATGATCCTCAGTTTGAGCGATGACGAGATCCTCATCTATGGCAGAACCGAAGCTCCTTATCCCCCTCCGTAGATTGCCCTTTATGAGCATGGCGAACTTCCCCAAGGCCGTGCCAAGATCTTCTGGCAAGGCATCATCTGCCTTAACGAAGGCCATTAGGCTCTCGACATAGTTTGGCCCAAAACTGAAAGCTTCCAGATGTGGGAGGAGGAAAGGCCTTCTCATATTGGCCTCATTCTGGCGATCGCCAACGCCATTCATACAACAATAACATCTTCGTATACCAAGCCTCTTGATTAATAGGGCCTCAGGCCAAGAGCTGTCATCTCTCGTCCCCATTATCCGTCCATTCACGTCCCTCCAATTTGACTCATTCAAGTCATCTTCCAGCCCATATAGATCTCGGAGTATTTTCTTGACACACCAGTAAGTCGAGGTCCCCTTTATCAAGTGATGGTACTTGAAGTAATACGCCATCCTCTCCTCTAGCGGCCTGTCGGAGACCAGGAACCCATCGTCCCCTCCGGCCGATGAAAATTCCCTCCTCAGGAAGTGGTAGAACAAGATGTCACCGATATCATTGGCCTGAGGTCGGGCTATGTCGAGATGGGAGTGGACGTCGATAATCGGGATTTGATCTAGCTCTTCAATGACACGGCTATAGATCCCTTGATTCATCATAGCGTGCCCATAAGTGAGGCGTTTTATTTCTTATTATACATTGATGCGCTCAATTTCGACATGTAGGTCTCCATCAATGAGGCATAACCGATGAAAACGTCAGAAGCCTTAAAGCCCTAGAGTGGACAGGTAGCGAGCATGAGTGGCAAGTTCAGGGTCGACGAGTATGGCGTCGGGAGCATAATAGATGAGGACGATTTAAAGGCGGCTTCTAAGGCGTTGAGGGAATCTGGTTCCTTATCATGGGGGCCACTCGTTCCACAGTTCGAGAAGGCGTTCGCCGAATACTGTGGCGTCAGGCATGCTGTAGCAGTCACCTCATGTACTGCAGCGCTGGAGATCGCTACCCGCATCCTGAAGTTGAAATCCGATGTAGAGGTGGTTGGCACACCCCAAACCTTTCGAGCCACTTACGTGCCGGTCAATGCTGCGGGCGTGACAATTCGTTTTGCGGATATCGAGCCCGATACCCTTGACATCGATCCGAATACAATAGAGGATAAGATCACGCCGAAAACCAAAGCGATTTTCGTGATGCACTATGGCGGAAATCCCGTCGACATGGATCCTGTCAAAGAGTTGGCGGAAAAATATAACTTGGACGTCGTGGAGGATGCAGCGCACGCGCTCGGGGCTGTCTACAAGGGAAGGAAAGTCGGTTCAATCGGCGATCTCACGTGTTTCTCACTCCAATCATTGAAGAATATGACTACCTTGGGCGAGGGCGGATTCCTAACGACTAATAGGGACGATTATGCGGAGATGTCCCGAACGCTGCGAACGTATGGCATCATAGGAGAAAAGAGGCCAAGGGCAGAGAAGAAGATTGGAAAGTACTTTGCGCCAGATCCCCGCATCTCGGACCATGCTGACGACTCATGGGATTATGACTGGGTTAGGATCGACGGATGGGGCATCCATGCCAGGATGAACGAAGTCCAGGCAGCAGTCGGCCTTAATCAGCTCAAGAAGCTTGACAAGATGAACGAGATGCGCCGTAAAGTTGCGGAATGGTATGACGAGGGCCTACAACAAATAAAGGGAATCAGGCTCTGGAAGGTGCGGGACAAAAGCCGCCCATCATGGCACCTTTATCCATGCTTCGTAGATCAGGGCAAAGTCAAGATAAGCATGTTCGACCTGATACATTACCTCGAGTTGAAGAAAGGCATCAGGATCATACCAAGGTACTTTCCAGTTCACCTGACAGACTACATGAGGTTCTATGGTCACAGTTTTGGCGAGTGTCCAGTGTGTGAAAGGGTTTGGTTCGAGGAGCAGTTAAACCTACCCATCAACCCACGCATGCCACACTCTGAAGTAGAGACAGCAGTAAGGTCCATTAAAAGTGGCCTTGAGAAGCTGGGAAGAAGATTATAAGGAGTGAGCCCTCGTTCATTAGCATGCCCTTAGTGACCACTATCGATGGCCAGCACTTATGCCGGGATGTCTACAAGGTCCTTTCAGCTTAGAAGGTACCATCGGTGCATTCAACGATCAGAAAAACTATTATCGGCAAGGCTAGAACCCAATAGGTGACAAGATGCGATCGCTGAGCCCTGAGGATTTTCTTAAGCAAGCTGAGGATAGGGCAGCCGAGGAGAGGAGGGCAATCAACAAGTACTTGGGCAAATCCAATTCAACGCTCTCCTCGATCAGGGAGATAGCCATGAAATTTCCAGATAAGGATCCATATTTAGAGCAAAGCGCAGAGGCCAATTTCAGGGTGAGAATCCTAAACCTCCTTGACAACGTGATCCCAATCTCAAGACCGGAGACACAGTTACTAGAAAAATATATCGCGCAGCTCAACGATCTGCAACTAGAGGTCGCGAGGGCCGCTGCCAGGCTAATACCTAGATTTGATCGTAGCAGAAGGGTGGAAGTAGCCGAACTTGAGTTGTACATGAGGGAACTGGCGAAGATGACGGGTCAGTTGCATGGCCTGCCTACAGGGGCCATTAGGCAGGCGGAAGAAGCCACCCAGGTCGTCAGGAGGATCAAAGCTCAGGCTCTGGAGCTCAAGCAACTCCAAATTACCAGGGATTCGACGATATTAGAATCGAAGAAGCTCAGGGATGAGGTGGATGGGTTGAGGGAGCGGGCCAACATCATAAGTCATAGTTCACTCTTTGGCAAGATCGATGGCCTCGATGCGGAAATCGCCAGCCTTAGGCAGAGAGTAAGCGAGATATACGCACCCATCGTTAAGCCGATCGAGAAATTCAAGAAGTTACTCGAGGATCGAAGATCCCCAACGCTTGACATAGTCCCGCTTCTCAAATGCGTTGAGGATCCTTCGCATCTTGTGGAATTTGAACTAGTGGAAATAGAAAAGGCTGGCCAGATCCTGCGCGGTTACATCGAGAGGGGCGAATTGTCGATAAAGCAGAGCAGAGCCAGGAAGGCCCTTGAGGCGATATCCGAATTGAGTTCCCGGGTACCTGAATTAAGGGAGAGGCTTGGCGCATTATTAAAGGAGAGAACGGCAGTACTATCCTCAAGGGAGGCCATGGAGCTCCAAGCTGAGCGAAAGGGAGTTGAGGATAGATTGAGGATGATTGAGTACAAGTTAAGCGGGCTCACGTCGAGTCAGGTATATCTCGACGCCCAGATAGATAGGTGTTCCCTGAAAATTCAAAATCTAAAGAAGGAAGCGGAGATGCTCGCGGAGAGCCTGCTGACAGAGCCAGTTGAGCTTTCTATAAGTCAATGCTAATCGAGCGGCAATGGCAAGTTGGCGATCTTGGTTTAGAATGGAATTGATCTTCTTGGTCACGACCCAGTTAAGGAATGAAGTGGACCCATGTTTGAGATGTCTATGGGTCTGAATCCCAGGGAGAATGCGGGGGATCCGTCTTTTAATGTGAAGTCACCGTTGTCCGGATTGACGAAGAGTGGGTCCTCGATTAGCGAGTGCAGGTCCATCCCTCTCGAGCGCCATTCGTCCAACGAGAGCCCGTCAAATTGGACGCTTCCGCCTTCACGCCAGTATAGGTTGTAATCCAAGGTGTAATTGAGATCTTCAAATCTCCCAGCAAGCAAGTCACCATCACGCCAGTAAATGATGTTGTGCTCGAATTCGAAACTAGAGTGCGATTCCGCTCGAGTGCGTTGAATTTGTGCATCGCGCCCGAACGCGAATATATTATTGCTCACGATGTTCTCACGCCCATAATGTTGATGGAATCCGCCGTGCGTTGTCCCATACACAATGTTGTCCTCAACGATCACCTGCGTGCTTCCCTCATCGAGGTAGATGCCCCAACCACCGTAACGGAGGCCAGCTATGTCATGGAAGAAGTTGGAGCGTATAATCGTACCAACGCGAACCCCGAGCGTATAGATCCCACCCATATCGCTAAGGATTGGCCCATCGCCGTTTGAACGCACGCCAATATTGCTTACTTCGTTGAACTCTATGACGTTGCCTCTGGCTGAGGATGGACCATACCCCCAAGTCCAACCGACCGAGATGCCGCTATAATAGAGGTCGCGTATCCAGTTGTGAGCGATCCTGTTATCATAGCTCTGCCCTATCCAGATGCCCACCCCGCTGTGGAAGACAAGACCACCATCATAGATGCGACAGTCCGAGATATCGATTCCGTGCGTCTGCTCGGTCTCATCGTCGCGAATTATCTCCTCCCCTATTTTGACGCCGCCGGCGCCCAAATCATGGATCTCGCATCACTTGATGACGTTGTCATGACAACCTCTGGATAACTCGATGGCATAAGTGCCAAGATGCTCAAAGGCACAGGATTCGAAGGAACAATGCCTGACGCCAACGCCATATATGGCGCCAGGAACCCCAACGGCTGCCTGCGTGTAGCCCGATAGTTCTGACGGTGGAGTCCATTCTGTGTGGGCGAACGCCAATCCACGAAATGCGATGTGCTCCACAAGTTGGCCGTCCTCAGGCTCTCCCTCCAGCCTCATCAACTGTGAGAGCACTGGGGCCGTGACCTCAGCCTTCTCCATGTCCTCTCCTGGAATTGGCAGGCAGTATAGTATCCCCTCCGTGCGATTGAGATACCACTCTCCTGGCGAGTCCAATAGTTCGAAGGCATTCTCCACGTAGTAGAGGTCGCCGGGATCGAGGCGGTAGGTGCTGCTCTTGTTGAACGTTATCACATTATCGGGCTCATCTACGCTGACTATGGGCAATCGAGACTCGGCCCACCGATTCATCACGACGACTTCGGCCTCAGTCGCCGTACCCCAATCCATAAGGTCACCATTATGGAATCTGAATCGCCTCTGGCCTTCAGTCCATTGCGTCTCGTTAGTGACGTCGGGCAGCTCGTCAACGTGCAAGTAACCGGCGTTGGGATGGCGCGCGCGAATTCGGCGCTGGCCATTGACCCAGAGCTCATGGAAGGGCCATTTGCTCTCCTGTGCCTCCGGGACATCAGCTGCCAACAGCTGTCTTCCCCCAACGGTCACCTGCCTCCAACCAGTTATGGGCCTTCCGCCGCTCAATATCGGGGTCTCACCGGGGTAGGAAATGTACGTGATATTACAGGAATCCGTCCCCGAATCGTTAGCGGTGAAGAGCAACGGTTCACTTAGAAAGTAGGTACCACCTCGGATGAGGACGGCAACTGCCCTCTGGGGGCCCCCTGTCGCCTTCAGCTGACGTATGGCCTCCTGGGCCCTCGATATCGTGGCGAAAGGGCCATTGGTTCTGCTGGGGCTCGGAGACGAGAGCCTACCCGACCAGCGATCGTCGCCATCGGGGGAGACGAAGAAGGTAAGCGTATTGTTGCCAGCCTGAAGGTGCAGGATCTCCGCCTGAAGGTTGATGGCTGTAGCCCTGGTCACCAAGATCGTCCACGGATCGTCCGCGATGTCGACGAGCCCATAATTACTGTTCTCACCATCGAACCTCCCTTCAGCGGGCTCATCCGTGTACTCGAACCAGTGATAGCCGACTACGTATTGCTCGGAGATCAGTTCCTTAACATATTTCTCATAGTGATCTGCCCTTTCGCCCTGCGTCCTGAGGGGGACGCCAGCGCCCTTCGTGTTGGGTAAGCCGGAGTCCATGGCCTTGAAGGAGAATTCGGTGATCATGATTGGCAGATCCGTTAGCGCATTGATCCCCCTGAGATCCTCGAGGGGCGGTTCGTCCCCATAGTTGTTGATCGAGATCATGTCGATGTAGCCAATGCAGCCCTTAAGCGCTTCGTCTGGTGGCCTCAGGGCATATCTGCAACCAAGTATGAGGTGATTCGGATCGAATTTCCTTATCGCATCGTGACAGACTTGGAAATACCTCCTCGATAAGATCTCGAGGAAGCCGAGCGCATCCGATTCCGACGCGTTGCCATTGGGTGGCGCATTGAGGTTTAGGATGTCATCGAATGATCTGAAGCTCGTGGTCCATGCCCCGTTAAGGGCATCGATCGCCTGATATTTGCCCCTGAGATAATCCACAAGGGCCTTCTTGCCTTCGGCCTCCGGTGGCAGGCATAGATAATCGACGATTAGGCGATATGGCGATCTCCAGTCAGGGGACCACCGGAGCTCGTTGTCGGTGAAGTAACCCAAGAGGTAAGGGTCATCCTTCCTCGGCAGACAAAGCCTCTCAGCAATATCGTATGCCACGCTTTCGAATTGGCTTGAGAAGAAATCGGCCAACTTCCCGCTCAACCATTCGGATCCCGCCGTGGATGCGATGTTCAGTATGACTGTGTATGGCATGCCCTTCGTGAAAGTGCTTTCGCTCGACCAAGCACCAATCGTGTTAAAGCCGAAGCTCCTAATCTTCTCAACTGTGGCATTGGCCCAACTCTCGCCGCTCCCATATTTTTTTGGAGGCCGCCCTGTTGTATGGGCTGTAACCGAGGCTTGGGGCATAATCACCCTCATAGCTGACGTGATTGACGGCCTTGCAGATGAACGCGCTGCCACTCGGATCAATTAACCACGAAGTGCCGTTTTCTTTCATAATGTGGAAGAATCCAGTCGCGTTCCCTCTAGGCAAGACTGTTCCCCCGCATTCATCATATAGTTGGTCCAATATAACATTTTTCAAAATGTCAGAGCTGAGCTCGTATTCAGATAACTTGCGAT
>Ga0315312_1000348_pt1 | contig 61743 bp, 60 predicted proteins | sample TDP7_MG_FD_203629 | JGI IMG/M metagenome (GOLD analysis project Ga0315312, IMG submission 203629) | Freshwater sediment microbial communities from Lake Towuti, South Sulawesi, Indonesia - TDP7 | ecosystem: Environmental > Aquatic > Freshwater > Lake > Sediment | place: Indonesia: South Sulawesi... | reverse complement strand
TGTAGAGAAGTTAGAAAAATCAGAATGCTACCTAGTGCCCGGGGAAACCCCAGAAAAGACATTTAAGATTTTTGCAGACCAAGTCTCCCGAGGGACTAAGGGTCTCTGCATAACCAGAGAAAATCCCAACAAGGTCAGGCAGAAATATGGCCTACCCGAAATCCCAATTTTCAGATTGACGGACAGACCAACGCCGGGAGAAAAGGCTGTAGAGAATTTATTGGAATTAGGCCTTCTGATCGGTTCTTTTGTGAACACTGATGAGACACGTGTTATACTCCTTGATGGCTTAGAATATTTGGTTAGCGTAAATGGGTTCAACGCGGTCTTACAGTTTATGCAAACCAAACGAAGCCAAATCACAGCAAGCAACTCCATTATGATTGTACCGGTAAGTCTCGAGGCGTTCGGGAAAGAAGAGCAAGCCCTGTTAAAGCGGGAAATGAAACTGCTGGAATAATTCATGTCGAAACCTTCATGTCACTTCATGAGAGGCTATTTGACCGGGATGATGGAGGCTAGCTTAAACAAACCAGTTGAATACATTGAGACAAAATGTCTCGCCGCAAAGGATAAAATTTGCGAGTTTGAAAGAATATAGCAGAAACCCAGGTCAATCGGGTTGAGATGTTGAAGGAAATCATCCGCAGTTGGGGTATGAATCCAGATAGATTGCTTACTAAAGAGGCGTTAGCTGAACCACATAGAGAAGTGTGATGCGCGTGGTAGAGCTAATAGAGACCCTATTCTTCGGTGCCAATCTGGCTGTTGCGGCTGCAATAGCCGTAATAACTTGGCAATACGGCAAATTCCTCAAAGATACCCCGTACCTGAGAATCTGGAGAGTACAGTATTTGGTCTCGGCGATATTAGTACTAGTCCTCATATGCGAAATCATAGGTGTGACAGTAATTCGGGTAAGAGCATTTCTCACTCTAGCTGCTCTGGTCGTGTTCTCCTATATTTGCTACAGAACGGTGCACTTCATGCAGGAATACATTACCACTCAGCAGAAGACGATACTAGGACTGTCCACGCCGTCGATACAGGTCTCTGAAGGGATCCTTGTGACGCCACTGATAGGGGTACTGGACGAAGCGAGGGCCAAACACCTGACAGAAACGCTTCTACAAGACATAACCAGAACTCGGGCCAAAACAGTCATCATAGACGTAACAGGCATCTTAACCATTGATACCAAGACAGCAAGCCACCTATCGAGAATCATCCATGCAATGAAGCTGATGGGAACACATGTCATCATCACAGGAATACGACCGCAAGTCTCAGAAACGATGACGCACTTGGGCGTAAGTTTCGAAAGTATCCCTACCCTGCGGGATATTCCGCAAGCTTTGGAATATATGCAAAAGAACATCCAAAGAACTTGAAAACCGACACCGAGGGCACAGCTCTGCAAGGGACTAACCTGAAGCTGACATTAGCGCGTCATATCTGTGGCCACCGAGGAAAACTGCCTCAGGGATCTCATTCCAGGCATCTGACACATTTTCCCAGAGTTCTCGAAGACCGTGAGAGCGGCCAAGTCAAAAACCTAAGTACAGTCCTCAAGGAACTTGTGAGATTCGAACTCCTAGGTGCAACTAAAGAGTCTTAAGAAGAGGAGACCATCGGAAAACAGATGGTAGCCCGGGGGAGATTGAAACTAACGTTCAAACTCGCAAACAATTTTGAGGCAAGAATGTAGCATACTTATAGCGAACATGAGCTATTTTTCTGTATTGGAACCGCTTGGAAATTTCCAAAATTTGTGGAATTACGAGTTCTCCTTATTCCATCGTAACATTCGACGCCAAATATTTCTCAAGGTGCACATCAGACTGGGTTGAAACAGGGCCGCTATGTGTTACGAAGAATCAGAATTAGGGTTTTGACTATACTGAGTGCTTGCTGCACCTTCAGTATCTCTTTGGGAGTGAGATTCAGGATTCTCACCGAAGACAAATCCGCAGCCACGTTTGAATACGGGTATTCTTTCATGTTGAATCCAGCTTTATTGAAAAACTGTTCTATGTCATTCTCATCGGCGAACAAGTTGCTTTCAAGGTTGCGCTCCGTACTGCTAGAAATACTGCTTAGCCGTTGTCGTACATTCTCGTCGACCTGAGAGATTTCTCCCAGATACTGCTTGGTGTGAACGTCCGAGGCAATCCAAACTCCACCATATTTCCCAAGAACCTCGTGAATGTTGTCTGCCAAGACTGCTTTCTCCTTGCGATTCAGGTAGGGAAGTAATCCTTCGGTAATAATCGCCACAGGCCGATCAGATCGAAGAATAGCTGACGCCCTCGACAGACTTACACGGTCAAGAGCATCTGCGGCCTCAAAATGATGAACTTGAACTATTTGAACTAGTTTGTCTGCTGCTTCACATTCATCAAGGAATGTAAAGCATCTTTGATTCTAACCGCGTACATAATAGCCATATCTGACTTCAAGTTATTTTTTATTTAGATAATAGTCGCCATCTTAAAGAGATGGATGGTAGTGTTTGCATCAAGGGCTGAAAATACCTGTAACGCTCTACTTTGTGAGGAATTACGTAAATTAGGTATTGAGGCATTTTTTGAGGAACATTTTCTTACCCGGTTCGGGACTAAGAAGCCCGATATTTTCGCCGAATTTGACAAAAATTGCTACTTCGTTGAGGCTAAGCAGAGACCTAGAAAGCTAGTAGACGCTGTGAGTAAGGCATATACCTACTCTAAGGCGTTAGAATTTGTATCTCCGAAAGCTGCCTTTGCAGTTCTCTATCCTGAAGATTGCGTAAGCTCATGTGAGGCAGCAGCTCTTCTTACTGCTCCGCCTTTCTATGTTTCATATACTGCTAAGTCGCTACAAGATCTGGCAAGTTGGATTCAAAGTATTATCACAAAGCCGCCAGTAGCCGTTGAAATCAATACATCGCAAGCAATTAAGCTACTTAGAGAGGCAGTTCTAGAGATATCTGATGCTTTTGCTAAAGTAGAGGCAAGAGACATCGAAGATATTTTCGGTGGAAAAGTTTTCTTTGACACAGTTCTTGGAATTAAGGAAGAAAAAGAGATACCTATAAAACACTTGCGAGACGCCGCTTCCTACTTGCTTGTTAATCAAATATTATTTTACCAAATACTAGCAGAGAAAAAGACAGAAATAATTCGCTACAAGAAAATCGCTTCCGAAACCCTAACAGACCCACAAGAGTTACAGGGAGAATATTTCTCAAGAGTGCTACTTGAAGACTACAAGCCGATCTTTGGCTTCGATGTAGTATCAAAAATTAACGGAGCAAATGCCCTTGAAGCCATAAAGGTCACAATAAACGCAATAAACGCGTTATCTCCCGGGGCATTAGGTCACGATATTCTTGGCAAAATCTTTCACGAATTAATTCCTCTTGATTTGCGGAAAGTAGTAGCGGCATTCTACACAAATATTCAGGCTGGGGAAATTCTGGCAACGTTGGCTATAGACAAGCCAGATGTTCAGGTATTAGACCCTGCGTGTGGATCTGGAACTTTACTTGTTTCTTCTTATCAAAGAAAGAAAGACCTGCTGGAAAAGAAGACAGGGAAGAAGTTTGGCTTTAGTGATCACAAACGCTTTGTTGAAGAAGAAATTACTGGCATTGACATAATGCCATTCGCCGCGCACTTAGCCGCTGTCCATTTATCGCTCCAAGCCCCCCTCTACACTACTGATTTTGTCAGAGTAGCCATTCAGGATTCTACGGGACTCAAACCAGATATGACAATAGCCCCGACACAGGAAGTACTCAAGGAAGCATTCAAGCAACGCAAACTTACAGATGACTACTTAAAGCCTATTGTGAGCAAGAGGGAGAAAGTTGTAGCGGGCGCGGTTAAACTTTCAGAGCAGGCAGAGGTAAAACCAATTCCGTTAAGCCAAGTTGACGTTGTGATAATGAATCCTCCTTTTACGAGGTTTCAGAGAATCCCGCCAAGCTACAAAGCCAAACTTAGCGAACGATTTCAAGAAGCAGAGTACCAAAAATGTGTGCATGGACAACTGGGACTACATGGCTACTTCCTACTTTTGGCTGATCGCTTCTTGAAGAATGGAGGTAGGCTTGCAGCTGTTCTTCCTGTCACAACGTTAAGCGCTAAAGGGCTCTACGATATTCAAGATATCTGGTTGAATGACTATTCTATTGAGCACATAATTGTTTGTGAAGGAAGATCCGCATTTTCGGAGAACGTCTCTGTCCGTGAGATTCTACTAGTGACGAAGAAGATGAAAGTAACAGATAACAATGTCGCCATTTCGATCCTGAAAGTCTCACCTGATACAATTTCGATTACAGAAGCACGTTCACTTGCTGAAAACTTGAAAGAGCTACGGAAAAGTCAGGAAGTTGGCGCAACCATTGACTCAGAAAAATACTTATTCAAATTAATACCACAAACCGAGTTGGTAAAAAGCAAACGAGCTTTATTTAGAGCAATTTCAACATATCGAAAAGACATAGTAGAAATAGCTGACGAAATAGAGAAGTTGTTTGAAAAGTCTCGAAAGGCGACAACTTTTGGCGAATACCTTAAGTCAATCAAAGGAGAGATCCACGAGAGTCCTAGAGGGATCAAAAGGTTTGGCTATTATGGTCTCTCCATTGTTAGCAAAGAAAGTAGGGCTCTCAAAAAGCATGACTTTTGGTTTGTGAAGGAAAAGACCAAGCGAAAGCTTGTTGTCGAGAATAGATTTTCGCACGTCACTTTTAGCATTCCAATTGAAAGTGTCGCTCCAAACATCAGGAGATATGCAGGACTCAGAGAGTTTGATATTAGTGCCGAAACAGACTACATAGTTCTCAAACCATTCGATGAACTTAAACAGTTTCTTCAAGCCAGCGATATTGAAGTAGATGAAAGGAAGGAAGCTGCGAAGCTTGTGAAGAATGGGGAATGGGAAAAATTCGTTAATAGTCATTCGTCAAAGCTGGCGCTGATTTATCGTGCCCGCATAACAGGGGTTAGCACACACAATTTGGCGTTTTACTCGGACGAGAAGATGTTTTTTGGTGGTTCATTTTGGATGGTTGAAGTTGATGATGAAGCGCAGGCAAAGTTGCTATCGCTTTGGTTGAACAGTACTCTCAGTCTTTTTCAGTTGTTTATTGAGAGAAAGGAAACTGAGGGCGGTTGGATATGGATCGACGATTATGTGATGCGGGAATTTGCAATGTTGGATTTCTCAAAGCTGTCCAAGCAGGAGATAGCCACATTACTAGCGGTTTTCGGAAAGTTTGGAAAGACCCCCGTACTCAGTCTTCTTGAGCAACTTGAGGCTGGGAATGGCGTAAGAAGAGAAGTTGATAGAGTTCTCTTACGATTGCTGCAAATGCCAGAAGAAAAGATAGATGGCTTTCTTGATAGATTCTATTCAATTCTGGCCGAAGAATTTGGCAAACTGAAAGAGTTTATGGCAGAAGGAAGACCAATTGAAGAAGAGGAAGATTGAGGTCAATTTTTAATCATAATTTACTCTTTATGATGCCAATTATTCTTGACTGATTCTGTTGTCCAATTCCCCATTTGGGAAAAAAATTCCAATTTTAATCAGATAGGTTGAACGAAAAATTGTCACCCACAGCGAACGAGCAGGGCTATTAAGGCTGAGGAGGTCTATAACTTCCGCATCGATGTTATCTTTTTGAACCTCTTAACCGCTAAGTATAGTGGGAAGGTAGGTAGGTTTCACATGGCCTCGACAAATATGCTGTCTTTCACCTATCTGAGTCGACAGAATCCATGTCTCCGCACTGTCTGTAGGCGAGGTTGTCCATTTCAAACTACAACTTCTCCTAGTAGCGTAGTGTATGCGCCTTGTATATGTGCGTTAGCCGATGGGTCGACTGTTGCGCTCATCTCACAGCTGAGTCAGCCAAGAATTGAAGTCCAAGAACTCTCCTTGCACGAAATTGCCTGCATGCAAGGCCTGAGCAGTGCTTGGATCTATGTGAATAGAATAGACTTTGCCATCAGTTCTCAGATCAAGCGTATGGCCAATCGTGTTTGCGAAGACAAGAGAGAGATCTATCTCAGTTTCAGCTGCAATCTTGGCTTGAAGAGCAAACTGATGAGCACCCTTCCTTGCAGCACGTTTTTCGATGAATTCCCGTACCAGATGTTCGGCGTATCTTTTGTCTGTCATTTCATTGTAAAACGTGCTTACCTCAAGGCCTTTGAGTCCGTGGTTGGTTCTCCAAATGTAATCAACATCGATTGTATTCATGCCTCTTTTTATGGTAACATATTCGTAGCTGTTGGAAAATGAGCTGTCCATGATGTCCTTCGGGCCCGGCCAAGGTAGGTTATGGCCTAGGGGAACTGGCAGATCTACCCGCGGTTTGCTGAGATAATCCAACTTGTATTCAGGATACGGTTTCGGCCCAAGAAATGGCCCGCTGATATGCTGATTGATTTTGTTGAGTGCGTTCACCTCGAGCATCAGGAACTCAATGGTCTGCTCCTGCAGGTCGTAAGCCATGAGGGGCCAGCAGACACTCTGCCCACCGTATTTCTTTGTGATTGCACTGTAGATGGGACCCATTGGAGCGATAGCCATTTTTGGATATCTAGGACCCGGTTGACTCATCTCATTCACGCTCGAACATTAGAACATTGAACAAGTATGCGGGAAATTGATAAGCATACTTATGTTTTGTTTCACGGAGATATAAGTAAGCCTCAGAATGCGATCGCCTTGGACTCAAACACGCGGAAGAGCACCTGAACAGGAACAGATTATGCTCCAACCTGATGAGGGTTCGGCCACCCAAGGCGGGAGATTATGCGATCTTCTTCTCCTCGCAAGATATTCTTAAAGGAAAGTCTTCAATACAATAAGATGGCTGATAGAATAGTTGCCAAAGAGTTACAGTTTGAAAGAATTTCAAGATCGAGTAATCCTTTGGTATAAACGAGAAGGTCGGACTTTCTACTGGAGAAAGTGTGATCTCAATATTTGGCAGTGGCTTGTTCTGGAATTACTTCTAAAAAGGACAAAGGCAGAAACTGTTGAAAAAGTATTCATTTCGTTGATATGCAAGTATTCCAGTCCTAGGATAGTAGTTGAAGTAACTGATAAAGAGCTTGAAAGTGACTTACGGTATCTAGGATTATACAGGCAAAGACGTATTGCCCTTAAGAAAATCGCTGAATGGATTATGTGGGAACACAATGGACAAACTCCTTCTGATGAGGCTTCCTTGATGAAGATACCTCACGTTGGACTTTACATATCAAACGCTGTATTATGCTTCTGTAAGGGACAGAGGAAGCCTATTGTTGACACTAATATAGCACGTATACTAACACGATTACATGGTTTAGATATACCTAAAGATGCCAGAGAAAAATGGCTTTGGCAACTAGCTGAAAAATCCCTACCCCGCGAAGATTGGAAAGAATATAACTATGGGCTTCTAGATCTTGGTGCTTCAGTTTGCAGTAAAAAACCTAAATGCATTTTGTGTTGTTTAAGTGATATTTGTATGTATGCCAAATCGGTAGGAAGATAGAAAGCTATTTCGGATTGCTGTCAATCTGTTTCATGGCGACTAAGATTTCCTCAAGATTTCTGGAGTGTTTTATGAAAAGTGCTCTTATACTCTTGCATTCCATTTCGTCAAACGATTTTTTCTCGTATTGTCTTGTGTTCTTGTTTTTAATCATCAAAGCATTCTTTACATCAGTGCATTTTTTTGCATGAGCTAGGTCGTTCCTGAATTCTATTATCTCTTTCTGAAATTTCTTGAGAGTGTTATCAGTCGTCTTTAGTTTTTCTCTTAATTTAGTAAGCTTTTCGTTCTTTTCCCCAATGGTTGAGGGTATTCTGCTTTCCAGTGACTTGATTTTAGCTTCCAAGTATCTGTGAATTATCTGAAATTTGGCAAAATCCGTAAAGAATTCCTCTTGGACAATTTGGTCTTTAAAGAACTCTTGTGCATCACCACTTAGTCCAAGTATTTCGGTAATTATATCTTCCATTTGAGCTGTTACATATATTGCTTCAGCTATGAATAATCCCCTAATGTTGCTTATGTCCAGATTCTTCTTTATGGTCAATTCAATGATTTTCTTAGTTTTCTCAAGCAGGTCTTCACGATTTGCATAGAAGATCCCTTCAAGTTTTAGCTCGATTTTTTTAGTATCTTCGACTCCAGAGTAGAAAATCGCTTCAGTGTACAACTCGTTATTTCTGGCGGCTTCTATTATCGCATCACCTTTTGAACCAGGAAGATTTTGATCTATTATAAGAAGGTCAACATCCTTTTCTTCAAGGATCTTAAGAAAATCACTACCGTCTTCTCTTACAGTTAAGTTGAGGACAAAACCCAGACTGTCTAGATATTCTTTCAACCGAGCTCTCTGCGATTCGACATATTCTTTACTGTCTTCAAACCATACTATGTTATAATCCATCATTGCTTTCTTACCACCTTAATTATGAATTCAACCCCCTTTTCCAGTTGGTTGTTGACGGATATGGTTCCATAGCCGTTTTCTTCCAATATCCTCTTTATATGATAGAGTCCGATACCAGATCCTCCAGTTGTCGAATATCCAAAGCAGAATAACTTATTTAGTTGTTCATCACGTATTCCTATCCCGTCGTCTCTGATCCTGATTTCCAATGTGCTCTTATTCAAAATCTTAATACCGAAAACAATGTTTTTCGAATGTGCTTTTATGGAATTGTCTATCAGATTATCTATAATGATTGTAAAGTAGAAGGGGTTGAAAGTATATTCAAAATCAATACCTGATTCGCAATCTACTCTTATTGCCACCTTTACCTGTTGCCGGGGTAGAGACACTCTCTCCACGTATTGTCTTATATATGCTACCAAGTCCCCGTGTATTTTCTGAACCATAAGATCGAAGTTAGCCTTCGTGAAAAACTTTGTAATTGAGGTCATCATATTGATTTGAAGTAGTATGTCATCGATATTCTCTATAATATCCTTGTTTGTGATCGTTTCATTTCGGTCTATCTTGGCCTTTAAGTTACTAAGATATCCCCTCACAGTATTAGCACTGAGCCCAATCTGGTGTTGTAGTGCTAGTACCTCTTTGCTATCGCTGGTGGCTATTCGTTCTAGAAATAAGGTTTTACGCGCTATCTCTTCTTCCAACTCTCTTTGTCTTTTATTAAGGTCTCTGAAAGCATTTCTAACTGCTTTAACCTGCAAGTCGATATATGCTCTTTCTTCTTCAGTCTTGATATGACTTTTTACTGATTCAATATTTTTTATTAACTGAGGAGTTTTTTCCAGCTGTTTCTTTTCATAGATGTCAAGTAAATCTTCATTGAACTCGATTTGTCTACCTGTCTTTGATTCGCCGATAAGCTTGTTTATTAATTTGAAGCTATCAGCCTTTATCTTATCAGGATCTTTTGGTCTATTTTCAGAGTCCCAGTCAATTCCCTCTATAACATACCTTTCCAGTCTTCTCAATGCTTTCTCTAAAAATAGTTTTGTCAAAAGCTCGAGCTCTGGAGTCTTAATGACGCCTCCGTCTCGGCTGGAAACTTCTTGAAAATAGGGTTGGTATCCTATTACTTCGATTCTCCCCATGACATCCCGGTTGCCCAGAAATCTTCTTATTCCTTGCGTCTTCCTTCTATCTAGCCCGAGCCAGTCATCGCCCTCGTTACCATATGGATTGATTTTAACACCGTTCCTATAGAAAAAGACCGAACCATAACGTACAGGTTCTATTCCCATTATTCGTGTAAATGTAATCTTTGCAGATTGGTTGAGGTAGAAAAGTTTGATACTCACATTATGAAGCGGGCGATACTCATTTTTATCTTCAATACTATAAATAAAAGTGCCTTTGTCGGATAGCTCTGTATGTATTTTGTCCCCTTTTTTATCAATATTGCAACTAATGCTTGTAGTTTTTATATCAAGTTTCTCGAAAAGAATATTGCGCACGAGGCCATTTACTTTTTCATAGTCCTTTTTCGCTTTAGCATCTTTTTCCAAGAATTCTTCAGCTTCAATGTAGATCCTGAATTCTTGTGCCTCAGCAATTTGCGCTGGATTGATAAGCCTTTGAAGATGCCTTTTTAGCTTTAGTATCTTATCTCCATTCCATTTCTCTCTAAGATTAGATATTTCAAGTATAGTTCCTTTTTCAAAGCCATCAGCATCCACTTCAATGTTCAATCGATTTATTCTATCATAATTAACGTCTATTGTATGAAATTCCCTATTCGGGTCTTCCTCAAATCTGTCCCAATCCATATCGAGAACATGGATAAACTTCTCGTTTTCTTTCTTTGTGTAAAGCCTTAGCTTACTTCCTAACTTATCACAAGAGAAACGACCTATTCCTTTTGCGCCAGCAAAGATTCGTTTCTCCCCTAGCTTGTTCCTGAAATCTTCACTTTCTAATTCTTTCTGTTGCTCTCTTTTCCAGGAATATCCAACAAGTAACCATTTCTTCTCAAGATCAGCACGCGACATTCCGTCGCCATCGTCTATTACAAATATTTTTGCGGATTTACTATTTTTCTCACTTAAAATTTGTTTGAAGACAAGTTTGACTTTCTTCGCTCTCGCATCATACGAGTTTTTCACCAGTTCGAAAATTGCGATATAATCGTTAGTAATAAGCTCCTTTCCTATTATGTTCTTCAACTCGGAGCTAATCTTAAACTTTAACGGTTCAACCATCTAGATCATCGTCTTTAACACTGTACCTGCTAATTCCATAAAGAGTGGTGGCACAGCGTTCCCTACTTGTGTGTATCTCGGAACCTCCCACTTCCTTTGAACACCACCGGTCGTATACTTACTCTTGAACTCGTACCAGTCATTGAAGGACTGGATTCTCGCGTACTCTCTTACTGTAAGGATCCTTGGTTCGGAGTAGTGAATATAATCATCTGGTAGTGTAGTCAATGTGGGACACGGACTATTCTTATCGAGAGGAACAACGGTTTTTTTTCTAAGGTCGTACTTATTTCTAATCTCCTGTTTTACATTAACGCCTTTTTTACAATTCGCAAGAAAATATTCATATCTTTCTATGGTATTTTTTCTATGGTTGGCAAACCTGTGGCTATCGGGAAAATCATTGTTCATGTTTTTCCTCATGTATTCTTGGTAAGAACTACCTAATTTCCCATACGCTCCCATTTTGAAAATATGGTGATCGGTAACTACTTCCCCATGCTTCCTTTCCAAGTCTGAGATGGCATCACCTAGTGTCACTTTATCTTCTAGTCCCTTGCTTTTGAGAAAATCCAGTTTGACTTCGACGATCTTCTTGAAGAAATTCTCTGGTTTTCCTGAGAGCGTTCCAACCAAAATGTATCTCCTCCTCTTTTGAGGAACGCCAAAATTTGAGAAATCTATAACCTTATCTTTTATCCTGTATCCCAAGGCTTCTAGTTCTTTGGAAACACGAACTGAATAAGCTTCGCTCTCGGAATTTTCATTCTTAAAACCAATAGTAAAACCTGCTACGTTCTCAAGAAACAATAGGCGTGGCCTAACCAGAGAAATGAATTTGACATAGGAATCTGTTAATCTGTTTCTTTCATCCTGTTCGTTCCTTCTTCCAGCAAAGGAAAAACCCTGACAAGGTGGACCGCCAGCGATGAGATCAACTTTACCTTGTAGTTCTTCGAACTCATGTCTAAACCACTTTAAAACATCAACAATATCATGTTCGCTCATTGGAAGCCATAATGGCCATTCAAAATGAGATTTTCTGTCTATGAGATTATGCTTTAGGGTTTCAAATGCCATTTTGCTTTTCTCGATGGCAAAGATGCCTCTCCAGCCAGCATTATACAGACCAAGGGAAACCCCTCCACAACCAGCGAAAAGGTCAACATGTGTAGGAGAAGACGGAGGGTTCATGCTTATTTCTAAGTATGTTACCTGGTAAAAAAGGTTTCAACCAAGAAATACCCCCGTGTTCAGGGAGCTTGAGCTGTGGCAGCCAATCTTCGCGTTGGCAGCGTTGATTTGTATGTTGCTGAACGATGCGCTTGACAGATTTGAGGCAATGGGACTCGTAGAAATCCAAAACGACTATGAAAACGAGCAAGTCCTGTTCAGAAGAAACTACAAAAAAGCAATCAATGAAGCTAGCGAGAGAAAACGGCTGAAAAATGTCTCAAATTTAGGGAGTGATCAGAACTATTTCCCTTGATAATTCTTAAAAACAACAACAAAAAAAAAGAATGCGTTTATTCAGAGACAACATTCTTAAGGGCATGCTTGAATTGTTCAACAGCATCAACGTCAGGAATGAATTTTAAGCTTTCTAGAACAGATTGAATAATGTTTAGAAGTTTTTCTGCAAGTCCTCAATAGATGTCGCTTTTGTTCTCTAATAGCCTCTGCAAGTACAGTATGGACTCGTTTGAAATTCATCAGCGCATCCTCAAACTCACGACTTCGCGATTCAAAGAGAGCGAGTTCAAATTTCAATTGCTTACCAGTGAGACCTCTTATACTGAGTTCTTTGAAAGATACCCTTCTCTCTCGCAAGCGGTCCCCCATTTTTTTCAATGGAAGACCGACCTCTTTCCAAGCTTGGCGGAAGCTATCTGGCTGTGCTTTAACTTTACATAGTCTTCTATCACTTGCTCAGGGTCTATGTCTGTGTCTTCGAAGGCTCTGGCTACAGCCGCTTTAAAAACCTTGAACTTGTTTTCTATGGTTGCTCTGCCGAACCTTAACTTTGAATATTGAATACGCATACGCTCAACTTTCGAGCGGTCGAAATATGGGTCTTGGCTTCCAGGCAACACATGCCCCATGAAAAACTCTTGAACTTTGACATCCATGTTGGCACCGTCTATGAGCTGGCTATGGAGAACTGTTTCAAACGCTTTGCGCAGGCAGTGAGGGTGAATAGCTTCCCACTGGCTTATTCCCGCTCTCTTTGCTGCAGACTTAACTATGATTTGAAGCTCCCTAGAGGTCAGTGGCTTCTTCTTTCTGTCATCTCTAGGAATTTGGTTGTACTCAGAGCTAAACAGTGGCTCAGAACCTTCGATACTGCCATACTTCTCCTCCCTTTCTCTCAGATACAGTTTCAGGGTCTGCGTAGCCTCGTCGCAGGCGAAAGTATAGTAAGGGATTCCCCCTTTACAGGCATCTGGAACCATATCCTTCATTTCTGGATAGATAGGTATCATTATGTTATCATAATCGTTCTTTAACTGCTCAGCGACATCCTTGTAACGTAACGCTCTGAGAGTTGAATTACGCAAGCCAGTACTATACAAGGTGAGGATTATCGCCCGGTCTCTGAGTGAGCATGCTGAATCTGCCATTCTGTAGATCTCATATTTTGTAGGGACATACTCGTTGGTAATCCTGAAACGTGGCGGTGCATGGTAAGTTTCCAGCTCCAACGCCTTTGCGTGTTTGAAACCATTCATCGTAAAGAACGTCTTTAGACTTGCTATCGCTAGGTTGGAATACCTAGGCGAAGCATCCCTCAGGCTGTCGGCATAGCTCTGAACAAGCTTCTCTACCTGATTTCTCTTAAGCGCCACGAGCTCGTTCGGCTTTTTACTAGCATAGTGGCAGAACTTGTACAGATGCCACAGATAAATCCTCTTGGAGCCCTCGCTTTTACTCCTCCGCATTAGGTGAAGCAATAGGTTATTAACTGACCGGTAGTTGCTACACCATTCTCTTACCCTCAGGAACCTATAATATTCTGGCCGCCTATCCACTCGAATACAACTCGGAGTTTGAATGCCTCGAAAGAGTTGATAGTCAACTGGTACGTCACTGATCCCTTCTAACTTGGCAACTGTGCTAGCCATACTTATCTCACCTATTGGGGTGAAGAGATCACTGCTTGTTTGCTTTGGTTTTGACTCAGGGTGACACCTTTCAATTCTTCGATGATCAAACTTGCCGTCCTTTCGGCTACATAGCTTAGGTTCTGGAAAAATAGATTCAGATCCTCTAAGAATTTATTATCGGGGAACGTCACTATTCCTGTGGACTCTCTACTTCTGTTATGAGGGCAATCACTATCGCTGCATACTGTGCAGGTCGCTCTAGGTATCGCGTAGAACTTGCCTGAAAGGAGGCGGTCTGCCTTCGCGTGTAGCTCTTTAAGTGAGAACAATACGTATGATCGTAGCTTTGGAGGCTCTATTTTCGCAACATGCCCTGTGATTACTCTTACTAGTATCAGTGGTGAAGAGTCCCACAGGTATCGTTCAATCTGTTCAAGGTTTACGGATAGACTAGCTTTTACCTCGACTCGAATTATCTCTTCACCTGTACAGTAAACTTTGCATGGATAACCTTGAACGATTACCACATCGTATCTTCCAATGTCGCTTGGTACTTCGGTTAGAATTGCGGCGTTTACACCATCAGCCGATAGTCTCGTCTTGATCGTATCAAGAATTTTGAGGGTGGCAAACTCGCTTTTCTCTCGGTAATATGAGTCGAATCTTTGACTATCATCCGCAAACCTAGCATTTTCAAGTAAATGCTTGATCTGCCTCTCACAAGCATATCTGGATATTGTTCTGGCAAGCTTTACCACGGATGGCTGTCCCTTATACATCCACCCATGTCTTTCTGCAATTATTTTCAATTTTGCTAGAAGTTCTTGTTTTTGCTCTTCAACTTCCATGTCTTGCGTGTTCATCCTCATCATCCTAGTTGTGCATTGATGCACAATAACAACATACAACAAACTATATAAAGGTTGTGCATCAATGTTCAACATTGACATCAACATTGGCGCTAAACGAAGAACTAAGCAGAAAAATACTCCTAGTTCTAAAAGAAGCATACCCTTTAGACCTACCCATAGAGAAAGTGGCAAAGAAGTCTGGAATACATCGAAACACTGTTGCAAAATATTTAGCTGTTCTATCAGCAGAAGGAAAAATTGAACTGCGATCCGTCGGAAAAAGTAAATTATACAGATTAAAGAAATAGATTCAGTCAAATTTTCTTAAACTTTAAGTCTGTTGGTTCTGTAAACTTATCGAGTGGTAGCTTTTCTGATGAAGAGAACTTCCCATACAAATACGCTAAGACTTCCCTTGAAGAGGTGACTAAAAAGAATGTCGTGGGGTACACGATCATTCAACCATCGTCAGAGGAAGGTTTTCGGCTCTTTACGGACGGCGAATATCTTATCAAGGTTAGCAAACCACTCCAACGCGCTTGGGCTGTCGCTGTAGACCAGTTTCATGACTCCCACGGGGCAAGCGCGCACACAGGCCACGCACAGGATACACTCGCCAACATCAATGTCGAGAGTGTCAGCATCAATAGCGGCTACTGGGCAAGAGTCAGCGCAATTCATGCACTTCGTACATTCGGTCTTATCGGAGACAGAGACGCGCCAAAGCGTTTTTGGCCTATCCAGCAACTTCCTATGATAGCCCTTGGGCAGAGCCTCAACCATGGTATTGCTGAACCGTTCCAGTATAAGGCTAGGCATCGAGATCTCCGCTGGACCGTATTTGAGCTTCTCTCTGATCGCCTTACCAAACTCCGCCGCCACTTTAAGATCGTTCCCGTCGGGGCGTCCTATCGCCCAGTGGTGTTCAGACGTCGCGAAGGAGTGCTGCGCGATGAATGAAGCCGCGGCGAGGATCTTGAAACCTCTACTTCTAAGAATCTTCGTCAGCTCCTCAACAGCTGTGTCGGGTGAACGGTTTCCGTACACAGCCACCGGTACAGCCCATTTTCCCTCACCATAAAGCTTTTGGAGGGAGTCCAAAAACGGCATTGGGATCGAGCCGACATAGACCGGTGAGCCTACGAGCAACAAGTCTCCTTCGACTCTCCCCGTGAAAGACTTCCTCTGGTCAGGTAGGGTTACATCGATTTGAGGGGCAACCTTCAAGCCAACGTTCTCAGCAATTTTCGAGATGATTCTTCGAGTGCTGCCGGTTGGAGAGAAGTAGAAGCACTGTATCTTGTCTAAAGCACTGCTGTCCAAGAGTCTCACCTCAATGCAACTTGATTCCAGCCCTTATAGCCTCCAACGAAGCGCAGTCCCAAACCATATATGACCACTGTGAAGAGCATGGTGAAGATTAACCATAGAAAAACCTGATAGAGGGCGACAGGTCTCGTCTCAACGGTTTCCACGGCCCCTCACTACCATGATTAGTATTGGCACTTTTTCCCTTCTGTTTCTTTTGTATCTTTACTCATGTGTGGATTTGGGCATTAATTTTTAATCCCAAATCCATTAATTAACCGACCATCTTAGACGATATCTTTCAGTTGGTCGAGGATGTCAGACATCTTTTCTCCTTGACTAAAATAGATGTCTTATTTTTCGAGTTACAAAGCCAATAGTGCCTACAACCACAACGGCACCAACCAACACAATGAGAAGCTGATTCAAGATTGGAGGATCATGCCTCGGCTCAAACGCAATCAAAACCCACCACAGAGGCTAGAGGAATAACCCTAAGTCAATATTTTTGCTCTTTAATTTTAATCGATTTGTATCGCTAATAGGCGATTTTGCTTTAGGTAGAATTTCTTGGTTCACATCGATTTTTCTAACCTGAGGTTCTTGTGACATCGGGTAAGAAGCCAACTGAGTTTGCCCCACTACAGGACGAACGGCGTAACCTTGTTTACTGTCCTTAGGTGAGACAGCAGTTTGAGGTGCTTTAATTGACAGGCTTTTCTCTAATGAATCATTATTGGGTTGAGCTTTATGTTTGCTTTCCCGACTAACCTTATTCTTAGTCTTGTCGCATGGTAAATAAGAGATCGGAGAGTATTGCCCTGGCTTTTCCAATTCAACTTGCCCAGAAGACTCTTGGTTATTCTCAGTCAACATTGATTCTCCACCACAACTGTGTGGGTCCTCCGCGTTTTGATTTGGCGTAGTGAGTTTCTCCACCACGACTCTGCCCGACGGCAAGGCCTGTACCATGCGCCACCCTCTGCTCAGCATCGTTTCAAGCTCACTTTCGCTCACTATTTTTTGCTCAACGCTGCCCCCTGACTTCATCAAACTTTTCATCGCACTCAAGATCGCCTCTTCACATTCCTTAAGGCTAAGCGGTCTTCCCAGCATGTCCTTTTTGTGAAGCAACAGCTTTTCGACATCAATCCCGTAAGCTTGCGCCATCTTCTCCAACATTCGCATACTCAATTCTTGGGTCGAAGGACCGGGTTCAAAAACCAGTTTAGCGTATTTCGCTCGCATCTCTTCTATCTTTGTTTTGTCATAATACGTGTCTTGAGATCTTGGTAACAGGTGCCCCATGAAATACTCTTGGTCTTTCGGGTCTAAATTTGAGCCGTCAGACAGGGTGCTTCTAAGCACACGTTCAAAGACCTTCCTTAAGGAGTGGGGAGTTACAAGCTTCCATTCCTTTATCCCAGCATTTCTTGCTGAATTTTTTACGATTAGTGCTAGCTCCCTGCTGGTTAATATCTTTGAAACCCTATTTGTTCTCGGTATCCTATTGTAGTTCGGAAAGAGAGGCTCAGCAGAATCAATTTTGCCCATCTGATTCATCCTTTCATTCAGCATATCTCTTACATCTAGGGTTGCTTGCTTAGGTAGGAAACAGCAGTAGAGGATGTTGCCTTTGCAGGCACCTGCAACTCGACTGTTCATCTCAGGACATACATTTATGAGAATAACTTCATTGCCAGACTCTATCTCAGACTGGATGTCGCCGTAGCGTAATGCCCGCAGCGCGCTATTACGAAGCCCAGTGCCATACAGAGCTCTTATGATAGCTCGATTGCGGGGGGTACCTGCCCGCTCCGCCATTCGATACGCTTCTTCAAGCGTTGGAATATACTCATTGCGATTACGCACCCGAGGTGGCTGATGGTACTTATTCAACCTCAGCTCGTTACCGCTCTCACGGTTAAAACCATTAACCCTAAAGAACGTCTTAAGACACGCAAGAGCGGTGTTCGGGTGGCGGGCACTCGCACCCCTCAGCCTACTTCCATCAAGAAGCTTATCACAAAAACTTTGAACCAGACCTTCGTTCTCTTCACGCGGAAGTGCCACAAGCTCGTCAGGCAACTTATCAACAATCCTGCAAAAACGACATAAAATAGAACAGAAAGTGGCTTTTGATTGCTCACTACCCATTTTCCTACGGCGAAGAAAATCTAGAAGCTTCTGAACACTAGGAAAACCGCTTTCCCACCCACACACCTTAAGAAAAACCATGCACCTACCCAAACCAAAAACCACCAAAACCACTCCAAGAAACCAAAACTACCAACAAGAAACCAACGCATTTTACGAAACCACAGCTTCGATAAACGATTATTTGTCGTAACTGTGGTTTCGTTAAATTGTTTGGGGTCATTCTTCTTTTTCCTCGAGTTGTTTTTTGATTTGGGTCCATAGGAGTAGGAGTCCTTGGTTTACGGCGTCTGTGGAGCTGCGGATGATTCCGAGTTGTTTGAGTTGGTGTAGGATGCGTGCAGGTTCGCCGCGTAGGGTTACGTTTATGCGGGCGGTTGGATTGTCTGTGGGTGAGTTGTTGGGTTTGGTTTCTCTAACCATTTTTTATCAACTTCTTGGCATGTTTCCGACGAAAATATTTAGAGATCCTATAAATCTATATTATCTATTGAACCGTAACGTGTTCAATTCTTGACAATAAGAGAGAAGGGTATACTTCATGGTAAAAAAGAAAAAGGCGCACTTCATGGTAAGTCCTGAATCTCGTCGGCTTGGGATTCTCCGAGTACTTCTAAATAGCAGAAATGGTATTCATGCAAAGGAAATCTATGGGCATGTTGAGACCTTGATGGCGTGGGGAACCTGTTTACACCACCTCAATGAGCTAAAGGATGAAGGTACGTTGGAGAGAGAACTGAAGGGGCGCAAAACAGTATACAGGTTAACTAAGGAGGGGAGAGATTTCTGTGCGCGGCTTCAGATCAAGGAGGAAGTTGGGCTTTTGGATTTTGATTGGGCCAACAGATTGTTCAGGGAGGGCTACAGAGTTAGATTCCTGAGTGATTTAACCGGTAACGAAGGGCAAAAACGATGGCTTTTCGCCTGGAACCCAAAAACTAGGGATATTAAATATGCACTATTTTTTGGAATGAAGGAAGTACCAAAGGATGGATACACGGCGCAATACGTAGATAGAAGCAAAAAGGCAGACGCGCCTATTACGAAGACAACTCTACAAGATTTTGTCAATAATAACGTTAGTGACTTTGAAAATGAAGAGGAAATCGCTGCAGCTTTAAGGAAATTTTACGATGTGGAAACTCATAATTGCTTCATATGCATAATTACTCCTACCGAAGAAGTAAGGTTTGGTTTTCCCTCGGAACTGGGACATTTTGATTCCTATATAATCGTGGGTGTGGGTCGTCAAGAAATATTTCCATTTATCCCCAAAATAACTATGAGTGTAGGTGGATTGTCTCTTTCGAAGAATCTTAGAATACTTACCTATCATGAGTTAAACTTCTTGGCTTGGCATGACGCCTCATGGCTGTTGTTAAGGGAGACGATAGGTGAAACAGTGAACCCAGACCTGATTCGCTTCTTATTAGCGAGATCGTCCAATTTTCCTACGCCTACGATGGAGTGTGCCCATTATTTCAAGGGGGAATGCGAGAAATTGGATGGAATAAGGTGTGAGATCGCCGGAGACATGAGGCGGTTACTTGAGTGCCCGATTCTTCCTCTTCTTCTTAAGAGCGACCTTAAACAACCCTACACGAGTATAGAGGCTATTTACAATCGGTGGAAGAAAGAGTTTGATGATTGGCTTGCTCACCCTGAAAAGCTAGAGGTAACGCACATTTAGTCACTCTTTCAGCATTTTCTCGAACTCGTAAAGGTCTTGGTTTTTCTGGGTTAACTTGGCTAGGATCTCTTCCCCTTTCTTTGGGTTGCTCCAAATATCATCAAGGGTTTCTTTAACCTCGCCTTCGTTCTTAGATCTTTCACATAGCTTTTGAACGCTAACTTTGTTATCGCATCCGTGTTCGTGTAGCTTAATGTTGAAATCAGAGGCTTTCAACAGCTGAATATTCATTCTTGATGCGTAGGAGGGTAAGCTGATAGATTCGTCTTTGAGGTGAACTTTCTCTTCTGGGTTGAAGACTCCGCCTGCAAATACGCCTATTACGGCTTGCTTAATTCCGCGTCCGTTTTCTGTGTCGACGCCGAACTCCTTGCTCCAGCGAAGGACGTTAAAGAAGTCGTCTACGTCATGTTTCCGAATAAGCCCCCACTTGCTTTCTAAAACATAGGTGATTGGTTGCGAAAAGACTCCTGGTGTGACTGACCAAACTCTATCGACTTCAGCTGTATTTCTTCGGTCGCCTACAGGCTTAAGCAAGTACAGTGTGATTCTCCGCGGGTCGATCCTTTTCCCTCTGTGGTCCTGTGTTTGAAATTCGGCTCCAACTGTAAACTTGTCGATGAACCATTCTACGCATGCTTCCCAGTTGTGGCCTATGCGGTTTTCCCTACCTTTCGCAACTCTGATGTAGTTCTCCTTTAGCGCTAAAGTTGCTTTCAGATCTTCTTGGCTTATCGAGGTGTGGTAGTAGTACTTGTAGGCGTTGAATAGCTTAACCTCTTTGAGGTCTGGGTAAAGCTGTAGTGCACGTTCTACTGCAAGATAGGCTTCGTGCTCTGTGCAACCGAGCTTCTCCTGTAAAGAGTTAAAGCTAGCTAGGTCTTTCAGTTGAGTTAAACTTATGATTTGATCTCGGATTAAGTGGATTCTCTCTATTATTGGGCTGGTTGAATTTTCGAACAGGGCTACGGACGTTCTTTCAACAGCTTCTTTGATAGCTTCTTCCCTTGGCTTATTCAAAGCTATCCAGGTGAGAAGGTAACCTTGTCTGAATGGTGTTTGGCAATCATGTGTTCGGTAACCTCTCACGTAAACTAATCCTTTCCTCTCAGCTCTGCGAGCTGCACCGATGACATCGCCAACTCTAACGCCCTTCTCTTTCAGCGTCTCAGCAATCTCTGTGGAGTAGAAAGCTCGATCCGGATTCTCTCTCAGAAAACTTAAGACCAATCTTGACTTACTTGTTTCCCTAGCCCCTCGAATGTCTAAATGCTTTTTAGCGTAACCAACAAAGCGTTTCCCTTGGATCTCAATCGAATTAACTCCTTCAGGCTTTAAGATATATAGATAGTAGGATCTCGTATTCCTAGTAAACCCAGCTCGACCCCTAAAGACTCGAATAGCTTCGAAGGTCGGCTTTTCAGTACGTAAGAGAAAACCTTCCTTCCAATAATCATGTAAGGCTCTCCATATGGCTGGCAGACTGAGCCCTGTTGCCTTAGCAACTTCCCCATGCGCTTTAGGCTTACCATCTTTAAAGGCAGTTAATATCTTATCCCGGGTTGGATGCCAATCACTCATGAGCGACTTTCCCAAAGCAAAGCATGTTCATTCAGCTATAAATAAGTTACTAGTTTGAACCTTGACTCGAAATATAAGATGAGTGCAAAATAAGAGCAGGATTATTCTAAGCTATTTGCCTAAAAAAGGCGCATTTCTTGCCAGAAAATGTCTTAGATAGTGGTAGCCCGGGGGAGACTCGAACTCCCGTCAGCGGGGATCCCCTCTTTCTGAGATCCAGAGCCCGCTATCCCTAATCGTGGTCTTAGCCCACTTTGACCGCTAGACTCGGCGGCTAAACTGGGAATGTTTAGCCTCGACCGGGCTGCGCCGGGCTATCCTACGCATAACGACATTAAGTCCCTCTAATTTGTCTTTTCTTTATTATAGCTGATTTATCTATGAAGTCTGCCGTGAGATGGTTAAAAATATGTGCTATCAAATCAGTAGCTATTAGTTCCATGATTGTTGGCTATCCGCGCTCGTGAAAATAGGGTTCTGTTAAGTCTTCGGCTCATCGTTTCCCTGTTAACTGTCGGCGCATGGGGAATTTTTATGTTGAGGAGGGATTAAGATGAAAAGACATAATCGAGCCATTGTACGTAACATCGTTCTCCTCTATGTCCCGACTTTTGACAGGGTTAGAGATGTCTCTAAGACTTTACAGAACCCCAAATAGGGTTCTGTCAAGTCTTAGGTTGATTCTTTCCCTTGTAAACTTTCGGTTGATGGCTTACGGTAAGTCCTCTTGTACGTTATCCTTCATTCTAGGTCGAATTTTCCATAAAAGTAGTTCTTATTTGGGTTTTGTCAAGTCTTCATCGGATTGAAGGTATTGTAAAAAATCATCGGATAAGTTGATTCTGCAAACTTACTAGTTGGAATCTATAAAAAGAATACGATTATTTATTATTTATAAATCTTCGCAATTTTTTCGGCTAACCCTGTGGGATAGAATACCCTGTAATAATCGGTCCCATTCTTCCTATTCTTCTCCATTTTAGATGTACATACGCCGATCTCTTCAAACTTATACATCCTAACTAGCGCTTCTGTTCTTGTGAAACCTTCAATTGGAAATTCGTTGATAGAGATTGGTGAATGAGGACTACTCATCTTTTTTATAAGAGTTCTTCCTAGCGGATCAGTCAACAGCGTGCATTCTTCAAGTAAGCACTTTAGCTTCTTATCACTAATTTTGCTTAATTCCGACATAAAATTCGCCTATTACTATCGGCGTGAATTACCTTAATAAACTTTAATTTTCTTATAAAATGGGTATTTAGCGATGCCATGTTGGTGCAATGATGATTCCTGGGTTGAAAATCATTCGCATTTTGAAGTCGATTTCAATTAAAGAAGCACAGAATCTCCATAAAAAAAGTAGGCGAAAAGTAAAATGGACACGCCCTGAACAGGATGTTGCAATAACCCTCATAGACAAAGGAGGAAAACGTATAACAATTGACGGTCATGTGGAAATTGCTCACACAAGTTGGGATCTATCAACTTATAGTGCGACATTAGACATACATAATCTTAAATGCGAATGTGAACTTTCAAAGGGCGTAGGAATTGTTGATTTCACAGTTATGTTACTTCATCCCGTAAATCTAAAATCAAAAATCACAGAATTATCGGTGAAGGTCAACATTGTGAAATCCTTTAACGGAGCAGATATAAACGCATTCATACAGGAATTTACCGATATGGTAGTAAAAGAATGGAACGCCGACTAGAGTAAACGTTACTGTATCGAATTTTATTGTAGAAAAATCTGGAAAGTTCTTAAGGATTTCAAATCCTTGTCGAATTAATTTTGTTTCTAACCTTTTGTATTTTCTGTTTTACTGAAAATCACAATTTATGAATGAAATCTGCGGGAACTCTTAAGATTTTTAATATAGTTTTTGTATTGCCTATAACCGAATGCAGCGAAGACAACTGAAAGTATGGGAGCCAAGATCATAGAAATATTTTCCATTGTTTCTTCACCTATCTTGCATATACATATTATAGGATTGCATCATATAAAATATTACATTACATCAGATAAAATATATCTATTCTTGAGGTAAATGTTATGGATCAACTGGATCCACTTGTTGTATTTATTCTTCAATATATTATACCTGCAATTTGTGCGGCCGCTGTGCTGTACTTAACTTGGTTAGCAAGGAAAGAGGGAAAAAAGGAAAGAGAGATGGAAAGACTGGCAACCATACTTCCTGTTGCAGAAGTAATAAAAATTGAAAATATGCCACCATACGCAGATGATCAACAACTCACAAAGATAATCGTATTAAATAAAGGCAAGTGCGTCATGGAAAGACCTGCGACGAGAGTAATATGTCCATGGGGAGGAGACATAGGTGGCATAGTACTTGATTGGGGAAAGGATAATTCCCTTGCCCCAGGCGAACAAAAGATATTCAACATTAGACTTCCAGATCCCCCAAAGGGAGAGTATGAAATAGAGATTGAGATCATAGCCGTAAATCCTATATCTAAAATGCCTATTGGTTGGACTCATAAAGAGAAGATAAAGGTATAATTCAACTATCGTTCAGAGAATATGACGCCAAGAAACAGATGATTCTTTAGGAATCGAATCTATGATTCAGCTTTCGGACAAGAAGCGTTCTGTATCAGCGTTATCCACTTATTCTTTCCTTCGACTTTGATTCCGCATGCTTCCGCTGGCGTTTTACCGTTTAGTCCTTCGTGGGGTCTTAGGTAGTTGTGGAAGATTTGATAACCTGTGATGATCGGAGTATCGGTTTTCTTTAATCCCCTCATAACCTTCTCTCTGTCTCTTACTTCTCCGTTGAACCGTTCCATCTTATTGTTATGAGTTACGCCTCTAATGGTGATTTGGCGTATGTGTTCGGTCCTTGTTTCTTTCCTTGTTGTCCAAAACTCTTTTTTGTAGGCATCATGATAAGCTTGCAAACCATCAGTTATCAAGGTCATAGGCTTATTTTCTGTAACCTTCTTTCCTAATTGAAATAGTTTTCTTGCGTCATGCCTATACTTGGTATCCGCTACTTCTTGAGCAATCCAATATCGTGTTTCATCATCCATCAGGGCAAACAGGTATTTCATGTCGCCCTTGATTTTCAAATATAATTCGTCTGCTCTCCAAGTATCGCTTACGTTTGGAGTTATTTTTTCAACGTATTCCTTCATCAAAGCAACGTATTTGTTAATCCAATTATAGACTGTCTGATGCGAAACTTCAACGCCTAACAGCCTAAGCGAGTCCTGAGTGTTCCTTAATGATTCTCCGCTAAAGTATAACTGCATGGCTGAAGTGATAGCTTGAGGGTTATGCTTCATCTTCTCAAAGCCTATGTTCACGCTGAAAGTCTTTCCGCAATCGATACATAAGAAACGCTGAATCCCGCCACTCTTGTTGTGTCTAACCCCGAACTTCTTTATCTTCGGCGAATGGCAAAACACGCAATTTGAAACCGTTACTTCTTGAATTACTATGTTCTTTCTCACTTGTTCCCTCAGTTTGAGGCTGAACTCGACAGCCCAAATATGCTTACACTTCACACCTCTGAATCTATGGTCTGGGCATTCACATCTCCACTCATCTTCTGATAGACAAACAGTATATTCGCCATTTCCACTCTGAGAACGAACCTTGTAAGTGGTATAATCAATTCGACTGATTTGGTTTTCTTCCGCTTTCGCAATCTCTAAACCTTTTATTTCACGAGGATTTTTTTCAATCATCATGTTCATCATCTTGTAGTATTGTAGTATTAAATACTATTATACTACAAGTAGTATAAAAGCCTTACTACTATAAATTAAGTAATATAAAGTTAAAGCTTTATATACTATGAATAGTAACTGAAAAAGCAGGTGAACAAAATGGCGAAAGTAGTTACAAGCATAAGAGTTGACGATGAGTTATGGAAAAAGGCAAAGATTCACGCCATAGAAAACAATGAAACTGTGACCGATATGTTAGAAAGGCTTCTAAAGAAAGAACTAGATAGAAAAATGAAAGAAGGTAACTGAAATGGAAGTTGAAAATGTTATAGTTGAAGTTCCAGTTGATTCATTAAAACCAGACACGAAGCAACCTAGAAAGACTTTCCCAACAGAAGAAATAGAAAGCATGGCTCAGACTATAAAGGCTCAGGGAACCATAAACGCAATAGAAGTAGACGAGAATAATGTCATCATTACTGGAGAGATTCGATGGAGAGGTGCTAAAAAAGCTGGGGTTCGGACAGTTCCTATTAGACGAATTAGACACATGACTCCCACAGAAAGATTAGAAAGGCAACTAATAGAAAATCTACATCATTATGAACTCACTTCAGTTGAAAGGGAAAATGCCATCTATAAATTGTGGAAGACAGGGCAATACAAGTCTCTCCGAGAGCTAGCGAATGTATTAGGTTATACTCACACTACCATAAATGCGATAATTGAAGCGAGAGAATTTAGAGACAGGGTTGGAAGGTTACCTTCCACTACGCCAACGAGCCTCATATCTGAAACACAGGGGCTTGATGACCAAACGAGAGTCAAAATTCTTGAAAAGACTACGCATGGTGAAATACGAAGACCCGCTCCTCAGACAGAAATTAGGCGAGCCGTAAAAGTTGTTAAAGAGGCACCTGAACCAGTTAAAAAGAAATTTCTAGAAGGAGAATTACCTCTTGAGAAGGCTGCCGAAATAACAGAGATTGCGAAGGAAGCACCAGAGCCATTAAAAAAGGCTATAGTTAAAGATGAAGTGGAACCTGAGCGAGCTAAAAAGGCAATCGAGCTTTATCAAAAACTGAAAGATAAGGGAGTCGAACTTGAACCATCGAGGATCAGTCTTCATGTTGAAGAATTGAGGAAGGAAGCCCGTGTATCCAAAGCTCAAGAAAGGCTGAGAACAGAAACATACAAAGAATTATTGACTGGGAAAAAAGAGGCTGTTGACACCTTATTTGTGGAGAGAAGTCGCATGTTCCTTAATGACGTGAAAGATGTTGCTTGGAAAGTTAAAGGTTGGGGGGTTCCTCAAATGATGCAATTCGGTGCTAAAACATGGGAAGAGGCTCAAAAGTATTTCAAACAGATACATGACCATACGGAGTTTCTGCTTAGAGCATCTCCAACTGATAAAGGTAAGAGGGATAAAGAATGATTAGAGGACAACCTAAAACTTGGATGGGCATTATTAGGCAAAGAAGCCAGTTTGAGGTTTCGGTTAATGAGGCTATGGCTTCGCTGATGCGTAGGGGAATAGAGCCTTGTAAGAGAGAAATATGCGAAGAGTTAGGGTTAGATTACAGTGATGCGGATGATAGGGCTAAAGTCACTTTGGCAATACATAAGCACAAAATACTTTTTGATTATGCTTGGAAACTATATGTGAGTCTAGGGCTTTTTGATAGAGATTATGAAATCTTTGCTGATGATTATGAAGGCTATGGAAATTGGCAAAAACAAAAATCTGAACTATACGAAATGTTGCTTAGAATCGGAGTGACAGAAGAGGAAGTGCGTAGACTTTGGATTTTTTCACAGGTATGGGAGAAATTTCTTGCTGCAGCGAATCAATGGAACTTACATCTTTTCATTGCTTCTGGAGAACCATGGACTAGGAATGGTTTTCGATACAGGCAACCCAATTTTTGGGAGTATATGGTCAAACAAATCGAAATTGGTCGTAACTTAGAGAAAGGTGTATTGAGAATATTGGAAAGGCATCAAGATATGGGTATGATACTTACTTCAACTGAACCAGTTGAAATAGCTATCCAAGTAGCTCAAGACACGCTTAAGATGATTAGTGATGGTGCTCCCCTTCGCTATAGATGTGATTTGTGTGCGGATAAGGGTCGTATGATAGCATTCAGAACCCAAGTAGAGCTTGTTAATCATTATAGAGAAGTTCATAACTTCTAGGTTAGGCGAACTATAATGGTTTTTGATACAAGTTATGATGGATGATAATGGGGAAAATGTAATGAAATGTCTTATCTGTGGTGAAAAGACAAACAATAGACTTCTCTGCGAGAAACATATAGGTGGCGTAGACGCTTGTCTACAATATCTCACGGTTCATAATTGTAATTCATTCAAACAAAAGATAGGAGAACTTGAAGGTGTTTGTGAGTTCCATCTTTTGTGCGCTCCGATAAAGAAAGCACTAAAACATGAAATCTTGATTAATGGCAATATCGGTCATGTGGTTTGCCCATATGCGGGAATAAATCTAGGTAAAGTAATTTACTCCGAAGTTAGTGAGGAAGAAATCAGAAGCAACTATCCAGAATGCTTAGGTTAGCTCCCCATCGTTCTCTTCTCTCATGAGTTCGTCTTAGAGAGCCATCAACCGACTTTTTACAGCCTAAACCATCAATCGACAACTTTACAGAACCCCAAATAGAAAACCTTATATATTAAGTCAGTTCATTGGTGGTCTTTGCTGAAACCGAATGGGCCAGATCATTCGGTTGGATGGGCGCCATTTTGGGTCGTCCGAGAACTCTGTTTGATGAGGAATTTTTGCCCTGGAATGACGCTTTATGATAGCTTCTGGTCCATGGTTTGGACATAAATTAGGAGGATAAGAAATTTGACCGTTACAGAAGAGCGCCGCCGCCCAATCCGGGGGATTGATCACTGCCCAGAATGCGGTAGTCCTGATATTGTTCAAGATCATGACTCTGGAGAGATTATCTGCGGCAATTGCGGGCTCGTCGTCCACGAACGGGTAATGGATGAAGGCCCAGAATGGCGGGCTTTCACTCGTGAAGAAAAGGAAGAGCGGAGTAGGGTTGGAACTCCTATTTCTTACTCTGTACATGATAAGGGCTTATCAACTGTAATCGACCGAGTAAATCGAGATGCATTTGGGCGAGAGCTTCCGACGGCTACTCGCCTTCAGATGCTCCGCCTAAGAAAGTGGCAAATTCGAGCTCGGGTTCACTCTTCGGTTGATAGAAACTTAGCCCAAGCAATGGCTGAATTGGATCGTTTAGCTGATAAAACTCATGTTCCAACAGCTGTCAAAGAGAAGGCAGCTCTAGTCTATAGGAAAGCATTAGAAAAAGGCTTAGTTCGAGGGCGTTCGATTTCCGCGATTGCAGCTGCATCACTTTATGCTGCTTGTCGTTTCACCGCTACTCCACGGACCCTCAGGGAAGTTGCTGACGCTAGCTTTGTCCGCAAGAAAGACATAGCTCGTTGCTATCGTCTCTTGCTACGCGAACTAGAAATGCAAATGCCGATATCCGAGCCAATCAACTACGTTTCAAAAATTGGCTCCAAAGTTGGAATTACCGAGAAGACTCAGAGACGTGCTATTGACCTCCTTCAAGAAGCTACTAGACGAAAGATAGTTGCGGGTAAAGACCCAATGGGTCTCGCTGCCGCAGCCTTATACATTGCGTGTGTTCTTGAAGATGAAAGAAAAACTCAAAAAGAAATTGCAGAAGCCGCCGGGGTTACCGAGGTAACTGTGAGAAACCGCTACAAAAGCCTAAAAGAAAGTCTGAAGTTAAACGTTTGAGAACCTACTCTTCCCTTATTTTTTAATGTAAATGAAATTGCTATCTTGCAAGATTCCTTGTGAGCGGATGCAGTTACACTATCGATTTAATCTCTTCATTTTCGCCTCTTCGTGCTGAAATTGAATTTAATTGTATGGTCTGCGCTACAGAAAGTGAAGATGTCTACGTTTTTCTTTTTCTTCTTGTTTTTCAGGTGATTTAGATTCAATAGGAGTCGTTGATGTACTAGGTGATTGTTCTTCTTTTGGAGGTGTGGGTTGTCCTTGCGAAGCCGCTGGAGCGCCAGGCATACTCATTAATCCAACTGGGGCAACGTACCCGACTTCTGGGATTTTTGAGGGAACCAGCATTATAGTCATTCCTTTAAATCCCATTTCGTAAAGCATGTTCATCCATCGAAGCTCTAGCCCGTGGGCTACCTGTTCGTAAGTTTTTGCTGCTTCAACCATCTTTTGGGCTGCTTCAACTTCCGCGGTTGCCAAAGTTACCCTCGCCCGTCGCTCACGCTCCGCTTGAGCGTTACGAGCCATCGCGTCTTGTAATGCCGCAGGAATCATTACGTCCTTTACCTCCACTGATGTAACCGCGACTCCCCAATGTTCAGTTTTTAAGTCGATTATTTCTCGAAGATGAACGCCGATTGTATCCCGCTGGGCAAGCATAGTGTCTAATTCGTTCTTTCCGATAACCTCTCGCAAAGTTGTTTGTGCTGCCCAGTTTGTTGCCATTAAGAATTCTTGGACATTCAAGATACATTTTTCAGGATCTACTGGCTTGCAATACATTACTGCATCCACGGTTACAGGAACATTATCACGGGTTAATGTCTGTTCACTTCGGAATGGCATAGTGATAATTCGTAGGTCTATTTTGATCGGACTTGTCTCGATGAATGGGGTTAAATAAAACTGACCTGGACCCAACAAACCGATGTAGCGACCTAGTCGAAGAATTGGAAATCGCTCCCATTCCTTCGCTATGTGGAAACCGCGAAGGAAGATTGCTCCTATCACAATCACAAGTATGCCAAACGTGAAGTCTCTTACACTAAAGACTAGGATCCCTATCGCGGTAATCAATATTCCGACAATTATCACCACCAAACTGAGAAAGAGGGCAGAAAGGGCTCCAATACCTTTTAACATGGTTTGGTTCTCCGTATGAGATTTTACGCTGCCGAAGTGGATTAACCTTTGGGAGTAATTATTTAGAGATATTATAATGTATCTGAATTGGAATCGAATTAAAAATATGAAGTTAACCCTCTTCATTCATCGTCCTAGTGTTTCGGACTTAATTGTTATGTTACTTGTCTTTTTCAAGCTGAAGTACAATCGGTCCCTTATACCCACAATTTTCACAAACATATTGTTCAGGGGTAAGCCAGATATCGAATTTGCTGGAAAGATGAATCTTTTGACTACCACATCGAGGGCAAGCGAATGGGAATGAGCCGCTTCGCTTCGTCTTCATTAGGACATTCAGCAAATCCCTTAAGAAACCCATTATCGAACGCCTCAGCATAAGGCTAGCGTTACTGGACGACAATATTTTCCATGGGAAATCCGATGGAAGCTAAGAAATCCTTGGCTTTATTTCGATGATCACCTTGCAACATAATCAAACCGTTCTTCGCTGTTCCTCCGCAAGCACAGGAAGCTTTAAGCTTCTGCGCCAATCTTCCTAAATCTTCACTCTTTTGATCGATTCCCTCGATGATAGTACTTGGTCGACCCCATTTACGGGTCTCTAGACGTACAACAATGCGTTGTTGCTCCCGGCTGATTTCACCGCATACACAAAGGTCTTTTGGTAATCCACAAACCGGGCAGATTTCCGCCATTCTTTCGCATCTAGTCTCCTTATTTTATCGATTTATCGTAAGTTTTTGCATTATTTAAATCTAATTGCCATGCATTAGCTGTTGAAAATCCATCAAAAAAGCTTTAAACGCCATTTTTTGGAATCCGTTTTCTTAAATTAATGATACGCTTGGTAGCTTCTGCTACTCGTCGATTATGCGTGGCTACAACAATCGTACGGTTTTTGAGAATGTGTAACCCTCGAAAAACAACTAGTAAATCTTGAACCGTGAGCGCATCTAAATTTCCAGTAGGCTCATCAAGAAGAATTATTGGGGGTTCAGCAACTAAAGCCCGTGCGATGGCGACCATCTGGAGTTCTCCGCCACTGAGAATTGCAGTGTGATCATGATATCTCTTACCTAAACCAACAGCATCAAGGACTCTTAAAGCCCGAACCTCCCGCTCTTCCCTCGGGACATTCATAAATAAGAGCGGAAGCTCGACGTTTTCTAACACATTCAATGATGAAATCAAATTGTAAAACTGAAATACTATTCCCATTTTGCGTGCTCTCAGCTCTGTTAGTTGATCATCAGCAAGGGTAGAAAGATCAACATTGTCGACAATCACTTTTCCTTGGGTAGGCTTATCAAGACCCGCGAGAAGGTTAAGTAAAGTTGTTTTTCCGCTGCCTGTCGGCCCCATTATAGCGGTGAACTCACCTTTTTGAATTTCAATGTTTACATCGTCGAAAACATGAAGGGAATTACTGCCATTTGAAAAAACTTTCTGTAAGTGCTCGGTCTTTATTATAGGCTGTTTAGTGTTCATAACGTAAAGCCTCTGCCACTGAAAGATTCGACGCTTTCCACGCAGGGTAAAATCCAGCTAAGATGCTTACGCCGATGCCCAAGCTGAATGCTTCAACTACAAGGCTAAGGGTGATCGATCCTTGAGCAATCGATGTAAGTATCGCTACAACCAATAAGCCAAGTACGACTCCGATTATGGAACCAACAGCACCGAAAAGAGCTGATTCGGCGAGGAAGATACTAAGAATTGAAATTCGTTTAGCTCCCAGCGCCCTCATAACTCCAATTTCATGAGTTCGATGACTTACTGTTCCAAAAACAGTAGTTGTAACACTTAGACCCGCGAAAGCCAGTGAAGCAGCGATCAGAACACCCTTAACGAGATACTGCTCCAGATTGGCAGTGGTGACAGCGCACAAAATTACAACGCAAGCTACGGCAACGGTGATACTTGCCACCGTGACTATGCTTCTAAATTCTCTTAGATTCCTTGAAGCCAGTTGTATTACAGCCACTACTCATGCTCCCCTAGTCTACAGAATTGATGAACAAGCGCTCCTACTATCCATAATGCCTAATTCTTAAGCTAATTGCAAAACGTTTTAGTTAAAAACCTCGCTTCAATCTTGAATAGTTTCAGAAAATTGGTCAAAATTTCATTAACTTAAAACTATGGCACCCATAATTCTCCAAGTTTTTCCTTAAAAAGGATTTTTCGAAAAGGTTTTGAAAAAAAGAGGGGAAGTTTGTTTAATGCGCCTCAAGCGGTAACTTTGGCGTCTTAACAGTCTTACCTAGTGCGTCAACGCCCTTCATTGCATTGAACACTATTTCTGCGGTCACTGGGAAGTACATGTTGTGAATCGTTTCGCCCGCACCAGTTGCTTTCTGAGCCACTTTCAATAGTTTTTCGTCGGTAACGTCCTTAAGTCCTATGTCAGCGAAAGTTGTCGGCAACCCTACAGAATGACTCCACTCCATGACGTTTATAATTTCTTCAGTTGGGCGATCTTCCATGACCATCTGCGTGAGAGTTCCGAAGTGCACTCCCTCTCCATGGAACATTTCTGGCTCACCTATGATCGCAGTAAGGCCGTTGTAGATTGAGTGCGCCGTGGCCAAACCTGTGCTCTCGAATCCGAGACCACTTAGGAGTACGTTAGCCTCTATAACCGCTTCTAATGCTGGTGTTACAATGTGACTCTTGCACGCAAGAACTCCTGGTAGACCATATTTCAACATAATTTCGTTTCCTAACCTACATAGGGTCAACGCGGTTATGGTCGAGTGATCTGATCCGGCTGCGTAGTTCGCTCCAGTCGGCGTGAACTCAACCCATGCAAAGTTTGTCTTCCCAGCGCGGACAACTGCTTCGCCTTCATACTTCTTCGAGAAACCGTCACCATACCCACAAGCTAAGAATCTTGAAGGCGAATCAGCAACGCACTTTGAATCGATCAAGACTAAGTCAGGGTTTCTTGGGTAAAATAGATACTCTGCAAACGTGTGGTCTTCATTATAAAGTACTGACAATGCGCTAGTTGGCGCATCCGTTGCTGTAATAGTTGGAATAACTATCATTCCTGCATTCGTCTTGAATGCCACAGCTTTTCCTGTGTCGATGGCCTTTCCACCACCACAAGTGATCACCGCATCGCACTTGTTTTGTTCAACTATCTTCACTAGCCTATCGATCTCGCGTTTCGTGCATTCCGCACCGTAGGGTGGCTGGCCAAATGGCTCCTTGACATACGCAACCCCATACTTCTCACAGCTTTTTAAAAGACCCCATTTTTCTACTGCAGCGAGCGCGCGTTTTCCTCCGACGACAAGCGCTTTCTTTCCATATAGTTTTACAAGTCTGCCTCCAGTTTCGAAGGAACCAGGTCCTTGGACGTATCGTCTTGGTGCGATCAATGACTTAATATAAGTCATACTATAGCCTCCTTTCCTTACTCCCTTTTTTAGAATTCCAAAAACGTTATTTGAATAGGTCAGTTTATTATTTATCTCTTTTCAACTGGAATTTAAAGAACAATGTCCTGTTGCTTGTGGGTGGACAGCATTTGCATAATATGGTGAATATTTTTTACATAGTTAAATTAGTGCAATGCATTTCACAGTTTTTCCATATGGTTACATTCGAAAAATTTACCCATCAAGTTAATGGAAATGCGGCTATTCAATTTAACACAACCAAGAAAGAAAAATGCAAATCATTGAGGCTGTTAGCGGTGGCTTCTGTGAGGACAGGAATTCCAAATTTTTCTGAACAATGTGTGTTCATTCATGGTCTGTAACGCAACCGTACCAGGTCCCGTAAGATTGAGTAAGAACAAGCCTTCGCCACCAAAAATCCCAGTTTTTAACCCGATAAACGATACATCCATGCCTACAGAAGCATCTTTGCAAACTAGAAGCCCAGCCTCAGCATTCAATTTCTCTCCGGGACTAAGTTGTTTTGTAATAATATTTCCATCACCATAGAGTCCTAATAGGCCTTGTCCAGTAAACTTCCCCATAAGGAGTCCTTCCCCACCGAAGAAAATCGTTTTGACTCCTCTCACTCGGTACCATTCATAATTAACTGATGTTTGAGCGAACAGAAATGCACCAGCTTGCACATGAATTTCTTGACTGGGTTGAACCTCGATAATCTTAATTTCGCCAGGGAATTCATGTCCGAGGCCTAATCTTCCGGGACCAGAAAAGTTTAGCGTGAAGAAGCTTTCACCTGTTAAGATTCTCGTCACTCCTCCTGTAAGCCCCTTCGTAACTTCAGCGTCCATTGAAATCGTGGGATCCTTGTAAACCAGTGCTCCGCTTTCAGCATATACTGTTTGACCAGATCCTAATTCAAGCTCCACAACAGGAACGTATTCTCCTACAATCTTGTATTTTAGAGGGGTCATTGAGGTTGTCCTTGTTCCACAATTTGGACAAATATGTCTTAAGTGGTGACATCACCCGAAATTCCCCGCACTTCCTTTTCTTTTTTGCGTTGAGATGGCATGTTTGAGTCAAACTGGGAGAGGAGGTGGGCCTTGTGAGGAAGAATACAGAGGCAGTTGAGTGTGTGGAAGTTAAGGTAAAGGTTCCAAAGGGAATCATTGATTGCATGAAAGAGATCGGCGTAAATCTTGACGAGTGGCTTGAATACACGGTGATAGACGCTTTCAGAGCGGACTTCGATGTTTACCAGTCTAGTGCCGATATCTTCATTGACATCGAAGAACTCATAGAAAAACACCGACTCCGAGACATTCCCGAACTGAAAAGCTGCCTCAACGACTGCTAAACCTTGCCATACACTCCCCTCTTTTTTTTGGTTATGAATTAAGCGGTATCGAAAAAATGGAGGTGAATAAGCCGTGACTTCACTTGAGGGAGAGGAAATCGTGTACTTCCGCGAGAAGATACAGATAGAAACAACGGTTGGATGCCTTGAATGGTTCGCTATGCTGATCGCCCACGCGAAGGGACTGAAAGACTTAGCGAGCGAAGTTGAAGAGGTTAAGGGTCAAGTATCCGAGGAGCTGTTGGGCTCTGTTCTGCTTAGGGAAACCATCAAGTTAGTGACGTTTCCTTAACTTGCGGGCTCAATCGCGGGATCGAAATCGTGCTCCTTTATTTTTTCTTGCTTTTCTCTTATGCGTTTAATTCTACGTTGAAATGTAAGCAAGTTTGAAATCCGAATTAAATCCTCAAAAGATTTAAGCAATATACCTGGCATCTCTACAGTTTTCGCTACCATAAAATTAGAAGGTAAAATTTTGCCATATTTATAAAAAGTCATGCCTCCCATTTCGCCTAGAATGTTCTCATAATCTAATTCCACGGTTATTGTACTGTTGCGAAAGGCATCTTCCTCAATGGGAAAAATAGTCACCGAATCATCTGGAGCCATATTACCAACAAAATAAGATGTAATTTCTGGTTTATGCTTAGTCGCTGGCGTGATATATGCCGAAACCATAATGTTTCTAGCTAAATGCTTGCCTACGTTTTTGAGTCTAATGTCGTAATACTTGAGCGAGTAGCTAGAAGGCGGCGGGTAGCCAGAAGTTCCCTCTTTAATTTCCAGTGTGAACTCCGGTTCATATTCTAATGTAGACAGTCGTGTTTGCCTTAATGCTACCTCGAGTTGTGCCCATACTATGTAAATCTGTCCGAGGAAAAGTATTGCTAGCAAGGAATCAAGGGTAAATCCGAAATAGTTGATGACGACTCCTACAACTATAGCTGGTAATACTATTGTGGGCAAAGATGCTTTAGCCAATCCTTTAATTACATTTCGCCAAACTACCAATTAATCACACCGTTTAAGTTCCAAGTGCATTCCTTTTCATATAGTTACTCATGTAGAGTTTTCATTTCTTGTAGGTAAGTTGGTCTCTAAAAGATTCAATGCCGTCCGCACTTCTCACAAAGTCCATGAGCTACTAACTAAAAATTCAAAGTGTAAAATATAACATTCCATACGTCTTTCATTTGAACTTGGTAAGAGCCAAGTTAACGCAACGCTGGACCTCTGAAGCCGAAATTGTTCTCTCGCTGTCAGCAAAGTATCGCGCATATTCGGATCTGTTTTTAAGAAACATGTAATTTGGACTTACTGACCGCAGATTAACTGCTACAAGTCTATTTCTTTCCGTGTGATCGACCGGATGACATCCAACCAACTCAGCCAGTTTCGCATCGACGTAGTGAAGTGCAACGTAGAATGCAACGGTAACCATCCAATCTGGGAAAACTGGAGTACTTATTGAATCATTTCTCTGCACGAATTGCAAGAATTTTTCATTATGTTGCGCTTTTCTGAGATGAGCTGGCTTATCAGTCATTTAACTCCTCCCACTTTATGTAAAGGTTATCTTCATGCTATTTGGCGGTAGAATATCTTCCAATCTTCGATCGCATCTAGGTATAACCATAAAATCAAACCTGAGATTCTGAAAAATAGACAATAGTTCACATTGACTCTCCGCAATTTTCATTTCAACATCGAAATTTTCCTTCTCTATTATCGTCCAGATATTAATGACTTCGTTCTGTATGAAATAATATACACCTGTAACCTCTGGTATCAGGGACATGCGTTTTTTGAATAAGTTCAATGCTGCGTAATTAGGTTCCAATAATTCTTTGATTTCAAGTAGAAGTAAACTAATAGCTTTCTTATACAGCTCATTTTGCTCTGTAACTCGCTCCAGTTCTCTTTCTAAGTTGACATATCGTACTGCTTCTCTGAAGTATGCACTTCTAAATTCACATCTTCTGAGGCATATTTCAGAGGTGACTAGCCTTTTTTCCTCTGGTTCTTCCAATATGCTCATGTTTTCTCCTCCACGAAGAGCCTAGCTATCTGCTTAGAATGATCAAAAGTTTTAGTTAGTATTTCATTTATTGTAACTAACTTATAATTGCTGCTAACTCTTACCATAATATTTCCATTTTCGAGCTCTAACTTAACGTTATCAATGCCAATTGGAGATTTCTCAAAGCTTATGACTAGGCCGGATAATTCTGGTTTGCCTAACCTTTGAGTCAATTCAGGCCTTAAAGTAAATTTAGTTGGAATGATAAGTTCCCCGACAGTTTTAAACCTCTTGAAATCAAAAGCAAATTCCGTACATGATGTTCCTTCAAATTTTTTGCTAAATCGTTCTAGAATGTCAATGGTTTTTTGGAGTATAGGGAAGGGCCTACAAAATTTTTCATCGCTTAATCCGCGTTCTTCTATTGGATATAACGTGACATGGAAGTGAGTTTTCATCTTAGAAGTATATCCGAGAGCAACAGATGCTTTCATCTTCAATTTCAATTTACGCAATTCATTCCTACGTTCCGTTTTAGTCCTTTTAAGTTCTTCATTTAATTGCTCGGCCCGTTTCTTTGAAAGCGGTATTTCAAAGCATACGCAATGTAGACTACAGAAGCTTTCGCGAGCACTCTTAGTCACAAAAACTCCTCCTCCACTATATATTTGTTCCATGTTAGTCGATATATCTTACTGTTCATTTTGACTTTATCTTTGCCGAAATCCGAATTGTAAGCTCTTCTTCGTCAATAAAGAGTACTATATCTTCAATATTAAAGCTAATTTTTTCTCAGTATCTTTTGGAATTGTTAATCGGTCTTTGCTATAATCTTGACGCTTTCTTGGATCGCCTACTTCATTATTTTTACCTATTTTATTCCTAAAATTTTCCTATAATTCGCCTATTATTATCCTATTTTTCATGAATTAGCCTTTAATCGGGTTTCTTTCTTAAGAAGAAGCTTAAGAAAAAGTTTTGTCATACCTTCTAAAGTTGAAACCAATCCATATATCTGTTAATGGTGGCGTGACACCTATTCCAAACGTAGCTCTTGAAATTCCACCTTTTTATCTTCAACCAATGATTTGATTTTATTCTGGATAGAAGTTAACTGGGAACTGCCTGATTTAAATTCCAAAAAAACAATTCTATCATCTTCAAAGCATACGCCATCAACAGGTTTACCTATGAATCTGAAGTTTTCTGGATCATACGGAAAGTTTTTCAGAAAAGGTAAGAATTGCTCGTTTATCAACCCGTGAACCGTGGCAACTCTGTGTTTATCTGAAATAGCCTGCTTGTAAAGCTCCTTCAGTTCTTTCTTCGATTTGGCTAACCACAATACGATTGCAAATAGGATTACGGTAATTATTCCCAAAATCCATTCAAGCAATCTAGCACTCCCAACATCAAAAGATGTTCACTCAACGTAATAGACGTTCTGGCAGATACGCAAACCATCACACATTTGACAGCAGAGAACCTAGACAGCCAAATCGTGAACATCGTCTTGCTCTAGAAGCGAAATTATCTCCTGATACATACCAGATTTGTCATTCCCAAGATAGCGCTTTATGGAGTCACCCCATTGAATGATCGAAGAGACTGCAGCCACTCTAGACACACGTTGCAGGGCTTGGTACCACAGGTCGAATGAGTTGGGCAGAAAACGAGGTGCATTATCCCTTCCCTCCCACAGTTTCGTCATGTCGATGGCACCAGTATGAACGAATTGACTAAGATAATTATACAGCCTGCTGATTTCAGATTCCCATTTCTGTTTGTGCTGTTTCAGGTTTGTCTCCTTGAATACGAAGGGGAGGATATTTCTAAAAAGAGGAGACTTGCAGAGACCTTTTTTCCAATCTGTATACTCCTCTCTATGCTGTTCATAATACATTGCGTAGTAGATTAACTCGAAAACGCTGCGAAGACACATCAATGCTTGTTTGTAGTAACCACTAAATGCAAGTAAGATTGAGGCGTGGAAATCCAGTTCAGCTTCTAGGGTGATCAACTCATAGGCAGGGTGCTCGTGATCTTTTTGGCCAAAGCATTCAAATAATGTATATATCAGTGTTCCAAAGGCGTTTCTTATTTTGACAACATGCCTAACTGCTTCTCGTTTCTTAAGAAACGTATATAGTCGGGCTTCGTCCGACCATGTGAAGTCTAGTGCGTACAATGTCTTTTTGTACTCTTCTTCGTCTTGCTTTCTCCTTTTTGGTGACATGAGTGTCAAGTTAATCTAGACAAGTAGAAATACTGTTGGTTGACAATAAACGCTGGGTAAGCGCCCTTGTCATCTGTCTCTAATGAAGCTGCCAAATCCATTTCTGAAGTTGTTAGGAGTAACTGGGCTTCAAAATGGTGGCTCAAATCTGAGTATATTAAAGGCAGATACAATAGGGAGGAAATCGAGTTAGCGTTCAATGAAGTTCTGGAAGTCTTCAATGATGAATGGTTAGAAAAGCTAATGTCAAAATTCGTGGAGGGTGAGACCCGAGATCACTTCTATCTGAGGCAGTTCGTCGGCGAAGGCCTCTATCCGCTGGCGATACTCTTCAGCTTAGGCCAGGATCTTATGGTAATCAAATCGCTTGAAGGATATGATCGGTTGAAGGAGAGGATGAGAAGCAATGTCGGATGGATGAGCGCTGCTTTAGAAGCTGAGTTCGCAGCCTACTGTGTGAGGCAAAAGCTTCATGTACGCTTATTTCCAGCAATTCCAGACTCGGATCGAAGACCCGATCTATTGGTGACGGTGGACTCACACCAAGTCTATGTCGAGTTGAAGGAGATCCATCCAAGCGATGAAAAGCAACGTTACTATCGCGCTTTAGACCGACTCTTCGCTCAGCTTCAGGATGCTTTGCCAGATAAAACACATCTCGAAATTACTCCTAGTAGAGTGCCCAAGGATTATGAGGTAGACTCTATCGGCAAAAAGATATGGAAGTTGCTGACAACTCGACAACCCTTCCCAGCGACCGTTAAGATTGGCAATCTGCAGGTACGTGTCGTGAAGGAGAAGATAGAGAAAGGGAAGAGCTTAGCGTTGTCTGACTTACCAGAACTTGCGAAGAAGGAGCTTAGGCGGTTAGAGGATAATCTCAGGAAGAAGGGCCAACAACTTCCCCCACCATGCCTCGGTATGCTTGTTATTGATGCAACCAATACGTTGGGCGGCATTCATGAAGACGACATAAGGTATGTGGCTCAATGTGCCTTTAGAAAGCATCCTCGACCTAACATCCTAGGCGCCTGCGTAGTCCGATCCTACAAGTTCTATAGACGAGAAATGGAGCCTGAAGCGATTTACGTTAGAAATCCACATTGCAAAGAAGCTGAGCTAGACACGATACTGAGCAAATTCAAAGCTTTCAGCAGAACTCGTTCGCTTATTTGAATTTCTGCATAATTATAGAATTAAAATAATTGGCATAAAATATATCAAATAATTTATCAAATTTTTCACCAATAATTTATGCTATTTTTTACAAATTAGGCTTTAATCGGGCTTGTTTCCTTAGAATAACCTTAGGAAAACCTTGTCGTCCCTTTTTAAGTTGAAGCCGGTCTACGCTAAAGGCACTCTCTATCTCCGCATTCCCGCGGCCATAGCGAAAATCCTTGGGATCGACCGCGAATCCGATATTGTGCTTGTGTTGACACCCATCGAAGGCGAAGTCAGCCTCGTCTACCGGAAAGCCAAATCTCCGCTCTCATATCCTCGCCAACCGTGCTAATGGGGTGGTTAAGCATACGAAAACCAACCAAAAAACAGTAGCTAACTTCAGTCCTCTAACAGACATACCTCTTAACATTTTATCCATGCACTCGCCTAGGAAGTGTGCATAATTGATGGCTGCTGATGTAAATCGAGATCACAAGGGTTTCCATGCGTCCCGCGTAAATCTCATGTTTAATGGAAAAGAACGAGACCCCATAGAAGTACCCTCGTTTTTCACCATGCGAAAGTCCATGTGGATGGCTAGTTTTTTTGAGCCGAAGTCAGAATCTATGGACTTACCAGCCCGGGAAAAGTTGAGTGAGCTAGTTAAACAGCGCATCCGCGAAGCATTTGAAAAAGCCGTAACTGAGTTTGTATTCTTCGACTATCGAGACATAATTGAGAATGCAGAGAACTTGAGCCTTCTTAGTGCGGTTTCACATTTCATTCCTCACATTCCCTTTGACTGGGATGTTAAAATCAAAGGTGCAAGGCGGTGGAAGTTTGGCTTCCGCAAATCGAGAAGGCGGTTGAATGAATTGCTTGAAGCGATAGATGAAGCTGCTGAAGCTAGGAGGTAGCATGTAGTGCGCCTAGTAGTTTGGGTTGAGCGGGTTGGCATCCTTGTTTTCGGGTTTAGTTCAAGCTATTACATCACCCAGCTCTACGGAGTAGGAACTGCCACTGTCTTCTCTGTGCTCGGATTCATTAGCCTATGCGCGCTCGCCTACTGTTTTCTCAAAGGCGGAAGAGAAGAGGCTGAAACATCTGAGTACTGGCCAACCTTGTATTCAGCCCTCAGAGCCGAGCGGGATCAGTTGAAGGCGCAACTTGAAGCACTTCAAAAACAAGTTGCACAAGCCCAGCAAGTGCCAAGAGCAATCTCACATGAAGCCAGCTCTCAACCGAATGGACTAGGGCAGGAGCCTTCCAATGCGGAATCAAAACAAGTAGGTGAAACCCCTACCCTACCAGTGCCCCAAATGCCTAGTCTCGATTCCCAGCCATCCAACAAAGATGTAAAATTAACAAAAGCAGAAAGTCAACTGGTCGAGCTTCTACGCACACATGGCAACCTCAAAAGCATTCAACTGGCCGAACTAACTGGAAAGTCCCAGGCATGTATTTCATCTCAACTGGGGAACCTACTCAAGAGGGGACTTGTAGAGCGGGATAAAGCCGGTACCTACTATATCAAAAATTAATGTTAATATGTGTGCGTGAAACATTATTTTCCGTTGTGCAAATTTTGAAATTTTTGATTTTCATGGACGCGCGTATCTAGACTAGATTAGAGGATTTTGCGAAACATTCACTTTACGATCAAAGCCGACCCCTCACCTATTATCAATAATTATTGATAATTAGTAGAAACAACAAGGGAATCACTCAAAACTTCTCAGAACCCTTTTTCATGTTACAAAGTTTCAAAAAATTTTTGAACTAGTATGGGCGCGCGTATTAATATTAATATAACGGCAGTCAAATTTTTCAAACCCATTTAGACCCCCGAACGTTCGCCTCTATAGGTCTCTACACACACATTTCTAGGGATTTGAAACACATACATGGAAACCTGGCTAATCTCGATTTCTATTCACGCCCATGAGTTATGCACTTCTCCCGGGTCAGTTCATGGAAGAAATGCTAAGAGGTAACACTACCAGAGAACTGAAGATGCTTATGGTAGCTTGAATTAACCTTGCTTCAATGGTAGTGTCAATGTTGACCATTGGTCAACAAGTGGTAAAGCTTACCACTTGAGGTTTGATTCGAGGGCTTTACCCTAGGCAAAAGTTTGGGTAGGGTAAATTTATCCGTCCTTAATCTACTATACTATTCTTTACGGAAGGCATCAAACTGTCCGAGAACAAGGCGGAAAAGGAGAGAGGGGCTAGAAAAATTCGCCATTTAGGCGATGACGAAAGTATTGAGCTTCTCTACTATACATAGTAACATATACTTTTCACGGACACGCGCAAATACGCCAATTTCACGGTTAGAAAGGCATGGAAAGCCCGATAACGTCCGAGTTTGCCATTCTCGGATAAGACTGAGGCTGCATGGAACCTTATACTATATACAGTATAATATAGTTCCCCAAAGGCATTTTTTAAGCCGAAAATGAGGCGGAAATGACGTGAGAAGCATTAAATGATGCACGGTTTAACTGGCTCGTTATCAAAGTGAGCTCGGATGATGTAAAAGGAGCATGATTTGGGCTCAGATGGCGCAAAAAAAATAAGCTCATTTTAGGCTTATTCATTTTTTAGCACTTCAAAATCGCTTAATTTAAGGCGGATTCCATGAACCAAAAAGAAAATGGCGGAAAATGCCGAATGCAAGCTTGTTGTGAGGCGTTTCGGAAGCCAAGCATTTCTAAAAATTTTTCCATGCTTTTTTAAGTTTTTCCGGCTTGAAATTTTTAAAAAATCTAAAAATTGAGTTTTTGAAATAATGTTTAGTAACAACTATACATTCCCGATTTTAAAAATGGCTTTTAAAAACGGTTTTTAAAAAATTTAAAAAAGTTGCAAGTTTGTAGGCCATGCGGTTTTGCAATTCTTGCAACCTAGATAGGATGGAATTTTTAAAAAATTAAAAATCAATTGCAAGAATTTTGCCCGTGTTACAAAGTCAGCACTTCAAAAGTTTTTCCTTTGAAGTTACTTAGTTTCTGTCCTTGGCGGCTCTTCACCATGTAGCTTTTGATGCCTTGCATGAACAAAAGAATAAGCTACTTTAGCTAGAAAATTATTGGGATCTTCGAAGTGAGTGCGTGCTACTTGAAGTTTCCCTTGTTTTTTAAATATAAAAGAAGCAACATTGCCGAGAGTATCCGCTGGCATTTCTTCCTCACCCCATGGCAATTTTGCCTTCGGCAAACCCGCCATCTCCCTCTCTTTCTCTATTACCCAAAAGGTTGTTTCTACAGCGGCACGCATCACGGAGAGCTCTACTTCTTCCAACGTCTGAACTGCTTGTGCCATAGCGAAAAGTTGATCGTCTTTCACAATGGCTTTCGCCAATGATACTGCTATTTTTTGTATTTTTTTCTTCTCGTTGGGAGGGATTTGGAGGCGATCTGCGTGGCGATCAAGATCTGGGATAAATGGTAATTTATAAAACCCTTTATAAATTGCATGTTCATGACCTTCATGGGCCACGCCCCGTAAAAACATCTTGACGAAGTCCGCAACCCCTTCTTGCTTGAAGTAGTCCCACTTGTAGAATATGCCAGGAAGTAGTTCGCGGTAAAGCTTTACGACCCTATCAAAATTGTCAAGGACAAGCTGATCGTTGCGAGCAAGTAATTCACATAATCCATGCAAAGTAAGACTGTAAAATTTCGCCCTTCTTTTTCCTTTACGATGTTCGATGTAATCCTCTTCCTCTAGCTTTTTGATTTGAGCTAGGACACCAGGATAGGATATCGGCTTTTCCGATGCCAACGTTTCGCGAATTTCCCAAATATTCTTTTTTTCTAATGCCAAAATTTCAAGGATTTTTGTAGTTGTATCCATTTTCCCCACATCTAACTAGCAGATGCGATTTTTGCTTAGATGTAATCTTCTTGAGCAATTATAAGTTATAAAATAATATATAAGATTATCATTTACATATAATTTCTTAGGTTATACCAATGGAATCTTACACCGAAAAAACAATGGGAGTTGTCAGAGCTTTTACAATCGGCACCTTTTCGCTAGTCGTTGTGGTGCCGAAAACAGCCAAAAAAATCCTACAAATAACCCGCGGAACCTACTTCCTAGTCAAACTGGATTCGAAAAGGAGACTAATTTACGAGATCCTACCGAGCAACAACCTACCAACCAAACTGAATGTCCCTTCTCAACCCAGTAAAAAGGAGAGAGGGTGAGAAGGAGATGTTTCTCGCTTCGATTTGTGCTCGTTGCGGAAAGACGTGTATGTACCAGGGCAAAAATAGGGTGTGGCTCCGCCCTCTAGAAGTAGAAACTGATGATCCACCTGCTATTATCGTCACTTATTCGGCTCGTTGCAAGAGTTGTGGAGGGCTGCTTGGCTTTATCAAATTTTCCAGCCGGAAAGCCGCGCTTAGTTACTTGGCAGGTGCCAGAGTAGCCTACAAAGATGGCACATTACGGTTGTTTAACCGATTAGCTAGGCAACGTAGGCTTACCGCGGCTCAAAGAAATTTTCTTCGAAAAATTGAGGCACGGGTGGAGTCGAAGTGAGCGAAGAAAGAGTGAGTGAGAAACCGCTGGCTACTGTTAGTGTTCAATTGCCAGATGGTTCATTGCTTTACGCTTCGGCATGGGCTGAAAACGTTTCGATTTACCGGCGGGTACCAAGCAAGCCTACTGAAGGAAGTGACACCCCTCAATATGTTGTGACCGTTGGAAACTATTGGCGTTTGCCGAATAACGTGGTGGATGCTGTTAAGGAGAAGTTGCCTGGGCTTCTAACTTCGCTTACCGAGAAGCTTGTGACGGAATCTGTTGTTGCAAAAATTTTGCAAGACTGGGAAATCGGCGAAGAAAACCCACATACAAAGTTGTACGAGAAGCACCCAGACTGCCAACTTGTCAACATGACTGTTGAATCAATGCTTCAACGTGGCCAACTCGAAATTTGTCGTACTGACTGGCGCCAGTTGAATAATCCCGTGCTTATTCTGCGGCGAATTAAATAGAGGCGGCGGTTGGCGTGACTGGAACTACAACCTTCCCTAACCGAGAATTGGTTGCGGAGAAGGAAGTTCACACAGACCAACACAAGGACGTTATTCGCCTCTGGAAAATTGGGTTAAGCTATCAGTTTTCGATAAACAATTTTGATAGCGAAGTTTTTGAAGACGGGGATCACTTTAACTCCGTTTCTTTTGTTGAGAAAATCGGTTTCGAAGAAAAACGTTTGAAGAATGTTCTTGATGAACTTTGGTTGCTTTTAATTAAATGCGTTCCATCATCAACAATAGCAATTGAGGATGGAAGAGCTGTTCAGCCTCATTTCGAAGGTTTAACTGTTAAGATTCATCCTGCAATCGGCACAATTGGCGATAGGGCGTATGTAAGCACAATCCTACCTTGTACGGTCACTAAAAAGTCTAAGACCGAAGCCGAGCTTGAGGCTCCAACTGAAGAGCAAGAAATGCCCTTTTTAATTACAAGCCTTAGAGAGAAGATTTTGGCAGACCGGAAGGTTCTGGCCAAACAAGGCTGGAAACTCTCATATAGACAATGTATGCTTGAAAACCGTTGGAGTCTCAAATTTATAGAAGCCTACCTAAGTGGAGCAACGGTAGACCCTAGCAAAGTTTATGATACCGTAAATAAGGCTTGGCGCAAGTACCTAGAGCTTGACGAACCGTATTATGACCTTCTTAGCCTATGGATTATTGGAACTTATTTCTTCCACTTGTTTAACACCTATCCCTACATCTATTTTGGAGGCATCAAACGAAGTGGCAAAACTAAGGCATTAACATTAGCTTCGGTTCTCAGTTTTAATGCTATTTTCAGCGGAAATGTCTCTACAAGTAGCATATTCCGGCTAATACAAAGCGGAAGATGTACTTTCCTCATAGACGAAACTGAGAAACTAGCAAACCCTGATAGAGCACAAGACTTTCGCGGGTTGCTCCTATGCGGGTACAAAAAAGGGAGCTTAATTTACCGAACAGAAAAAACTAGGCGAGAACAACACATCCCCGAAGCCTTTGAAATTTTCAGCCCCAAGATGCTGGCGAACATCCAAGGTCTAGAAGACGTCCTAGAAGATCGGTGTATCCCAATAACTATGAAACGCGGTAGGAATCGGCAGATAATTAACCGCGAAGTTGAAATTAACGATCCCTATTGGCAAGAGTTGCGGGATCAACTCTATATTCTCTTTTTGACGCATTGGGAACAAGTTCTGGAATGCTACCAGAAACTTAGTGAACTTGGTGAACATAATGAACTTAGTGAAGTTACTGAAACAATAGTCTCTGAGAAAATAGGGTTATCAGGAAGAGAATTTGAGCTTTGGAAACCCCTATTAGCCTTAGCTTCGTTCTTCGACCAGTATGTCTCAGTAACTTCACTAGGTTCATCACATTCACTATATTCACTAATTCTTGACATGGCCAAACGAAAAACTGAAGAAAAAAACATCGAATCCATGACGGAAACAGGAGACTACATTTTAGCACAGGCTTTACTGTCAACGGTTGATATGGATGGGTATTACAAAGTTAAAGATCTTAGAGATTGGATGGCACGGCAATTTGACGAAGAACAGAAGTGGCTTAACACCAAGTGGGTAGGAAACGCCCTAAAAAGACTCGGATTTGTCAATAAGAGGCGGGTTGGAACAGGCTACGAGTATTTCTTGACGGTGAAGACCGTTAAAGACATGGCTGAAAGAATGGGGATTGAGAAACAAGTTCAAGAAGAGGAACTTACGGCCATCGAGAAAATAAAAAATTGGATCATAGAAAACAAAGATGAAGACGGAACGATCAACATACTCTTCCTTTCCGCTTTCATTGTAAGCCACGGACTTGATCCTAGAGAAACCATTGCCCACCTAAAAGACGAGGGCTTTCTCCGCGATCCACCGAACAAGGCTGAATATCTCGGCAAATTGTTGGTGGTATGAGAACCATGCGCCTCGATTGCCCCAATCTCTTCGAGAAGCCTTTACGAGAAGTCCTAGAAGCCTTGGGCTACCAGCTTCATGCACAGGGCAACCGATTAGACGCACGCAAGGAACGGGTACACCTAACTTTTTACTGGATTCCCCGTTCTGAGAACTCGAGAACCCTAGTTTTTGGACATATAGACCCTCTAGGGCTTCATCTTAAAGAAGCGAGCATCGTAACTGGGGCGAAACTCTGGGATGCGATCCATGAGGTTCTGCGAGAATACCGTAGGCTTAGTTCGTATGAAGTAAATGCTTCATCTAAGGGGAAGCTGTAGACATGGGCCGCCCCCGAAAAAACCGAATATACAACGACCAAACCATTCGTATTTGCGCGGATGTTCCGGCAAGGGATTTCAAAGCACTTCTAAAGAATTTGCCTGGAAATTACCGGAGCATCGCTGACTTCCTTCGTCACGCAATTAGGGCTTTCAACGCGAAATGCGAAGAGGAAGAGGGGACGCCAGCGTGAGAGCTTCGCCAGTCCGCTGTCCTCAATGCGGCTCCGAAAAAACTTGGCGAGATGGCTTCCGCAAGTATAGAGGCGTTCTCCGGCAACGCTGGCTATGTAGGTCATGCGGGTTTAGATTTAGCGAGTCGACTGCGCAGCTCCAAGTAAAGGTCAACGTCGCCAGCCAATTCTTTAAAAACCCTGACCCTAGACGCAATGACTCTGACAGCATGATCTTTGGCAACAACCTTCCCGACCAGAAAGCCGCGGATGACTTTTCGCTCCTTAGCGGTGAAGATGTAAGTTCTCATTCTAAGCCCTATGCCTCTATTGTAGAGAAACAGATAAATACTTTATGCCTCTATAATAGAGAGCGCCGAGTATGCGCCGGTGAGGCGAAAAACTTGGCTGAAAAGGGAAAGGAGGAAAACCAAAAGAGTGAAACTGCGGGGATAACTAGCGATCTCAAAGGGCTTTTCGCCACATTCAGCGTTAAACAACTGCTCGCGGGTCTCAAAGAAGCCACAGTCAAAAATAGGAAGACCGTCTTACGGCTTCTGCATAAGCGTGGGGCGAATCTATTCAATCCACAATCGGTGTTTGAAGCAATCGACCATATGAAACGGTTTGACCAAGCTTCAAAACAACTCACAGAGGAAGAGTGGAGCGAAGGAACCAAAAACAGTGCCGCTCAAGCCTACGTAAAATTCTGTGAAATTGCAAAGATCCCGATTCCGCCAGAAATCAACTTTCATAAATGGGCATGTACGCCTCAGAAGCTTCCGTGGATACCGTTGGAACGCGAAATCGATGAACTCATAGCCGGATGTAGTCGAAGAGTTGCAACATTCCTCGAATTGCTCAAGCAGACAGGCGTAAGATGCGGTGAAGCTTGGCGTCTGTCATGGCGTGACATAGACTTGGAACATGGCATCGTCACCATTAACCAACCTGAGAAAAGCGGCAATCCTAGACAGTTCAAAGTAAGCGGAAAACTCGTAGCCATGCTGAACGCCCTACCGAAAACTTCGCAGAAAGTGTTCGGCGGCAGCGATCTCAGCCAGCTCAGCCAGTTCAGAAGAGGCTTTTACCAGCAAAGGAAACGGCTCGCCTATAAGTTGCAGAATCCCCGAATCGCGGAAATAACCTTCCATACGTTGCGGCACTTCTACGGCACGATGGAATACTACAAGACCAAGGACATCTTACACGTCCAAGAAAGGCTTGGCCACAAAAGCATCGCGAACACGCTGATCTATACGCACTTGGTGAACTTCGAGGAAGACGAATACCACACCGCAACTTCTAAAAGCCTTGAGAAAGACGAAGAACTTCTCCAAGCGGGCTTCGAATACGTTACCGAGCGGGAAGGCACCAAAATCTACCGGAAAAGAAAGTAGAACGCAACCATCACCCTAATACCACATTTTGTACCACAATACATTCTTTTGGACAAAATGTAGCATCAACTGGCAATTCTCTTCCACAAGTTCCACAAATCGGCATTTTCTCATCTTCCTATTGGGCATACTTTTATGCAGATTCCGCAAATTGTTTCTGAGACACCTAATCTTTTTCTTGTTTTTATTAGCTGTTTCCAACATTTCTTTTTATCTAATATACCTTCCGGAGTGAGAGCACGCGCGGGACATGCCTCCACGCACTTATAACATCGATTGCAAATTTGGCTCCGCAGTAAGGGGCTGGGTTTTAATGGGGCTTCAGTAATCACGCTTACTAATCTTACTCTGGGTCCAAATTTGGGTGTAAGGAGAAGATTGCTTACCCCTAGTTCTCCAAGTCCAGCCATAACAGCTGCATGTCGATGGGAAGTCTCTCCTACAAGTTTTCCCGGAACCATGTATCCTGAAGCTGGGATCGGTACGCTTCTATATCCTTGTGCCTCTAGATGTCTCGAAATCTTTAGCGCGATGCGGTTAAGCTCATTGTTAAGCAGGGTATATTGAAGAGCATAGGGACGGCTTGGAATAGTTTCTACGATGCCATTCAGAAGTTTTAAACCAGTTACAACTACATTTTTCGCTTTGGGCAGTATTTCACTAGGCTTATGCCCTGAAGGGGCATTTCGAAATCTCTTAACTGGCGCCACTCCAAAGATACAAGCCCCTTCGCTTTGAGCTATCATTTTCATTTCTTGTGTTAAATCGTCTTTCATCGTAACCCATCTAATGACTGATTTGTTTATTCGCTCTCCTTAAGAACTTCATCTTATACATTAATTTTCCAACGAAGGGAAAAATGCTTACGATAATTAAGAAAATATCATTAAATCGCGCACAAATACAAACGTTGCTAAATGAAGTAGAAAGAACGTATCCCTTAGAAGCCTGCGCATTACTCCTTGGAAAGATTAAAGGTGATACTGTAGAGGTAACTGATGTTCTATGTTCCCAAAATGTCAGAACGTCTCCAGTTCGGTTCGAAGTGGATCCAGAGATTGTATATCAAGCCTATAAGCGAGCAGAAAACGAAGGAAAAGAGCTCATTGGAATATTCCATTCGCACCCAGCGCCGGCAATGCCGACTGAGACAGATTTGAAATACATGGAGTCGAACCCCTACGTTATATGGCTGATCTTGTCGACACTTAATCGTAACCTGGCAGCATATCATTGGCAAAGGGGAAAAGCTCGTAAAATTGAAATCCAAACTCTTGAAGGAGGAAGCTAGAGATACGCTTGCAATTTTAATTCAATCTGCTCTCTTGGAGCAGCCCCGACGATCCTGTCAACAACATTGCCATTCTTTATTATAAGTAGTGTTGGTATCGCCATAATTACCAATTCCGTAGCAGTCCTAGGATTTTCATCAACATTCAACTTTCCAAAAACAACTTTTCCGGCATAATCTTTTGCCATTTCATCAATGACAGGGGCAATCATCTTACAAGGACCACACCAAGGCGCCCAACAATCAATTATAATCAACGGATATTGCTGGATTACTTGACTGAAATTTTCATCCGTAACCAGCATCGGCTTGTCTACGATCTCCTGCTGCTCATTGGTATTTGACTTGCCCATTTTCTTCATCATCTCATGCATTTTTCTCATTTTAATCTTCACAATTTCGTCCTCAATTTTCACGTCACTAAGTTTTCTATGCTCAATCATCATACATTTGTTCATCACAACTATCAAGCCCGCATTTATGGCTTGTTCAGCCGCCTTCTCGTTAATTATGCCAAGCTGCATCCAAATTACCTCGGGTTTTCCATATTTTTTCTTCAGTTGGGCTGCCTGATCAATAATAATAGGTACATCTTCAGAAGGTCTAAAGATGTCAACGATTTCTATCGTCTTTTGAACATTTTCCGGTACATCGAGCAAGATTCTATAGCATTTCTCTCCTAAAATTTCATCTGCAAATGGATTAATTGGAATTATACGATAGCCGTTTGCTTTTAGATAGGTTGCTACCCGATAGCTGTCCTTTCCAGGATCTCGTGAAATACCAACAACAGCAACCGTATGATAGTTTTGTAGAATCGCCGATATCTCATCTGTCATTTATTTTGTTCTCCGCTTCAAAAGTGTAGTCTAACATTTAGTTGAAAATATCTGTTATTTTTTTATCGAAAGTGAAGCAGAAATAATCGCTCTTGCGCCTTCTCCAGCAGCTGTAATTATTTGCATTCCTCCGCATGTGCAATCTCCAGCTGCAAAAACTCCTTCAAGGTTCGTTTTTTGTTTTCGGTCAACTTTGATGCATCCACGTTCATCAACCTCAACGCCAGCCTTTTTGATAATTTCAGTCATCGGCACATATCCGACTGCGATGAATACGCCATCCACTTGTACACTCTTAACTACACCATCAACCAGACTCTTAACCTTCAATATCCGAACTAACTGATCTCCCTCGATTGCGTAGGCAGTGGTCTTCTCCATAATTTCTGCGTTTGCATTTTCTTTGAATCTATTAACTAGTGAGGTTGAAGCCGCTATTCGCGCCGAATTCGGTATCAGAACAACTTTTGTCGCCATCTCAGAAAGGAATAGGGCGTCTTGAAATGCCTCATCCTCGGATCCTACAACTGCCACAATTTTATCTTTGAAAAATGGGCCGTCACAGACAGCACAATAAGAAACACCCCTCCCTAGAAATTCAGCTTCGCCTGGAATGAGCAGTTTTCTTCGCTGAACACCGAGTGCCAAGATTACAATCTTAGCTGTATAGCTGGCTTTCCTTGTCACAACCTTTTTTACATCTTCCGTCAATTCTAAGGAGATCACTTCTTCAGGAAACTTCACCTTCCCACCAAACTTCTCAAACTGAGTGAGTATTCGTTGCGCTAATTCAGCCCCTGTAATTGGTTCTGGAAACCCTGGATAATTTTCAACTAGTGGGGCTTCCATTACCCTGCCGCCGGGAGCTGCTTTTTCCAGTACCAGTGTTTTTAATCCCCTTCTCAACGCATAAATGCCCGCGGTCAGTCCTGCCGGACCTGCACCCAAAATTATGATATCGTAGTCCACGATTGTACTCATGGTGAATCATCTCTTTACTGGGATTCTCTCAAACTTTCTCTCTGCTAAATTCAGGCTTTCTGTAACGACTTCAATCTAGCCCTATGTTTTTCAAGCGCCTTAGTAAATGCTGCTGACGCATCTTTCCCCAACCAATTCAGGTATGCCAAGCTGCAAACAATTATGTCCGCTATGTCCACTTCTATACCCGGCGCTTCCCGACCCTGGTGTAAGTACTTCTCAGCTACTTGACCAAGTTGCTCTTCAATAAGAGTGACGAAGAAAGCTGACGTGTATACACTTTTTTCATTATATTTCTTAGATATTCTTAGCACTTCATCTTGAGCTTCTTTCAAGCATTGCACTCTTTTTCACCTAATTAGGATTATAGATGTAACCATCTAAAAGTAATGTGTTACCTTATCCTGTTGTTGGAAAATAAGTGATCGAATCATCTTTTGAGTTTTCAGCTGAAACGGGCCTTCAAAGTTTGTCTTCGATTGTACTTCAGATCTCGGCGCTTAAGATAGTACGTATTCAAGGGCCATCCTCAAACCAATAATAATTAAGCAAATACCAAAGGCTCTTTTAAGAGTCCTAGCCTCCAACTTCCTTGCTAATGCAGCGCCCAGTTGAGTTCCACCAATAATGCCAACAACTAAACACGCGGCATAATCAAATAGAACATGTCTTAATGCTAAGTGAATTGCCGCTCCTGAAATAGACGTAAAAATCATTATGAACATCGAAGTCGCTACGGCCACATGCATGGGAATGCCGACTCCCAAAGTCATAACTGGAACCATTACCGCGCCTCCACCTACCCCAAAAAATCCAGAAGCAAAGCCACCTAAGAAGCTCAAGGCAACTCCAAACTTTATGTTGGCCATGTACTCGAAAGAGACACCTTTAGAGTCAACAAGTTTACGACGCCATCCTTGTGTTCTTGCCACAGGATCCTTAGAGGTTTCTTCTTTTCCACTTGTCATAATCATACGAGTAGCAACAATAATTAGAAAGACTCCAAACAAACTTGCCAAACCTTTTGCGGTAATAAACTTTGTAATATAAGCTCCAGTGATGGCGCCTGGTACTGTTCCCAAAGTTAAAGCTAGTCCAGCTTTATAGTCGATCCGCCGTTGCCGGGCATATGCAAACGTTGAAGATAGGGCGGTGAATATTATCATCACTAAGCTTGTTCCAACTGCTTGATGAGAACTCAAGCCGAAAAAGAGTATCAAAATGGGCACAACGAGAAAGCCGCCACCTACGCCTATAATTGCAGAAATGATACCAGACCCGAATGCGATTAATATTAGCGCTATCACCTCAAGAAGAAACATTATCACTCATCGGCAACCTGTAAGTTCTTATAACAATAGTACTTATGGATAATAAGCCTAGCAGTTTAGTATTCAATACCTTTTCGGGCTATTACCCCACGTTTCATCGGGTGTTTTATTTCGCGCGATTCACTTACAAGGTCAGCTCGATCTATGAATTCTTTAGGCGCATAACGTCCTGTCAAAATGACTATTGTAGAAGAGGGAACATTATGTAACAAATCTAAAACGTCTTCTACCTTTACAAGCCCTATAGCGGCAGCCAAGTTAATTTCATCTAAAACAAGAAGCTTCGGCTTTCTCTTCAAAGCCTCTCTAGCAAAAGCAAGACCTCTATGAGCCAATTCTATATCGATTGGATCTGGATTTTTCAAGTCTACAAACTCTTTGCGACCAAATTGATGGATTTCATATTCAGGGGCTAGGCGCTTCCTTATTTTGTACTCGCCAATATTTTTTCGGCCTTTCATAAACTGAATTATGATGCCTTTATAACCGTGTCCAACTGCCCTCAAGACTCTTCCAAACGCGGTAACCGATTTTCCCTCTCCTCCTCCAGTATAAAGGTGAACAAATCCACCATGTTTTATCTTTCTATCCCGCGTTTTTGGGACCATCTTAAAGTGGGCACACTCCTGAGGGGCACCCTCCAGCGTACTCAGAATCCGCTCTTACATACTGCCCGCTAGAACTTCCTACGGTTGAAACTGGACCCACATATAAGACTTGTTCTTTTTTGCTACCATACCTATACACAGTAATGCCCTTACATTTTAGATCACGAGCAAGCAAGAAGATTTTCCTAACCTCATCTAAAGTAGCTTCATAGGGGAGATTCACAGTTTTAGCTACCGCATTATCAACATATTTCTGAAAAGCCGCTTGCATTTTGACGTGCCATTCAGGAGCGATATCTAACGCGGTAACAAACACCCTTCGAACATCAGCGGGAATCTCTTTCATACCCTGTATCGTTCCCCACTTTGCAATTTGCGTCATCAATTCGGTGCTATAAAATCCCTTCTCTCTCGCAGCTCTCTCGAAGGATGAATTTACTTCTAAGAGTTGGGTTCCCATCACATTCCGAATAAATGAAACAGCAAAAAGCGGTTCAATGCCGCTAGTAGTGTTAGCGATTATGCTTATCGAACCTGTAGGCGCAACCGTGGTTAACGTAGCATTCCGCATCGCTTTGTAACCTCTTTTCTCCCAGAGGCTGCCTTTGAAATTTGGAAAAGTCCCTCTTTCCCGAGCCAGTTCCACAGACTTTTTTCTTGCTTCTTCAGCAATGAGCCCCATCACCCTCTCAGCTGTGGCAATCGCCTCTTCCGAATCATAAGGGATATTTAATTCGGTAAGCATCTCGGCAAATCCCATAACTCCAAGTCCAATTTTCCTATTTGCTTTAGTGCTCTTCTCAATTTGTGGCAATGGGTATCTGTTTGCGTCAATGACGTTGTCGAGAAAGTGAACTGCTGTTCTCACGGTTCTACTTAATTTGTCCCAATTTATTTCCCCATCTTTCACCATCTTAGCCAAATTAATTGAACCCAAGTTACAAGACTCATAAGGCAAGAGAGGAACCTCACCACAATTGTGGACCATTAGTCCATTAGCTGCAAAAGAATTTGTTATAGGTTCATTTAGATCGTAAACTTCGTCCACGCCGATTGTTTCAATTGTTTCTACTTGAAGGTCGGGGTTATCCCTGTAGATTCTTTGGGGTTTTATGCGTTCGAACTTTAAAGTCTTGGAGGAAAGGCAGAAGCCTATTTCCTTGATGAATTTAAACATGCTTTCCCTTGTGATAACCAGCTCATGTTCTGTATGGCAATAGTATTCCTTCATACGCCTTTTTGAATCTGGGAGAAGCTTCCATCTAGCATTTCGCCTGTTTTCATAGATTCTAGAATAAATGCCGAACTGTAAGAGGAGCAACTGAACTTGTTTTAGTAGCTTTAATGAAACTGATGGGAGCCGAATACTTACTCCCTTTCTCCTATTTCCCTGCGGTGAACCGTCAGCACTAAACAGCGCTGAAAGAAAGTTTCTAACAGATTCTCGATCCATTGTGAAGACTGAATTTGGAACTGCTTTATTCCACGGTTCAATAGGTTCTACTCCTAAATCATAAAATAATTTAGCGATTTTAGAAGAATATTTTAGACTCACTTCATTATAGTGGAACTGAGGTTTCACTTCTCTTTTGTTCAACTTATCTAAAAATCCCTTAAAAACAGGCAGGATTTCGAGCTTTTCATCCATGTTAAAATGAAGAATAACATCCTCTACATTCCTCGTCAAACAGCCATCTCCAACTAACCATCCCAAAGCAAGAGCTAGTTCCCTATCCACATGAAGTGTGCCAAATTTTCCATTCAACTGGAGAGCCAGTTTATCATTTTCAGTCAGTTCTCTAACGGGTTTCCAAATACCATTGAAAGTTAGAAACCTATGATCTGGAGTGGCTTTCACTTCATAGCCAGCTTTAGTTTTAATTCTGTAAACTTCTTTGACGCCAGTTCTCCCAACCCAGGCTATAGGATGGAAAGCTCCATCTCTCGCTAAAACTCGCTGCGGATTATGCAGCCTATCTACTCTTACCAAGCCTTCATCTGTCGTGACGAAGGTATCTCTTGTAACGCAAGGGTTAGTGCTTTCTATTGATCCGATGTTTGGCGTAGGGTTATGACGGTTTATCTCATCTATGAAAACTATGCCTGGATCTCCAGTACGCCATGCCATCGTTACAATCAGGTCAAAGATATCTCTGGCGTGAAGCTTCTTCTCCGGTTTTCCCGTACGCGGATTTATTAAATTATAGTCTTCATTGTTTTCCACAGCTTTCATGAAACTATCCGTAACGGCTACTGAAATGTTAAAATTGGCAAGAACACCCTCTTTCTCTTTTGCAGTTATAAATTCTATAATGTCAGGGTGATCAACCTGCAAAATCCCCATGTTGGCTCCACGCCTTTTGTTGTGAACCAGTATTCCATTGGCGACAAAACACTTAGCTGACGGGATTTCTATATCCATCGTCCTGCTTCTGCTTCTCTCCACGCTTTTAATGCGGGTGTAGAAATACTTGTAATCGGACATCGCCCTCAATTGAGGGTCTGCTTTTACTTTTGGAAATCGATCCATCAGTTCAAACAATTTCTTTCTCGTCAAGTTTCGCCTATGTTTTGGATTTGTGGTGATGTAATGCATTATCGCTCGATAAAATTCTCTCTCGGCGCTGGGCCTCCATCTCACGTAACCTCTGCCTACGTAGTTGTAAAGCGACCTCAATCTCCTCCACTGATTCGGGATCACGTCGCTCGGCTCAAACATTTTGTCGTGAATTCGGGCGAGAAGTAGGTCGTTTTTTCTCTTTGTTATAAATCCTATTTTTTCCTTGAATAGCCCGACGCTCCTCGTCTGGATCATCATCATAGTGTAAATAGGCAGTTTTCCAAACGAATTATCCCTTTTCTCGTGTATATCATATCTTGAAACTATGCCCAGGCCAAGCAGGAGTTGCTGCACTTGCTTGACCAATTTTTCTGACGTTGAATAGAGCCTCGGATAGCCATCAGAATGAACGTCCCCGTCTCCTTCAAACAGCCCCCTTAAAAACCCGAACACCGTCTGCTCGGATGAGGAGAAGATATCTTTCGGGACAAATGCCTGCGGCGAGGATTTTTTAACCCAACCCATTTTCCCGAAAAATCTTTGGAGGTCATGGGACCGGTAAATCAACTGAGTATAATTGCCGTCCACTTCCTCTTGGCTGACCCTCAACCCAAACAATTTCAGCATCAGCTCCTTTATTCGACCAATTATCTCGATGTCCTTATTTTCAACGGCAAAAATGATTCTGCCATTGGTGCTGAAACAACCGTCCGACATGTAAAGGCCCAGAAGTTCAGCTAGCTTTGGGTTCATTTTTTGAGGAATCGTGATCGGAATTGCGTTGAAATGCTGCTTACACAACCTCGGCAATTCTTGGTCCTCGCCCATGTGGCCGCCAAGAACCGCTACTACCCAATCCCCCTCCTTTATATCTTGGGCCTTTTTCCATACTATTTTCCCTTCGTCGTCAACGGTACAAATTTCGTGGTTGTAGGTTGACTCGAGTTCTAATCCGATCTCCGTTTTAATTCGATAAACTTCAGATATGCCATTGTCGGAGGCGATTAAGGCTGGATGAAAAGAGGTACCATCGTATACTAGACTATTTGTGAAATTCTCACCTAAATCTCTGCAATCAAGCAGCTCCCCTGAACATATTGGCCCGTTATCAGTCCTTATAATTGTATCAGCTGAAATGCATCCTCCCTGCTTAATCACGTCCGTAGCCACGTCAAAAATTCGCATAAACGATACCGGTCCACTCGCCACACCCATAGTCGACTTAACAACATCTCCTCTAGGCCTAAGTTTTGAAAAAGAATATCCGACGCCTCCTCCGGATTTGTGAATCAGCGCCATTTGTTTCAAGGTATCAAATATTGATTCAATCGAATCCATAACTGGGAGTACGAAACACGCAGAGAGCTGTCCAATGTCTGTTCCGGCATTCATGAGTGTAGGAGAGTTTGGAAGGAATTCAAGATTCGCTAGGACATGATAGAATTCTTCTTCAGTTTTTTTTACGTCTGCTTTTTTACCATATAAGCAGTCGACAGTAGCTATCACGTGCGCTACTCTGCGAAACATTTCAGCAGGGGTTTCAATTACATTTCCCTTCTCATCTTTCAGGAGATACCTATTCTCTAATACTCTAATGGCATTGACTGCTAACTTCAAATCATCGCTAACACCTAACAGTCTCTTAGCTTCTCTGAGCTCGGAGCGCTTTTGACGATAGAGAATGTAGGCCTTAGCAACCTCTGAATACCCATTCTTAATTAGAACTTCTTCCACCGTGTCTTGAATGTCTTCCACAGTTGGGATTCTACCCTTGAATTTCTCTGCGATAATAGCCACAACCTGATTCGAAATGTTCTTAGCTACTTCTCCATCCTTTCCTTTTACCGCGAGAATCGCCTTGTAAATAGCATTCGTGATTTTTTCGGGCTCAAATTTAACGATTCGGCCATCTCGCTTACGAATTTCAGAAATTTCAGGCTGATTTGTCATCGCTATCACTATAATTTCTGACGTTACTCGAGCTATTTTTGTATACCGTGTTTATGTTTGCCATTAAATATTGATCTACCATTCTAGTTATTCTACAATTTCTTCACATTTTCCAATCGAACCTGTTTCCAAGGATAAATCCCACAGCAAGAGATTTTCAGCCAAGGTTATTAATGAGTAGTTGAAATCAACATCGGATAAAGTGCATCCCATTGGAGCCTAGACATCGCGGACTACTAGAAGGTGAAAAAATAGCGAGAACATCGGTAGTGGTAACTGTTGGTATAGGAGTCATCGAAGTGATTATCGGAATAGTTTCAGGTAGTATTGCTTTGATTGCTGATGGAATTCACTCATTTGCTGACGCCTTTGTTTCATTCATTGTGTGGTTAGGTCTGAAAATATCGCGGAGAGCGCCAGATGGGAAGTTTCACTTCGGCTACTATAGGGTCGAAACCTTTTCAGCGATCCTTGCGGCACTTATCATGATTGGCGTTGGGGCAATCATTTTCTATGGATCGTATCTGGCTTTCTTAACAGTTAGAGAAGTTTTGTTTCCAGTTTTAGCGATGACAGTAACATTACTTGCCGCTATAGTTTCTTTGGCTTTAGCTTTCTACAAACGGCGTATCGCTAAGAGAATTGATTCACTGTCACTAGCAGCTGACGTCTATAATACGATCGCAGATGGACTTACTTCTCTAATAGCATTTTCTGGTGTTTTCTTCTCATATCTCGGATTGCCCCAAACGGATGCTATTGCGGGAATGATAATCGCAGGCTTCCTCTTTGTAGTCACATTTTCAATAATCAAAGAGGCGTCTCTCGTGTTAATGGATGCTTGTACTTGCCCCGAGGTAGTTGAAACGATTCGACAAACAACGGAAAGTGTGGAAGGTGTCAAAGGAGTACGTGATATCAAATTGAGAAAATTAGGGTCATTTATAATCGGTGAAATGCATATCGAAGTTGATGGCAACATATCTGTATATAATGCCGATGCGGTCGTTACCAAGATCGAGAAACTAGTTAAAGACCAAATTGTTGAACTAGAATGGTTAACCATCAAAGTCAAGCCAGCAACCAAGTAGCCAAAGGCGACATTGAAGTTTTTGTCAAATAATTAAGCATTCAGGCTATCAGATGTCTTGACAAATTTTAATTTTAATTCCACCCTACGAAAAATAAATACAATAATTAATCCAGAGAAATTTCGGGGAGAAAAAAGTGGGATTTCTACCAGATCAGGATAAAGAGCATTTAAGAAAACTCTTCGGAGAAAAACTGAAGGACGAAGTAAGAATTTTAGTCTTCACGCAAGAGACTGAATGCGAATTCTGCAAGGAAACACGGGGAATCGTAGAAGAGGTCTCAACTACTTCAGACAAAATTAAAGTGGAAGTATACGACTTCGTGAAAGATGAAGAAAAAGTCAAAGAGTATCAGATTAAGCGGATTCCAGCAATCGCGATCATCGGGAAAAAAGATTATGGAATAAGGTTTTATGGCGTACCGTCTGGTTATGAGTTCCTATCACTAGTAGAAGACATAGTAGATGTCTCCAGTAGGGTTACAAATCTCTCTGAAGACACGAAAAATCGACTAAAATCGGTTAATGAACCCGTGTACATACAAGTTTTCGTTTTGCCAACCTGTCCATATTGTCCCAAGGCGGTTAGGCTAGCGCATCGGTTTGCAATCGAGCATGATCTTATAAAGGCAGATATGGTGGAGGCAATGGAATTTCCACAGTTAGCACAAAAATACAAGGTGATGTCTGTTCCAAAAACCGTCATAAATGAGGCGGTCGACTTCATAGGCGCCATCCCTGAAGAAAATTTTGTTGAACACGTACTACTAGCTATGAGGAAACTCCCGAGCACAATGGACTCGTAACAAAAAATCCTCACATTTATCGCACTAGAAAAAGTTAATGTTGCGAATTTTACCAGTAAATGTTAAGGTGTTGTCTATGGGAGCTGAAGCAATAACTATAGTTGAAACGGCGCCTATCAAGTCAATAAAATACTGTGTAGTTGGTGTTCCCGACGTAGGCTTGGTTGGATTAATCGCAGTCAGTCACATTATTCATTCTCTTCCGATGCCCGAAGTCGGGCATTTGGAGTCAGATATTTTTCCACCCGTTGTAGTTATTCATGAAGGTAATCCAAAAGCACCTTTTCGATTATATAACAAAGAAAAACTCACCATCATAACCTCAGAAGTTCCACTTTCCGCAACAGCCTTACCAACACTAGCACGGTCAATTGTCGATTGGGCAAAATCAAAGGAAGTCGAACTTCTAATCTCGGTTAGTGGTACTGCCGTACAAAATCGACTAGACATCGAGACCCCAGCAGTCTACGGCGTCGGCGCATCATCAGCGGAGAAGCAACTTCTGAGCAAGGCGGATATAGAACCACTTGAGGAAGGATTTATGGTTGGGCCTCATGCGCTCATCCTGAAGGAATGTTTGAAGAAAAATGTTCCCAACGTTGTTCTACTAGCGCAATCTCACTACCAGTACCCAGATCCAGGCGCAGCTGCATCAATTATAATAGCCCTAAACAAATTACTGAATTTAAACATCGACGTGAAAAAACTTCTTGAGCAAGCCGAGGAGATCCGCTTGAAGACACGGGAACTCATGCAAAGAACGCAGCGGTCTATGCAAGGTATGCAGAAAGCCCAGGAGCAAGAATTTCCGGCCATGTATGTCTAGGAGGTGTAAGTATGTCTTGGTGGAGACGCAGAGTGTTTGAACAAATGGAAGCAATAGAAAGGGAGATTGACCAAGCCATCGAGCAGTTATTCTATGAGCGCTCAATGTGGGATATCAAAACAGGTCGGATTAAACCTCTCGCTTACGTAACTGAAGCTGAGGATAAAATCATCGTCTCAGCCGATCTTCCATTCGTACGAAAGGAAGATATCAAATTGAACGTGGGCGAGGACATTATAGAGATAGAAGCCACTATGGAGCGATGTGTGAAGTTCGAACGGTGGGGCACGGTTCAACGAAGTTGTGAGTTTAAAACATTTCATAAAGTCATTAAACTGCCAAGCAAAGTTGTGC